>Ga0070739_10004711_pt1 | contig 15950 bp, 14 predicted proteins | sample Coa_R1_7_FD_66445 | JGI IMG/M metagenome (GOLD analysis project Ga0070739, IMG submission 66445) | Surface soil microbial communities from Centralia Pennsylvania, which are recovering from an underground coalmine fire - Coalmine... | ecosystem: Environmental > Terrestrial > Soil > Unclassified ... | reverse complement strand
ATCGAGATCGCGGCATGCAGGCAGGCGCCGCCGCGCGTGAGGCAGACGTCCCGTACCCCCGGACACAGTTGGCGGATGCGGTCGTACAGCATCGCCTCGCGCGGCACCTCCACCAGCACGTGGTTGTCGGTGGTCGGCGGCCCGGTGAGCGCCGCGAGGTACAGCGGGTCGCGGCGGTGCGTGATCGCTTTCAGGTGGAAGACCGGCTGCTGGGTCACGCCCTGGTAGTAGCCGGGGAACTCGCCGAAGGGCCCCTCGCGCCGGCGCTCGCCGGGGATCAGCTCGCCCTCGACGACGATCTCGCTCGTCGCGGGCACCGCCACCTCGATCGTCGCGCAGCGGACCATCTCCACCGGCTCGCCCAGCCAGCCGCCGGCCACGCCCAGCTCTTCCAGGTAGATGGAGCCCTGGACCTGCGAGCACAGCGTCACGTAGGGATCGTTGCCGATCGTTAGGGCCACCGGCAGCGGCTCGCCGCGCTTCTCGGCCTCGGCGTAGTAGGCGCCGAGGTGCTGGGGCAGGACGCTGCGGACGCCGGCCGTCTTGCCGTCGAAGATCTGCACGCGACTGATGGACACGTTCGTGCCGTAGGACGGGTGCTGGACGTGCGCCAGCCCGATGGTGATGAACGGCCCGGCGTCCTGCTCGTTGTGCGTGCAGATCGGCAGCCGCCCGAAGTCGGCGTCGTCGCCGGTGAGCACCACTTCCTGGCAGGGCCCGTCCGCGACCAGGCGCGGCGGGATCGGGTGCCGGATGCCGTGCATGATCTTGTCGAAGATCTCGGTCTCAGTCGTCTCCAGTCCGTAGACGACGCGCCGCCGCACGGCGTACAGCCCCCCGACGACCGGCATCGACGAGCCGATCACGTCGTCGAACCAGAGCGCCGGGCCCTGGATGTCGGAGGTCTTGCGGATGCCGGCGGCGACGTCGAAGCGCGGCGAGACGGGCTGCGTGATGTGGACCAGGTCGCCCTTCTCTTCGAGCAGCTTCAAGAAGCTGCGCATGTCCTTCAGCACTGCTACCGTTCCTCCTGTCGGGCGGCGAGTACCGCGCCAGCGCGCCGCTCTCGGCTCAGGGCATGTCGGCGCCGCCGTTCACCGGAAGCGTCTGCCCGGTGATGAACTCGGCGTCCGGACTGAGCAGGAAGGCCACCGCGCGGGCGATGTCCCGCGGCTGGGCGATGCGGCCCAGCGGGAGGCGGCTGCCCTGCGCCAGCAGCTCCTCGCGCGGGCGTCCCTGCGCGGCCTGCGCCGTATCGGCCACGCCCGGCGCGATGGCGTTGACGCGGATCGTTGGGGCGAGCGCCAGCGCTAGCGCCTTGGTCAGCCCGCGGATGCCGTGCTTGCTGGCCGTGTAGTGCGCGCCGAGCGGGTCGCCGCGGAAGGCGAGCCCGGAAGCCAGGTTGACGATCACGCCCTCGCCGGCGGCAAGCATGGCCGGCGCCAGGGTCTGGGAGACGAGGAAGGGCCCGGTCAGGTTGGTCGCGATCACGCGGTTCCACTCGGCGAGGCTCAGCTCGAGGAACGGCGAGCGCGGAAAGATGCCCGCGTTGTTCACCAGCCCGTACAGCGGGTCGCCGAGGCTGGTCGCGGTCTGGCCCAGGCGGGCGACGTCCTCGGGGTTGCTCACGTCGGTGGGAGTGAAGTCGACGCGCTGGCCGGCGGCGGTGAGCTCGGCGGCCAGCGCCTGCCCGCCAGTCGCGTCCACGTCGCCGAACAGGACGCGGTAGCCGTCCGCGGCCAGCCGGCGGACGATCCCCTGCCCCAGCCCATTGGCGCCCCCGGTCACCACGACGAGCTTGCTCATGCGAATCCTCCGACACCCCAGGAATCTGACTCACGGCCTCTCCATCCTTGCTGCCGCGAAGGTCGGCGAGAGGTGCCATGAGCCAGTGGGCCGATTGTGGCCCACCTATCTGCCGCCGGGCAAGGAGGACGGGCCAGCTACACGCGCCGGTGGCTGTGGCGGGGACCGTGACGGTGCGGTCCCGCGGCTGGCGCACGTGCGGGAGCCGATAGTTCACGGAGTCTTCCGCAGATCCACGGCCGTTGACGGCCCGGCGGCCAGCCCCTAAGATAGCCGGACTAGCGTGCCGACCGCCGGATGGGTTCTCGCGGAGGTGGATCATGCGGCGCCTCGTTGCCATCCTGGTCGCGCTCCTGCTCTGCCCACTCGCAGCCCTCGGACGACCCGCCCTGCCCTCAGCCGCCCAGATGGATCACGACCAGATGGGCCAGATGGATGATGGCCACGATGCCGACGCGGCCGACCACGCGCTCGGCACGGTCCATTTCGCCACCTCGTGCAGCGCCGCCGTGCAAGCTGACTTCGACCGCGGCGTCGCCATGCTGCATTCCTTCTGGTTCGTGCCCGCGCGCGAGGCGTTCGCCGGGGTGGCGCAGGCCGATCCCCAGTGTGGCATGGCCTACTGGGGGATCGCCATGACCTGGCTCGGCAATCCCTTCGGGGGCGGCGTACCGCCGACCTGGGTGGCGGCCGGGACCGCGGCGGTGGAGCAGGCCCGCGCCGTCGGAGCAGCCACGCCTCGCGAGCGAGCGTACATCGAGGCCATCGCGGCCTACTATGAGGACGCCGAGACGCGCGACTATCGCACCCGCGCCCTGGCCTACGCGGGGGCGATGGAGCAGGTCTATCGCACCTATCCCGAGGACACCGAGGCGGCCGTATTCTATGCCCTGGCGCTCGACGTCACCGCGCCGCCGGAGGACAAGACCTACGCCAACGTCCTGCGCGCGGATGCGATCCTCGAACAGGTCTTCGCCGAGCAGCCGGATCATCCGGGCGTCACGCACTACCTGATTCACAGCAACGACTATCCGCCGTTGGCGCAGCACGGGCTGGCAGCGGCGCGGCGCTATGCCGCTATCGCGCCCGCCGTGCCGCACGCCCAGCACATGCCTTCCCACATCTTCACCCGCCTCGGCTACTGGGAGGAGTCCATCGCCTCCAACCTGGGCTCGCTTGACGCCGCCTGGGCGGCGGCAGGGGACAGCGATCCGACCCTCGCGCCCCCGGATGTGCTGCACCCGATGGACTACCTGATGTACGCCTACCTCCAAACCGGGCAGGACGAGCAGGCCCGCGCGGTGCGCGACGAGGCCCTGGCCTTCCGTGGCGCGACCCAGGAGACCGCCGGCAACGCCTACGCGTTCGCGGCCATTCCCGCCCGCTACGCACTCGAGCGCGGCCAGTGGGCGGAAGCCGCGGCCCTCACCGCACACCCGGTCGACTTTCCCTGGAACCGCTTCCCGGAAGCCGAGGCGATCACGACCTTCGCCCGCGCGCTGGGCGCGGCGCGGAACGGCGACGCCGTGCAGGCCCGGGTGGACGCGGAGCGACTCGCCACGCTGCGGGATGCGCTCACGGCGACTCACCAGGACTACTGGGCCGAGCAAGTAGACATTCAGCGGGAGGTAGCGCGAGCCTGGGTCGCCTGGGCGGACGGACAGCCTGACGCGGCGCTGGAGACGCTGCGGGCGGCCGCCGACCACGAGGCGCAGACCGAGAAGGCGCCCGTTACGCCGGGCCCGCTGGCACCCGCGCGCGAGCTGCTTGGCGAGATGCTGCTGCTCGCGAATGCCCCCGCCGAGGCGCTCGCGGCGTTCGAGGCGACCCTGCAGGTGGAGCCCAACCGCTTCCGCGCGCTCTACGGGGCCGCCCGTGCCGCCGAGGCCGCTGGTGACGCCGAAGTCGCCGACCAGTACTACGCGCAACTGCTCGCCACCGCCGAGCAGGCCGACACGGAACGGCCCGAGTTAGCGCAGGCGCGCACCTACCTGGCCGGCCGGTAAGCGCGCCCGCCTCCGCCACGTCTCTGCACGGCGCGCGGAGACCCGGCGCACGTCCGAACGGGCTAGACGGCGCTGCCGACGAGCCGCCTGTCGATGATCCCGTCTCTTCCTAATCGCCCCATCCATTCGCTTGCCCCCTCGCTCGGCGCCGGCTACACTGGCGGGCAGCACGGGAAGCCAGGGGGACGCCAGTGTACGGGCCGTATCGTCTCTATGCTGGGACGCAGTCGGGGCTGTCGATCCTGCGCGGGGTGGGCGACATCTGGACCTTCGTCAACCAGCCCCGCTTCCAGGAGCCGCACTTCGCCGGCAAGGTGGTCGACTCCGTCTACGGCTGCCGGCAGGCGCCGGAGGTCGTCTTCGCCGGCGTGACCTTCGACGGCCTCTACCGCACGCGCACAGCAGGACGAAAATGGGAGCGGGTGCTCGAGGGCGACATCCGCTGGGTGACGGTCGACCCGACCGATGACCGCGTCGTCTACGCTGGCACCGAGCCGGTGCACCTCTACCGCAGCGAGGACGGCGGGGATACCTGGGAAGAGCTGACGGGGCTCCAGGAGCTGCCCGAGGAGGTCCGGGCGGCGTGGTGGTTTCCGACGCCGCCGCACCAGGGCCACGTCCGCCATATCCTGATCGACGAGAAGGACCCCAACTGCCTGTACCTCTGCCTGGAGCACGGCGGGATCGTCCGCAGCTTCGACCGCGGCGCGACCTGGGAGGACGTCAGCGAGGGCATCGAGTATCCGGATATCCATATGATCGCGAAGTCGCCGTGCACGCCGGGCAAGTACTTCGTGGCCACCTCGCGCGGCTTCTTCGAGGGCGACCCGCCCGAGGCTGGCTGGAAGCGGGCCGAGCGCGGGATGCGCGCCGACTACTTCCACGACCTGGTCACGCTGCCGGGCGATCCGCCGGCCATGTTCCTCGCCGCCGGCCACGGCTCGCCCCAGTACTGGGACCGCCCGGGCGGCGCCGACGGCCGCATCTACCGCAGCGAGGACGACGGCAAGACCTGGCGCCAGGTCGGCGCGGGGCTGCCCAAGGACCACCCGGCGATGTGCTGGCAGCTCGCGCGGAACCCCTACGACAGCAACTCCCTGTTCGCGGCCTTCGGCGACGTCGCCCGCGGCCACACGGCCGGCGCCGAGGGCCACGGCGCGATCTACGTCACCTACGACCGCGGCGATAGCTGGGAAGAGGTCGGCCAGCAGAAGCGCTCCGTGCTCGCCAAGTCCGGCGGCTACACCTCCCTCCCGGCCATCCGGGTGCTGTGGGCCGCCGCCGACGACTAGAGCCATGCAAGGGGTTGGGGGTGTCCCCCAGGACCTGCGGAGCCGGACCAGGACGGGGGTTTGGGGGTGCCCCCCAGCTTTTCTCTACCTGAGAGCGCCCTATCAAGACGGGGTTTTGGGGGTGCCCCCCCAAGCTCTTCTCCACTTGAGAGCGCCGTATCAAGACGGGGGTTTGGGGGTGTCCCCCAGGCTCTTCTCCACCTGAGAGCCATCGGCAGACGAGAGGACGAGCTATATGCGCCGATTCGAGCTGATGGAGCCGACGTCGCTGGCCGAGGCCTGCGCGCTCCTGGCCGAGCGCGAGGATAGCCGCGCCATCGCCGGCGGCACGGCGCTGCTGGTCCTGATCAAGCTCGGCCTGTACATCCCCACGCTACTGGTCAACCTGAAAAAGGTCCGTGGCGCCAGCGATGTCGCGGACGCGCCCGATGGCGGCCTGCGGCTCGGCGCCCTGGCCAGCGTCTACGACGTCGAGACCGCCGCCGCGGTGCGCGAGCGCTACCCGCTGCTGGCCCAGGCCTGCCACGTGGTAGCGAATATTCGCATCCGCAACCTGGCCACGATCGGCGGCAACGTCGCTCACGGCGACTACCAGTCCGACCCGCCCACGGCGCTGCTGGCGCTCGACGCGGCCGTGGAGCTGACCGACGGCCGCCGGGCGCGCCAGGTCGCCCTCGCCGACTTCCTGCTCGGTCCCTACGAGACGGCGATCGAGCCCGGCGAGCTAGTCGCCGCCATCAGCGTCCCGCCGCTGGCGCCCGGCTGCCGCGGCACCTACCTCAAGTTCACCACCCGCTCGTCTGAGGACCGCCCCTGCGCCGGCGTGGCCGCGCTGGTGCGGACTGAGGACGGGCGCTGCGCCGAGGCGCGGCTGGCCGTGGGGGCGGTCTCGCCGGTGCCGGTGCGGGTGCGGCGGGCGGAGGAGCTGGCGCGCGGCGAGCGCCTGACCCCAGCCCTGATCGAGGCGATGGCCGCCGAGGCGACGCATGCCGTCGAGCCGATGGACGACCTGCGCGGGCCGGCCGACTACAAGCGTCAGGTCGTCGGCGTCCTGGCGCGGCGCGCGCTGGCTGCCTGCGTGGCGAATGGAGCGACCGCATGACTACGAGCGCGATCGGCATCGAGCGGCCCCGCGTCGACGGGCCGGCCAAGGTCACCGGCGCGGCGGTGTACACGGCCGACATCGAGCTGCCCGGCATGCTCTACACCAAGGTCCTGCGCAGCCCGTACCCGCACGCTCGCCTGCTGAACGTGGACGCGAGCAAGGCCGCGGCCTATCCGGGTGTGGTCGCCGTCGTCACCCGCGACGACCTGCGCGACCTGGCGCTGCCCTACTTCGGCCCGATCGTCAAGGACCAGCCGGTCGTCGCCATCGACCGCGTCCGCTTCGTGGGCGACATCGTGGCTGCCGTCGCCGCCGAGGCGCGCGACGTGGCGGAGGAGGCGGTCGGCCTGATCGAGGCCGAGTACGAGCCGCTGCCCGGCGTATTCGACGCCCTGAGCGCGATCCAGCCCGACGCTCCGGTCCTCCACGAGCGGCGCCAGACCTCCGAGGGCCGCCTGGACACGCCGTCGCTGCGCTTCGAGGACGCCGGCAACGTCTGCAGCGTCTACCACGTCGAGGACGGCGACCTGGCGGCGGGCTTCGCCGCCGCCGACGAGATCTTCGAGGACGTCTACTCCACGGCCAAGCTGCAGCACGGGCACATCGAGCCGCACGCCGCCCTGGCCTACTGGGAGCCGTCGGGCAAGCTGGTCGTCTACACGGCGACCCAGAACCCGTCCTACATCCGCATCCAGCTCGCCGAGCTGTTCGGCCTGCCGCAGTCGCAGGTGCGGGTGATCGTGCCCTTCGTCGGCGGCGGCTACGGCGGCAAGGTTCACGCCCGCCTCGAGCCGCTGGCGGCACTGCTCGCCCGCAAGGCCCGCCGGCCGGTCCAGTGGGTGCTGACGCGGGAAGAGGTCTTCCTCACCGGACACTGCCACGCCGCGACGGTGCGCATCCGCACCGGGGTCAAGCGCGACGGCACGCTCGTCGCCCGCGAGGTCGAGGCCTACTACGACACCGGCGCCTACGCCATGACCGGTCCGACGACGGCGAAGAACGGCGGCGAGGTCTCCGGCGGGCCCTACCGCATCCCCAACCAGAGCCTCACCTCCTACTGCGTGTACACCAACACGCCGCCGACCGGCCCCTTCCGCGGCTTTGGCACGCCGCAGGTCTGCTGGCCCTACGAGTGCCAGATGGACGACATCGCCCGGCGGCTGGGGATCGACCCGCTGGCGCTGCGCCAGAAGAACCTCGTCGGCGAGGGCGACACCTTCGTGACCGGCGACGCCCTCCAGTCGGTGGGCCTCGCCGACTGCCTGCAGGAGGTGGCGCGGGCGATCGACTGGCAGGGCGCCGCCGAGCAGGCGCCGCGCCCGCCCGGCCCGCTCGTCCGCGGCAAGGGGCTCGCCGTGATGATCAAGACGACGATGACGCCCTCGAACTCGACGGCGACGGTGCGCCTGAACGCCGACGGCTCGGCCACCCTGCTCACCAGCAGCGTCGAGATCGGCCAGGGAACGCTGACCAGCCTGGCCCAGATCGTGGCCGAGGAGCTGCGCCTGCCGCTGGAGCGGGTGACGGTGACTTTCCCCGACACCGACGTCACGCCATTCGACCAGTCGACCAGCTCCAGCCGCACCGTGTTCAGCATGGGCCGCGCCGCGCTCGGCGCGGCGGGCGAGGTCCGCCAGCAGCTCCTGGACATCGGGGCGCGGGCGCTGGAGACGGCGCCCGACGACCTGGAGCTGGACGACGGCGCGGTCCAGGTCCGCGGCGCGCCCAGTCGCCGGCTGACCTTCCCTCAGCTCTTCACGGCCCACTTCGGCGCGCCGGTCGGCAGCCTGCTCGGCCACTACAGCTTCCAGACCCAGGGGGGCGTGAATCCGGCCACCGGCAAGGGCAAGGGCCGCGCCTCGGTGTACTTCTTCCTGTCGGCCTGCGCCGCCGAGGTGGAGGTGGACGTCGAGACCGGCAAGGCGCGCGTGCTGCGGATGGCCAACGCCGTGGACGCCGGCAAGGCGATCAACCCGCGGCAGTGCCACCTCCAGAACGAGGGCTCGATGCTCACCGAGCTGGGGGCGGCGCTGTTCGAGGAGATGGTCTTCGAGGACGGGCAGCCGATCAACGCCAGCTTCGTCGAGTACATGCTGCCGTCGCTGGAGGATCACCCCCAGCAGTTCCGCTCGCTGTTGGTCGAGCACCCCCACCCGCTCGGCCCGTACGGCGCCAAGGGCGTCGGCGAGGCGGCGCTCGGCCCGGTCGGCCCGGCCATCGGCAACGCCGTGGCGAACGCGCTGGGCGGCGTGCGGCTGCGCGACCTGCCGCTGCGGCCCGACCGGGTGCTGGCGGCCCTGGCGGCGGCGAAGGGAGCGCGCGCATGACGATCACGATCAATACTGCCATCAACGGCCGCCAGCGCGAGCTGGCCGTGCAGCCCCACCAGACCCTGCTCGAGTGCCTGCGCGACGACCTGCGCCTGCGCGGTACGGTCGAGGGCTGCGGCGTGGGCGTCTGCGGCTCCTGCACGGTGCTCGTCGACGGGCGGCCGGTCAGCTCCTGCCTGCTGCTGGCGACGAACGCCGACGGCAAGCAGGTCACGACGATCGAGGGCCTGGCCGACGGCGACCGGCTCCACCCGGTGCAGGAGGCCTTCCTCCAGTGCCACGCCTTCCAGTGCGGCTACTGCACGCCGGGGATGATCATGGCCACCGTCGGGCTGCTGGCGGCGAGCCCCCGGCCGACGGAGGAGGAGACCCGCGACTACCTCTCGGGCAACATCTGCCGCTGCGGCACCTACGTCGAAGTGCTCGCCGCCGTCCGGGCCCTGGCCGGGCAGGTGGCGCCAGAGGGCTCGGCATGAGCGCGACTCGCGGCCGCGCGGCCGGGGCGCTGGGCGCGCTCGCCGCCCTGCTCCTGGCCGCCTGCGCGCCGGCCCGGACCCCGAGCGCCGCCGCGCCGCCGGCCACCAGCGCGCCGCAGGCCGCGTCCCAGGCCGGCGCCGCGGCCCCAGCCGCCACGGCGGCCGCGCCCGACGCGCAGGCCGTGGAGAGCTTCTACCGCGGCAAGACGCTGCGCTTCATCACTGGCTTCTCGGCCGGCGGCCTGTTCGACAACTACACTCGTGCCGCCGCGCGCTACCTGAGCAAGCACCTGCCCGGCTCGCCGAACATCGTCGTCGAGAACATGACCGGCGCCGGCGGCCTGCTCGCCACCAACTACACCTACAACGTGGCGCCCAAGGACGGCACGGTGCTGGTGAACATCGACGGCGCGGTCATCCGGCTGCAGGCGCTCGGCCAGGCGGGGGTCGAGTTCGACGCCCGCCGCTTCAACTGGCTGCCGTCGCCGGGCCCGGACATCCAGTCCTGCTGGGTGACCCAGCAGAGCGGCTGGACCAGCATCGCCCAGGCGATGGGCGGGTCGCGCGAGCTGATCCTCGGCGGGCTCGGGCCGGGCAGCTTCCCCACCGACAACGCGCGCATCCTGCAGGCCGCGCTCGGGCTGAACATGAAGCTGGTGGACGGCTACGGCGGCGTCAACAACGTGCGGCTGGCGGCCGAGGGCGGCGAGGTGGACGGGTCCTGCTCGTCGTACGAGGGGGTGCGCCGCTCGTTCGCCCCGCAGCTCCAGAGCGGCGACATCCGCGTGATCGCCCAGGTCGACGAGCAGCCCTGGCCCGGCCTGGAGCAGGTGCCGAACGCCTACGCCCTGGCGCCGACCGAGAAGGGCAAGCGGCTGCTTCGCCTGGGCATCATCGGCCCCAACGACATCAACCGCCTGTTCGCCCTGCCGCCCGGCGTGCCGCCGGAGCGCGTCGCGGCGATGCGCCAGGCGATGCAGGCGACCTACGACGACCCGGACTTCAAGGCCGAGCTAGACCGCGCGCAGATGTTCCTGCGGCCGATCCCCGTCGAGCGGATCGATCAGGTCATCGGCGAGTGGCTCGACCTGAGCCCCGACCAGAAGGCCGAGATGAAGGACATCTTGAAGTATTGACCGGCGTTGCCGAGCGGCAGGGCCTCGACTCGCCCGGGCGATCATCCTCGCAAGCGAGCGCCTGCCAGGATCAATGTTCGTGCTGCGCACAGCTACGCCGGCGATACTTGAAGCCGAGGACCAGGATGACCACGATGGCGAGCAGGCTGGCGATCTCCAGGGCGATGAAGACATCGGACTGGATCATGAAGGCGTGCGCCAACAGCAGCACCGTGGCCACGAGCCAGGCGGCGAAGGAGCGGAGGCTGAGGCCAGCCGAGCAACGCCGCGTGAGCAGGTGATAGATCTGCGGGCAGTACGCTCCGACCGCGATCGCCGCCCCGATGAAGCCCGTTACGTGGCTCAGGTCGACCACTAAGCACGGCCTACCGGACCAGCTCCCAGGACAGCACCGTGCGCGTGGCCCGGTAGTATCCCTCGCGGCCTTCGTCGGCGCTGGCGCCGGCCGTCGGCGCCATCACTCGGCCGGTGACGGCGATCGGCAGCGGCGAGCAGTCGAAGGGATAGGGCGTGACCTGCACGCGGTTCGGCCCGACCGGCTGTAGCTGCAGCTCGACTTCCCGCTCGCCGCGCCGGTCGACGGGCACCGGGCCGATTCGCTCGTCCACCAGTTGCTCGCCGTCGTAGCCGTCGCAGCAGAAGTAGAGGGAGAGCAGGTCGAAGACCTGGAGCAGGCGATAGTTGAGCCAGAGCGCCGCCTGGCCTTCGGGCTCGGCCAGCCCGAGCGCCTGCTGCGCGTCGCGCTGCTCGGCCTCGAGCGCCTCGACGATCGCCGCCACTTCCGGCCTCATCACCCGTCCGTAGCCGCTGCCGGCGCGCTTCGAGCGGACGACGCCGTAGCGGCTCTGGGCCAGGCCGGTGTGGTGCATCGAGACGATCAAGCCCGCGTAGGGGTCGCGCTGCCGCAGCCAGCCGATGTTGGCGCGGAGGGCATCCCAGCGGGCGGGCGCGGGCGGCAGCTCGCGGTGGCCGTAGGGGCGTCCCTTCTCGGGGTGCATCGGCGGTCCGGCTTCCAGCTCGCGGTAGTGGCTGTCGTGGTAGGTCGTCGCGAACAGCATCGTCGCGTACGGCTCGAGGGGAGCGAACTCGTCGTTGCCCCAGTGGGCCGCGAATTGCGCCGCCAGGTCGGCGTGGTCCTCCTGGGCGAGAAGCACCACCCGGTCCGACGGAAGCTCGCGCGCAATCATCGAAGGCTCCTCTCTTGCCGCGTCCGGACGCGGTCAGCGCTTGCCGAGTCGTGCGACGGCGTAGTCGACGTCCTGGCGGTCGACGAGCCTCGCCGCGCTCGACCGGTCAGCGGCCGGCCTCGCGCTTCGCCACGGTCAGGCTGTAGATCCCGTCGTAGTAGACCTGCCAGAGCGCGTAGCAGTGCTGGAAGAGCTGGAACACGCGGGCCTGGCGCCTGGGGGTATCGGCCCAGTCGAGCACGATCTCGCGCGGCCGCCGCACGTGCGCCGTCTCCTCCTCGGTGGGCGGCGACCAGGTGTCCTCGAGGTGGAGGCCGTAGTGTTTGGTCAGCGCCTCCCGCCGCTTCTCGACCAGGCCGAGGGCGAACACCGACTCGTTGGCGAACTGCTGGAAGGCCAGCGCCTCGGGATGGCTGAGGTTCTTGAGGAAGTACAGGTAGGCGTAGTTGAAGGCCAGCGTCGTCGGGGCCGGCTGCGAGCGGTCCAGCTCCTCCCGGGTCAGGCCGAGCGCGTAGGGGAACCGCCGCCAGATCGCGAAGTGGTCTCCGGACGGGTCGTTCATCCCCATGTCGTCCATTAGATTCTGGACGGCGTCGCGGCGCATGTCGTCGGGCCCCGGGATCGTGTGCGGCTCGGCGTTGGCGCCGATCATCAGGAAGTGGGAGGGGGCGAAGCGCAGGAAGTGCTCGAACTGGAGGGCGTGCACGCGCAGGTCGTCCCGCGTCAGCTCGCCGGCGATCAGCATCCTCACCCAGGGATGGTTGATCTGCGGGTGCTGGGTGCGGATGTACTCGTCCAGGAAGGCTTCGAACTCTTCCCGCGGGAGGAGCTCCCGGCCGATGCGGGCCGCAGCAGTGTCGAGGTCGAGCGCCATCGGTGTGCCTCCTTTCGCTCGAGAGATCAGCGCTCCTCGCCGTGGCAGGCGAGAAGGATGCTGCGCTTCTCTTCGGAGGGTGGCCGACACCAGTGGTGGCGCGCTTCTCTTCAGAGGGCTGCGCGATGTGATTCGCCGCGCGGTTCGTATCGTGGCCCTATTTTAGTCCCCCAGCACGGCCTGTCAAGAGTTAGCTCAACCATCAGGGCTCCTGGCGGGTGATCCAGGGAAAGATATCAGAGTCTTCGTCGTAGGAGTAGACTATGGATTTCCTCTTCTGCTCCATGACCGCGACGATGATGGCATCTCCGAAGTCCAGTCGGGTGGTCGTGCCAAAGAGGTCGAGCGCGCGCAGCACGGCGCGCCGGTTCTGGACCTTGAAGTGGGGGAGCCGGACGAGGCGAGTGAGCGCCGCAGCCACCGTGGGCCGCGCCAGGCGGTAGGTGCGGGGCGAGGTCAGCACGTAGACGGCATCGGCGATCACGGTCTCAGGCGCCGAGACGGTGAGCTTGCCCTGCTCGACGTCCTCGAAGAGCCGGGCTGCGGCGGCCTGCTTAGCCTCGTCGTCGCCGGAGACGAGGCGAATAATCACACTGGTATCGATACAGGGTTCAGTCATTGCTACGGGTGGCCTTGTCGATCAAGGCGTCGTCGCGGGCAGTCTGGAGCACCTCTTTCCAGGGCATGGGCTTGGGCAGGGTGCCGGCGATGCCGCGCAGGGACTCGATGGTCGGAAACGTCGGGACAGTCAAGCGGACGTCGCCTTCGTCGCCGATCACAAACGCGATCTTATCCCGCTGCTTGAGCCCCAGGTGCCGCCTGACCTCGGCCGGGATCGTCACCTGGCCCTTGCTCGTGATCGTGGCGGGGATCTCTTTCACAGTCACCTCAGATGTAAGGCGTCGGTCCACGAGTAAGGAGAGTATAGCATGGCAATTTCCTGGCGCGGCCCGGTGGCGGGTGCTAGCATAGCGCACGCTGGGTGGAGCGGCTCGGTGGGCGGGACCATGCCGTCGGGCCGGGCGCCGGGCGCGCGGGCGAAGTGCGCGGCCGGGCAGAGCGGATCCCGCGAAGGGGGGTGCTGTGATCGGCACACGGCCCGTGCTCCTGCGTGCTGCACCACGTTCGGTCTTCGGCGTCGTCGTCGCGCTCGCGCTGGCGCTCGGCGCGTCCTGCGCGCCGGCCTCGTCGTCGGCTGGAGCGGCGCCGGCGGCGCCCGCCGCGGGGAGCGGGCCGGCGGCGTCCGCGCCCGCCGCGGCAGCGCCAGCCGCTCAGGCGCCCACGCGCGCCGCGGAGCCGACCGCCGCCGCGCCGCTGTCGCCGCCGGTCGACGTGAAGATGTCGATCTTCGGAGCGATCACCGACGCCGGCGTGTTCATCGCCATGGACCGCGGCTACTTCCAGGCCGAGGGCCTGAACATCGAGACGGTCCCGTCCGACTCGTCGCTACAGACCACGCCGTTCCTCGCCTCCGGCCAGCTCGACGTGGCCGGCATCAGCCAGTCGCCCGCGCTGTTCAACGCCGCGCTGCGCGGCGTGCCCTACCGGCTGGTGGGCGACAAGGGGCGGATCACGCCCGGCCACGGCTTCGCCGCCGTCGTCATCCGGCCGGACCTGATCGAGAGCGGCCGCGTGCGCGACTACGCCGACCTGCGCGGGCTGCGCCTGAACTCGCCGGGGAAGGGCACGGCGTCCTGGGGCCTGATGGAGCGGGCGCTGGAGGCCGGCGGCCTCACCGCGGCCGACGTCGACTTCGAGGCGCTGCCGCAGCCGGACGTGCTGCCGGCGCTCAGCAACCACGCCATCGACGGCGCCCTGCTCCTCGAGCCGCTAGTCAGCGCCGCCGTGGCGCGCGGCGTCGCCGTGCGCTGGCACGGCGCCGACGAGTACGCGGTGGGCGCTCAGAACGGCATGATCGCCTACTCGCCGCAGTTCGCCGCCCAGCGAGACCCCGCCAACCGCTTCATGCTCGCCTACCTGAAGGGGATGCGAGACTACATCGACGCCTTCAGCAGCGGCGTCGGCCAGGACGAGATCATCGACATCCTGATCAACCACACCTCGGTCAAGGACCGCGCCGTGTACGCGACGATGAAGCCGGCCGGCTTCGAGCCCAACGGCCGCGTCAACGTCGACTACCTGATCTCCGAGCAGGAGCTCTACCTGCGGGAGGGGATGATGACCGAGGCGGTGGACATCCCCTCACTCGTCGACAACAGCTACGCCGACTACGCCGTCGAGCGCCTGGGCCGCCGCTAGCCCCGCCGGCCTGCCGTGAGCGCGGCTCACGGCACCCGTAGGAGCGCCCGGCTCGATCCAATCCGTCAAGGAGAGCATGCCGATGGCCGACGACAGCGCCCTGCGCGAGCAGCTCGCCACCTGCACCCGCATCCTGGCGATGGAGGGGCTGATCGGCATGTTCGGCCACGTCAGCGCCTACGATCCGGCCAGCGGCCGGGTGCTGCTCTGCCCCGGGGCCGGCTCGGACAAGGCCACCGTCCAGGCCGACGACCTGTTCGTCCTCGACCGCGACGGGAAGGTGCTCGAGGGCCAGGGCCACGTGCCGATCGAGTGGCCGATCCACACTACCCTCCACGCCGCCCGCGCCGACGCGCTGGCGGTCGCGCACCTGCACGCCCCCTACTCGACGCTGTTCAGCATCGCCCAGCGCCCTTTCCGCGCCGTCACCTTCCACGCCAGCATGTTTCGCGACGGCGTGCCGCTGTACAGCGAGGCGCAGTTGATCATGACGCCGACCAAGGGCCAGGCCCTCCTGCGGGTGATCGGCGACAAGCGGGCGGCGCTGCTGCGGAACCACGGCCTGGTCGTCGTCGGCCGCGACCTGCCGGAGGTCCTCTACGCCACGCTGGTCTTCGAGGACAATGCGCGGAAGATCGTGGAGGCGGCGGCGCTGGGCGAGGTCGGCCACCTCTCGGCGCGGGAGTGCGCGGAGTTCGAGACCGACGAGCAGATGCGCGCGCGCGTGCCGCTGATGTGGCGCTACTTCACCACCCTCGAGGGCCGCTGGGACCGCCAGCCGGGCAGCGGCCGGGTCGGCCTGTCATGACCCGGGTCGCCATCGACGTCGGCGGCACGTTCACCGACGTGCTCGTCCTCGAGGACGACGGCGCGCTCCACGAGCTGAAGGTCCCCACCACCCCCGACGACCCGTCCCTCGGCCTGCTCGACGGCCTGCGCAAGGCCGCCGCCGCTCGCGGCCGCGGGACGCGCGACCTGGCCGCGGGCCTGGACGCGCTGATCCACGGCACTACCCTGGCGACCAACGCGCTGCTCACCGGTCGCGGCGCCCGCGTCGGCATGCTCACTACCGCCGGCTTCCGCGACCTGGTCGAGATCCGCTGCGGCCAGAAGAACGTCCACACCTCGATGTACAACATCTTCGTCCCGCCCTACCGCCCGCTGGTCCCGCGCTACCTGCGCCTCGGCGTCGCCGAGCGCACGCTCTACACGGGCGAGGTCCTGACGCCGCTGGACGCGGCCGAGACGCGGGCCGCCGTCGAGGCGCTGAAGCGGGAGGGCGTGGAGGCGGTCGCCATCTGCCTGCTGCACTCCTACGCCAACCCGGCCAACGAGCGCGCCGCGGCGGCGATCTGCCGCGAGCACCTGCCCGAGGTGTACGTCACCAGCTCGCACGAGGTGCTCCCCGTCTGGCGGGAGTTCGAGCGCTTCAGCACCACCGTCGTCAGCGCCTACGTCGGGCCGATCGTCGACCGCTAC
>Ga0070739_10004705_pt1 | contig 15961 bp, 14 predicted proteins | sample Coa_R1_7_FD_66445 | JGI IMG/M metagenome (GOLD analysis project Ga0070739, IMG submission 66445) | Surface soil microbial communities from Centralia Pennsylvania, which are recovering from an underground coalmine fire - Coalmine... | ecosystem: Environmental > Terrestrial > Soil > Unclassified ... | reverse complement strand
CCGGGAGCCGGAACGGCTCGACGGCCTCAAGGAGATCGGGAAGCGCCTCCTCACCCTCGCCGATGCACATCGCGTCGAAGAACGGCGCCATCGGCTCGGGATTGTAGGCGGAATGGCCGCCGGCGACGATCAGCGGATCGCCGTCCGCGCGGTCCGCCGACCGCAACGGCACCCCACCGAGATCCAACATGGTGAGGACGTTGGTATAGACCGTCTCGTAGCCCAGTGAGAAACCGATGACGTCGAATGCACGCAGCGGTCGTTTGGTTTCGAGGCTGAACAGGGGCAGGCCGACTGAGCGCAGCGCCGCCTCCATATCCGGCCACGGCGCGTATACCCGCTCCGCCAGGTAACGCTCGTCACGATTGAGGATCGAATACAGGATCTGGACGCCCTGGTTCGAGACGCCGACCTCATAGGCATCCGGATAGCTCAGCAGAATCTGAAGCCGAACCGAATCGGGATCTTTGACGACGGAGTTCCACTCGCCCCCCGTATATCGTGCCGGCTTCTTGACCCGGTTGAGGATGGGGTCGAGAGCAGCCCGGTCGATACCTTGCATTGCCCGTCCCCTGGCCGAATATGCCTGATTATACCGATGGCATAATGAGTCGCAGCGCAAAAGGAGGCTTCTCTCTTGAAACTTCAAGAGTACGTTTCGAAGGACTTGCTGCGGCAAGCCGGCGTTCCCGTTCCACCCGGCGAGGTCGCCGAGACTCCGGAGCAGGCCGAGGCGATCGCCCGGCGCCTCGGTCCGGTCGCGGTGAAGGCGCAAGTCCTGGTAGGAGGCCGCGGTAAGGCCGGCGGGATCAAGCTCGCGAACACGCCCGAAGAGGCTCGCCAGGTTGCGAGTCAAATCCTCGGCATGGACCTTAAGGGCCTGACCGTCGAGAAGGTCCTGGTCGAGCAGCAGGTGAAGATCGCGCGCGAGTATTACGCCGGCCTCACGCTCGACCGCTCCAAGCATTGTTTTGTCCTGATGCTCAGCTCAATGGGCGGCGTGGATATCGAGGAGGTTGCGGCAACCAATCCGGATGCGATTGTGAAACGCTGGATCGACCCGGCATTCGGACTGCTCGGCTTCCAGATCCGCGACGCCATGTTCGACGCCGGCTTCGATCAGGATGCCTTCAAGGACCTCCAGAAGATCCTCGCCGGCCTCTACCGTGTTATGGAAGACAACGACGCCATGCTGGCCGAGATCAATCCGCTGGCGGTGACCGACGACGGCCGCGCCATGGCCACCGATGCCAAGATCGACATCGACGACAAGGCTCTCTACCGCCACCCCGCGCTCGCGCAGTTCCAGTCGGAGTCGATCGACGATCCGATTGAGCTCTTCGCCACGCAGGAGGGCCTTCCATATGTCAAGCTGGACGGCAATATCGGCGTCATCGGTAACGGCGCCGGGCTGGTGATGATGACACTCGATATCATCAAGCAGGTTGGCGGCTCCCCCGCCAACTTCCTCGATATCGGCGGCGGTGCCCGTGCCGAGATTGTCCGCAAGGCGATCGAGATCGTCCTGATGAATCCGGCGGTCGAGGGAATCGTCATGAATATATTTGGCGGCATCACCCGCGGCGACGAGGTCGCGCGCGGTCTCCTGGAGGCGGCGAGCACGATGGACATAAGGGTGCCGATTGCGATTCGGCTCGCCGGTACCAGAGAGGCCGAGGGTCGCGAAGTCCTCAAGGGTAGCCAGTTCACGCCCGAACCGGATGTGGCCGCGGCAACGAAAGAAGTAATGAAGCAGATTGCCGAACGGCGCCAGGCGACCGCAGGGAGCCACGCCTGATGGCGATTCTTATCGACGAGAATACCCGACTCCTTGTCCAGGGCATCACCGGTCGCGAAGGCAGCTTCCACACCGCGCAGATGAAGGCCTACGGCACAAATGTCGTGGCCGGCGTCACTCCCCTCAAGGGCGGAAGCGAGGCGGACGGAACGCCAGTATTCGACACCGTCGAGAAGGCGGCGCGAGAAACCGGTGCCAATTGCTCCGTGATCTTCGTACCCCCGGCCGGCGCCGCGGACGCAATCATGGAGGCGGCCGATGCCGGGATTCCGCTCATCGTCACAATTACTGAGAACATTCCGGTACACGCCACTGCTCACGCCTACGAGTATGCGACGCTGCGGGGCAGCCGGATCATCGGTCCAAACTGTCCCGGACTGGTTAGTTCCGGCAAGGCCAAGGTCGGGATCATGCCGAATCAGCTCTTTAAGCAGGGACACGTCGGCGTCGTCTCCCGCAGCGGGACGCTGACCTACGAGATGGTCAACGAGCTGACCGGCCGCGGAATCGGCCAATCGACCACCGTCGGCATCGGCGGCGATCCTATCATCGGTACTTCGTTTACCGACACCCTCAAGTTCTTCGACGCCGATCCCGACACCCACGCGATCGTTCTGATCGGGGAGATCGGCGGCCGTGATGAGGAGGAGGCGGCGCACTACATCGCCGGGCGCCGCGGCAAGCCCGTTGTTGCGTTCATCTCGGGTCGTACCGCTCCTCCCGGTAAGCGCATGGGACACGCCGGCGCGATCATTACCGGCGGCGAGGGCGGGCCGGACGCCAAGGTCAAGGCGTTTCAGGCGGCCGGGGTGCCCGTGGCCGACACGATCGGCGAGATAGGCGAGAAGATAGCCGAGATCCTGGCGGCTCCCGCCCGGTCGTAGGCAGCGAGGTGACCGACATCGCCGGCGACGTCGCGACTGACTCGTCCATCGAGCCGGCGCCGGTCTACGACGCCGGCGCCGGCAGCGATAAGCCGCTTCCCGGCACCTTCCCATACACCCGCGGCATCTACCCAGAGATGTACCGGCAACGTCTCTGGACGATGCGCCAGTACTCCGGCTTCGGCACGGCGTCACAGACCAACGCGCGCTTTCACTACCTGCTGGATCAGGGCCAAACGGGTCTGAGCGTCGCGTTCGATCTGCCGACGCAGATGGGATACGACTCGGATAGTCCGCGCGCACAGGGCGAGGTCGGACGGGTCGGGGTCGCGATCGACAGCCTGGCGGACATGGAGGCCCTGCTGGCGGACCTTCCGCTGGACCGCGTCAGCACGTCGATGACCATCAACGCCACCGCGTCGTCGCTTCTGCTGCTCTACCAGCTCGTCGCCGGACGGAGGGAAATACCTGCCGCGATACTCAGCGGGACCGTCCAGAACGACATCCTGAAGGAGTACGCCGCGCGCGGCACTTATATCTACCCGCCCCGGCAGTCGATGCGCCTGGTTACCGATCTCATGGCCTATGCGAACCGCGAAATCCCGCGCTGGAATCCCATCAGCATTAGCGGCTACCACATGCGCGAGGCTGGGTCGACCGCGGTGCAGGAGATCGGCTTCACACTGGCCAATGCGATTGCCTATGTTCGCGCGGCGATCGACGCCGGTCTCGCGGTCGACGAATTCGCCCCGCGCCTCAGCTTCTTCTTCAACGCCCACAACAATTTCCTGGGAGAGGTCGCCAAGTTTCGAGCGGCACGACAGCTCTGGGCGGAAATCATGCGCGATCGATTTGGCGCGAAGAACCCGAAATCGCTTCTCTTGCGCTTTCACACCCAGACCGGCGGCTCAACTCTGACCGCGCAGCAGCCGCTCAACAACGTCGTCCGCATTGCGCTGCAGGCGCTGAGCGCGGTGATGGGTGGGACGCAGAGTCTCCATACCAACGGGTTCGACGAGGCGCTGGCGCTGCCGACCGAAGCGGCGGCGACACTCGCCCTCCGCACGCAACAGATCATCGGCTACGAAAGCGGCGTCCCGCAGATCGCGGACCCGCTCGGCGGCTCGTATGCGGTCGAGGCGCTGACCGATGAGATGACGGCCAAAGCAATGGAGATCATCGAGCGGGTCGACGAACTGGGCGGCGCGGTGGCGGCAATTGAGTCGGGCTACGTCCAGAGCCAGATCGAGGAGGCGGCCTACCGCTACCAGCGTGACGTGGAGTCCGGCCGGCAAGTAGTCGTCGGAGTGAATTCATTCGTTCAATCGGACGAAGAGGAGATTGCCATCCTGCGTCCCGAACCTGACCTGGAACGCGAGCAAATCGAACGTGTCCGCCGCGTTCGCACCGAGCGTGATAACGCGGCCGTCGGGGCGGCGCTGGCACGCCTGGAAGACACCGCCCGCGGCCGCGACAATATCATGTACCCGTTGAAAGAGGCTCTGGCCGCCTACGCCACGATCGGCGAGGTATCCGATGCGCTGCGCCGCGCGTTCGGCACGTTCGACTCGGGGATTGGTGTCTAGATTGACGATTGACGAGCGTCCCGATGTCGAAACGCCGCAGGATCGGCTCAATCGGCTGGCGGCGCAAGCAGAGCACCCGGCCGGTGAGGAGGCCGAGAGGAGGCAGCACGAGCGCGGCAAGCTGACGGCGCGCGAACGGATCGACCTCCTGCTCGATCCGGGGTCGTTCGTCGAGCTTGACCGTTTCGCAACCCATCGCACGACGGCGTTCGGGATGGCCGACCGGGTTTTTCTCGGCGACGGTGTCATCACCGGCTACGGCACGATCGACGGTCGGAAAGTCTTCGTGTTCTCACAAGACTTCACCGTTCTGGGAGGTTCGCTCGGTGAGGTCTATGCCGAGAAGATCGTCAAAGTCATGGACCTGGCCGTTCGCATGGGGGCGCCGATTATTGGAATCAATGATTCCGGTGGCGCGCGCATCCAGGAGGGCGTTGTGAGCCTTGGCGGCTACGCAGAGATTTTCTGGCGCAATGTCCAGGCGTCCGGCGTGGTGCCGCAAATCTCTGTCATCGCCGGTCCAACCGCCGGCGGCGCCGTCTATTCTCCGGCGCTGACCGATTTCATCTTCATGGTCGAGGGCATCTCGTACATGTTCATCACGGGGCCGGATGTTGTGAAGACGGTAACCGGCGAGGATGTGACGTTCGAGGAGCTGGGCGGCGCCGCTACCCATGCCACGAAGAGCGGCGTCGCACATTTCACGGCTCCAGACGAGGAGCGTGTCTTCGCGGAAGTCCGCGCGCTTCTCTCGTATCTGCCGTCCAACAATCTCGAAGATCCGCCGGCCGTTCCGTCCGCCGATCCTCCTGACCGTGAGAGCCCGGAGCTGATCGACATAATCCCAGAGTCAGCCAATAAACCGTACGACATGGCGGCGATTATAGATGCCATCGTCGACGACGGCGAGTTTCTGGAGGTGCAGCCCGGATACGCGCGCAACATCGTCGTCGGTCTGGCCCGGCTCGCCGGCCGGCCGGTCGGGATCGTGGCCAACCAGCCCAAGTACCTTGCGGGCGTCCTCGACATCGCGTCCTCCGAGAAAGCAGCTCGGTTCGTCCGCTTCTGTGACGCGTTCAACATCCCGTTGCTCACCCTGGTGGACGTGCCCGGCTTTCTCCCCGGGACCGGCCAGGAGTATGGCGGCATCATCCGTAATGGCGCCAAGCTCCTGTACGCATTTGCGGAGGCGACCGTGCCCAAGGTAACGCTCATTACTCGCAAGGCATACGGGGGCGCGTACGATGTCATGTCCTCCAAACACATCCGCGCTGACGTAAATCTGGCCTGGCCGACGGCGGAAATTGCCGTTATGGGCCCGGACGCCGCGGTCAAGATCATTCACCGTCGCGAGATCGCGGCGGCCGAGAACCCGGCAGAGCGGACGCAGGAGCTGATCCGCGAATACGCAGACCACTTTGCCAATCCGTTCGTCGCCGCGTCGCGCGGCTATATCGACGACGTCATCGAGCCGCAACGCAGCCGGCCGGCCATCATCTCGGCGTTCGAGATGGCACGGACCAAACGCGCATCGCTTCCGCCCAAAAAGCACGGGAACATCCCGCTATGACGATTGTGGGAGGCCCGAATCCGGACGAGGCGGCAGCCATTCTGGCGGCGATCGCCGCATATTTGCGGGACGAAAGCGAGACCGAACCGAGTCCTGCGGTCTCGCCCTGGACGCTAGCGGGACGGCGCGAGGCGCAGGGATTAGCGGTGGATCGGCGCGCGCTGCGAGCCGGATGGGGGCGCTGATGTTTGAGCGAGTGCTCATCGCTAATCGCGGTGAGATTGCGGTGCGCATCATCCGCACTCTACGGGAGATGGGGATCACTTCGATCGCCGTATTCTCTGACGCCGACCGCGACGCTCTATTTGTTCAGGAGGCGGACGAGGCATATTACCTCGGCCCGGCTCCGGCCTCCGAAAGCTATCTGAACATAGAAGCGCTTATCGCGGCTGCGCGGCAGGCGCGCCCCGATGCGGTCCACCCGGGATACGGCTTCCTGGCTGAAAATGCCGGCTTTGGGCAGGCGGTCGCCGACGCGGGCATGACGTTCATCGGACCATCTCCGGAGGCAATCCGGGTCATGGGCGACAAGGTCGAGGCACGACAACGCGTGCGTGAGTTGGGCGTCCCCGTCGTGCCGGGTACCGACGGTCCGGTGAGATCCGTGGACGAGGCGCTGGCGTTCGCGAGCGCTGCTGGCTATCCGGTCGCGGTCAAGGCGGCTGGCGGCGGCGGGGGACGCGGGATACGCGTCGTCGAGCGACCGGAGGATATGGCCGAGGCGCTGGATCGCGCGCGCCGTGAGGCCGAGGCGTATTTCAAGAACCCGGAGGTCTATCTCGAGCGCTACTTCCCCAATCCGCGGCACGTCGAGATTCAGGTTCTCGGCGATCGTCACGATCACCTGGTCCATCTCGGTGAGCGGGACTGCTCGGTGCAGCGGCGCCACCAGAAGGTCATCGAAGAGACGCCCAGTCCAGCGGTCGATCGCGAGCTGCGAGCGCGGATGGGTGAAATGGCGGTACGGGCGGCGCGCAGCGTCGATTACTCCAGCGCCGGAACGGTCGAGTTTCTGCTGACCGAGTCGGGGGAGTTTTACTTTCTCGAGATGAATACCCGGATTCAGGTCGAACACCCGATCACGGAGCGAGTAACCGGTGTCGATCTCATCCGGGAGATGATACTGGCAGCCGCGGGTGAGCACATCTCGGTCTGCAGCGACATCCTGGATCTGAGCGGCCATGCAATCGAAATGCGGATCAACGCGGAAAATCCGGCGGCGGGCTTCCGCCCGACCCCGGGCCCGATCGACGCCTACCGCGAGCCAGGTGGGATCGGCGTGCGCGTCGACTCCGGCGTTTACGCCGGTTTCGTCATCCCGCAGGACTACGATTCCCTGATTGCCAAGTTGATCGTCTGGGCGCCCGACCGCGCACGAGCCAGGTTGCGCGCGCTGCGGGCTCTCAAGGAATTTCGCGTTGATGGCCCTGCGACCACGATCCCGTTCCACCAAGCGATCCTGACCGACCCGGTGTTTGCGGAAGGTAAAGTCAGCACGACGTACGTCGAAAGCCATCTGTCCGAGATCGAGCGCCGCATGGCGCCGGTCGCCGAGATCACCGCTCAGCCGCCGGAGGAACCCGGTCCGGTTCGGGAATTCGATGTCGAGGTGAATCGGAAGCTATTTCGCGTTAAGGTTGCCGAACGCGGGGCGTCCGTCCAGCCGGCCCGATCCCGACCGCGCCGGGCGAGTCGCGAGCCCCGCGCGTCAGGAAACGATGTCTTCAGCCCGATTCACGGGACGGTGCTAGCGATCAAGCGGAACCCGGGGGACGAGGTCCAGGAGGGCGAGACGCTGTTCATCGTGGAGGCAATGAAGATGGAGAACGAGATCGCGGCCCCGAAAAGCGGCACGCTCGGGTCGATCGACGTTCAACTTGGCGACACGGTAGAAACCGGGCAGACGCTGGCGACGATCAGCTGAGGAGCCGCTGGCTCCAGGTCGTCGCGCGCTGCCAGGCCGCCCGACTTCGTTCAATCTCCTCCGATGTCGCCGTGTGACGGCCGTAACGGGTGGCGACGTAAACGTTGATGATTTCTCGCAGGTCACCAGCATAGGAGCCCTTGAGACGCGCGGCGAATTCCAGCGGCGTCTCGTGAGACTGAATTCGATCGCGCGATCGGGTCCTTCCGGCCGAGATGCTTCGGTACAGGTCGTCGACTGATCGCCTTCGCCGCGCCAGCGCGACGGCCGCGACAACCAGGATGAGGATTACGATCGGAATCGCGAGCGCCGGTAGCGGTATGGAGGGTCCGTGTGGATGGGAAGCGGAGCGGCTTGCCACGCGATGCCCGGTGGGCCGGCCAAGCGACTGCGGAGTTTGAACTGGCTCCCTGCCGCGTCGCATGATGGACGTCAATTGCGCCGGACTGGTCTGATGCCGCGGTTGGTCTGCCCGGCGAAACGTTCGAACGGGCTGCGTTATACCGATCCCGGGGGTGGGGTCGAAGGTCGTCCAGCCGCTCTCGGGAAGGTACGCTTGCACCCAGCTGTGGGCGTCGAGGCCGCGCACGACGTAGTGGCCGGGTCGCACCTCCGTGGTGAGGTAGCCGGTGATAAGCCGCGAAGGGATTCCGTCTTCACGCAGCAAGATCGCCATCGCCGACGAAAACTGGTTGCAGTAGCCGCGCCGGGTATCGAAGAGGAATGTTGCCACAGCGTTACCGGACGGCGGAGACCCGGCGGTGCTATCGTAGTGGTAGCGCGAGCCACGAAGGTAGTCGCGGATCGCGAACGCAGTCGCGAGCGGCGTTGACCGCTGCAGTCGCTGTGCGAGCCGCTGAACCGTGAGAGGCTCCGATCCGATCTGAAGATAGTCGGTCTCTATTGCGCCGTAGATCGGCGCGCCGTCGGTCTCGTACGCATCTGATGTGTAAGTCGTGCCGGCCGGCAGGGGATGTCGCGGTCGTACCGAGAGCGGCTCGACGCCCGAGGCGAGCGATTCGACCTCGGTGCCGAGGCTTACCGAGCGTGCCGCGCCGGCGAAGGCGAAGACCGACATCGGTTGGTGCAGCCGGACCGAAATTCTTACTGTGTCTTGCCCGGTTGCTGCCGGAATGTGTGCCCCGCCACGCAATCGCAAGATGGTGGTCGCGTCCGATTCCCATGACGTTCCGGTAAAGTAATCGTATGCTAGCGCACTGACGCGCAGCGGGCCACGGTGCCTCGTCGTTATCGACATGAGGACTTGCGAGGACGGGTGAAACGGCCCGATGAGCGACAACGTCGTACCAGGCCCGGCCCGGTCGCTGAGCGCTGCCCGAAGCGGATCGGAGAGATTCGCCGACCACGATGTGGGCGCGGCCGGAACGTGCCAGGCGGCGCCGATAATCGCGACGGTGGCAGCGATAGTGACCGCGCCGGCCCCGATCTGCCGCCACGATGGCATGGCTGAGACAAGAATGACGACGAATGCCAGCACGAGGTAGAGCGGGAAATGATTACTGTCAAGTACGTTGACGTCCGCCGAAAGCAGAAGGAGCAGTCCAGCGAGTGACACGGCCGTCCACGACCTCCGTTCCCGCAGCAGCTCGCTCAATGCCGCGCCGACGACGACCGAACACGGTGCAACAAACTCTCTTGCCTGCGATACCGGGTCAAGCGGAGCGATCACGGACAGCGGCGCCAGGATGCGCGCCGCGACAAGGCAGGCTAGCGCGGCGAGGAGCGCGACCGCGACCGGCATCAGCCGGACTCGTGCCGGCCACACGGCGACGACCAGGAAACCCGCGAGCGCACACGCCACGGGCAGCCACGGGTGCAGCGGGATGATCAGCGATCCGGCACGGCCAACCGCGAGCGCGGTCAAAGCGGCCCCGGGGACGATTCGCCACAGGTCGTCGTAGTGATTCACGCTGATTTCGTGTGGAGAACGGCGAGGTCGGAAGTCATCGCCCGGAGGCGGCGTGCCCATGCCGCAGTCTCGTTTAGGGGCGTGATCAGCACGCACGACCCGGTGCCGCTCGCCCTGCCGAACTCTCGTACCAGGCCGTCGATTCGCGACGCGGCGGAGGTATTGATCGTTGCGATAGCGTCGAGGAGCCGGCGTCGCTGGTCGGGGTCGAGCCGCGGCGCGACAACGCTCAGTGACTCCCCGGCGACGATCAACCCGACCGGGATACGCGCGCCCGACAATTCATGTACCAGGAAGGTAGCGATTCCCGCTGCATCCTCGGCAGCCGGGCCGTCTCCACCGAGGTCTAGGAGCAGCCAGACGCTCGACCGGCGCTCGCGCTCGGGCCACGATACGACGAGCTGGCCCACGCGCGCGCTGGTGCGCCAGTGAACGCGTTGCGGCGGGTCTCCCGATTGGTAGACACGGAGGTCCCCCACCGTCGCGTCGGCAGCCTGCCCAACCCAGGATCGATGCCGCCGGATTAGACGGTTGGCGGCCGCCGCCGCCTCGGGAGTCCGGAGCGGTCGTGGGTGTACGATGACCGGCTGCTGCGGAATCGCCGCGGCCGGCATCGTAAATAGCCCGAACGGATCGCGCGACAGGGCGACCGAGCCGCCGATGGCATAGTTACCGCGGTATTCCAACGGCGTGTCAAAGGTCGGATTGGCGTGACCGAGCGGCAAGAGCGAGAGGGCGCTGCCTTCCGGCAATCGGATATCAAACGCCGGGAAGAAGCTCCGCTTCTTGACTCGATACTGATAGGTCAGGCGCTCGCCGACGGTATAGCGACGCCGTTCGGCAACCGTCTCCACCTGGATGCCGCGCCGGCCCGTCCAGGCCAGAACGTAACCCAGGAGAACGATCCCAAGTACGGCCCACCCGACATGCTGCATCAACGGCCAGTTGCTGGTGACCCCAGCGACGACGGCGAGAACGCCGAGGAAGCCGACCCAGATCCAGTTACGCACCGTAGCCGCGGTTCGCCGGCACGGGGAGGTGATCCAGAATCGAACGAACGAAGCGGACCGGGCTGGCTTCATCTTCGGTGACGATCCGGTGGCGAAGGACCGCTATCGCGACCGCCTTCACGTCATCCGGAAGCGTGTAGTCGCGCCCGGCGAGAAGTGCTCGTGCCTGTGACATTCGGAAAAGACCGAGGGTTGCCCGCGGGCTCGCGCCCAGGTGAACGTTGCCGTGATGCCGGGTGGTCTCCACGAGGTCCAGGATGTATTCGCGAACCACGGGGTCGACGTAGACGTCGAGGACGCGAGTCTGAAGATCCAGAAGATCCGCGACGGCGCACACCGGCATGAGTGTGTCGAGAGGATGGGAACGCTCCTGAACGCTCAGCATCGTCCGCTCCGCCTCTCGAGTCGGGTAGCCGATCGTCAGGCTGATGAGGAACCGGTCGAGCTGCGACTCCGGTAGCGGAAACGTCCCCTCGAATTCCAGTGGATTCTGCGTGGCAAGGACCAGGAACGGGGCGGGCAAGAGGTGAGTTACCCCGTCGACCGTCACCTTCCGTTCATCCATCGCCTCCAGGAGCGCCGACTGGGTTTTGGGCGTTGCGCGATTGATCTCGTCGGCCAGCAAGACCTGGGTGACGATTGGGCCCGGACGAAATTCGAACTGGCGCGTGTCGGGATTGTAGACGCCAGTGCCGGTGACATCGCCGGGGAGCAGGTCGGGAGTGAACTGAACGCGGGTGAATGTCGCCCCGGTCGAGATTGCCAGGGCCCGGGCCAGCGCCGTCTTGCCGACCCCCGGGACGTCCTCGAGGAGGATGTGGCCGTTGGCAAGTAGCGCCGACAGCGCCAGCTCCGCGACCGCTCTCTTTCCCGCCAGAACGCGGCCGACGTTATCGAGAATGGCGCCGGTAAGGGCATCGGAGCTGATCACATGAAACCTAGACTAGGGCGGGAAGCGTACAGTAGAGTGAAATGTGCCGCTGCGCGTACCCGCCGGCAACGGCTCCCGATTCTAAGTCCAGCCTCGATATGCTGTCGACCGATCTACCGTTGCCGCATACCGGGCGGAGCGCTGCAGGAGACTACCAGTTTTTACAATGATCGAGCGCGATCAGGTTTCGTCCGCGTCGCTTCGCTCTCACACCGACACTCTTGAGTACGACACGATCAGCGTCCCGGGTTTTATCGACATAACTGAGGATGTGATTGCGGTTGTCGAGCGATCGAGCGTTTTTAACGGTGTCGCGGTGATCTTCTCGAGACACACAACTGCCGCGATCAAGATCAACGAAAACGAGCCAGAGCTCCTCAAGGACATGGCACGCTTTCTTGCCGAGATCGCGCCCGAATCCCGCGAGTACCACCACAACAACTTCGAGATCCGGACCGTCAACATGGAAGAGGACGAGGCGCCAAACGCTCACTCTCACTGCCAGCACCTGATGCTCAGCACGAGCGAGAGCATCCCGGTCATCGGCGGACGTCTCGACCTCGGTCGCTGGCAGCGCCTGTTTCTCGTTGAACTCGACCGACCTAAGCCGCGCCAGGTGACCGTCCAGGTCTTGGGCATTTAGCGACAGGGCACGACCACGCGCTTCGTCGCCGCCGTCCTGTTCGCCTTCGCTTTGCTACCATCGCGCTCGGTGGGCGCGGCACAGGCATGCTCGGCGACGCGAACGCTCTTCACTCGTGGGTATGGAGGCCCCGACGATCTTGCCGTTTACCGCGGCGCCGTGTATTTCGGCGATATCCATACCGATGTCGTAGCGAAGGTCGCCGGGGGACACAAGCGGATCGTCGCGCGTCGTCTCGCCACTCCCGAAGGGATCGTTTTCCGCAATGCGCGACAGATGTTCGTCGTGGAGCAGGGCCGGAACCGGCTTGATATCGTCGATGTCCGGACCGGAACGATTCGTGTGGTGAACACGTTTCGAAACACGACGGGTCTGGAGGGAGTCGACGGAATCGCAAGCGGAGGGCGCGGCACTCTCCTCATTCCCGATAGCCCCTATGGCACGCTCTGGCTGCGGAAACCTGACGGCTCGCTTCGCTTGCTTCGATCCGGCTTCTTCCGACCGGTGGATGCAATACGCTACGGCGGCGGGATCGCGATCGCCGACGAGAATGCCAACGCGGTGTGGTTCTTGAAAGACGGAACGGTGAGCCGCCTGGCCACGGTCCCAACGCCCGACGACCTTGCAATCGCCGCCGGCCATCTTTATGCCGTGACCCTCGGCGACGGAGGGCTATGGGAAGTCCGGCCCCGCGTTTCGCGTCTTCCAGTTCAGTTCCGCAATCCGCAGGGATTGGTGGACCTCTCGGCGCGCGTTCTGCTCGTCGCCGATGGCAATCTCAACGCGCTCTACCGCGTTGCGGTTTCCCACTGTTAGGACGGTCGCTACTCGTCCCAATCCTCGTCGGGCGACTCCGCGACGGCCTCGAGGAACGTGGACGACAGGTCTTCGATCTGCTCGATCACCTCATAGAGCGGCGTCCCCGGGCTGATCGGCTCGCCCTCCTCCTCGAGGTGGTGAAACGTGGTAGCCATCGTGTTGCGGATGTCACGAAGGCGGATGTAGGTGTCGATATACGGCCCGCTGAGCCCCGGGGTGTCGTGGAGACTCTCCATCTCACAGGCTCCGCAAATCGGCGGGAACCCTCGCCAGCGTTGTTCGCCGAGCGGGCCACCGCAGACATCGCACAGCGCTTCTTCTGCCACCCCCGCTCCCTTACTTCCCGCAGCTTTTCCCGCTTGAGCCATTCAGTCTCCGGCTTCTCGGCCTCCATAACGCGGGGACCGAGCCCTGCGCTACCTGAATGATAGTGCGTATCCCTTTACCGACGCGTCTCCACCCGGTAGGCGGCTTCTTCCGCCTCCTCCTCGAGACGGCCCAACTTCATGAAACGGCCGGTCGATTCGGCGACGGTTTCACCGTTTCGCATCGCCCGGGCTTCAATGTCGGCGATACGAGATGTCTCTTTTACGATGCGCGCCTCTAGCTCGAGGCTGTCGCCGCGCCGGACTGGCAGCCGGAAGCGAACCTCCATCCGCGCCGTCACCGCCTTCCAGCCCCGGAAGTGCAACGTATACGCCATGCTCTCGTCGAGCAGCGTGGCGACGATTCCGCCGTGGATAACATTCTCCCAGCCGGCCTGCCAGTCTTCAGCCGTAAAGCGCGTGCGAACGACTCCATCGGCGTCCATATCGAAGCGGAGGTGCAGACCGTGCGCGTTCCCGGGACCGCAGGCAAAGCACTGGTTGGTGTCGGAACGATTCAGCTCGCGGGCGAGCGCTTCGGCGGTATCCACGTGCAAGTCTACGTAGACGATCGCGGCCGCTCAAAACGTTTGTCTCGCGGCCGGGAGTATGGTACATTCGCCAGGACCTCACTCCCGTCTCACCGACAGGATCGACTTTTGCCCTTACGCTTCCTCGGCATTACCCTTCTTATCCCCCTTCTTCTCCTCGCCGGATGCGGCGGTGCCACCAAATCGCTGTCGGCGACGATGGTCGGTCATCAGCTGCCGACGATCAAAGGTCCGGCTTACCTGCCGGGTCCCCTTGACGGTCAATCGACCCCTCGACGCCTGGCACTACGACGTCCGCTGGCGGTTATCGTCGAGAACTACTACCCCGACGCGCGTCCCCAGACCGGGCTGGGCGCTGCGAGCACCGTTATCGAAACGCTGGCCGAGGGAGGCGTGACGCGGTTCATGGCCATTTACCTCGAGCACGACGCGCCGAAAGTGGGGCCCATTCGCAGTACGCGCATGTATTTTGATCACTGGGCAGCCGCGTTCCACTCGATACTGGTCCACGTCGGCGGGAACGACGACGCCCAGGCGCTGCTGTGGCATCTCCCGAAGGTCTTCAATATCGATGAGAACCGCTGGGAGGTCAATCTCTACGATACCGGTACCAACCTCTTCTGGCGAAGTACCGATCGCGTCGCCCCGCACAACATGTACGCCAACACCAAGGTGCTGCGTCGCTACGCGGTGAAGAACCATGAGAACTGGGCCTATACCAACGCCTACTTCCCTCACAAGCAGCCCGCCCCCCTCAAGCAGCGCGGCCACGGCGGGTACTTGACAATCGCCTTCGAGAATCCGCTGGCCCCGATCGACCAGCCGCCCTACGACGTCCGATACCAGTACGACCGGAAGACAAATACCTATCTGCGTCTGATGGGAGGCGTACCACATATCGACGCCGCCACCGGAAAACCGCTGCAGCCCGCTAACGTGGTCGTCATGCACACCGGCGCGGCGGTGAGCGACCCGAACGCGGGTATCACGCCCGAGAGCATCCTCATCCCTACGGTCGGGCACGGGAAGGCGCAATACTTCTTTGATGGTAAGGTCGTTCAGGGCACGTGGAAGCAGGCCAATGTCTACGCGCCGTTGCGGTTCTACGCCCATAACAAGCTGGTCGCGTTCAATCCCGGCCAGACGTGGATCGAAGTGGCTCCCCCGTCATCGCCCGTCGCCTGGCACTTCCACTGATCTGCGCCGGACGGGGACACGATGCCTCCTTCTCGCCGCACCAGGCGACGGCTAGAACGCCGGCGAGCGAAGCAGCCGCGGCGTAGCCAATCACTTTCCCCGCTGACAAGGGCCGGGATTGTCGGCGCCGGCATCCTGGCAATTGCCGGCGGCGCCGCTCTGCTGGTAGCCGGCAACCCCGCATCGGCTGAACGCCTCGGTCGCATCGCCGGGATTCTTATCCTGCTGGGATGCGCGGCGATCGGAGTCGGCCTCATCGGCCGCTTGTAAGTGGAACGTTACAGTCTTTCGATGACCGGCACGCCGAGTACGTTGCAGGCGTTGACGAGGACGTCGCGGGTGGTTCGAACCAGTTGCAGCCGCGCGGCACGCAGCGCCGGCTCCGCGCTTAGCACGCTGCAGTCTCGATAAAACTGGCTGAAAGTTGTTGCGAGTTCGTACGCGAATTCGGCCACCAGGTTGACCGCCAGGGTCCGCGAAGCATCGGCGACCAGTTGCGGATAGGTCGCCAGGTGAAAGATCAGCCGCCGCTCTTGCTCGTGTTGCAGAAGCGACGTGTCGGCCTGGTCGATCTCCTCATCCTCGATCCCTATCTCGGCCCGCGCCCGGCGGAGGATTGCGAACATGCGAACCAGTGCGTACTGGATGTAGAGGCCGGTATTCCCGTCGTAGCTGACCACATCCCCGACGTCAAAGACGATATCGCGCGTGGGGTTGTACTGCACCATGAAATACCGCACCGCTCCGACGCCG
>Ga0070739_10004703_pt1 | contig 15961 bp, 13 predicted proteins | sample Coa_R1_7_FD_66445 | JGI IMG/M metagenome (GOLD analysis project Ga0070739, IMG submission 66445) | Surface soil microbial communities from Centralia Pennsylvania, which are recovering from an underground coalmine fire - Coalmine... | ecosystem: Environmental > Terrestrial > Soil > Unclassified ... | reverse complement strand
GCGCTCGAGCTCGTCGGTCGCGAGAAGGCCGCCGAGGCGGTCACCGCCGAGGCGCCGAAGCTGCCGCTGCTCGGCCAGATCGCCGCGGGCGGACCGCTCCTCGCGGACCAGAACGTCGAGGACGAGATCGCGGTGCCCGGGAACCTCCACGGCGACTTCCTCCTGCGCGTGAAGGGCGACTCGATGATCGAGGCGGGCATCCTCGACGGAGACGTCGTCGTCGTCCGGCGCGCCCAGGACGCTCGGAACGGCGAGATCGTCGTGGCCCTCGCCGGGGATGACGAGACCGCCGACGAGGCGACGGTCAAGCGGTTCTTCCGGGAGAACGGCCGGATCCGGCTGCAGCCCGAGAACTCCTCCCTCGAGCCGATCTACGCGCCGCACGTCGAGATCCTCGGGAAGGTCGTGGGAGTGTTCCGAGAGCTATGAGCCCGCCCACGCCTCTACATCGGACGCTCGAGCAGGAGCTCCTCGCGGTGCTGCGCGGGGCGTCGCTCGAATGCCCGGTCTGCGGCGAGTTCGTTCTCCACGAGGGCTCTCTCGTGCGCTGTCCCGAGTGCGCGATGCGCCTGCACGGGCGGATCGACGGCGCCGGAACCGGGGTACAATCCAGTCTGCAGGCCGGGTGACCGCGGCGCCGCTCTGTTGGCTCAGAGCCGGCGTCGAGGAAAGTCCGGACACCGCAGGGCAGGACGCTCCCGACATCGTCTGACGACACGAGGGAGGCGGCGAAAGCCGACGGAAAGTGGCACAGAAAACAGACCGCCGGTCGCGGATCTCCGGAGTCGCGGCCGGTAAGGGTGAAACGGTGGGGTAAGAGCCCACCAGCGGCCCTGGCGACAGGGCCGGCTCGTCAAACCCCGTCCGGTGCAAGGCGAACAGGCTCCGCTGACGCGGCCCGCCGAGGAGCCGGGTAGCCGCACAGATGGATGGCCACCCCCGACAGAATCCGGCTTATAGGCCTGCTAACGAGAAGCCCCGCCTCGGCGGGGCTTCTTCATGTGACGTCCTGGCTAGCCGGTCGGCATAGGCCCGGTCAGGCCGAGCCGCCTCAGCGAGCGGTGGAGATAGGTCGCGAAGGCGATCGCCCCGGCTCCGGTCATGTGGACGCCGTCCGCTGCGAACCACGAGAGGCGGCCTGCCGAGTAGTGGTTCCAGTCGAGCACCGTCAGCAAGGACCGCCACCTCTGCTGAGCGGCGTAGATCGCGTGGTTGATGTCGATGTATTGCTGGGAGGTCGCCCGCAGCGTCAGCCACAGCACGTGCTTGACGCCGTGGTTCCGCATCGCCGCCAAGACCTCCGGGATGCCGTGCCGGTAGGCGGCGGGGTCGTCGTTGTAACCGATGAAGACGACGACGTTCGGGCCGATTTTCCGCCCGAGCGTGCGCACGGTCTCGAGCACACTGGGCGGGGGATCGGTGGCGAGGCAGCCGGCTTGGACGAGCCGCCCGCACGGACGAAGCTCGAGCAGGACGCGGTCGCCGTGCTCGACGATGTGCTTCGCGGTCGAGTCCCAGTTCAGTGACGCCCCGACCGAGTCGGAGAAGATCGTCACGTGCTGCAGCGGTCGCTTCTTGCTCGCGACAGCGGTCGCCGCCAGGCTGCAGCAGAGCAGGACACTGCCGACGAGTGCCAAGAGGCGGCTCACGGCGCGGACCTTAAGCCGAGCGGCGGCTGTTGGGAAGCGTGCTTTACGTCCGCAGAACGACTTCGAGCGCCGTGCCCAGACCGGGAGTGCTGCGCACGCTGAAGCCGCCCTCGATCGACGACGCCCGGTCTCGCATGTTGCGCAATCCCTGGCCGACAGTCTCCGCCTCGGGCGGAAAGCCTTCGCCGTCGTCCTCGATCGCGACGAACCGCTCGCCCGAGGCCCGGCGACCGATCACGAGCTCGGCGCGCGTCGCGTTCGCGTGGCGGCGGACGTTCCCGAGCCCCTCCTGGACGATGCGGAAGATCTCGATCTGCTCGTCCGGAGCGAGGTGGATCCCGGGGTCGATCTCCAGGTCGACGGCGAGCTCGCCGTCGGAGGTCAGGAGCTCGACGTAACGGCGCAGCGCGGAGTCGAAGGGAGCAGTGCCGCTCGCCGACGAGAGCGTGAGGATGGCAAAGCGCGCTTCCTGCTGGGCGAGCGCCGCGGCCTGCGTGAGCTGCGGCGCCACCTCGTCGACCGGCGCACCTGCCTGGAGCATCTGGGCATGCGTCGACAGCGCGAAGAGGTACTGCGCAAGGCCGTCGTGGATCTCGCGCGCAACCCGGGCGCGCTCCTCGGCGACGGCGCGGCCGAGCTCCGCAGCGCGGATCGCGCGCCAGGCGCCGACGAGCATCACCCCGAAGGCCAGCAGACGCAGGAAGTCTCCCTCGGCGACGTACGTGGTCCCGCGGGGAGGCGCCAAAACGAGATGCAGCGCCGCGAAGAGCTGCAGGGTGAAGCCGAGCGCGAGCCACTGGGCGAGGTCGTCGCCGGTGCGGGCGAGCCGGCGTCCCCATCCCGCCACGGCGAGCAGGTAGAGGAGCGCCTGGATCGACAGCACTGCCGCAAGCCCGGGCGGCTCGGCATCGCCCGACACCCTCGTCAGCGCCGGAAGCTGATGGGCGTGTGCGCGGAGCAGGATCCAGGCGGCGAAGAGCACGATCGCCGCGGCGGTGAGCGCATCCCAGAGCGCGCGGCGACGCGAGCGCCCACGGCCGGGAACGAGAGGAGCCGCTGAGACGAGCGCCGTCCCCAGGATGCTGCCGAGGGAGGCGGCCCAGGCCTCGGCCGGATGCAGCGAGCCGGCATCGAGCACCGGAATGATCGCGAACGCCCCGGTCGAGAGGGAGCCCACGAAGAAGCCGGCCGCGAGGAGCAGGTCCGTACGGAGGCCTTCGACCTGGAACCGGTTCGCCGCGAGCACGGCGACGAGCAGGCCGGCGAGCGCCATCGTCGTCTCGAGCACGAGGAAGACCGCGGGCGCTTCGTACTGGGTGCGCAGTGCAGGATGCGAAAGGAGGAGCGCGAGGCTCGCGCCGAGCACGCCGGAGAGAAGGATTTCTCCCCAGAGCCACGCCTGAAGCCTGGTCCGCTGCGGCCTCATTTGGCTCTTGTCGGCAGAAGGTCTTCTGCCGATAAGGAACACATGGCGGCACGGATCCTCGTCGTCGACGACCATCCCCTCACGCGCGAGGCGCTCGCGGCGCTGCTGCGCTCGCATGGCTTCGAGCTCGCCGGGCTCGCCGCGGACGGCGAGGAAGCGATCGCGGCCGCGGCTCAGACCCAGCCCGACGTCGTGCTCCTCGACCTCCTGATGCCGGGCCTCGACGGTCTCACGGCCTTGCCTCGGCTCCGCGAGGCAGCCCCTGACTGCGAGGTCGTCGTCCTCACGGCTTCCGGAACGGAGGAAAATCTGCTCGCCGCGATCCGGGGCGGCGCAGCCGGCTACCTCCTCAAGACGGAGTCGCCCGAGCGGATCGCGGAGTTCCTCGAGGGCGTCGTCCAGGGAGACGCGGCGCTTTCCGGGCCGGTCGCGCGCAGGCTGCTCGATCAGGTGCGGACGGGCGGCCGCGGCTCCGGCGTGCCCGACAGCATCGCTTCGGCTCTCTCCGCCCGCGAGCTCGAGGTCCTGCTCCTGCTCGACGAGCACCACGGCACCGACGAGATCGCGCAACGGCTCTTCATCTCGGAGCACACCGTCCGCTCGCACGTGAAGAGCCTCCTCCGCAAGCTCGGCGTCTCCTCTCGCCGCGAGGCGCTCGAGCAGCTCTCCCTCGCTCGCGGCTGACGCTCGGGACATGTCCCGGTGCCAGGCACCGAGACATGGCTGGTCAGGACGTGAAGCCGTCGAGTGCCGCGTCGACGAGCGCCGGCAGTGTCTCGAGCTCGTAGCCGCCCTCCAGCACGGCGGCGACTCGATCGGAGAGGGCGGCGCAGCGGCGCGCGAGCTCGCGGAAGCCGTCCTCGGTGACAAGCATGTCCGCGAGTGGGTCGGCCTCGTGCGCGTCGAAGCCGGCGGACACGAGCACGAGCTCGGGCTCGAATCGCTCGATTGCCGGCTCGACGACCTGCGCGAAGGCCTCGAGATACTCCTCGTCCCCACAGCCGGCCCGCAACGGCACGTTGACCGTCGTCTCCGCCTGGTCGTCCGGCCCGCCGCTGCCCGGATAGAACGGCCACTGGTGGAGCGAGATGAAGAGAACGCTGTCGTCCTCGCGGAAGATCGAATCGGTGCCGTTGCCGTGATGGACGTCGAAGTCGACGATCGCGACGCGCTCGAGGCCCAGGCGCTGTTGCGCCGCCCGCGCGGCCACCGCGACGTTGTTGAAGACACAGAACCCCATCGCGCGCCCCGCGAGCGCGTGATGGCCGGGAGGGCGGACGAGGGCGAAGCCGCCGCGTAGTACAGCCTCGATCGCCGTTCCTGCCGCGAGCGCGGCGGCCTCGAACGTCGTCGCCGTGCAGACGGTGTCGCCATCGAGCCACACCGGATCCTCGACTGTGCGCACGAGCTCGACGTGCTCGGCGGTGTGGCAGAGGAGCAGCTCGTCGACGGTTGCGGCGCGTCCCTCGCTCCAGATGTGCTGGTGCGCGAGCAGAACGGCGAGTCGCTCCGGTCGCTCGGGATGCCCGCCCGTCGGGTGCAGCCTCGCGAAGGCGGGGTGCGTCAGGACGTCGACAGTTCCCCCACGCGCTTCGCGACTGCGCCGAGGCCGAGCCGTTCGAGGAAAGAAGACGCCTCCGCCCACGCCGGGGATGATTCTGCGAGGGGAGGAAGGGGAGCGGAGGCGTCCATCGTCGCGATTCGCCGAAAGAGCCTCAAGTCCTCCGCCTCCGCTGCGAACCGGCCGTCGGCGACCGCAGCCTCGAGCGAGCCGTACTGCCCGAGCAGCTCGGCCGCTTTCTTCGGGCCGACTCCGCGCGCCCCCGGGAGCTTGTCGGATGGATCGCCCCGCAACGCGATGAGATCCGGCACCTGCTCGGGCTCGACGCCGTACCGCTCGCGCACCTCGGCCGGCCCGATTCGGGCGAGCTCGCTCACTCCCCGAGTGGGCTGGAGGATCGTCACGCGCTCGCTCGCAAGCTGGAAGGAGTCACGGTCGGACGTCGCGACGAGCACGTCTTCCGGCCACTCCCGGGCCGCGGCTGCCAGGAAGTCGTCCGCCTCGTAGCCGGGTGCCTTCGCGACGAGGAAGCCGAAGGCGGCCACGACCTCCGGCAGGATCTCGAGCTGCTCGAGGATCGACTCCTCGAAGACCCTGCCCGACTGATAGGGCTCGAAGGCCTCGTGGCGGTAGGTCGGCACGGAGAGCGTGTCCCAGGCCACGAGGACCGCATCCGGCCGCTCGGCCAGCCAGAGCCGGACGAGCATGTTCGTGAAGCCCACCACCGCGTTGAGGCGGATCGACCTCGGCAGCGCGTGGTAGGCGCGGTGCGCGAACGAGTCGCCGTCGATTGCGAGCAGCAGGCTCACAGCGATGCCTCGAGCTCGGCGATGCGCGTCATCAGGCGGTCGGTCGCGTCCTGGGACGCGCGGCGGAGGTCGGCCTCCGTACGCAGGTCCTCGATCTCGACGGGCGTCCCGTACGCGACGCGCAGCGGTCCCAGTCGGCTCAGCCGGTCAGTGCCGGCGACTGCGCACGGCACGAGGGGCACGCCGGCCTCGAGCGCGATGCGCGCGGCGCCCGAGCGAGGCCGCGCGACATGTCGCTTGACGAGGCCCTTCTGCCGTCGCGTTCCTTCCGGGAACATCACGACCACGTGCCCCTCACCCGCGAGCTCGACGGCCGTCTCGATTGCCTCGACGTCGCCGAGGCCGCGACGCACCGGAAAGGCGCCTGCGCCGTCGAGGACGTATCGCGCCGGCCACCAGTAGAGCTCCGACTTCGCCATGAAGCGGAGCCAGCGCCGAGGCCAGAGCGGTAGCCCGACCGGCCACGGGTCGAGGTTCGAGATGTGGTTGCACGCGAGGACGTAACCGCCGCCCGCGGGGAGATTCTGGCGCCCGCGGACGCGCAGTCGGAACAGCCCGTAGACGAGCGGCCAGCTCAGCAGCGCGATGGCGTGGTAGACCGGCGGCGGGCGCACCCCCTGAGTATCGCGTCCGGATCGATTTGGCTGGATGCGCCGCCGGCAAAGCCGGCGGCGCGCCGGCCGGAAGACCCCGCGCCCGCCTGCGGCGGCCGCGGTGGGGGCTATCGTGACGCGCCGATGCCGAAGCGCCTCGTCATCGTCGAGTCGCCCGCGAAGGCACGGACGATTGCCGGTTACCTCGGGCCGGAGTTCGTCGTCGAGTCCTCCGTCGGCCACATCCGCGACCTCCCGGACAGCGCCGCGGAGATTCCGGAGCGCTACAAGGGCGAGGCCTGGGCGCGGCTCGGCGTCGATGTCGAGCACGGGTTCGAGCCGCTCTACGTCGTCGATCCGGACAAGAAGAAGACCGTCGCGCAGCTTCGCAAGCAGCTCGCCGAGGCCGACGAGCTCCTGCTCGCGACGGACGAGGACCGGGAGGGCGAGGCGATCGCGTGGCACCTGCTCGAGGTGCTGAAACCGAAGGTGCCGGCGCGCCGGATGGTGTTCCACGAGATCACGCGCGACGCGATCGAGCGCGCGCTCGACCAGACGCGCGACGTCGACGAGCGGCTCGTCGATGCGCAGGAGTCGCGACGCATCCTCGACCGGCTGTACGGCTACGAGGTCTCGCCGGTGCTGTGGAAGAAGATCATGCGCGGGCTCTCGGCCGGCCGCGTCCAATCGGTCGCGACGCGGCTCGTCGTCGAGCGTGAGCGCGAGCGGATGGCCTTCCGCGCCGCCGAGTGGTGGGACCTGCTCGCGACCTTCGATCCGGAGAGCTTCGAGGCTCGGCTCGTCTCCCTGGAGGGGCAGCGCGTCGCCACCGGCCGCGACTTCGGCCCCGACGGAAAGCTGCGCGGCGAGGCGCGCCAGCTCGACGAGGAAGCCGCGCGCGGCCTGGCCGAGCGTCTCGACGGCGCCGCCTTCCGGGTCGCCCGCGTCGAGCGGAAGCCGTACGTCCGCCGTCCGAGCCCGCCGTTCATGACCTCGACCCTGCAGCAGGAGGCGAGCCGCAAGCTCCGCTTCTCGGCGCAGACCACGATGCGCCTCGCACAGCGTCTCTACGAGAACGGCTACATCACCTACATGCGTACCGACTCGACTACCCTCTCCGAGTCGGCGCTCACGGCCGCGCGGGAGCAGGCCGCGTCCCTCTTCGGAGCCGACCACGTACCGGCCGAGCCGCGCCGCTACGAGCGCAAGGTGAAGAACGCGCAGGAGGCCCACGAGGCGATCCGCCCCTCGGGTGACCGCTTCCGCACACCGCAGGACGTGCGCTCGGAGCTCTCGGCCGACGAGCACGCGCTGTACGAGCTGATCTGGATGCGAACCATCGCGTCGCAGATGAAAGACGCGCAGGGCCAGACCGTCTCGCTGCGGATCGGAGGCGAGTCGAGCACCGGCGAAAGCGTCGAGTTCGGCGCGTCGGGAACGGTGATCACGTTCCGCGGCTTCCTCGCCGCGTACGAGGAGGGGCGCGACGACGATCGCCCGGCGAAGGACGACGACGAGGAGCGCCGTTTGCCGAATCTCGCGGAGGGCGACGCGGTCGAGTTGCGCGCGCTCGAGCCTCAGGGCCACGAGACGAGCCCGCCTGCCCGGTACACCGAGGCGACGCTCGTGCGGACGCTCGAGGAGCTCGGTATCGGTCGTCCGTCCACCTACGCGTCGATCCTCGGCACGATCCTCGACCGCGGCTACGTCTTCAAGCGCGGTACCGCGCTCGTTCCTTCCTTCCTCGCCTTCTCGGTCGTCGGCCTGCTCGAGAAGCACTTCGGCCGTCTCGTCGACTACGACTTCACCGCCTCGATGGAGGACGACCTCGACCGGATCGCGGCGGGTGACGAGCACCGCGTCGAGTGGCTGGGCCGCTTCTACTTCGGCGGCGAAGACGGCGCCGAAGACAGCGGGCTGCACGAGCTCGTGTCGGATCTCGGCGCGATCGACGCGCGAGAGATCAACTCGCTCGAGATCGGCGACGGGATCGTGCTGCGCGTCGGCCGCTACGGCCCGTACCTCGAACGGGACGGCCAGCGTGCAAGCGTTCCGGAGGAGCTCGCTCCCGACGAGCTCACGCTCGAGAAGGCCGAAGAGCTCCTCTCGCAGCCGAGCGGCGACCGGGAGCTCGGCGTCGATCCCGAGTCGGGCCTGCCGATCGTCGCGCGCACCGGCCGCTACGGCCCGTACGTCACCGAGGTCCTGCCGGAGGGCTCGAAGGAGAAGCCGCGTACAGCCTCCCTCTTCAAGACGATGTCGCTGGAGACCATCGGCCTCGACGACGCGCTTCGTCTGCTCCAGCTGCCCCGCGTGGTCGGCGTCGCCGAGGACGGGGAGGAGGTGGTGGCGCGGAACGGACGCTACGGGCCGTACGTGCAGAAGGGAAAGGAGTCGCGCTCGCTCGAGTCGGAGGAGCAGCTCTTCACCGTCTCGCTCCCGGACGCGCTCGCTCTCCTCGCCCAGCCGCGGCAACGCCGCGGCCAGCGCTCGGCCGCGACGAAGCCGCTGCGCGAGCTCGGCACCGATCCGGTCGGCGGCAAGGAGATCGTGCTCAAGGAGGGCCGCTTCGGCCCCTACGTCACCGACGGCGAGACGAACGCCAGCCTCCGGAAGGGCGACGACCCCGAGACGGTCACGCTCGACCGTGCCGTCGACCTGCTCGCGGAGCGGCGGGCGAAGGGCCCGACCAAGCGGAGCTCGCGGCGTCGGAAGGCCGGCTGACGGTTGCTCGCAAACTTCGCCGACTGGTCCACGTCCTATCCTCACGGACTCGGTGAAGGGGCGGAATACACTTGCCAGGCGGCTCGTTCGAGCGACCGGGTGCGTGCCGAGAGACGCCCGACGTGGCCGAGGGGTGGTAACCGGAGGACTTCCCTCCTAAGGTACGAAGGCTTGCCGAGAAGCGAAGAAGCAGGACGAAAGGACTGAGGGAGCGCTGACGCAGAACCAGCTCAACGATTTGCTCGAGTCGGACCAGATCCGCGCCATCGTCGAGGGTGCCGAGGAGCGTGGCTTCGTCGATCCGGCCGAGCTCGAGGCCTTCGCGGCCGAGCTCGAGCTCAACGCAGACGAGGTCGAGGAGCTCACCCGCGAGCTCGAGCGCACCGGGCTCGAGATCGGCCAGCCTGCCGCGCCCGCGCCCGTCGCGGCGACCGCAGAGGCCCCAAAGGAGACGGAGAAGCAGGCCGAGCCCGCCGCCGAGCCGGAGGCACCACCGACGGTCGCGATCTCCGGCTCCGCCGACAGCCTCCAGCTCTTCCTCGCCGACGTCGGCCGCCACAAGCTGCTCACCGCGGCCGAGGAGGTCATGCTCGCGAAGCGGATCGAGCGCGGCGACGTCACGGCGAAGCGCCACATGATCGAGTCGAACCTGCGGCTGGTCGTCTCGATCGCGAAGGGCTACCGCGGGCTCGGCGTCCCGTTCCTCGACCTGATCCAGGAGGGCACGCTGGGGCTCAACCGTGCCGTCGAGAAGTTCGACTGGCGCCGCGGCTACAAGTTCTCGACCTACGCGACGTGGTGGATCCGCCAGTCGGTGCAGCGCGCCGTGGCGAACCACGCTCGTACGATCCGCGTCCCGGTTCACGTCGTCGAGCGTCAGCAGAAGCTGTCGCGCGCGGCCCGGCGGCTCGAGGTCGAGCTCGGGCGCGAGGCAACGAAGGAGGAGCTCGCCGAGGCGACCGGACTGCCGATGCAGCACGTCGACGAGGCGCTCGGCGCCGCAAATGCGTCCGTCTCGCTCAACCAGACCGTGGGCGCCGAGGACGAGGGCGAGCTCGGCGACCTGTTCGCCGACCGGGAGGCCGTCGACCCGTTCGACGAGGCCGAGGAGTCGCTCCGCCGCCAGGGCGTGCGGCGCGCGCTCGAAGCGCTGCCAGAGCGCGAAAGGCGGATCCTCGAGCTGCGGTTCGGCTTCGAAGGCGAGCCGTGGACGCTCGAGGCGATCGGCAACGAGCTCGACCTGACGCGCGAGCGGGTGCGGCAGCTCGAGGGTCAGGCGCTGTCCCGGCTCGGCGCCCTGCGTGACCTCATCTCGGTCGCAGCCGCCTAACCTCGGCTCGAGTTTGCCGTCTACTTGACCATCCCCCGCCGATGCGGTTGGCTTTCGGTGGGACGACGACGGAGCATTTTCCGGATCGCCACAGTTCAGGTGGAAGGAGCGATATGCGCAAGGGAAGGGTGAGATGGCTGTTCGCCGGATCGGTTGCCGCGATCGCAGTCGCGGTGGCGTTGTCGGCGAGCGCCTACGGCAGCTCGAAGGCCGGCAAGATCCTCGTCGACGGCACGACCGAGACCGTCACGAACATCGATCCTGCCGGTAACTACGACTACGGCACGGCAACGGTCGACTACCTGATCTTCAATCGCCTGCTCGCGGCCGGCCCGGGCAAGAACCTCACGCCGCACCCCGAGCTCGCGACCAAGTGTTCCTCGGTCGGGAACCTCAAGACCTGGGCGTGCACCCTGCGCAAGGGCGTGAAGTTCTCGAACGGCGACTCGTTCACGTCGACCGACGTGAAGTTCTCGTTCGATCGCACGATCGCGATCAACGACCCCTCGGGAATCTCGTCGCTGATCACGAACCTGGCGAGCACCACGACGAGCGGCCCGTACAAGGTCGTCTTCCACCTCAAGCACCCGCAGTCGACGTGGCTCCAGGTCCTCACCACGACGGCGGGAAGCATGATCGTCGACCACAAGGTCTATCCGGCGAACAAGCTCCAGTCGAGCACGTCGCCGCAGGTCGGCACCGGGCCGTACATCCTGAAGTCGTACAACCCAGGTCAGCAGGCCGTGTTCACGGTGAACCCGCACTACTGGGGGCCGAAGCCGAAGAACGCCGGCGTGATCATCAACTACTACAAGGACTCGTCGACGATGAAGCTCGCCCTGACGAAGGGCGAGATCGACATGGCGTACGATCAGTTCTCGCCGACCGACCTGACGTCGCTGAAGAAGTCGTCGTCGGTCAAGGTCTACATCGGCGCCGGCGCCGGTATCCGCTACCTCGTGATGGACGTCGGCAAGCAGGCGACCAAGCTCGGTGTCCCGACGGGCAAGCTCGCGGTGCGGCAGGCCATCGCCTACCTGATGCCGCGGCAGACGATCGCCAGCCGCGTCTATCACGGCCAGGTCTCGCCGCTCTACTCGATGGTGGCCAAGGGACTGCCCGGCCACATCGACGCGTTCAAGACGCTCTACGGCGCGAAGCCGAGCGTCGCGAAGGCGAGAGCGGTCTTGAAGAAGGCGCACGTCAAGACGCCTCTCAAGTTCACGATCTGGTACACGCCGACGCACTACGGCGCCGCCTCGGCGGACGAGTACGCGGAGATCCAGCGGGCGCTGAACGCGAGCAAGCTGTTCAACGTCACGCTCAAGTCGGCCGAGTGGGCCGGCTACGTGAATACCCTCGGCACGACGAAGGGCGTATTCCAGCTCGGCTGGTTCCCCGACTACGTCGACGGCGAGGACTACATCAACCCCTTCTATCCAAAGGGCCAGTTCCTCTCCAACGGCTACAACAGCGCCAAGATGAACAAGCTCGCGCTGAAGGAAGAGGGAGCGAAGTCGACCAAGGCGCGGCTCAAGATCATCAAGCAGGAGCAGATGCTCGCGGCGAAGAACGTGCCGCTCATCCCCTACTGGCAGAACCACATGGTCGCCGTGGCGCGCAAGAACGTCGGGGGCGTGACCAGCACGCTCGATCCGACGTACATCATGCGGTTCTGGCTCCTCTCGAAGTAACTGCGACCCAACGGAGGGGCGTTCGCTCGAACGCCCCTCCGCAACATCACTAAGCTCGGACGATGAGGCCCGCCCAGTGACCGGCACCTCGCTCAAGACCTACGCGCTCACCCGGCTCGCGCTCGTCGTGCCGATGGTCTTGATCCTGCTCACCTTCGTCTTCCTGCTCATGCGCGTGGCGCCGGGGAACCCGATCGCGGCCGCGCTCGGCGGTCACGTCCCGCCGTCGGTGATCCAGCGGATCTCGCACCGGCTCGGCTACGACAAGCCGATCTACACGCAGTACGGCGACTACCTCTGGGGAGTCCTGCACGGCAACCTCGGCCGGACGATCACCGACCGGCGAGCCGTGAGCAGCATCATCGTCGAGAACGGCGGGGCCACACTGGAGCTGACGGTCGCGGCGAGCTTCGTGGCCATGGTCGTGGGGCTCGTCGTCGGCCTGCTGGCCGGCCGGTTCCGCGACACCTGGATCGACGTCAGCGGCCGGCTGTTCGGGATCGTCGCCTACGCGATGCCCGTCTTCTTCCTCGGCTTCCTCGCCCAGCTCTTGTTCGGCATCTGGCTCGGCTGGCTGCCCACCTCGAACCAGGCGAGCCCGATCACCCAGGCCTTCCTACCGGTCCACTCGCACATCCTGTTCATCGACGCCATCTGGGCCCACAACTGGGGCGCGCTCTGGGACGTCGTCAAGCATCTGATCCTCCCGGCCACGACGCTCGGGATCGTGATCGGAGGCGTGTTCATCCGTCTCGTCCGGATCAACGTGATCCGGAGCCTCAAGGACGACTACGTCGAGGCGGCGAGAGCCCGGGGCATCCGTGAACGGTCGGTCGTCTACCGCTACGCGTTCCGGAACGCCCTCGTGCCCGTCGTCACGGTCGTCGGTCTCCAGCTCGCGCTCCTCCTCGGCGGGGCCATCCTCACGGAGGAGACCTTCAACTGGCCGGGCATCGGCTCGACGCTCGTCTCCTACCTCGCGGAGCGGGACTACGCCGGGGTCCAGGGCATCGTCGTCGTCTTCGCTCTGGTCGTCGTCGTGGCGAGCCTCCTGATCGACTTCGTCAACGCCTTTATCGATCCGAGGATCCGCTACTGATGGCCGTGGCCTCCCGCACTGCGCCGGGTCGCCGATTCGTCGGCAGGCGCCTGCGGCGGCTCTGGAGCCCGATCGCTCATACGCAGGGCCTGGCCCGCGTGATGCTCCTCAGCGGCGCATCGATCACGCTGTTCTTCATCGTCCTCGCCTTCTTCGCGCGCTGGATCGCGCCGTACGGGTTCACGCAGTACGCCGCGCACGGCGTCCGCTTCCCGCAGCTCGGGCACCCGGGCGGCGTACACCCCTTCGGCACGACCGTCGAGTCCGACGACGTCCTCTCACGCGTGATCTGGGGGGCGCAGACCGAGCTGAAGGTCGTCGTGCTGGCGCTCGTCCTCTCCCTTGCCGTCGGCGTTCCGCTCGGCCTGTTCTCCGGCTACTTCGGCGGGGCGCTCGATCGCGGGCTCGTGCTCCTGATGGACGCCATGTTCGCCTTCCCTCCGCTCCTGCTGGCGATCGTCATCGCGTTCGAGCTGGGCTCGACCGTCAGCTCCGGTGTCGTTACCGCAGCGGTGGCGATCACCATTGCCTACGTGCCGCAGTACTTCCGCGTGGTCCGGAACCACGTGATCAGCGTTCGGGAGGAGACGTACGTCGAGGCGGCGCGAGCCCTGGGCGCGCGCCCCATGACGATCATCCGCAAGTACGTCTTCTTCAACGTCGTCCAGAACGTGCCGGTGCTAGCCACCCTGAACGCGGCGGACGCCATCCTCACGCTGGCCGGGCTCGGCTTCCTCGGCTACGGGGTCCAGCCGACACAGGCCGCGGAGTGGGGGTACGACGTGCAGCGCGGCCTCTCGGACGCGACGAACGGCATCTGGTGGACGGGGCTCTTCCCCGGCATGGCGATCGTCGTGCTCGTGACGGGTATCACCCTGCTCGGCGAGGGTCTCAACGAGACTACGAATCCGGTGCTGCGCCGTCGCCGTTTCGGGCGCTTCGACTTCGAGCCAGTCTCGCCCATGTTTGCGGAGGTGGAGCCGCCGCTGCAGCCGGACGAGGGGCTGGGCGAGTGACGACCGAGCCCGTTCTTCAGCTCCGGAACCTCCGCGTCTACTACGGAACGTCGGGGCGACCCGTGCGTGCGGTCGACGACGTCTCGCTCGAGATCGGCGAGAGCGAGGTGGTGGGGCTTGTCGGCGAGTCGGGCTGCGGGAAGTCCACCCTCGGCCGCGGCATCCTCGGCCTGCTGCCCGAGGGCGCGCGGGCCGCCGGGGAGGTCAACTACCTCGGCCGCAACCTGCTCTCGTTGCCGCCGAAAGCCGTTCGGAGGCTCCGCGGGCCGGAGCTCGGCCTGGTGTTCCAGGAGCCGATGACCCGGCTCAACCCGCTCCTGCGGATCTCGGCGCACTTCCGCGAGACGCTCCGGCTGCACGAGCCGCAGCTCACGAAAGAGCAGGCGCGGCGCCGCTCGCTCGAGACTCTCGGGCGGATGGGGATCCCGCCGACTCGCTTCCACCAGTATCCGCACGAGTTCTCCGGCGGGATGCGCCAGCGGATCATGATCGCGCTTGCTCTCGTCCTGCGGCCGAAGCTGCTCGTCGCAGACGAGCCGACGACCTCGCTGGACGTGATCGTGGAAGGCCAGATCCTCGCCCTGCTCGCCGACCTCAAGCGGAACTTCGGCACGGCGCTGCTCCTGATCACGCACAACCTCGGCATCGTCGCCGAGGCCTGCGACCGGATGGCGGTCATGTACGCCGGGAAGATCGTGGAGGAGGGGACCGTGCGCGGCGTCTTCGCCGAGCCTGCGCACCCGTACACGCGCGAGCTGCTGCGCTCGACGATCTCTCTCGACACGACCGAGCTGCACTCGATCCCGGGCGCGCCTCCCAATCTCGTCGATCCGCCGAGCGGCTGTCGCTTCCACCCCCGGTGCCCCAACGCGATGCGGGTCTGTGTCGACCAGGTGCCGATCGAGCAGAGGCTCGCCGATGGACGCCGCGTCCAGTGCTGGCTCCACGGGCCCTCGCAGCGGGTTCCGGCCGGAGGTGAGGCCCCACTCGAGCAGCCGGTCGGAGTCGCGGATGAGGCCTGAGCCGGTGGAGGCGCAGGCCACTCCGGCCTTCGACGAGCCGCTCGTCTCGATCCGGGACCTGCGCACGTATTACACGATCCGCGGCAGCTTCCTCGACCGTCTCGTCGGCCGCGAGGCCGGGATCGTGCGGGCGGTGGACGGGATCTCCCTCGACATCCGCCGCGGTGAGGTGCTCGGGCTCGTGGGCGAGTCCGGCAGCGGCAAGACCACGCTGGGTCGGGCGCTCCTTGGCCTCGTGCCCGCGACGAGCGGCACCATCGAGCTCGAAGGGCGCGAGGTAACAGGACTCTCGGAGCGGCAGCGTCGGGTGCTACGCAGGCGGGTGCAGGTCGTCTTCCAGGACCCTCACGCCTCGCTCAATCCGGCGATGACGATCGGCGAGGCCGTGGCTCACCCCCTGCGAATCCACGGCTTGGAGCGCAACCGCGAGCAGCTGAGGCGGCGCGTCGTCGACGTGCTGGATCGCTGTGGCCTCGCCCCGGGCGCGGACTTTCTCGACCGGTATCCCTCGGACCTCTCCGGCGGCCAGAAGCAGCGGGCGGTGATCGCGCGGGCCATCATCCTCAACCCTGCTCTGCTCGTCGCCGACGAGCCCGTGTCGATGCTCGACATGAGCGTCCGCGCGCGAGTCCTCGAGCTGATGCTCTCGCTGAAGCGCGACTTCGAGCTCACGTACCTCTACATCACCCACGATCTCGCGACCGCCCGCCTCGTCTGCGACCGGATCGCGATCATGTACCTCGGCCGGATCGTCGAGATCGGCCCGGCGGACGCGATCTACGCCGACCCCAAGCACCCCTATACGCAGGCGTTGCTGCGTGCGATCCCGGAGCCGGACCCGACGCGTGCGGTGCCGCGTGATCTGCCGCGGGGCGAGGTGCCCGACGCAGCTCTGCCGCCGCTCGGCTGCCCGTTCCACCCGCGCTGTCCGCACGCCTTCGAGCCGTGCGGCTGGGAGTCGCGCGATCTGCGCGAGCTGCTCGAGTCGCGCTGGACGCGGCTCGCGGGCGATCCGCTCGTCGAGCAGGAGCAGGCGCT
>Ga0070739_10004701_pt1 | contig 15962 bp, 16 predicted proteins | sample Coa_R1_7_FD_66445 | JGI IMG/M metagenome (GOLD analysis project Ga0070739, IMG submission 66445) | Surface soil microbial communities from Centralia Pennsylvania, which are recovering from an underground coalmine fire - Coalmine... | ecosystem: Environmental > Terrestrial > Soil > Unclassified ... | reverse complement strand
CCTCCGGCGGGAGCGGGCGCGGAGCGTCAGTCGACATTCGCGAACAGCACCTCGAGCCGCGCTCCGAGATCGAGCGCGTCCTTGCCGGTCGCCGCGAACTCGGGCGACGCCGCCGCTCGGTCGAACGTCTCGCGGTCGGGGAACTCCCACTCGGCGTAGTAGCGGTAGCCGCTCCGCGTCGGCGAGCCGAAGACGGGCCCGTGCCTGAACGTCCCGCCTGCGACGCGCCTGCAGAGCTCGGCGTGCGCCGCGTACCGCTCCGGGTCGGGCTCCTCGACATACAGTACGACCGCCTTCACCATCGACGGAAGGGACCCTAAGCGATGTCGGGAAAGCTCGTTCACTTCGAACTGCCGGCCGAGGACGCAGCGCGCGCCCGCGCGTTCTGGTCGGGCGTCTTCGGCTGGTCGTTCAGCGAGCCCGGGATCCCGGGCGTCGAGTACTGGATGGTGCGCACGGGCGACGACCAGGGCGGCGCCGTCTATCCGGCCGATGCGCGCGGCGTGATCGTCTACTTCGACACGGACGACATCGACGCGACGATCGCGAAGGTGCGCGACGGCGGCGGCGGCGCCGACGACAAGCAGCCGATTCCGGGCGTCGGCTGGTTCGCACGCTGCACCGACACCGAGGGCAACGACTTCAGCCTCTTCCAGAGCGACGAGTCGGTCGCGCCGTGACGCGCGCCGGGTGAGCCGGCGGGCGAAGGTCTGGACCGCGCTCTGGGCCGTCTACATCATCTGGGGGTCGACGTACCTCTTCATCGCGATCGCGGTCGAGTCGATCCCGCCGCTGCTCGCCGTCTCGACGCGTTTCATCCTCGCGGGGGCGATCATGGCCACCGTCGTGCGGGCCCGCGGCGGGTCGCTCCGCGTCAGCCGCGCCGCACTCGCTTCGTGCGCCGTCATCGGCTGCCTGCTTCCGGGCGCGAACGCGGTCCTCTTCTACGCCGAGGAGAACGTCCCGACGGGCCTCGCGTCGCTGCTGATCGCGTCGGTGCCGCTCTGGCTCGTCGTCCTGCGGGTGGCGGGCCGGGACCGGATCCCGACACCCGTGCTCGCCGGCGTCGGCGTCGGCTTCGTCGGTGTCGCGCTCTTGCTGCGCCCGTCGGGCGGCGCGACCGCGCTCGGCGTCTCGCTCTGCGTCGTCTCCGCCCTCATGTGGTCGGTCGGCTCGTTTCTCTCCGGGCGCCTGCCGATGCCGCGCGACGCGTTCGCGGCGACGACGTACGAGATGCTCGCGGGTGGGGTCGCGATGCTGCCGCTCGGTCTCGTCAGCGTCGGCTCGTTCTCGCCCTCGACCGGATCGGCGCTCGCGTGGCTCTACCTCGTCACGATCGGCTCGGTCGTCGGCTTCACCGCCTACACGTGGCTGCTTGCCCACGCGCCGCTCGGCACCGTCTCGACGTACGCGTACGTGAACCCGGTCGTCGCGATCGTGCTCGGCGTCGTCTTCCGCAGCGAGCACCTGACGTGGCAGATCCTCGCGGGCGCGGTGATCGTGGTCGCGGCGGTCGCCGCGGTCGTCCGCCAGGAGCCGCCCGCGGCGACGCAGCCGGAGGAAGGCGTCCGCTAGAGGCCGGCGAGCTCGTCGAGCCGGACGGGCGCGCGGGCGAGCTCGAGCCCCGTCGCGGCGCGCAGCGCGGCGACGACCGCCGCGGTCGAGACGACCGTCGGCGGCTCGCCGACGCCCTTGACCCCGTACGGCGCGTCCGGCTCGGCGTCCTCGATCAGCACCGACTCGACCGGCGGCATGTCGAGCACGGTCGGGATCAGGTAGTCGGTGAAGCTCGCGTTCGTGATCAGCCCGTCGCGGGTCTGGATCTCCTCCATCAGCGCGAGGCCGAGGCCCTGGGCGGTACCGCCCTCGATCTGGCCCTCGACCGCCTGCGGGTTGATCGCCCTGCCGATCTCCTGCGCGGCGCCGATCCAGACGACGCGGGTGAGGCCGAGCTCGACGTCGACCTCGGCGACGACCTTCATCGCGCAGACGCCGAAGGCGACGTGCGCGCGCTCACCTGTGATCTGGCCGGTCTCCGGGTCGAGCGGCGTCGTGCGCGGGTGGCGGTAGACGCGCTCGACGTCGACGTCGCCGCCGCCGCGCGCGTCGCGCTCGGCGAGCGCAGCCCGGCAGGCGTCTCGCACCGCGCCCGCGGCCATCCACGTCATGCGCGAGGCCGACGTCGAGCCGGCCGAGTCGACGCTGGCGGTCGTGTGCGGGGCGAGGCGAACGTCGTCGACCCCGAGCTCGGTGCGCGCGACCTGCAGGATCACGTTCGTCACGCCCTGCCCGACCTCGGCCGCCGCGCAATCGACCTCCGCGCCGCCGTCGGCGAACAGGCGCACGCGCGCGGCGCAGTAGTCGTCGAAGCCCTCCGAGTAGCCGATGTTCTTGAAGCCGACGGCGAAGCCGGTGCCGCGGCGGACGCCCTCGCCGCGCGTCGTGTTGCCGGCGCCGCCCGGCAGGCGCAGCGGGTCGCGCGGCAGCTCCTCCGGCGGCGGCGGCTCGAGCGCGGCGGCACGGCGGATCACCTCGGCAACCGGCAGGGCGCCCCCGATCCGCTGGCCGGTCGGGAGCACGTCGCCCGGCGCGAGCGCGTTGCGCAGCCGCAGCTCGACCGGGTCGATCCCGAGCGCGGCCGCGAGCTTGTCCATCTGCGCCTCCGCGGCGAAGCACGTCTGGACGGCGCCGAAGCCGCGCATCGCGCCGCAGGGCGGGTTGTTCGTGTAGACGACGGTCGAGTCGATCAGCGCGTTCGGAACCGCGTACGGGCCACAGGCGAAGCAGGCGGCGTTCGAGCAGACGGCCGTCGAGCTCGACGCATACGCGCCGCCGTCGAGCAGGATCCGCATCCGCACCGCGACGAGCTTGCCGTCGCGGGTCGCCGTGTGCTCGGCCCACATGCGCGCCGGATGCCGGTGGACATGGCCGGTGAACGACTCCTCGCGGCTGTAGACGATCTTGACGGGCCGGTTCGTGTGCAGCGCGAGCAAGGCGCCGTGGATCTGCATCGACAGGTCCTCGCGACCACCGAACGCGCCGCCGACGCCGGCGAGGTGGATGCGCACGCGCTCGAGCGGCAGCCCGAGGCACGGCGCCACCTGCGCCCGGTCGACGTGCAGCCACTGCGTCGCGACGTAGATGTCGACCCCGCCCTCGCCGTCCGGGACGGCGAGCCCCGACTCGGGGCCGAGGAAGGCCTGGTCCTGGATGCCGGTCTCGTAGACGCCGGAGACGGTGATCTCGCCGCGCGCCTCCGGGTCGCCGTGGCGGATGACGAGACGGCGCAGGACGTTGGGGCGCGGGTCCTCGTGGTACCCGTGGCCGCGGGTCGGGTGCTCGGGGTGGAGCTCGTCGCACTCCGTCGCGCGCTCCATGTCCGTGATCGCGGGCAGCGGCGCGTAGTCGACGCGGATCCGCTCGGCGGCGCGCCGGGCCTGCTCGGGAGAGTCGGCGGCGACGATCGCGACGGGCTCGCCGAAGTAGCGGACGCGGTCGATCGCGAGCACGGGCTGGTCGGCGAACTCGAGGCCGTAGCGCTTCTCGCCGGGCACGTCGGCGTGCGTGAGCACCGCGTGCACGCCGGGCATCGCGAGCGCCTCGGCGAGGTCGAGCGCGAGGATGCGCGCGTGCGCGTGCGGACTGCGCAGGGTGTGACCCCAGAGCATGCCGGGCGCGACGAGGTCGCTCGAGTACGCAAAATCGCCCTTCACCTTCGGCACGCCGTCGACGCGCGGCACGGACTCCCCGATCCGCCCGAGCTCGAGCCGCCGCCTCGCCGGCGCGACCGTCGTGCTCATGCGTCGCTCTCTCGGCACCACGGGCATTCTGGCTCAGCGAGACTGCGCGGGGTGCGCAGCATCGAGGAGATCCGGACGCTGATCCGGGAGCGGAGCACGCTGCCGCCGGGCGAGACGGAGGCGATCGTCGCGAAGCGCTTCGAGGCGCTTCCACGGCGGCTCGTCCGCGCGCTCCGCCACTGGCCGCTCGACACGATGCGGGTGCTCGACGTTGGCTGCTCGTACGGCCATTGCCTCGTGCACTTCGGCCCCGGCTCGGTCGGGATCGACAACGTGCCCGAGCACGTCGAGTTCTGCCGCATGCTCGGCCTCGATGCGCAGCTCGGCGACGTCGAGAGCGGTCTCGACCGACTCGCGGACGAAAGCTTCGAGGCCGTGTGGGTCTCCGACATCCTCGAGCACCTCGACGCGCCGCGGTTGCTGCTCCGCCGGCTGGCGCCGAAGCTCGCGCCGGGCGGGCTGCTCGTCCTCTACCTGACGGTGCTGCCGAGGTCGCGACTCGCGCGGGCCGTCTTCCGCGGTCGTGGTTTCTTCGACGCCGACGTGCACCACTACCAGTTCACCGTCGAGACGGCGCGCTATCTCGTCGCCGGCTCAGGCTACAGAGTCGAGTCGGTCGTGGCGGGGGTGCGGTCGCCGCAGCAGTTCGCGCCGACCGCCTTCCTCGCCGCGCGCCCCGACGCCGCGGCGGCGGAGCATGCGCGGGCGGCAGAGCGACGGAACAAGGCCGGCACCGGCTGACGGCACCTCATCGCCGCGCGCGTGACCGCCACCCGACCCGGACGCGGTCGGTGAGCGACGCCGCATCGAGCGCACGGCGCGCGAGTCGCGCGGCACCGAGGACCGGCGCCCGCGCCGCGTTCGCGCGCAGGCCGCGCCACGTCGGCGCGAAGACCACGACTTCGCGCTCGAGCCAGCTCTCGCTGCTGAGCTGGCGCTTGTAGGCGGCGTCGCCCTGTCCGAAGTCGATCACCTCGATCGCGGGGTCCGCGATCGCGAGCCCGATCGCCTGCGTCAGCAGGAAGATGCCGACACGCAGGTGCGCGTACCCGGGATCGAAACCGGTCTGCCGGAGCAGCATCGTGCCGCGGTAGACGGAGCAGAGCCAGTACGCGATCGGCCGGCCGCGGTGGCGGAGGAGGAAGACGCGCGCCCAGCCGCGCTCGAGCGCGAGCCGCAGCAGCTCCCGCTGCTCGAGGGTGTCGGTGAAGCCACCGCCGAGTGCGCGCTGGTAGGCAAGCCTCGCAACGGCGTCGAGGTCGCGCACGAGCGTCTCGAGCTGCGCCGGCTCGCGGACGACGTCCGTCCTCAGGTCCGGCCCGAGGGCGGCCAGCAGCTTCTTCGCGTCGTAGCGCAGCCCGAAGCGGACCTTGCGGCTGCGCGAGGCGAGGAACTCCTCGTACGACGCCGGCAGCGCGAGCACGCGGCGTGCGCCGGCGGCGACGAACGGCTGCCGCCGGAGCGGCGAGGCGAGCGCCGCCGCCGCCCGCGCGAGGTCGGAGTCGACGGGCAGGGGCGGAAAGACGACGGCGTCGACCTCGCCCAGCAGCGGTCGCAGCGCCTCGATCGCCGCGGTGCCGACGATGCCGCCCTGGACGACGTGCAGCAGCCGGAGCCGCGGCGCGACGACGGCCAGGTACCCGAGCCGCGCGGGCAGCCGGCGCTCCTCGACCCGGCCGGCCAGGCCGGAGAGCGGCTCGCCGTCGCGGCAGACGAGCACGCCGAGCGGGGCGATCGCCTCCGGCCGCAACCGGACGCGCGCGAGCAGGTAGTCGAGCTCCGCCTCCTCGCGCTCCCACGGGACCCGCTCCCAGCGCGTGCGGAGCCGCTCCAGCTCCGCCGCCGTGCGAGCCGTCACCACCTCGACCGGGCCGGCGGCCGTCACCGCCTCCCCCTCAGGCGCCCCGGGCAGCCAGCCGCACCGCGTCGAGGATCTTCGCGTAGCCGGTGCACCGGCACAAGTTCCCGGACAGCGCCTCGCGGATCTCGTCGTCCGTCGGTTCGGGGCTGCGCGCCAGCAGGTCGGCCGCCGCGACGACGAGGCCGGGCGTGCAGAAGCCGCACTGGACGGCGCCCGCGTCCACGAACGCCTGCTGGACGCGGTGCAGCTGCTCTCCCTCGGCGAGGCCCTCGACGGTGACGACGTCGTGACCGTCCGCCTGCGCCGCCAGCACGAGACAGGCACAGACGAGCCTCCCGTCGAGAAGGACGGAGCACGAGCCGCATTCGCCTTGCTCGCAGGCGTTCTTCGCGCCGGGGAAGCCGAGCTTCTCGCGCAGAGCGAAGAGGAGCGACTCGCCCTCCCAGCAGTCGGTCTGCGCCTCGACGCCGTTCACCCGCAGCGACACCCTCACGTCGTGCACCTCTCGAGCGCACGCCGCGCGAGCACCCGCAGCGCATGGCGGCGGTAGGTCGCGGTCCCGCGCACGTCGTCGATCGGCGCCGCGGCGGCGGCGACGCGGTCGGCGAACGACTCGACCTCGTCCCTCGGCGCGCGGAGGACGACCGGCGTCGGCGAGGCGGACCCGAACGAGGCGCGCAGCTCGTCGCCGGCGCTGAGCGCGAGCGAGACGACCGCGATCACCATCGCGTTCCTCGGTCCGATCTTCATGAACGTCTGCGGCGCACCCGACGGTGTCACGACGACCGCGGTGATCAGCTCGTCCGGCGCGAGGGCGTTGCGCTTGACGCCGGTGACGAACTGCTCGAGCGGCAGCCGTCGCACGCCGCGAGCCGACGCGCACTCGACCTCCGCCCCTTCGATCAGCAACGGCGGCAGCGCGTCGCCGGCGGGCGACGCGGTCCCGAGATTGCCGCCGATCGTGCCCCGGTTCCGGATCTGGGGCGACCCGACGGTGCGCGCCGCTTCCGCGAGCGCGGGCAGCAGCGCCGCGAGCTCCGGCGCCATCGCCTCGGTGTAGGTCAGGCCGGCGCCGAGCCGGAGCGCGCCGTTCTCGCGCGACCAGCCGCGCAGCTCGGCGACCTCGTTCAGGTTCAGCAAGGCAGGGGGTCGCAGCCGGTCGAAGTTGAGCGCGACCATCACGTCGGTGCCGCCCTGGATCGGGACGGCGTCGTGCTGCTCCGACTTCAGCCGCAGCGCCTCGTCGAGCGTGCGCGGCGAGAGGACGTCCACGGCCCGAACTGTACGGTTCTCGTCCAAATGCCTTCGCCGCTCTCGCGCCGTCTCGCCGTCGCTCGCGGCGACGAGCCCGCCGAGCTCGTCGTCCGCGGCGGGCGAGTCTTCTCGGCCTTCACGCGCGAATGGCTGGACGTCGACGTCGCCGTCGTCGACGGCTCGATCGCCGGTCTCGGCTCGTACGAGGCGCGCGAGACGATCGACGCCGCCGGCCAGTACGTCGTACCGGGCTTCGTCGATGCGCACATGCACCTGGAGTCGTCGAAGCTGCTCGTCGACGAGTTCGCACGGCTCGTGCTCCCGTTCGGGACGACGGCCGTCGTCGCCGACCCGCACGAGATCGCGAACGTGCTCGGGACCGACGGCGTCCACTGGCTGCTCGACCTCTGCGGCCGCGTGCCGCTCGACGTCTGGTTCATGGCGTCGTCGTCGGTTCCCGCGTCGGTGTTCGAGTCGCCGCGGCGCGAGCTGACGATCGGCGACCTGGACGCGCTCCTTCGCCGGCGCCGCGTGCTCGGGCTGGCGGAGATGATGAACTTCCCGGGCGTCGTGCACGGGGACGAGCGCGAGCTGGCCAAGCTCGAGCTCGCGCAGCACGTCGACGGGCACGCGCCCGGTGTGCACGGCCGCGAGCTGAACGCGTACGTCGCAGCCGGCATCCACTCGGATCACGAGGCCTCGGCGGTCGAGGAGGGGCGCGAGCGGCTGCGCGCCGGCATGTGGCTGCTGATCCGCGAGGCGTCGGCCGCGCGTAACCTGCGTGCGCTGCTCCCGCTCCTGCGCGAGTACGGGCCGAGCCGGATCGCCTTCTGCACCGACGACCGCGAGCCGGAGCACATCGCCGACGACGGCCACGTCAACTCGATCGTCCGCGACGCCGTCGCCGGCGGCATCCCGCCCGAGGACGCGCTCGTCTGCGCGACGCTCAACCCGGCCCTCTGGCACGGGCTGACGCACCTGGGTGCGATCGCGCCGGGCTACCAGGCCGACCTGCTCCTGCTCCCCGACCTCGAGCGCTTCGTGCCGACGCTCGTCCTCAAGGCGGGGCGCACCGTCGACGAGATCCCGCGCGCCGAGGTGCCCGACTGGGTGAAGCACACGGTCCGCGTCGGCGCGCTCGGACCGGAGCTGTTCCGGATCCCGTGGCGCGGCGGCCGCGCGCGCGTGATCGGGCTCGTGCCTGGCCAGATCGTCACCGACCTCGTCGTCGAGGAGCCGACCCACCGCGCCGGCGAGGCGGTCGCCGATCCGGCGCGCGACCTCGCGAAGATCGCGGTCGTCGAGCGGCACCTCGGCACCGGCCGGCTCGGGCTCGGCTTCGTGCGCGGGTTCGGACTGAGACAGGGCGCGCTCGCCTCGACGGTGGCGCACGACGCACACAACGTCGTCGTCGTCGGGATGAGCGACGCGGCGATGGCGTTCGCCGTCCGGCGGCTCGCGAACATCGGCGGCGGCATCGTCGTCGCCGACGGCGCGCGCGTGCTGGCCGAGCTGCCGCTGCCGGTCGCCGGCCTGCTCTCGGACGCACCGCTCGCCGACGTCGTCGCCCGCAGCCGCGCGCTCGTCGCGGCCGCCGCCGAGCTCGGCTGCAGCGTCGAGGCGCCGTTCCAGCACCTCTCGTTCCTCGCCCTCTCCGTGATCCCGGCGCTGAAGATCACCGACCGCGGCCTCGTCGACGTCGACCGCGTCGAGCTCGTGCCGCTGGAGGTCGCGTGATCCTCGCGAACGCCTGGCTCGTCACCATGGACGACGCGGCCAGCGAGCACGAGCGCGGGTGGCTGCGGATCGAGGACGGGCGCATCGCCGCGCTGGGCCCGGGTGACCCGCCGGCGGGCGCGGCCGGACCGCCGGCGCCGCCGCCCACACCCCCACCCTGGGTGGGGACCGGGCCACCCGCTTCCCGCCAGGATCGTCGCACCGATTCGGAGGTCGACGCAACCCGTCCTCCGCGACAAAACGGTGAATCTTTGCTCGACCTGCGCGGCGCTGTCGTGACGCCCGGGCTCGTCAACACGCACCACCACCTCTACCAGACGCTGACGCGCGCCCACGCGCAGCAGGCCGACCTCTTCGGCTGGCTGCGGGCGCTCTACCCGATCTGGGCGCGGATCGACGCCGAGATGCAGTACGCGGCGGCGCGCACCGGCCTGGCCGAGCTCGCGCTCTCGGGCTGCTCGACCGCGTTCGACCACCACTACGTCTTCCCGCGCGGCGTCACCGGCCTGCTCGAGGCGGAGCTGGCGGCGGCACGCGAGCTCGGCCTGCGCTTCGTCGCCTCGCGCGGCTCGATGGATCTCGGCGTCTCCGACGGCGGCCTGCCGCCGGACGAGCTCGCCGAGGACCTGGATGCGATCCTCGCCGACACCGAACGCCTCGCGGCACTCGCGGACGGCGACCTCGTGCAGATCGCCGTCGCGCCCTGCTCGCCGTTCTCGGTGACGACCCGCCTGATGCAGGAGTCGGCCGAGCTCGCGCGCCGCCTCGGCCTCCGCCTCCACACGCACCTCGCCGAGACGCTCGAGGAGGAGCAGTACTGCCGCGAGCTCTACGGCTGCACGCCGGTCGAGTACCTCGAGCGCGTCGGCTGGCTCGCCGACGACGCCTGGTGTGCGCACTGCGTCCACGTCTCGGACGCCGAGGCAGTCCGCTTCGCGGCCGCCGGCGTCGGCGTCGCGCACTGCCCGACCTCGAACCTGCGCCTCGGTGCCGGGATCGCGCCGGTGCGCGCGCTCCTCGACGCCGGCGCTCGGATCGGCCTCGGCGCCGACGGCTCCGCGTCGAACGAGCGCAGCGACCTCTTCCTCGAGGTGAAGCAGGCGCTGCTCGTCGCGCGCGCCCGCGGCGGGCCCGGGGCGCTGACCGCGCGGGAGGCGCTGCGGCTCGCGACGCGCGGCGGCGCCGACGTGCTCGGCCGCGACGACATCGGCTCGCTCGAGGCGGGCAAGCGCGCCGACCTCGCCGTCTGGCGCACGGACGGCCTCGAGCTCGCCGGCGCCGACGACCTCGTCGCCGGTCTCGTCCTCTCGGCGCCGCACCGCGTCGACCGGCTCTTCGTCGGCGGTCAGGAGCGCGTGCGCGACGGCCGCCTCGTCGACGCGGACGAGGAGGAGATCGCGCGCGAGCACCGCATCCAGGCTGCGAGACTCGTCCCATGACCCTCTCGACCCACATCCTCGACACCGAGATCGGGCAGCCGGCCGCAGGCGTCCGGGTCGGTCTCTACCGGGGATCGGACCTGATCTCGTTGCAGGAGACAGACGACGACGGCCGGATCGCGAATCTCGTCGAGGCGCCGCTCGAACCCGGCGAGTATCGCCTGGCGTTCTACGTCTCGGGCAGCTTCTTCGAACGGGTGGAGCTGACGCTCGCTCTGGTCGAAGACCGTCACTACCACGTCCCGCTGCTCTTCTCGTCCTACGCGTGCGCGACCTACCGCGGCAGCTGACCGTCGACGAGCTGGCGGAGCTGTTCGAGGGACGCACGCGCTTCGTCGAGCGGCTCGCCCGCCTGGAGGACCCGCTCGGCCGGGCGCGCGAGGTCGCGGCGAGCCTCACCGACGAGGAGAAGAAGGAGGTGCTCGACGCCCACCCGGCGATCGGCGCAGGCAGCCTCTCGGCGCGCGCCGCCGCCGAGCAGGGAGCGGACGACGCGCCCGCCGGGCTCGCCGAGCTCAACCGCGCCTACGAGGAGAAGTTCGGCTTCCGCTTCGTCGTCTTCGTCAACCGCCGGCCGAAGAGCGAGATCGTGCCGATCATCCGCGCGCGCCTCGAGCGGACGCGCGAGGAGGAGCTGGCGACGGCGCTCGACGAGCTCGTCGCGATCGCGCAGGACCGATGGCGACGCTCCTAGCCGTCGGCGACTACTGGTGGAGCTGGGCCGACCTGCTCGTCCGCTGGCTGCACGTGATCGCCGCGATCGCGTGGATCGGCACCTCGTTCTACTTCATCGCGCTCGACGACCACCTGCGCGCGCCGGCGGAGCCGCGCGACGGAATCGGCGGCGAGTCGTGGGAGATCCACGGGGGCGGCTTCTACCGCGTCGACAAGTACGCGGTCGCACCGGCGACGCTCCCGGACCCGCTGCACTGGTTCAAGTGGGAGGCGTACACGACGTGGCTCTCCGGGCTCGCGCTCTTCCTCGTCGTCTACTACCTCCACGCCTCGACCTTCCTCGTCGACCGCTCGGTCGCCGACCTGACGGCGGGCGAGGCGATCGCGATCTCGCTCGCCGGGCTCGCGCTCGCGTGGCTCGTCTACGACGGGCTCTGCCGCGTCCTCGGCCGCGACGACCGCGCGCTGGCCGTCGCCGTCCTCGCGTCCCTGACGCTCGCGGCGTGGGGCGCCGGGCGGCTCTTCAGCGGTCGCGCGTCGTACGTCGAGGTCGGCGCGATGATCGGGACGATGATGGCCGGCAACGTCTTCTTCGTGATCATGCCCGCGCAGCGCGAGCTCGTACGCGCGAAGCGCGAGCGGCGGGAGCCGGACCCGCGGCACAACGCGCGCGGAAAGCAGCGCTCGGTGCACAACAACTACCTGACGCTGCCGGTCGTGTTCGCGATGCTCTCGAACCACTTCCCGTTCACGTACGGCCACCGGCACGCGTGGCTGATCCTCGTCGTGCTGCTGGTGCTCGGCGCGTGGACGCGGCACTTCTTCAACCTGCGCCACCGGGGACGGAACGCGTGGTGGATCCTCGTCATGGTGGCGGCCGGCGTCGCCGCGCTCGCCGTCCTGATCCGGCCGGGCACGCCGGTGCTGCACGCGGCCGGCGCGGCGCCGCCGTTCGCGCGCGTCCAGGCGATCGTGCAGGAGCGATGCGCGCCCTGTCACTCGCTGCATCCGACGCAGCCGGGCTATCCGGCGGCCCCGCTCGGGATCCGGTTCGACACGCGGGCGGAGATCGAGACGCAGGCGGGCCTGATCGCCCAGCTGGCCGTCCAGACGCAGACGATGCCGCCCGGCAACGTCACCCACATGACGCCCGCCGAGCGAGCCGCGCTCGCGCGCTGGCTCGCCTCCCGCTAGCCTCGGCCGGCGATGCTCGAGATCGTCGCCGCCGGCCTCGCCTTCCGCGCCCGCTTCGAGGAGGCCGACGCGCCCGCGACGGTCGCGGCCTTTCGCGCCCTCCTCCCGTTCGAGGACCGGATCATCCACTGCCGCTGGAGCGGCGAGTCGAACTGGATCCCGTGGGGCGTCCGCGAGCTCGGCATCGGCCCCGAGAACGCCACCTGCTACCCGGCTCCCGGCGAGCTGCTGCTCTACCCCGGCGGCGTCAGCGAGACGGAGCTGCTCTTCCCGTACGGCCACTGCGCGTTCGCCTCGAAGGCGGGCGCGCTCGCCGGCAACCACTTCGCGACCGTCGTCGAGGGACGGGAGGGCCTCGCCGAGCTCGGCCGCCTCACGCTCTGGCAGGGTGCGCAGGCGATCTCGTTCCGGGAGCGCTAACGCTCTTCGCGGACGTAGGGCTCGCCGAGCGCGGCCGGCGCGCCCAGGCGCCGGCGCGCGCCGCTCGTCGAGACGAGCAAGAGCACGACGACCGTCATGACGTACGGGAGCGTGTTCGTCCAGAGCACCGTCGGCCCGAGGTGGATGTTGCGCGCCTGCAGCTGCGGCGCGAGCGCCTGCAGCGCCCCGAAGAAGTAGGCGCCGACGAGGCAGAGCTCCGGCCGCCAGAACGCGAAGATGACGAGCGCGATCGCGATCCAGCCGGCGCCGCCGGTGATGCCGTCCACCCACTGCGGCGTGATCGCGAGCGTGAACGTCGCGCCCGCGACGCCGGCGAAGGCGCCGCCGGCGAGCGTGTGCGCGTACCGGTAGGCGACGACGTCGATTCCCATCGCGTCGGCCGCGCCGGGCGCCTCGCCGACCGCGCGCAGGTTCAGGCCGGGTCGCGTGCGCGTCAGGTAGAGCCAGACGAGGACGACGCAGGCCCAGGAGGCGTAGACGAGCACGTTCTGCCCGAACACGATCGGCCCGACGACCGGCCAGCGCTGGACGCTCGCCGGGAAGAGCGCGTGGAACGTGTGCCGCGCCGGGTTGTCGGCGAGGTTCAGGTCGTTGCCGAGGTACGACGAGAGGCCGGCGGCGCCGGCGAAGATCGTCAGCGCGAGCCCGGAGACGATCTGCGAGGCGCGCAGGGTGATGACGAGGAACGCGTGGATCGCCGCCATCGCCGCGCCGGCGAGCGCGGCGACGCCGACGGCGGCGGCGAGTGACAGGCCCGTCCCGGCGTGCAGCCGCTGCACCGTCCAGAACCCCATCACGGCGCCGACGAGCATCATCCCCTCGACGCCGAGGTTGAGCACGCCGGAACGCTCGGCGAGCAGCTCGCCCAGCGCGCCGTAGAGGAGCGGCGTCCCGTAGACGACGCCGGACGCGACCAGGACGACGAGGAGCGAGTTGTTCACGCCGGCTCCACCACGGGCGTCGCCTCGGCGCGGCGCGCGAAGCGGAGCCGGTAGCGCACGAGGAGCTCGCCGCCGAGGGCCGAGAAGAGGATCAGCCCCTGGATGACGCCGACGAGGCCCGACGGGAAGTCGGCCCCCTGGAGCGTGTTGCCCGCGTTCTGGAGGCCGCCGACCAGGAAGGCGACGAGCAGGACCGCGAACGGGTTGTAGCGTCCGAGCGCAGCGACGACGATGCCTGCGTAGCCGTAGTACTGCTTCTGGAGCCCGTTCGGGTCGGCGTCGAGCGTGTGCCGGAAGTCGCCGTCCTGGCTCGCGCCGCCGAGCCCTGCGAGCGCGCCCGAGATCGCCATCACGGCGAGGATCTTCCGGCGCGTGCGCATGCCCGCGTACTGCGCCGCCCGCGGCGAGTCGCCGAGCACCTGCACCTCGAACCCGAAGCGCGTGCGGCGGTAGAGCACCCACACCACCGTCGCCGCGAGCAGCGCGATCCCGGCGCCGAGCGGCAGCGGGACGCCGCCCTGGACGTGGATCGTCGCCGTCGGCCAGTTCGCCGACGGCGGCAGCGGCTTGCTCGTCGGGAAGACGGCAGCGTTGAAGCCGGTCGTCTGCCGCCAGTACGACTCGGTGTTGAAGACGAGGTACGTCAGCACGTAGCCGGCGACGTAGTTGAGCATCAGCGACGTGATGATCTCGTTCGTCTTGAAGAACGCCCGCAGAGCGCCGGGGATCAGCGCCCAGGCGGCGCCACCCGCGCAGCCGGCGACGACCATCGCCGCGATCGCGAACGCGGACGGACCGCCGCTGCCGCCGAAGTAGAGCCCGGCGGCGGCGGCCGCGATCGCGCCGACGTAGAGCTGGCCCTCGCCGCCGATGTTGAAGAGCCGCATCCGGAACGCGGCCGCCGCCGCGAGCCCGGTGAAGGCGAGCGGCGTCGCCGAGATCAGCGTCTGGCCGATCGCGCCGTTGTTGACGAACGCCGCGTCGAGGAGCTGCCGGTAGCTCGAGAGCGGGTCGTGACCGGTCGCGACGAGCACGAGGCCCGAGGCGAGGAACGCGAACACGAGCGACCCCGCCGGCACCGCGACGACGAGCCAGCGCGGCTGCCGCAGGCGACGCTCGATCCGAAGACGGCCGCCCGGACGAACCACGCGGCCTCTCGATGTCGGCGCCGCGGGCGTCGCCTCAGCGCCGATCGTGCCCTCCCGCCATCGCGAGGCCGATCTCCTCGAGGTCCGCCTCGGCCGCCGCGAACTCGCCGAGAAGGCGCCCCTCGTACAGGACGGCGACGCGGTCGGCGAGCGCCAGGATCTCGTCGAGGTCCTCGCTGATCAGCAGCACGCCGACGCCGTTCGCCGCGGCATCGCGCAGGTACGCGTGCACGGTCTCGATCGCGCCGACGTCGAGACCGCGCGTCGGCGCCGCCGCGACGAGGAGTCGCGGCCGGCCCGAGAACTCGCGCGCGAGCACGACCTTCTGCAGGTTGCCGCCGGAGAGCTGCCGCGCCTGGGCGTTCGGGCCGGGCGCGGCGATGCGGTAGCGCGCGATCAGCTCGAGCGCGCGGTCGCGGATCGCACGGAGTCGCAGCAGCGGCCCGCGCGAGACGTGCGGCTCGCGATACGCCTTGAGCGCGAGATTCGACGCGATCGAGAGGCTCGGCGCGAGACCGGTTCCGAGCCGGTCCTCGGGGACGTAGGCGACACCGGCGCGAATCGCCGAGCGCGGGTCGCCGGCGCGGATCGCCCGACCGAGCACGCGGACGCTGCCGCGCGCGGGCGGCCGGATGCCCGCAACTGCCTCCGCGAGCTCGCGCTGCCCGTTGCCGGCGACGCCGGCGATCGCGACGATCTCGCCTGTCCGCACCGCGAGCGAGACGCCGCAGACGGCGTCGGCGCCGCGGTCGCCGGTCACCCACACGTCCTCCAGCTCGAGCACGATGTCGCCGACGCTGCGTGCGCTCTCGACGCGTTCCGGCCCCGCGACCTCGCGCCCGACCATCAACGCCGCGAGCGAGCGCGGCGTCGCCTCCGCTCCCTGCACGGTCGCGATCGACCGTCCCCCGCGCAGGACCGTGACCCGGTCGGCAACCGCCTTCACCTCGTGCAGCTTGTGCGAGATGAAGATCACCGTCCGTCCCTCGGCCGCCATCTCCCGCAGCGTCGCGAACAACGCCTCCGCCTCCTGCGGCGTCAGCACCGCCGTCGGCTCGTCGAGGATCAGGATCCGCGCCTCGCGGTACAGCGCCTTCAGGATCTCGACGCGCTGCTGCTCCCCGACCGAGAGCTGCCAGATCCGCGCACGCGGGTCGACATGGAGGCCGTACCGCCTCGAGATCTCGCCGACGCGACGCTCGATCGCGCGCCGCCGCAGGCGGAAGCTGCGCCCCTCGCCGCGGTGGTCACCGAGGATCACGTTCTCCGCGACCGTGAACGGCTCGACGAGCCGGAAGTGCTGGTGCACCATCCCGATCCCGGCGTCGAGCGCGTCGCGCGGCGACTGGAACTCGACGCGCCGCCCGTAGAGGAGGATCTCGCCCTCGTCCGGCCGGTAGAGGCCGGTGAGGATGTTCGAGAGCGTGCTCTTGCCGGCGCCGTTCTCGCCGAGCAGCGCGTGCACCTCGCCG
>Ga0070739_10004700_pt1 | contig 15964 bp, 15 predicted proteins | sample Coa_R1_7_FD_66445 | JGI IMG/M metagenome (GOLD analysis project Ga0070739, IMG submission 66445) | Surface soil microbial communities from Centralia Pennsylvania, which are recovering from an underground coalmine fire - Coalmine... | ecosystem: Environmental > Terrestrial > Soil > Unclassified ... | reverse complement strand
AGAATCACACGGCGCGGGATGGACGCCGCCGCCAAGTGTGGCCCGAGGGAACGCTTTAGCTGCACCCGGATCGGCCCGCCTGCCAGCTCCGGAAGCATAAGGCCGGCTTCACGGTTTCTGCGCCGCGGGAGCTGGCGGAGCGGCGGAAGTCCCGGCCTTGCCCACAATGAAATCCTTGGGATGAAGAAAGAATTCAGTATTCTTCACGGTGGGCTGGAACCGCGCGGTCCATTCATTCATCTTGTCGCCCAAATGGGCCTGGCGAATCTCCTGGATGATCGTTTCGCGGACGTCGTTCTCCGGTTCGTAACTTTTCTCTTCCATGCGGATGATGTAGAAGCCAGAGGGCTGGCGCACAGGCTCGCTTAGTTCGCCGGGCTTCAGCGCGAAAATCGCTTTTTTGAGATCGTCGGGGTAAGCGCTGCTCGCTTTCACGGTTCCAAAGTCCCCCTGCGACCCCCGTGAGCTGGAGTCATCCGAATATTGCTCCACCAGCTTCACGAAATCCGCGCCTTCGCGAAGCTGTTTCACCAGATCGGCCGCCAGCTTCCTGGCTTCTTCTTCGCTGCGCTGATTCGCGGGGTGAGCGCCTTCGAAGGCGCTGCGGGCGGCCGCGGCGATGTCTCCCGCGCTGGTGGCGGCGCTACTGCTGACCGTAACGCCGGGCTTGAAGGCGATGAAGATGGCCTTGATTTTTGCCTGCTCCCAGCGGGATTTATTCTTTTCGTAAAACGAGTCGATTTCCTGGGCGCTGACCGGAAACGAGTCGCGTTCGTGATTGAACATCGCGCCTGCCAGAAAATTCTCGCGCATCAGCTCGAGCTGCTCTTTGAGCGGACTCTGATCGGCGAGCTTCAGGCGCTCCGCTTCGCGGGCCAGAAAGCGCATCATAAAGTACTGCTGGATGGCCATTTGAGGGCTATTCTGAAACATCTGCGTAAACTGCGCAGGCGCATTTTCGAGCATGTGGCGGACATCGTCGATCGTCACGTTCTGGCCCGCGACGGTCGCCACCACGGTATCCGGCGGCATCGGCGGTTGAACTTGCGCCGCCACAAAAACGGCACAAAAAACGAGCAAGGACCCAACCTTCATGTGTTTTACCCAATCTATCATGACGGACGAAATTCAAGTGCGTTAGTCCCGTGTCAAGCTTTTCATGAACATACAGGCCGCAGCGGGGCGCGCGGTAGAATGGAGCGAGAATGGCTCACCGCGACATCGAGCGTACCGTCCTTCCGAACGGCGTGCGTGTGATCACGGAACAGATGCCCCACGTGCGAAGCGTGTCCGTGGGGGTCTGGATCGGCACGGGATCGCGGGAAGAGGAGCTGCACGAGACCGGTCTTTCGCACTTTATCGAACACATGGTGTTCAAGGGCACCAAAAACCGCTCGGCCGAGGAAATTGCGCGCTCGGTGGATTCGATCGGCGGCGGGTTGGACGCATTCACCTCCAAGGAACTGGTCAGCTATAACGTCAAGGTCTTGGACGAGCATTTATCCGAAGCCTTTGACGTGGTCACGGACCTGGTGCGCCATCCGCTGTTCGAAAAGCACGATATCGAAAAGGAAAAGGGCGTCATCCTCGAAGAGCTGAAGATGGAGGTGGATAACCCCGAGTATCTCCTGCACGAGATCTTTTCGAGCAACTTCTGGAAGGGCCACGCGCTGGGACGCCCGATTCTCGGGACCAAGCAGACCATTCGTTCCTTTAACCGGGACTCGGTAGAGCGGTATTATCGCGAGTTTTACACGCCGTCGAACATATTGATCACGGCGGCGGGGAATCTGAAGCACAAGACCCTTTTGAGGCTGTGCGAAGACGGTTTCGCGGACCTGAAGCAGCGTAAGCTGAGGCCCCCCAAGTGCGCGCCGCGCCCGCACGCACCGCTGATTTTCCGCAATAAAAGCTCGCTCGAACAGGTACACGTATACCTGGGGGTTCCTTCGGTGCCGATGACCCACGAGTCGCGTTTTGCGGCCTATCTTCTGAACACCATCCTGGGCGGCGGCATGAGTTCGCGCTTGTTCCAGAACATCCGGGAAAAGCAGGGTCTGGCATACGCCGTCTACTCCGAACTGGCGATGTATCGCGATGTTGGCTGCATGCTGGTCTATGCCGGAACGTCGCTGCGGTCGGCCGGCAAGGTGATTGATTCCGTGGTGCACGAGCTGCGCGAAGTTACCGACCATCTGGTTTCAGCCGACGAGCTGCGGCGCGCCAAGGATCACCTCAAGGGATCGTTCGTATTAGGTCTCGAGTCTACTTCCAGCCGCATGGGGAATCTGGCCCGGCAGGAGTTGTACTTCCAGCGTTTCTTTACGCTGGACGAGATGCTGGAGAGCATCGAGCGGGTAAGCGCCCAGGAAGTGCAGACGCTGGCCCAGCAGTTCTTCGATCCCAGGAACATGGCTGTAGCGATGCTCGGGCGCCTGGAAGGCTTCCGGGTGCGCCGTCAGGATCTGATTCACTAAATTCAAAGAACCAACAGCATGCGTTCGAAAATGATCCTCGCGCTGGGGATGGCGGCGGCGTATGCCTTCGGGCTGGACACCTCCAAGCTCCAGCCGCGCGGCTACGTAAGCGATTTCGCCAACGTGATCGACCCCCGGAGCGCGCAAGCGCTGGAGGCCTATTGCGGAAACCTGGAGCGCGTGACGGGCGCCCAAATGGCGATCGTCACGGTGGATTCGCTCGAAGGCGATCCGGTCGAGGACGTCGCCAACCGCCTGTTCCGGCAGTGGGGCGTTGGCAGGAAGGGCAAAGACGAAGGCATTCTCCTTCTGCTGGCGATCAAGGATCGCAAGCAGCGGGCCGAGGTTGGCTACGGGCTGGAGCCGATCGTCACGGATGGTTACGCTGGAAGCGTGTTGCGCGGCATCCGTCCCATTCTGCGCCAGGGCAACTATGGCGGGGCTCTGCTGGCCGCGGCCGGTCAGTTCGGGTCGCGTATCGCCAATGCCAAGGGGGTCGCCTTGCAGCCGGAGCGGCTTCCGCCGGCCCGCGGATCGGGCGGCGCCGAGGGCGGAGGCATTTCGTTTTGGACCGTTGCCGTCGGGTTGATCATCTTTCTGGCGGTGCTGCGGCTGATCGGCGGCGGAGGGGGTGGAGGCGGGACCGGCTTCCTGACCGGCCTGCTTCTCGGTAATCTGTTGGGACGCCGTGGCGGTTCCGGCCTGGGCTGGTCCGGCGGCGGATTCGGCGGCTACGATGGCGGCGGCGGGGGCGGCGGATTTGGCGGATTCGGCGGCGGCGATTCGGGCGGCGGCGGCGCGTCCAGCGATTGGTGATTTATGGATGATCTCAAGGAACTAATCTCCCGGCTGGAGCGGGCCTTTCATGACCGCCTGGTGTCCATCGTCCTCTACGGCTCGGGCGCGGGCGGCGATCACCACTCGCGCTTCTCCGACCTCAATATTCTCTGCGTGCTCAAGCAGATCACTCCCCGCGAGTTGCTCGAAGGCGAGCCGGTTCTGAAATGGTGGCGCGCCCAGGGCCATCCTTCCCCGCTGCTGATGAGCGAGGAGGAAGCCCACAACTCGGCCGACTCCTTCCCGATCGAGTTCCGCGATATGAAGGACCGCCGCAAAGTGCTGTACGGACCTGACGTGATCGCGGACGTGAAGGTCGATACCAAATATCACCGCGCGCAGGTCGAGCACGAACTTCGGTCCAAGCTTTTTCGTCTACGGCAACAGGGGGCGCAGCGGCTGTCCGATCCAGGCGCGCTCTTGAGCCTGATGGTGGAGTCGGTTTCGACGTTTTGCGTGCTCGGGCGGCATGCTCTGCTGGCGGCGGGCCTCGATGCGAAAGTGGAGCGGCGGGCCATCGTGCACCAGTTGGCGTCCGTCATTCAAATGGACGTGAGCCCGTTCGAGGCCTTGCTGGATATCCGGGAAGATAGACCGGGTCCGGACACTGGCGATCCGGGCGAGCTGTTTGCGAAGTATCTGGAGTGTATTCAGAGACTGGTCGGATTCGTGGATCAGTTGGAGGATAAAAAAGGATAAAAGATGAAAGGCGCACTGATTGTTCTCGTGGTGCTGCTGCTGGCGGCGCTGGTGATCGGGGGCGGGCTGATGAGCTCGCGGAACGATCTGGTCATGGAGCGCGAGGCCATCAACGGAGCATGGTCGCAGGTGGATGTCGCGCTCCAGCGGCGTAACGATCTGATCCCTAACCTTGTGGAAACCGTGAAGGGTTTCGCGGGACAGGAAAAGTCGGTGATCGATTCGGTGACCCAGGCGCGGGCGGCCATGCTGGGCGCGCGGACTCCGGCGGAAAAGATCGCCGCGGACGCGCCTTTGCAGGCGGCCCTCGGCCGGCTGCTGGTGTTGCAGGAAAATTATCCGAACCTCAAGTCCAACGAAAATTTCCTGCGGCTCCAGGATGAGCTGGCCGGCACCGAAAACCGGATCGCCGTGGAGCGCCGCAAGTACAACGAAGCCGTCCAGAAATACAACACCGACATCGCGCTGTTCCCGAAAAACATCGCGGCCTCGCTGTTCGGATTCCAGCGTGAGGATGCCTACTTCAAGGCGGAGGGCGCCGCGCGCGAAGTCCCCAAGGTGAAGTTCTAGCTTCTAAGGCGTCAGGATGGTTTTTCCGCGGGGCTCACCCGGGCGCGCAACTCTCCTTCCGCGAGCCGCACCCGCACCTCCGAGCCCACCGGCGCGTCCCGGGGCGATTTCACCAGCTTGCCCTCGCGCTCCACGATCGCGTAGCCGCGCTCCAGAATTTTCAGGGGGCTCAGTTGAACCAGATGCGCTTCAAGAGGCCCGAAAGCCGACCGCGCACGGCTCAGCTCCCGTTGCATGCGCTGCCCGATTCTTCCTTCGGAGATCTCCAGACGCCGGCAGGCGTCCGCGATTCGCAGCCGGACATCCATGCGGCCAAGCCGCGCCGTAGCGGTCTCCAGCGCGCGCTTGCGGCGGTCGATTTGCGACCGCACACCGGTGCGCAGGCGGTAATCCAGTTCGTCGACGCGCTGCATCCGCCGCCCGATCTGCCGGTGCAGCCGGGCCGCGTCCATCTCCGCGGCGTGAAACCGCCGCCCGGCAAGCGCCAGCGTGAGACGCATGGCTTGGCGCAGTTTGCCCCCGGCCGCGTCCAGGCGGCCGGCCACGCTCTGGCGGCTGGCGCTGACCAGTTCGGCGGCGGCGGAAGGCGTCGGCGCGCGCAGGTCCGCCACGAAATCGGCGATCGTAAAATCGGTCTCGTGACCCACGGCTGAGATGACCGGAACCGCGCTGGCCACGATGGCCCGCGCGACGATCTCCTCATTGAACGCCCACAGATCTTCGAGCGAGCCGCCGCCGCGGGCGACGATCACCACCTCCGCCCAGCCGTTGGCGCTGAAATACTCGATTCCGGAGGCGATCTGCTCGGCCGCGCCCTGGCCCTGCACCTGGGCCGGAAACAGCCGGATGTGGCGGCCCGGGCAGCGGCGCTCCAGGATCTGGAGAATGTCGCGGATCACCGCGCCCGAGGGTGACGACACAATGCCAATCCGTTCGGGGAGCACTGGCACGGGCCGTTTACGAGCGGCGTCGAACAGCCCTTCGGCCGCCAGCTTTTGCTTCAACTGCTCGAAGGCCAACTGAAGAGCGCCGTGGCCCTGAGGCTCCAGCGCCTCGACGATCATCTGCACTTCCCCGCGCGCGTCGTACACGTCGAGCCGCCCACGAGCCAGCACTGCGATTCCGTCTTGAGGCTTGAACTTCAGATACCGCGCGGTCATGCGGTAGCAGACGCACTTGATCTGCGCCGTTTCATCCTTCAAGGTGAAGTAAAAATGGCCGCTTGCGGGCAGGCGCGTGCCGGAGATCTCGCCCGACACCCAGATATCGGTGAAACGCTCGAACAGGAGGCCGCGCAGTTCGCCGGTAAGTTCGCTGACGGTAAACGCCCGCCGCGCCGGTTCCCAAGCGAGCGCTAGTTGCTCCATAGGTCCATAGTGTCACAGGGTTTAAGTTCGTCTGGGGAACTGTTTGCGGGCTGTGTCCAATCGGTCCAATAAAAACTATCTATTGGTAATGCGAATGGAACGCCGCTAGACTGTAACACAAGCCTACCGACCTCTGTTGGCCTGTAGGCGGTATTCCAGCCAAGTCGCTCTGACGCCAGCCTTGTAGCTGTCCATCCCAAAACAACCGAGGTTTCTATGGCCGACAACAAAGCGCCTCAAATGCAAGCGACTTTAGGCTTGACGGGGCTGACGATGAACGCGATGGCGCTCATCGCTCCCGGAGCCTTCCTTTGGCTGACGTTCTTTATCCAGGCGACGGCGGGCAACACACCGCCTGCCATGTGGGCGGGCATCGTTCTGGCTTTACTGCTGTGCCTGGCGACGGCGGTCTGCTATGCCGAAATGGCCAAGCTCTATCCGGGCACGGGCAGTTCGTATTACTTTGCGGAGCAGTCGTTCCTGAATCACGAAAAGGCGTGGAAATATGCGCGGTTATCGAAATTCATCGTCGGCTGGGGCTCGCACCTCTACTACTGGATCTACCCGGGCGTGATGTGCGGCGTTATGGGTGTCTTGTGCGGCTATCTCGCCGGTACTCTCTGGCCGAGCTTCATGAGTGCGTCGTTGCCGGGACCAGTTTTCATGGGCCTGGTGGCTGTGACGACTTCGTTTCTGGTGGCTTGGATTGCGTATCGCGGCGTCAACGGCTCGACGGCTGTGAATATCGCGATCAACATTATTCAGATCAGCGCCTTGCTGGTGTTCTCCGTGATGGCGATTGGCTATCGCATCAATCACCCGCCCGGCGCCGTGGCCTGGAATTTCGATTCGGCCTCGGGCCAGGCGTATCAATATGAGTTCGCGACCGAGACGCAGACGGTCGACGGCAAGGCTACGGAGGTGATTTCCCGGAATGCCGACGGCACCCCCAAGCCGAAGCTGGACGCTTCCGGACAGCCGGTGCCGTTCAAGATCTCCTATCCGGAACACGACGAGAAAGGCAACTTCCTGACTCATCCGAACGCCGGCTCCGTCGTCGGAATCCACAACGTGGGCTACATGTTCGTGCAGGCCACGATTGCGATTCTGATTCTGGTGGGCTTCGAATCGGTGACGGCGATGGGCGGCGAGGCCAAGAACCCCAAGCGCGACGTTCCCATCGCGGTGATCACATCGCTGCTGGTGCAGGGCGCATTCTGCTACCTGATCGAATACTTCGCGGCGAATTACGTCTTGAACAGCGGCTACACGATGCAGAGCGCCACTGGCTCGGCCGCGCCGATCGGCGACCTGATGATCGTGGTGGGCAATGCGATCTTCGGACCCGGCGGCGGAAGAACGTTCATGCTGATCCAGGCGTTCACCGTGTTCCTGGCGATCATCGGCACAACGCTTTCCTGCATGAACACGGGCGCTCGCGTGACCTACGCCATGGGCAAGGACGAGGAGCTGCCGGATCACTATGGCCTGCTGCATTCGGAAAACCTGACGCCGCATCGCTCCATCTGGATGCTGGCAGTGATCTCGGCGATCGTGGGCGTACTGGCGGTTTCGGTGGCGTTCGGCGACGGCTCGGCTCCCAAGGATGCCGATATAAAGGCTCTGCCGCAGGGGCTGCTTTCGAGCTTCGGCTACACCACGCATGACAAGATGGCCTCGCTGCCCAATACGCTGCTGCTGGTGACGCTTTCGTCCAACTTCGGAACCTTCCTGCTGTACGGGTTGAGCTGCGTAATCTGCATGATGGCGTTCCACAAACACCCCATGTACAACCCGCTGAAGCACACCGTCATTCCCCTGTTCGGCATCGTGGCGAACCTGGGGTGCATGGCGGCGTATCTGATCTTGCCATTCATGGGGATCGGCACCAAGATGGAGCCGTTCGGCGCGCTGGGCGTAGCGGCCTGCTGGGCGATCTTTGGCGGCATCTACTTCGTCCGGTCCAGCAAGGCCACGGGCCGGGCTACGCTCGTGAGCCAGAGGGGCGGGACTGCCACAGCATGATTCTGGATCGCTTCTGACGGGCGTTTAGCGAGCGCGGCGCGACGTTGAGTTCTTGCGTTGTGGAAGGCACGCGCCGCGCCCGCACGCGCGGTGGAATGATCCCGCGGGCCGGTTAGAGCAGGACCGGCCCGCGATCCTTTTGTGGATAAGCCCTGCCTCTGGAGATATTATGGAGCCGCTGCAGCACGAATCCGCTGGCCAAGCCGCGCGCCCCGATAAGCACGAACGGAACGCAAGCTCCACACTCCATCTGGAATTCGCGCACTTCTCCGACTCGGGCCGGGTGCGCGGGCATAACGAAGATTTCCTCGGTCACTTCGCTCCCGAATCGCCCGAGCAGGGCTGGCTATTCGCCCTTGCGGACGGCGTAGGCGGGCAGGAGTTCGGCGAAGTGGCCTCGCGCACCGCGGTGGAAGCCGTCCTGGCGGGGTACCGGACGGCGGCTCCCGGCGAACAGCATTCGGCCTTGTTGCCGCGCCTGGTCCAGGCCGCCAATATCAAGGTCTATGAGACCGGCCGCTCGGCCAGTCCGGGCGGAGTCCAGATGGCGACTACCATCGTCGCCTGCGCGCTGCGCTATGACCGGGCCACCATCGCCCACGTGGGTGATTCGCGCTGTTATCTGATCCGCCGCGGGCATGCGATGGCGCTGACCCGCGACCACACGGTCGTGAATGAGCAAATTCGACTCGGCGTGTTGACCGCGCGCGAAGCCGCAAAGGCTCAAACACGCCATGTGCTGAGCCGGTCGCTGGGAATCGACCTGTTTGTCAACGTGGACGTGAGCGAGCATCACGTTCTCATGGGCGACGTCCTCCTGTTGTGCTCCGATGGGCTGCACGGCGCCCTCCCGCCCCCGGAGATGGCCAAAATCGTGGACGGCGCCGCCACCCTCAAGATCGCCGCCCGCAGGCTGGTCGATCTTGCCAACGAATACGACGGAAGCGATAATGTCAGTGTCCTGCTGATTCAGGTTCGAAATGTAGAACGGGTCGGCATGTACCGGGGAAGGCCCTATAAGCTCAGGTAGGGGCGCTCCGAGCTTACCCTGGAGCGGATTCCTTTGCATCCCGGCGATACCCTGGACCATTTCCGAATCGAGCGGCTGGTGGCGCGCAGCGGCATGGCTTCGATCTATAAGGCCACCGACCTGCGCGACGGCAAGCCAGTGGCGCTCAAGATCCCGCATCCGGAGATGGAAGCCGATCCGCAGCTCTACGACCGCTTCCAGCGCGAAGGGGAAATCGGCAAGAGCATGGACCATCCCGGTGTCATGAAGGTTTACCACATCCCCGACGCGAGCCGCGTGTACATGGCCATGGAGTGGGTGAAGGGGCAACTGCTCCGCCAGATTCTCCACGACGCGGAGGGCAAGAAGCTGCCCCAGGATCGGGCATTGCGAATCACGCTGGGGATTCTGGACGCGCTCGAGTACATTCACGCGCGCGGCGTCGTGCACCGCGATCTGAAACCCGAAAACATCATGGTGGACGACGAGGACCGCGTCAAGCTGATCGACTTCGGAATCGCTTCGCTCGAAGGCGCGAAGCGGCTGACCTTCGCCAAGCTGAGCAACGTTATGGGGACGCCGGATTACATCTCGCCGGAGCAGGTCAAAGGCAAGCGCGGCGATGCGCGCAGCGATCTCTACGCGGTGGGCGTGATGCTCTACGAGATGCTCACCGGCAAGGTCCCGTTTACCGGCCCGAACCCGTTCCAGATCATGAATGACCGGTTGCTGAACAATCCTGTGCCGCCGCGCGAGATCGATCCCTCCATTTGGCCCGAAGTGCAGGAGATCGTCTATCGCGCGCTGGAGCGCGATCCCGCAAACCGGTACAAGAACGCGCGCGAGTTCGCTAAAGACGTCGCAAATCCCGAGCAGGTGGGGGTGGCCGATCGCGCGGAACTAAAAGACTGGCACGTCCGCAAATCTCCCCTGCTCCGGCAGATCGCGTTTTACGTGATGCTGGCGCTGATTCCCGTAGCGGTGTTCGGGCTGTTGTTCTATGTCGCGCGGCGTTCCTGACCCGTTAGCGGGCCGCATCGGCGGCGGAACTGACGGCGTACGGCTCCCAGACGCCTTCGAAGTTTACGAAGAACGAATTCACTTCGAGATCGGGAAACGCGCGGCGAAGCGCCTGGGTCGCCTTAATGAGTTCCGACCGGTGATGCACGAACTCGGCCTGGGCGTCCCCTCCGAATCCTCCGTCCAGGCCGCCATAGGCTCCGCAATCCGAGTGCAGCATCAGAATCACGCGCCTAGTTCCATGCAGCCGGATCGAGGTGCGAATCTGGTCCAGCACGAACTCGCGCTCGGATTCCTGCGAGGGAGAGGCCAGGCTCTTGGCGCCTCCGGCGATCTTGACAGGATCGGAAAACCGCACCCCGATCCACTCGAGAAATTTGCGGAACGCCGCGTCAAAACGGTTGTCGTAACACCAGACGATGGCGGCATCGCATTGGTAGGGTTCGCGCGGCGAATCGAAATGGAAGAGTTTTTTCATGCGGGCCCATCTTTATTATCGCCTGCCTGCGTCTGGCTTCCGGTAAAAAGTAAGGCGGCGGTCCGCTAGAACCGCCGCCGAGTTCCCTCCGAGCACCTCCGAGCCGGGCTGCCGTGGATCCTCCGTAGTCCCGGCAGCCTCATATAAGCCTGGGCTCTTTGCCTCCGCGGCACTCCTCCGGGATGCCGCGAAAGTCTATGCATAGCCGCCGTCGGTCCACATCTCTGGCAGACGGCAGACGCTGACTCCCCCGCAGTGGAAGACCGGTGGGGCGTTTTAGAAGTATCGTGTTCCACCCGGTCTTCCTTTTTCTCAAATCCGCTTGATTCATTCCGATTCGTTTCTGCGGAACGCAGCGGAACAATGCAGTCGCGTTGCCAAATGCAAGCTGTTGAAAACACGGGATGCATGGCCGATCCGTGAACCGCCCGGTTTGCGAGCCGCTAACCGAACGGTTTGTGGCAAACTTGATGGGTCCCTGTTATGTCTGTCGATGCAACATTGATGCGCGCCTGTTCCGCGCTGTTCTTATTCCGCTCGCTGGCCTCGACCGAGGATTCCCGGCAGGCCGCGCAGATCGAGGCGCAGCTCCTTCGACTTCTGGCGGACCTCGCGGACCGCGAAAGTGCGTCCGGATTCATCCTTCTGGCGAAAGACGAGGCGGCTCTGGCCGCGGCGGCGAAGGATCGCGGCGTAGATCTGAAACTCGTCGAGCGCGTCTGCCGCGACGGCGCCATCGACGGCGCTGCACCGGTTTACGTTCACGGCAAAATCGCGGGCGTGATCGCGGTGCGCCTCCCCGAAGATATGCTGGGGGCCGTGGCCACCCTGGCCTCGGCCGCCCTGGAAAGCGTCCGCGAGATTGAAAACCTTCAGGTGCGGAATGCACTGCTGGAGGAGGGAGTGGAAACGGGCATTCTCGGCCAAAGCCCCGCGATCCAGAAATTGACGCAACTGGTCGATCGCGTCGCTCCTCAAGATGCCACAGTGCTGATTCTGGGCGAGAGCGGGACCGGCAAGGAACTGGTGGCGCGAGCGCTTCACGCTCGCAGCCGCCGCCGCGACGCGCCGTTCGTCGCCATCAATTGCGCCGCCCTGACCCCTTCGCTGCTGGAATCCGAACTGTTCGGCCACGAAAAAGGCGCCTTTACCGGTGCCGCGGCGCAAAAGAAGGGCAAGCTGGAGCTGGCCCACGGCGGCAGCGTATTTCTGGACGAGATCGGCGAGATGGCGCCGGAGCTGCAAGCCAAAATCCTCCGGGTTCTTCAGGAGCGGGAATTTGAGCGCGTGGGCGGCACCCGGACGATGCCGCTTGATATTCGCCTGATCGCGGCCACCAATCGCGATCTGGCCGCGGAGGTGAAACGCGGCGCGTTTCGCGAAGATCTGTATCACCGCTTGAACGTGGTGGCCTTGCGCACCCCGCCGCTGCGCGACCGCCGTGAAGACATTCCTCTGCTGGCCCGCCACTTCGTAGCAAGATCCGCCGCGCGCTGCGGCCGGCGCGTCGAAGGGCTCTCGCCGGAGGCCGAGCGCTGCCTGCTCGCCTACCACTGGCCTGGCAATGTGCGCGAACTCGAAAACGCCATCGAGCGCGCCGTGGTCCTCGGGGAATCGGACCGTATTCTGCCCGAAGATCTGCCGGAAACCGTGCTGGAGTCTCCGGTCGCGCCGCCCATCGCGGGCGAGTATCAGGCCAGCGTCGGCGACGCCAAGCGCGAATCGATTCTCCGGGCCTGGAACCAGGCCGGAGGCGATTACAAAATCGCCGCCAGGAAGCTCGGGCTGCATCCCAACTCGCTGCTGCGGCTGATTCGGAATCTCGGGCTGCGCCAGGTTTTGAAGTAGCGGTCGCTCAAGCGTGCGCCAGGCTCGCGACGTACTCCGAGGGACAGCCGAAACCTTCCACGCGCACTCCCAGGTATCGCAGCGCGTCGATGGCCAGCATCCGCCGGTAGGCGTTGAAGGTAATCACGTGCGCGAACATGCCGCCGAAGCTGAAGGTCTCGGGCGGTTCGCACAGCGCGTCGACAAAGGTGTCCTCCCACGCGCTTCGATTGCGCACGTCGTTCAGAACGGCATGAAACGCCGCATCCGCCTTCTCCAGGCGCGCGAGCATTGCCGAAGGCGTACGATGCTCCGGCGGAGCGTCTTCCATCGGCGGCATGGCGCCGCCGGTTAGCGCCGCGGCCCATACCTCTTTGGTGAGCACCATCCGGTCCAGAATCTGGCGCAAAGTCTGATCCGGCCCGTCCCAGGGGAAGATTTTGACCTGGTGTTTGAGAGGACGGTCCAATTGTTCGTCGGTCAGCGTTTTCGCCAGAACCAGAAGACGCTGGGTGTGCCAGGACTCCTGGCCCGAGAAAATATCAAAAAGATCCATAAAATGAACCGGCTCCTTTCCGGCCGCATTCCCGTGATGATGGTGGATTCCGTTGGTGGCGTCCAGTCGGGTAGACGTCGCTCCCATACGACGATACAGACTCGGGGAAACGCCGAAGGCCTTCCGGAAAGCCCTGGTGAACGCCTCCAGCGATCCGTAATTCGCGTTGAGGCCGATGTCGGTCACCGGGAGCCGCGTTCGAGACAACTGCCAAGCCGCCCTTTCCAACAACAGCCGCCGGCGCATCGCGGCCGGCGTCTCCTCGGCCATCGCCCGGAAGACGCGATAAAACTGGGTCCGGCTCCGGTGGGCTCGGCGCGCGAGGCCGCCGCCATCCTGCTCCTCATCGAGCGAGTCCAGAACGATGTCCCGCAAACGCCGCCACTCGTCCACACAAGGAAGGTACCACTTCAAGAAGCGCTCCGCCTGATCGGGAGTCCCAAATTGGAGGTCATACAGATTGGCCGGGCCGCCTGCGTTACTTCATTTGCTGAAGGGCCGAGGACTCATCGGCGCACAGAGTGAAAATGCCGTCCAGCCGCGTGATCGCCAGCGCCTGCTTCACGCGGTCCTCCACACCCGCGAGCACGACTCGAACGCCCCGCCGGGCCAGAGAAAAGTAGATCGCGACGAGTTCGCCCATCCCGGCGCTATCGATCCCCGCCACCGCGCTCATCTCGAGCACCAGACCGGTGGCATAGGCCGGGATCTGTTTCTCGATCGCCGGCTTTAGCCCGAACAAAGCCGGCCCCAGCGCGAGCCGGCCCCCAACGCGCACTACCAGCGCCCGCCCAGCCTGGCGCGTAGATTGGATGAGCGGACTGCCAGGACTTGGCATCAGTCGTAGACGAAATGCAGGACCTTCTTCAGGTCCTCCCACGCCTCGCGCTTGGCGTTCTGGTTGTAGGGCCGGAGCAGGTACGAAGGATGGTACGTCACGATCATCGGAATATCGCGCCACTTGTGCCAGCGGCCCCGCAGCCGCGTGACGCCATCCTTGGTCGCGAGCAGCGCCTTCGCTGCGGTCGAACCGAGCGCGCAGATCGCCTTCGGCTGGATGGCCATTAGTTGGCGGAACAGGTATTCGCCGCAGATCTCCATTTCGTCGGGCAGGGGAGTGCGATTCTCCGGCGGGCGGCACTTCACGACGTTGCAGATGTACACGTCGGCGCGCCGGATCGGAATGCCTTCTTTCGCGGCGGTGTTATCGATCATCTGCGTGAGCAACTGGCCGGCGCGGCCGACGAACGGAATGCCCTGCGCGTCTTCGTCGGCTCCGGGGCCTTCGCCGACAAACACCAGCCGGGCTTGCGGATTGCCCACTCCGAAGACAATCTTCGAGCGCTGCTCGCATAAGCGGCACCGCCGGCAATCGGGGCCAATGTCCTGCTGGATTTTTTCCAGTGTGTCGCCGGGAGCAGCAAGGGGGATCAACATTTCGGGCGCGATTCCCGGAGCGGCGGCGGGCGGCGCCGCGGCTTCGATTTCACGTTCTGGCGCCTGCGCGGGCCCGGCCACAGCCTGGGCCCGGGCCTCGACTTGATACAGATCCGTGATGCCCAGGTCTTTATAGAAGCTCAGTGCCTGCCGCAGTTCGTCGCGCGTCATGCCGAGGTGTGCAGCGCGAGCCGCAGCCGGACCATCTCGTCGAAAATGCGCTGCGCAATCGCGCTTTTGGGGGCGCGCTGCACGGGCACGACTTCCCCCGTGCGCATCACCAGGACGACTTCGTTCTCGTCGGAGTCGAATCCGGCACCTTCCTGGGAGACGAGGTTGGCAACCACCATGTCGCAGTTCTTGGACTGGAGTTTGCGCTGCGCCTCGGCCACCAGATTTTCGGTCTCGGCCGCGAACCCCACCAGCAGACGCTCGCCCTTCTTGCGGCCGGCCTCAGCGAGAATATCCGGCGTCGGATCCAGTTCCAGAGACATCCGGGCCGCGGTCTTCTTAATTTTGTAGCTCGGCGCATCGGCGCGATGGTAGTCGGCCACGGCCGCGGCCTTAATGATCATCGTGGACTCTTCCAGATGGTCCATCACCGCCTGACGCATTTGGGCCGCGGTGCGCACCCGGATTAGCTCGGCGCCGCGCGGATCCGCGAGATTTACCGGGCCCGCCACCAGGATCACCCGAGCGCCGCGAGCCAGCGCGGCCTCGGCGAGGGCGTAGCCCATTTTGCCGCTGGACCGGTTCGAGATATAGCGCACGGCGTCGAGCGGCTCCTGTGTGGGGCCCGCCGTGATCAGCACCGTCTCGCCTTCCAGATCGCGCGTTGGGGCGCCTGCGGAGGGCGCCCGCAGCTTCATCACCGCGTCCGCGATCGCCTGCGGCTCGGCCAGCCGCCCCGGCCCGGCCATTCCGCACGCGAGCAGCCCCGCATCGGGCTCCACGATGGCGTGCCCTCGCGACCGCAGGACGCGGAGATTGTCCTGCGTCGCCGGATGGTTCCACATATTGGTGTTCATCGCGGGCGCGAGCAGCACGGGGCCCGTAAAGGCCAAATAGGTGGTGGTGAGAAAATCGTCAGCCAGCCCGTTGGCGAACCTCGCGATCAGGTCCGCCGTGGCAGGCGCGATCACTAATACGTCGTTTTCCTGCGCGACGCGGATGTGCTCGATGGCGCTTGCCAGAGTATCCTCTGCGCCGCCGGTGGCGAACAGATTCGTGATGGCCTTGCGTCCCGTCAACGCGGCGAAGGTTAGAGGGCGCACGAACTCTTCGGCCGCCGAGGTCATGATGGCGGTGACCACGCAGCCGCGCTCCATAAGTGCGCGCGCCAACTCGGCCGCTTTGTAAGCGGCAATGCCTCCGCCCACGCCTAGCGCTACCCTCATATTCGACCGATTGGGAGCCCGGCAAGGCGGCTGCGCCAGCCTCCCCGGGCGGCCTTTACTCCCCAGCCTCTGGAGCCGTCTCCAGCACCTCGCGCGGCGCCGACGGGTCTTCGTATTGCACCAGCCCGCGCCGGACCTCTTCCATCGCCGCGACGGTCGGCTTCTTCGACGTCGTGGGCAAGTAGCTCCGAGCCCCATTTTGGAGCTGGCGCGCCCGCTTGGCCGCGACAATAATAAAGCGGTAAACGCTGGCCTCCGGATCGTC
>Ga0070739_10004698_pt1 | contig 15968 bp, 16 predicted proteins | sample Coa_R1_7_FD_66445 | JGI IMG/M metagenome (GOLD analysis project Ga0070739, IMG submission 66445) | Surface soil microbial communities from Centralia Pennsylvania, which are recovering from an underground coalmine fire - Coalmine... | ecosystem: Environmental > Terrestrial > Soil > Unclassified ... | reverse complement strand
ACCCGGCCAACCTCAACGACGTCCTGACCTGTGACCAGGACCACGACTACAACGACGAGCAGAAGGCCTTCGACGGCGGGGCGATGGACAAGTTCGTCACCGGCGTCGGCACCGGCAGCGGTACCAGCGGCACCGGCCAGGCCTGTAGCGCCTCCGACGTGATGAACTACTACGACGGCAACACCGTCACCGGGCTGTGGAACTACGCGCAGCAGTACGCGATGAGCGACAACTCCTTCGGCACCACCTTCGGTCCGTCTTCCCCGGGCGCGATCAACCTGGTGTCCGGAGACACCGGGAACGTCGGCACGATGATCAACGGCGCGGCGACGGACGGCGACACGGTCAGCGACGGTGTGGGGGGAACGTCGCTGGTCTCTGACGCGCAGCCGTACTACGACGACTGCTCCGTGCGCGACGCGGTCTCCCTCAACGGCAAGAACGTCGGCGACCTGCTCAACGCGCAGGGCCTGAGCTGGGGCTGGTTCCAGGGTGGCTTCCGCCCGACCACCACGTTCGCCACGGCCACCGGCGGCACCCAGCCGACCAGCGTGTTCACCCCCGACGAGTTCAAGGGCAAGTTCGCCGTCAAGCCCGCCTCCGACCAGGGCCTGTGCAACGCGGTGCACCCGGTCGGCGCGGCCGTGGGCGGCATCGGCGGTACCGTCGCGAGCGCGAACAACTACGGCAACAAGGACGACTACATCCCGCACCACGAGCCGTTCCAGTACTACGCCAGCACCGCCAACCCGCACCACCTGGCCCCGGCCTCGCTCGCCGCGATCGGCACCGACACCCAGACGATCACGAACGGCGTGCCGCAGTTCAACACGGCCAACCACCAGTACGACACGAGCGACTTCGACGCGCTCGTGTCCGCGATCTCCCGCGGCTACCTGTCCGCGGACCACCTGCCCGCGGTCAGCTTCCTGAAGGCTCCCGGCTACCAGGACGGCCACGCCGGCTACTCGGACCCGTTCGACGAGCAGCAGTTCATCGTCAACGAGGTCAACGCGCTCGAGCACACCCCTGACTGGTCCAGCACCGCTGTGGTCGTCTCCTACGACGACTCCGACGGCTGGTACGACCACGTCTACAGCGGCGTGCACAACCCGTCGAACACCGCCAACGCCCCCACCCCGCCCGGACCGCAGGACTTCCTGAACGGCACCGGCCTGTGCGGCAACACCGCGGTCACCACCCCGCTGGCCGGGCAGAACGGCCGCTGCGGCTACGGCCCGCGCCTGCCGCTGCTGGTGATCTCGCCGTTCGCCAAGCACAACTACATTGACCACACCCTGACCGACCAGAGCAGCATCCTGAAGTTCATCGAGGACAACTGGCGGCTGCCGCGCATCTCAGGCTCCTACGACGCGATCGCCGGAACGCTGAACCACATGTTCGACTTCGACGATCGGCGCGGCGACAACCGCGCGCTCTTCCTCGACCCGGTCACCGGCCAGCCCGCCGACTACCGGTCCTGACCGCTGACGCGTGAACTGCCGCCTCGTAGACAGCCGTCTCATAGACAGTTGTCTCATGAACAGCCGGCTCGTGCACGGCTAGCGTCTAACTCGCCATAGCGACAGCAGCGACGGCCGCCGCCTCGAACTCCCGAGGCGGCGGCCGTTCGCGTTCAGTGGCCGGAGGCGAGACCGAAGCGTTCGGCGAATACCGTCAGCTGCTCGCACTGCTCTTCCGGCTCGCCGTCGGGCGCGCCGACAAGGATGCGCGTGACTCCCTCCTGCGCCAGACGTTCGACGTATTCGGCCGTCATCTCCAGGTGGCCCATGCGCGCGTAGGTGATGCCGTCCGGATCGCGGCCGGCTTCCCGCGCCGTCGTCCGCACCAGCTCCCACAGGGCTTTGCGGTCATCGTCGCGCAGTGATCCGCCCGGCAGCCAGCCGTCTCCGCGGCGTCCGGCGCGCCTGGCCGCGGCCGGACTCGATCCGCCGACGTGGATCGGAAGCCCGGCCTGGCCAAGCGGCTTCGGGTAGCTGAAGACGTTCTCGAGATCGAAGAACTCGCCGTGGAACGTCGCGCCGTCCTCGTCCTCGGCCCACAGCCGCCGCAGCACCTCGATCGCCTCGTCGGCGCGTCGTCCGCGCGTGCTGTAGTCGACGCCGACTGCCGCCGCCTCCCCGGGCAGCGCCCCGACGCCGACGGTGAGCAAGCGCATGCGGCCGCGGGAGAGCACATCGATGGTCGCCAGGCGCTTGGCCAAGGGCACCGGGTGGTGGTACGGCAGCAGCAGAACGCCGGTACCGAGCAGGATCCGCTCGGTACCGGCGGCGACGAAGGTCAGGATGTCCAGCGGATCCGGGAACGGCAGCGTCGGCGGCACGGACCAGGAGCCGAGCTGCGCTCCCGGATACATGGCGACGTGCTCCGGCACGTACAGGGCGTCGAAGCCGCACTGTTCGGCGTGGCGGGCCACCGTCAGCAGCCGGTTCGGATCGGCGCCGAAGAAGGGCGTGCTGTAGCTGAGCGCGAAGGTCGGGTTCACCTCAGCTGCAGCATCGCCCCGGCGGATCTTGTTCCGGCTGGTGCTTCTGCGATCAGCGGCGGCGCGCGTACCAACCGGTGCCGACGCCGAGCAGGTGCAGGGCCAGACAGGTCAAACCGGCGAGCATCAGGCTGGTCGGACTGAACCAGGCGTTGGTCGAGGTCCCGCTGCCGTTGATGAAGAACGCCACGGCGAACAGGACTGCGGCGATGGCTCCCATGCGGCCTTCCTTCCGATCTTTATCGCAGGTTTCGGATACCGCCGCGTGCCCGCCAGCTGGATTTTCATGCGTGTGGCCCGGTCCGGGGCGGGGATGACGATGAGGACGAACGGGGATGCTGCCGGTGGGTTAGCATCGAAGAGTCAGACTCCTGACCAGGGAGGGAGCGCCCGATGGCGTATTCCGTGGAGATCAGCCGGGCCAACCCGACCTGCTTCGTGTTCCTGCTGGACCAGTCCACCTCGATGGAAGACCCGATCGCGGCCGGAGGCGAGGGCACCCCGAAACGCAAGGCGGACGCGGTCGCGGACGCGCTGAACCGGCTGCTGTTCGAGCTGTCGCTCAAGTGCGCCAAGGAGGAGGGCGTGCGCGACTACTTCCACGTCGCGGTGCTCGGCTACGGCGCGCGGATCGGCTCCGCGTTCGGCGGCGAGCTGGCGGGCCGGGATCTGGTGCCGCTCAGCCAGGTCGCGGACAATCCGCTGCGCGTGGAGGAGCGCGCGAAGAAGGTGCCGGACGGCGCGGGCGGCCTGGTGGAGACCATGGCCAGGTTCCCGGTGTGGGTCGATCCGGTGGCCAACGGCGGCACACCGATGACGCAGGCGCTCGGCCAGGCCGCGGCGCTGGTGGAGCGCTGGGTCGGCGAGCGGCCCGGCAGCTTCCCGCCGATCGTGCTCAACCTGACCGACGGCGAGTCCACCGACGGGGATCCCTCCGAGGTGGCCTCCAGGCTGCGTTCGCTGGCGACGGCCGACGGGCCGGTGCTCGTGTTCAACCTGCACGTGAGCGCCGGGCAGGCGGCACCGATCGTGTTCCCGGCGAGCGACGCCAACCTGCCGGACGACTTCGCGCGGCTGCTGTTCGGCATGTCCTCGCCGCTGCCGCCGCACATGCTCCATTACGCGACGACGCAGGGCATCGCGGTCTCAGAGGGCAGCCGGGGCTTCGTCTTCAACGCCGACATCACCTCGGTCGTCCAGTTCCTCGACATCGGCACCCGTGCGACCGACCTGCGTTGAGGACGGACGGCTCGTGCACGCGGTACCGCGCCACGCCGTAGTCAGGCGCGCAGCGCTGAGGCGCGCGCCGCTGACGCCGGCCGGGTTGAGCTACGCGGTGTTGAGCGAGCCGAAGATCGGATCGAGTAAAGCAGAGTACGAAGATGCCTGGTTCGTCTCCGCGGAGCGGACCGGCTCGCGCGCGTCCGCGACCAGGGGCTGCACGGTGGCGATCGCCGACGGCGCCTCGGAGAGCATGCTGGCGGGCGCGTGGGCGGACCGGCTGACCCGGGCCGTGGGCGGACTCGCCGGGCGGGAGTTGGGCGCGGACGTGTTCGCCGAGCGAATCTGCGCGGCGGCGGCGCGGTGGCCTGCCCACGTCGACCGGTACCTGCGGCGGCGCGAGCGGATCGGGCGGCCGATCGCCTGGTACGAGGAGTCAAAGCTCGAACAAGGCGCCTACGCCACGCTGCTCGGCGTCTCATTCCGCTGGAATCCGGAATCGGAATCGCAGCTCGCACACTCAGCGGACGGCGGCCTCCGCGGAACCTGGAGCGCGGCGGCACTCGGCGACGCGTGCGGATTCCACGTCCGCGACGCGCGGCTCGCCGAAGCGTTCCCACTGGAGCGCTCGGCCGACTTCGACACCAGCCCGCCGCTGGCCGGAACCCGTGCACCGGATCGCGAACTGATCGAGGCGCGCACCGTGGCCCGGCACGGGACCTGGCTGCCCGGAGACGTCTTCTACCTGGCGACCGACGCGGCGGCGCAGTGGTTCCTGGCCGAGGCCGAGGATGGCCGGGAGCCGTGGCGCGAGATCGACGAGGTCTGCGACACGGGAACCCCCGGCGATGCGCGTGCGTGGCTCGACAAGCTGCGCACAGAGTGCGTTATGCGCAACGACGACGTCACGATCGTGCGCTGCCGGCTCGACGCGAACGCAGCGCACTGATGGCGGGGCGCGCGTGAGTACCGTAGTGACCTTCCCGAGCAGCGGCGCGTACGTGGACGCACTGCAGGACACGCGGCGTTGCTTCCTCGATCCCGAACTAGTCGGGTGCACAATCCGCACCGACCGCTTCGGTTTGCCGCGACCCATCTCAGGGAACTTCGCCAGCGTCTTCACCGCGGACACTACAAGCGGACGCCGCCTAGCTATCAAGTGCTTCACACGCGATGTTCCGGATCAGCAGGAGCGATTCCGGGAGATCGGGGCGGCGCTGCGTGACGTGCCGGCGCGATGGAAGGTCGAGTTCCGTTATGTCGAGACCGGCGTGCTGGTGCAGGGCAAGACGTATCCGGTGCTCGTCATGGAGTGGGTCGAGGCCAAGCAGCTGATCTCGTGGATCGAGGACCGGCTGCGCACCGGCGATCGCGCCGCGCTCGGCCGGCTGGCTGAAGGCTTCGCGCAGCTGGTCGCGGGCCTGGAGGCGGCCGGGCTCGCCCACGGCGACCTTCAGCACGGCAACCTGCTGGTCACCGCGCGCGGAGAGCTGAAGCTGATCGACTACGACGGGATGTACGTGCCCGCATTGCGCGATCGGCCCGCGATGGAGTTGGGCCAGCCCAACTATCAGCATCCGCGGCGCACGGCGAGCGATTACGGACCCTGGCTCGACCGCTTCTCCGCGCGCGTGATTCATCTGTCGCTGGCCGCGCTCGCCGCCGATCCGACGCTCTGGTACCGGCTGCACAAGTCGGGCGGAGAGTACCTGCTCCTACAGAAGTACGACCTCGAAGATCCGGCGTCGTCAGCGGCGCTGGCCTCGCTCGGCTCCGTGAGCGCGCAGTTGCGCACGCGCGCGCAGGACCTTGCCGACATGGTCCGCAAGCCGCTCGACGCCATTGCTCCACTCGATGTGCCGACGGCCAAGCCGGCGGACGGCTCGTCGAAGGCGCCGAGTCCTGCGACGAACGGCGCGACCCTCAGCGGCGGCGCGTCGTGGCTTGACGATCACCTGCCTCCTCCGGCGCCGGTCCTGTTGAGTCGACCGTCGCGAATAGCGCGCGCGGCATGGTATGTCAGCCTCCTTGTCTTCGGTCTGGTCGCCGCCGCGTGCGCGTACGTCATACCACCGGCGTTCATCGGCGGTGCCGTCCTGGTCGCCGGTCTGCTGGCCATCGCGCCGTGGTGGATCAGTTTCCTGCGAATGCCCGAAGTCGACGCGCGCCGGGCTCGACGCAGGGCAGTGCGCGCCGCACGCTCGCAGGAGAAGCAGATCCAAGCCCAGCTGCGCTGGCAACTCGCCGCGCGCGAGGAAAGCATCGCGACCTACCAGCGGGAGCTGCGCGCCCTCGCCGATCGCAGAAGCCGGATAGACCGGGACGCGGCCGCCGAGTACGCCAGGATCGACCGGTGGCGGGACGAAGAGCTGGCGAAGCTGGTGCGCGAACGCACCGAGATGCAGACCTGGAAGAGTACTGAGCTGGCAAGGCGCACCTCGTCCGTCGAAGCCCGCCACCTCGCTGACGAACTCTCCCGGTTCCGCGTCGACGCGGCTCAGATCTACGGCATCGGCCGCGCCGTCGTCGCGGAACTGGAGACGGCCGGCATCCGCACCGCTGCGGACTTCACCGGCGTTCGCATTGATCGGGGCTTCGGCCGCTCCACGCATGTGCGCGTGCTGCACCGCGACGGACGCGCGCTCAAGGTGCCGATGGTAGGCGAGGTACGCGCCCGGCACCTGGACGCCTGGCGAACCGGCCTGGTGAACCGCGTACGCGTCCGCATGCCCGCGCAACTGACGGCCGCGATCCGCGCACAAGTAGACACCGAGGCGGCCCTCAGACAGGCCGGGATCACGGCGCGCGAAACCGCGATCAGGTCGGCCGCCGACGTCCAGCACAAGACCGCGCACGGGCAGACCCAGGCGCAGCGGGATTCGCTGGCCGCCGACGAGCAGAGCACGCGATCGTCGCACACCACAGCGATCGCGGCGATCGACCGGGACTGCGCGCTGCACCGCGAGGGAGTCTCGGCGGCGCAGCATCGGCTACGCCAGGAACGCCGCGCATTGGAGGCGTACCGGCCCGTGCGTTTCCGCAACTACCTGCACGCGTTGACGTTCGGACGGCCCTAGGCGGTCGGCGGCCGTAGCAGGCGACAGGCGACCGCAACACCGCAAAATCAATCAAGCGCGTCGGCCCAGCCGCGGCGCACAGTGAGGACATGCACTCCGCAGCGGACCCCGGACAGAGCGCCTTCGTGCGCTTCGTGGACACGCTGACCGCGCACCTCGACGACCACGACGCGCGCGGTGAAGACCTGGCCGCACGCGTGCATCCCTCTCGCTTCCACTTCGATCGGATCGTGGGCGCGGTGTGCGGCGAGACCCCCGCGCGCTTCCGGCGCCGAGTCCTGCTCAAACGCGCGGCGTATCGGCTGATGATCAGCCGGCTGAGCGTCCTGGAAGTCGCGATCGAGGCTGGCTACTCCTCGCACGAGGCGTTCACGCGGGCCTTTCAGCGCGCGTACGGCGTGTCCCCGTCGGCCTGGCGCTGCGCACCGCGCCGCTTCCAGCTGCCGACCCCGAACGGAGTGCACTTCCATCCGCCCGGCAGTCTCCGGCTGCCCGCACGAACGAAGGTGACCGCGATGGACCTGCTCACCAGGATGGTCGAACACCACGTCTGGCTGATCGGCCAGATGATCGACAAGGCCGCGCAGCTGCCCGAAGCCGTCCTCGATGAGCGGATCGAGGTCTCCGTGGACGACGACGAGCAGACCCTGCGCTCGCTGCTGTCCCGACTGATCGGCTCGATGGACGGAACCGCGAAGGCGCGAACCAGCCCTACGACTGGTCGCTGGAGCAGCACGAATCGATCGACGCGATGCGTGCCCGCCTCGGCCGCGTCGCTCCCGCCTTCCTCTCCGAGGTACGCGACGTGATCAACGGCGGAAGGCTCGACGAGACCTTCGTCGACGCCCTGCGCGATCCGGCCGAGGTGTTCACGTACGGTGGCATGATCGCGCACGTGCTCACGTTCGCCGCGCACAACCGGACTCTGGTCGTCCTCGCGCTGAAGAAAGCCGGCCTCGACGATCTCGGCTGGGGCGACCCGATGAAGTGGGTCGCCGAACCCACCGCCGTCTGACGCCGGTCAAACCCGCTGAGCCTGGTCCTCTTCGCACCCTGCGATCGCGCAGTAGGTAGGCTCGAAACATGAAACTCCACGTCGGCTGCGCGATGTGGACGCACGTAGCCTGGCAAGGCCGCGAGCTGCCGCAACCGCTGCCGCCCCGCGACCGGCTACGCGCATACGCGAGGTGGTGCAACGCGGTCGAGGGCAACACGACGTTCTACGCGACGCCGTCGGTCGAGACGGTCAGATCGTGGGCCGAGCAGACCGCTCCAGACTTCCGGTTCCTGCTCAAGCTGCCGCGCCCGATCACGCACGAGCGCCGCCTCGCCGACGTCGCCGAACCGCTGCGTGCTTTCCTCACCGCGATCGAACCGCTCGGCCCGCGCACCCATGCGCTATGGGTGCAACTGCCTCCGTCATTCACCCCCGGCGACCTCGACGCGCTCGCCGGCTTCCTGCGCAGGCTGCCGGGCAGATATCGCTACGCGGTCGAGGTCAGGCATCGTGCGTTCTTCGAGGATCCGCGCTGGGAGCAGCGCCTCGAACAGGTCCTCGGCGAGGTCGGCGCCGAGTGGGTGACGTTCGATACGACGGTTCTGTACGAGACCCCGCCGAGCACTGACATGGAGCGGGAGGCATGGATGAAGAAGCCGCGCCTCCCGCGGCGGCAGCGCGCACTCACCGACCAGCCGATCGTGCGCTATATCGGCCGCGACGACGAGGAACTGACGGTCGCCGGCTGGCAGCCGTGGCTCGACACGGTCGTCGACTGGCTGCGCGAGGGCCGCTCTCCGACAGTCTTCATCCACACGCCGGACAACGACGCCGCGCTCACCCTGGCGCGCCGCTTCCACACCGACGTGAGAGCCCGTCTGCCTGAAGTCGAGCCGCTGCCGGAGGCGATTCCCGCCGCGCCGCCGACCCTGTTCTGAATCGGTGCGCGGGCGTCTAATGATGAAACATGACCGATCTGGATCCGTCGGAGACCACGAACCTCGACCGCTGCGGCTCCGCCGCGCTGGAGTGGAACCGCGCGAAGGCCGCGATGGCCCTGGGCGCAACGCCTGAGTTCACGTACTTCCTCGGCACCTGCCGGCCGGACGGCACACCCCACGCGGCCGGCGTCGGCGCGCAGTGGATGGACGGCGACCTGTACTTCACCAGCAACTTGGCGACCCGCAAGTCCCGCGACCTGGCAGCTAACCCGCGATGCACGATCTCGGTGCGGTTGCCGGGCATCGACCTGGTACTCGACGGATCGGCGGCCCGCGTGTCCGACGCCGGCGTACTGGACAAGGTCGCGGCCGGATTCCGCGCGGGCGGCTGGCCCGCCGAGGTCGAAGGGGACGCTTTGACCGCGCCGTTCTGCGCCCCAAGCGCCGGGCCGCCGCCGTGGCACGTGTTCGCGTTCAAGTTCCGTAGCGCGGTCGGCGTCGCGACCGCCGAGCCGTACGGCGCGACCCGCTGGCGTTTCGACCGCTGACCGTCGATCGCTGACGGTCGACCGCGGTGCCTGCTCTCGGACGGTCATGAACAGAGCGCGCGCACTCCGCATCCGCGCTGCGACGCCCCAGGCTTCCGCCGACTCAGTGCCGCCGCGCAGAACGTCGCGCCGGAGCGCGGACAGGCGTCTCGGCGGGCACCGCTGCTGGACGCGGACGCGGCGCGTAAGCAGGTGCCTCTTCCGGCTCGTCATAGGCAGGCGCCGGCGGCGCCGTCCGCGGCCTGAACCGTAGGTCCGCACGTGCCGCCCGCATGGGCACTTCCATGATCAGCTCATCGCAGGCGGCAGTGGATGCCTCGTCGAGGCACTCGGGGGCGAACGCCGACTCGCAGTTCAGACACAGGACAAACTCGCCTGTCGTGAATCCGAGCGGCACGAAGAATACGTGCGCCGCGCTCTCCCAGATGCGGTGCTGGTACTGCTGCTCGGCGTTGCAGTAGAGACAGAAGAACGTGCCGGTCGCCTTCAAATGCACGGCGACCGGCTTCCCGCCGACGAACGCGAATGACATCGAGCCCCCTCCGATTCGCAGATCGCGCAGCTGCGCGATGGCCGGAGGCTAGCAGGAGCTCGGAGATCGTCTCGGCGCGAGCCCGCCGCGGCTGGCTGGTACTGCGCCGGAGCACCCGGCCTCGTGGGTCGCTCGGGTGCGGGCAATATTGGGAGCGTTCACGGAATCGTGATGCGCAAGATCCCCAGCTGCATCTCGACTATGGCGCACGCCGGTGGTATCACTTGCGTCCGGGGTTGTGAACGATCCCAACGACGGGAGTCGGCTGACCCGCAAGGGGAGTGGTGTGATGAAGTTACGATCATGGACGCGGCGGCTCGGTGTGGGCGCCGTCGCCCTGGCGCTCGGCGCGTTTCCGGTCGCGGCGCATGCACAGGCCGCGGCCGATGGCCCAGAGCAGGGCAGTGGCGCGGTGGTCAACCCGGCCTTCAACCTCGATGGAAGCGCGACCGTCACGCCCACCGGCTGGACGGCCACCGGTACGGCCGGCGCGTCGTTCGTCGAGGCGACGGATTACGGCTACAACGGCGACCCGTATCAGCTCACGCACTGGTCGTCATCGGCCTACCAAGTCACCACCTGGCAGCGCGTCACCGGCCTGCGCAACGGTGACTACACGCTCGGCGTCTGGGTGAAATCGGGCGGCGGTGACACGGCGAACTACATCGAACTGCAGTCAGGGCCGAACAGCGAGCGGACCGCCGTGCCGGTGATCTCCGACGGCAGCTGGCTCTACATCGTCACCTCCGCGCGGGTCACCGGGCACGAGGCCGTCATCCGCCTGGTGTCCGACAGCGCGGCCGGTGACTGGACCAACTACGGCCTGGTCACCCTCACTCCGGGCCACGCCTCGCTGCCGATCCGCGGCGGCGATGTGTCGAGCCTGGTGCGCGGTGAGCAACTCGGCGGCGTCTACTACACCGCGTCGGGGCGGCAGCAGGACGCGCTGCGCATCCTCGGCGATGCCGGAATGAACTACGTGCGGTTGCGTGTATGGGTCAACCCGGCGGACGGCTTCAACGACGAACAGCAGCTCCTGGCCGGCGCCCGCGAGGCGAGGTCGCATCACATGAAGCTGTTCCTCGACTTCCACTACTCCGACACCTGGGCCGACCCGGGCCACCAGAGCACCCCGGCCGCGTGGGCGAACGAATCGCTCAGCCAGCTTGAGGCGCAGATCTACAGCTACTCGGCCAAGGTTGTCAGCGACCTGGTTCGCCAGGGCACGCCGCCGGACATGGTGCAGACCGGCAACGAGGTGAACGGCGGCTTCCTGTGGCCGACCGGCCTGGACTACGGCTCGAGCACCGCCTGGCCCACGTTCGGCGCCCTGCTCAAGTCGGCGATCGCCGGAGTCAAGTCGGCTGACCCGCGCACGAAGATCGCACTGCACATCGCCAACGCGGCCGACTGGGGCGGCGTGCAGTGGTTCTACGACAACGCGCAGGCCCAAGGCGTGCCCTTCGACGTGATCGCCCTGTCGTACTACTCCTACTGGCACGGCTACCTCGACGAGCTGCAGTCGACCCTCGACCAGACCGCCGCGCGCTACGGCAAGCCCATCGTGCTGGCCGAGACGGCGTACCCGTGGACCCTGGAGAGCGGGGACCCGACCGCGACGTTGAGCTTCAGCACCGCGAGCGAGCTGGAGACCGGCTACCCGGCGACTCCGGCCGGCCAGGCGGCGATGTTCCGCGACACGCTCAGCATCGTGCAGGCGGTGCCCGGCGGACTCGGCCTCGGCGCGTTCTACTGGGAGCCGACCTGGACCGTGGTCAAGGGCAACGGCTGGGATCCCACCGACCCGAACTCGGGCGACGGCTGGGAGAACCAGGCGATGTTCGACTACAGCGACACCGCCCTGCCGGTGATCTCCGACTACGCCCCGCGCTAATCGAGACGAACCGAAGCCAGCGGGACCACGCTCTCAACCTGTTGCTCCCGGCCGCCTCCGGGAGCAACAGGTTGCTCCCCGCCTGGGGCTAACCCGCCGACTCACCGACCCACCCCCCGCCGACTCACCCTCCCGCCGACTCACCCTCCCGCCGACCCGCCGACGAGCCGATTGTGAGGGTTCTGTGATGGCGGCGTGGAGGAAATGTGCCGGATCGGTGCAGGTCCTGTGCAGAATCCAGCACTGATATACCGTCCGGGACACGGCCGCCGTAGCGTCCGAATATGCGCGTCACCATGATTCTTCCGGCCCTGACCGAGGCGACGAGCCCGCTGTTCCGGCCGGTGAAGTACTCGCTGTTTCCGCCACTCGGGTTGGCCACGCTGGCGGGCTACCTCGCCCCCGATGACGAGGTGACCCTTATCGACGAGCACGTCGAGCGGATCGACCTGAGCACGATAGAGACCCCTGACTTACTCGTCCTGCAGCCCTATATCACTTCGGCGCGCCGGTCATACGAGATCGCGGACGCGTTCCGGGCTCGTGGCGCGCACGTCGCGATGGGCGGACTGCACGTCACCTCGTTGCCGGAAGAAGCTGCAGCACACGCCGACACCGTGTTCACCGGTCCGGGCGAGCACGCCTGGCCCACCTTCCTGGAGGACCTGCGTGAGAAGCGTCCCAAGGCCCGCTACGACGCCAAGACGCGCACGCTCGCCGGTCTGCCGCCGGTTCGCAGGGATCTCATCAAACGTCACCTTTATCTCGTGCCGAACTCGATCGTCGTCTCGCGCGGCTGCCCGCACCATTGCGACTTTTGCTACAAAGACGCGTTCTTCGCAGGTGGAAAGTCGTTCTACACGCAAGCCGTGGACGACGCCCTCGCCGAGATCGAGCGTCTGCCGGGTCGGCATTTGTACTTCCTTGACGACCACATCTTCGGCAACCGCCGATTCGCCGAGGCCCTGTTCGACGGGATGAAGGGCATGGGGCGCCTCTGGCAGGCGGCGGCGACCGTGGACTCGGTGCTCAGTCCCGGACTGCTGGAGAAGGCGGCCGAGTCGGGCCTGCGGTCGCTGTTCGTCGGCTTCGAGTCGGTCAACGGCCGGAGCCTGGCCGAACGCCGCAAGACCCAAAACCTCGGTCGCGACTACGGAGCGGCGGTGCGCCGGCTGCACGCGAACGGCGTGATGGTGAACGCGAGTTTCGTGTTCGGGATGGACGGCGACGACGAGACGGTGTTCGACCGCACGGTGCAGTGGGCGATCGAGCAAGGCATCGAGACCGCGACCTTCCACATCATGACGCCCTACCCAGGCACCGGGCTGTTCCGCCAGATTGAGTCGGAGAACCGCCTGCTGCACCGGGATTGGGACCTGTACGACACACGCCACGTGGTCTACAAGCCGTGGCACATGAGCCCCACGCAACTCGAGGATGGATATTGGCGCGCGTACCGCGAGTTCTACCGCTGGAACTCGATCCGGCGCGGCGCCATGGTCCACGAGCGGGGTCGCGACCGGCTGCGCCACATCGCGTACGCGGGCGGATGGAAGAAACTCGAGCCGGCCTGGGACGTGATCATCCGCGGCAGGCAGATCGCGCACGCGCTACCCGTCCTCGAACACGTGCTCGCGGCTTTCGGCGGCCGGGTGAACACGGCTAGGCCGGCCAGCTGAATCGCCGGGCGCACCTCGCGGCCGCCGACGTGGCTGTGTGCTCCGGCGACACCGACCGGTACCTCGTGCGGCCTTGCAGCTTTCACGGTCCGCCGCTGGTCAGAGCCTGTTTCGAGCGGCCGGATAACCCGATTTGCCGCGTAGGCAGCGCCCAGCGCACCGTTCGGCTAGGGTTGTCCAGGTATGGAGTGGGAAACGCAGCGCGGGCTTGCATGGTTTCAGGTCCGGGGCGTGCGCTCCATGAAGGAGAGTTCACGAGTATGGCAACTGGCACTGTGAAGTGGTTCAACGCGGAGAAGGGCTTCGGGTTCATCGAGCAGGACGGGGGCGGCCCCGACGTGTTCGCCCACTACTCTGCGATCGCCACCCAGGGCTACCGCGAACTGAAAGAGGGACAGGCCGTCAGCTTCGAGGTGACCCAGGGCCAGAAGGGCCCGCAGGCCGCCAACATCCTGCCGCTGTAGTCTGAGGTTACGAGAGTCGTCGGGGCCGCCGGAGTCGTTCCGGCGGCCCCGACGCATTGCGTCCCGGAAGGACCGGCTCTTCAGGAGTCCTTAGCCGCCCGGGCCCGGTAGGCCGCGACCGTGGTCCGGCTCGCGCACGCGTTGGAGCAGAAGCGGCGCGTGCGGTTCCGGGACTGGTCCACGAAGTAGTTACCGCACCCGGCCGCCGCGCACCGCCCCAGCGTCACCGCGGGATCCCCGGCCGCGACCAGGGCGAGCTTGGCGGCGATCAGCTGGCCGAGCCAGCGCTTGGCCGCGGTGCCGTTGCGGCTGAAGTGAATGTGATACCCGCCGAGACCGTCGTGGTCGGACAGGTGCATTTCCGGCGGGTAGTCCCGCAACAAGCGGTGCACGGCATCGGGCTCGGCGCCGTCGACCAATTGCGCCAGGGCCGTGCGCACCAGGTCCGGCAACTCGCCGAAATCGCCGTCCGGCGGCGGCGTGATCTCGTGTTCCAGGAAGAACGCGGCGACCAGCTCACCGCGCTGGTCGAGGGTGCCGGTGTTGGCCAGCTCGACGGCCAGCCGCGTCACGTTCCCGATGTAGTCACCGTATTGCACTTGACCGCCTACATTCCCGCTTTCTACTGTAGGCGCCATGATACCTGACGACGCCTACGTGGCCCGCTGCCTGCACCTTCTCGGAGAGTGGGATGCCGCCCTCGCGGTCTTGAAGCCGGACGCCGATCCCGAACTGCGCGCCGAGATCCTGGTCGACCGGTGGTTCTTCCAGATGGACCGCCTTGAGGAGGCCGAGGAAGCCGTAGCGGCGCTCGATCGCTCGTCGCCAACCGCGCAACTGCTCGCCGCGCGCCTGGCCTACAGCCGCCTGCTGTTCCGCCGCGACCTCCGAGCCGACGACCGCGCCGTGGCAGAGGCCGGCTATCGCGCGGCGGTTGAGAGCGGTGACGAGAAACTGCGGGGCTGGGCCAATTTCCACTGGGGCGTGCTGCTGGACCTCATCGACAAGGACGAGGCTCGTGCACTGCCGCTTTACGAAGCAGCGCTCGAGATCGCGGTGAAGACCGGCGACGGCTATCTCGAGTCCTACGTCATCCGGCACTTGTCGCAGCACAAGGAGCCCGCTGAACGGATCCCCATGCTGCGCCGCTCGCTCCACCTGCGCGCCTCGTTCGGCGCCCGGCCCCAGACCGTTGCCGCGCAGGCCGCCCTCGCCTACAACCTGCCCGAGGACGACCCCGAGCGCGCCGTGCTCATGGAGACGTTCCGCGCCGGCGCGGAGGAACTGCGCATCGGCTGGCTGCTATCCAGCGAGTGATCCGTCGAGCGGTTGGGCCGCCAGCTATCGGGGTCTGGGAGATTGTGACCTTCGAAGATGAGTACGGGCACTCAGGCCTGAGCCGTGATCATCATGCGAGCTTGTTCGCATGGCTCTTATATCGCCGTGCTCGAGTCGGCCGACACGCCGCCGCGACCGGCTTTATCGGCTGATCACGCGCCTGCTCGCGGTCGCGTTGCTGCCGGCGGCCTTCGTCGCGGCACCGCGCCGTGCGCGGCACGTGGCCTGCCAGTGGGCGCTCGCGGCGCGATTCCCGGCCGAGAATCTGGACGGCTTGACCCCCGCCACCCGGGCCGCGTTCGAGGCCGCGCGCACGGAGGCCTTGTGGCGCTACGGCGTGCTGATCGGGCTGACCGACGGGTACCGCGACGCGCACGCCCAGGCGCAGTTGTTCGCCGAGACGGTGCGCCGTACCGGTTCGCTCTCGCTCGCATTGCAGTGGACCCTGCCGCCGCACGAGTCGCGCCATGTCATGGGCACCGCTCTGGATGTGCGGCCGATCGAGGGCGCTCGTTGGTTGGATCGTTATGGCTCCCGTCACCAGTTGTATCAGGTCTATGACAACGAGTGGTGGCACTTCGAGTACCGGCCGGACGGCCGACCGCCCCGCCTTCCGCATCCGAGCGCATCGGTGGCGTCGGTCGCATCAGTGGCGTCGGTCGCGCCGATCCCGTTGATCGCGGCCAGCCTGTGCGCAGTTCCCGAGGATCAGCCATGATCTCGGGCATGGACGCACCGACCGCCCAGCCGTCGCCCGCCGTTGTCGCCGCG
>Ga0070739_10004692_pt1 | contig 15985 bp, 13 predicted proteins | sample Coa_R1_7_FD_66445 | JGI IMG/M metagenome (GOLD analysis project Ga0070739, IMG submission 66445) | Surface soil microbial communities from Centralia Pennsylvania, which are recovering from an underground coalmine fire - Coalmine... | ecosystem: Environmental > Terrestrial > Soil > Unclassified ... | reverse complement strand
TGCTCGATAGTCGACAAGCAAAAAGCCGCGGTGGCCAAGGGTGCTGCTGCGGTGGTTGTCGTGAGCGAGCCTGGAAGCCACGGTGCGCCGCCCAAGCTGTTCAACTCGGATTACTACAACCAGCTGACCGTGCCGGTCGCGGTCGTCGGCGCTGAGGGCGCGGCGGCATTGCGCGACACCGCTGGTCCGGTGCGGCTCACGCTCGATACCGCCACCGTCAAGATCACTTCCCGGACTGTCTTGGCGCAGACCAAGACTGGCTCCAGCCGCGATGTAGTCGTGGTGGGCGCGCACCTGGACAGCGTTCATGAGGGGCCGGGCATCAACGACAACGCGACCGGGGTGGCCGCGGTGCTGGAGACAGCGCTGCAGCTGGGCCCGTCGCCGCGGGTGACCAACGCGGTGCGATTCGCGTTTTGGGGCGGGGAGGAATCTGGGCTCAACGGTTCCCTGGACTACGTCTTCAGCTTGCGCCACGACGAACTCAACGACATCGCGCTGTACCTGAACTTCGACATGCTCGGTTCGCCGAACGCCGGCTTCTTTACCGACGACGGAGACCAGTCCGTGCCGGCCGGCCCAGGTGTCGCGCCGCAGGACGTGCCCATTGGCTCGGCCGGTATCGAACGCACCCTGGCGGCCTACCTGAACCTGGCGGGCAAGCGGCCCGTGGATCTGCCGCTGGGCACCAAGAGCGACTACAGCCCCTTCCTGGTTGCGGGCGTGCCGATCGGTGGCATGACTACGGGTTCGTCGCAGACGAAAACTCCTGCGCAAGCGCGGCTCTGGGGTGGCCAGGCGGGGGTGGCCTTTGACCCGAACTACCACACCGCCCGCGACACCGTCGACAAGGTGAACCGCGATGCGTTGGGCATCATGGGCGGCGGCGTTGCCTTCGCCGTCGGAACCTACGCTCAGTCCATCGACGGCGTCAACGGCGTGCCGCCGCACGACAAGCGGCATCGAAAGCAAGTGCGGCCATAGGGGATCGCCCATTAGAACGGCGGGGGATCGTCGTCGTCGGTATCGGGCGGGGCAAGGCTGAAGTAGCTGAGGCGTTGTTCGCGCCGGGCCATGCGGGCGTTGTGGTTGTGCCGGCGTTCGGCGGCGATGCGGTGTGCGCGGTCTTGGGCCCGGGTGCGCCGGCGTTTGGGCATCATCGCGGCGCGGTCGGCGCAGTAGTCGACCGGCGGGTCGGCTGGGGGCTCCGCTATTTTGCCGGTGGGCCGGCACAGGCCGGGAAACAGCAGCGCGCTGCCCGGGGTGGAGACATAGGTGTGCCCTGAGGGCGCGGTCAAGATCAGAGTGCCGTCGGGCAACTGCTTTTCCCGCCAGCCCCAAAACGTCTTCACCAAATGATGGGTACGGCAATAACATTTCAGATTCGACGCATGCGTCGGCCCACCCTGGGCGTAGGGGATCGTATGGTCGAGGTCGCATTGCCGAGCCGGCTTGTCGCAGCCGGGCCAACGACAAGTCAGATCCCGGCAGCGCACAAAATCGGCCAGCGCCTTCGATGGCACATACCCCCGCTCCGGCGGGGCGTCGCCCGGATGCACCAGCGTCACCAGCTTGGCTGACTTGGCCAATTCTGTAAGGAGTTCCGGTGGGATGAGCCCATCGGCCGCCACCAGCGACCCCGCCGCCTCGCCGCTGCCATTGATGCTGGTTTGCTCCGCGATCAGGTGAATTGTCACCGGCGAGGCCGCCCGCCGCGTCCCGGCCACGCAGTCGGCGCGCCTGCAGCGACAGCCCAGCCGATCCGCGCCGGTCGCCAGCGCCCCCAGCGCATCAGCGCGGCGCTGGGCGCGGCTGCGCGGATCCTGATCACACACCGTGGCGGCCAGCGCATCCAAGCGCCGATCCAACGCCTGCGCGTCGATGCTGAATAGTGTGCCGTGGATCTCCGACATCCCGCCTTCGTCGCGAGGACCGATCCAGATCTCCCGGTCGGCCTGGCGTCCCGTGCGTCGGCGCACCGCATCGGCATCCGCCTTGGCGACGATCTGGTCGATCTGGGCCGCGAGCCGGCCCCGGGTCAGCGACGGCCAGCGCGGCACCTTGATCGCCAGCTCGGCGTCGACGGCGGCCAGCACGTCGGGGTCGGTGATCAAATCGGTGCGAAACACGATCGTCTGAAACAGCCGATAGTCGATATCGCCCGCTTTGAACACCGCGCCTGTCTTGGGTAGCCGCTCACGCATGGCCCGGGCATAGCGCAGCTGGCTGCCCGCCATTGCCTGGCTGATCCGCAACGCCGCGGCGACCTCCGCGGCCACCGCCTCCTCGGTGTCGATCGCCCACTCCTCGCTTTCCGAACACCGCGACAACCGGTAGCCGAACAACTGCCCGATCGCGGTCAGCTGCGCGGCCGCCGCCCGATTCTCCGCCCGCGAGGCCGCACAGATCTGATCCACCAGCGCCGTCGATTCCGGTGTGGTTGAGGGGTGACGCCGCTCCCACATCTCATCGAAGCGGGCGATCACCGCCAACCGCGCCTCGTCATCGAACATGTGTGCGAGTATGCCACCGGGGTCTGACAAATGTCCGCGTCGCTGGCCGCTGGAAATAACGGGCGACGTCTTGCGGGATGACGCTGAGACATGACCTGGAATACCGTTATGGCCTAGATACCGGCGGCCAGGCTGGCATCGACGATGACGCGCGTTCCCGCTACGAAAGCGAGGGTTCGTCCTCGGGTTTCGGTTGATGGTGCACCCAAGCGATCAGGAAAGCGGTGACCAGTAGCCACCCGAGGACCGCGGCCGGGATCGCCCAAACGCGACGCAGCAGCAGCGCGGTCCCGCATCGTTCGACGACGTGGCGGCCCTCGGGGCCGGCGAGAGCATCCGGTGAGATACCGGCGCTAAACCCTCTGCCGCAGCTGATTTGGACGCCGTACTGGTCGTACTGGTCGATGTAGACCGGCCACCACAGTGCCATCAGCCCCAACGCCACCAGCAGTGTGCCCGCGAGACCGGCAAGCAATTGACGATCGCGCACCTGCCTCCTTCCAGGAACTATGTGAATCCGGATAGGCCGCTGCCGTTAGCGGAAGAGCTCATGTCATGCAGACGTTGGCGAACAACAGCACCGGCCAGCTCACGATGGAGCCGAGGAACGACACCACTAGATCAATGCCGTGCATGTGGCGCAAATGCTCGGTATGGGTGGTCGACCAAATCGTGCCAATCAGTAGATATGGCGCCCCAAGGATCAACGCGATGCCGATCAGTTCGGCGATCGTGAGCTGGAAGCCGAGCACTCGGCGAGCTTTCTCCAGCATGGCCGTCCCTCCGACGGGTCCTCTAGCACATCCGCGCTTACGCAGACCTCTGCGAAGCCAAGCAAGCACCGCTTATGTTAATGACGATTCTGACTCTTCGGTAGGTCTTCGAGGCATCAATCGCCGCGTTAGGGTATGGCGATGCCCACCGCTCGCGCCGCCGCGGACCCACCGGTGGTTCGGCGGCGGCCCAAGGACCGCAAGGCTCAGATCGCCCGCGTGGCAGCTGAGTCGTTCAGCGCGCTGGGTTATCACGCGGTGAGCATGGAGGCGATCGCCGCCGAAGTGGGGATTTCAGCTGCCGCGCTGTACCGCCACTACGCGAACAAATACGACCTGTTCCGCGGCGCTGTTCTGAATCTCGGGCAACAGCTGGTCGACTGCACCGACTTCGTCGACGGTGAACCGGTCGACGCCGACCCGACGGCGACATTGGACCGATTGATCCACGCGCTCATCGACGTGACTCTGCTGAACCGGCAGTCCGGTGGGTTGTACCGGTGGCAGGCGCGCTACCTGCACGGCGACGACGAGTCGCAGCTGATGGACCAATTGCGGGTGGTCAACCGCCGAATTCAGCGGCCGCTCACCGCGATTCGGCCGTCACTCCGATCGCGAGAGCGCTGGACGTTGTCGTCCGGATTGCTTAGCGTCATCGGCAGCATCGTCGACCACCGCGTACGGCTACCGGCTGATCAGATCCGCGAGGTGATCGGAGTCGCCGCCACGGCGGTGCTGGCCGCGGAGCTTCCCGGCCCGGCAACTGCCATCAAGCGGCCGGCAGCATGGCGGATCTTCTCCCCGGACGCCGGTGTCTACGAGGCGTTGCTCCACGCATCGATGGTGTTGTTTCACGACAAGGGCTATCCAGAGACCAGCATGGCCCAGATCGCCGCGGCCGTCGGCATTCCGGTATCAGGCATCTACCGGTACTTCTCCGGTAAGGCCGAGATCCTGTCGACCGGTCTGCGCCGCGCCGCCGACCGGGTCTCTGCCCAGCTGTCGGCGGCGATGGATGGTCTCGCGGAACCCCGTGAGGTGCTGAACCTGCTGATCGAGGCTTACGTGGCAACGTCATTTGCTAACCCGGAGCTGGCCTCGATCTACTACACCGAGCGGGTCAACCTGTCACCGGCTGACCAGGAGTTGCTGCGCAACGTACAGCGATCGACCATCGACTCCTGGGTGCAGCTGCTGACCTCTACGCGAGAATCGGTGACCGTAACGCAGGCACGGTTTTTGGTGCACGCCGCGATGGCATTGGTGGTCGACCTGGGGCGGCTGGTCCACTACGAAAATTTGACCGACACCGCCTCCGACGAGTCGGCATACGCGCAGGCGTGCGTGCGAAAACTGATGCAGGCTACGCTGTTTGGCGATTGCGGATAGCGTTACCGGCCAGATACGCCAGGTAGCCGATCAGCCCGACGACGGTCCAGCTGCGGGTCTTTCGGTTCCCTAGGCGATCGTGTAGTCGCTCAACGGGAAACGCGACCCTTCCCGGACCGCGTTGCGCCTCGACGTGGGTCGCAGCAGGGTTGCCTCGCCGTGGTGGTTGAAGTAGTAGGACCGCGACGTGGCGCAGTCACCGCGGTAGAACACCGAGTTGTCGAGCGCCTTGGTCATCCGGTCCAGGAAACGCGTGTTTGCTTCTTCGGTGACCTCGAATGTAGTTGCGCCCCGGCGCTTCACTTCGCCGAACAGCCGGTCCATGTGCCGCATCTGGTATTCCATCGTGTTGAAGAACGAGAGCCCGGAAAAAGCGAATGGACTGGCCAGGCTCAGGTAGTTGGGGAAATACGGGATGGACACCCCTTGGTAGGCCTGGAACCTGTTCTCACGCCACCACTTTCCGAGGTTTCTGCCCTCTCGGCCAATCACCTCGATGGCCGGGAAGTTGGCATCCCACAGATCGAACCCGGTCGCCAGCACCAGGGTGTCGATGTGAGCCTTGTGGCCGTCCACGGTGACGATGCCGTCGGGTTCGATCCGCTCGATGCTGTTAGTCTCCAGATGCACGTGCGGTTTGGTGAAGGTGCGGTAGTAGTCGTTTGACCACGTCGGCCGCTTGCAGCCGAAGTCGTAGTCGGGTGTTAGCTTCTTGCGCAGTTCCTTGTCACGCACCGAGACGAAGCGGTTGATTTTCGCCAGGTCTGCCGCGGCGATGTTGAGCCGCCGGAACTGGCGGTAGTGCAGCACCGCAGTGACCGTCCCCAGCTCGAAAAGGGTGTCGGTGACCAGCCGGAAGGCTCGGTGCACCAACGGCACCCGGGCGAATACCTTCTGCAGCCAGGGCGGAATTGCGAAATCGACTTTGGGCACGACGTGGATCGCGGTGCGCTGGTAGACGGTCAGGTCGGCGACCTGCTTGGCCAGTTCGGGGATCAACTGCACCGCGGTCGCGCCGGTGCCGATGATCCCGACCCGACGGCCCGCGAAGTCGTAGCTGTCATCCCACGCCGTGGTGTGGATGATCTTGCCGTCGAAGCTGGTGATACCAGGGATGTCGGGCATATGCGGCTGAGACAGAAAGCCAGTAGCAGTGATCAAAAACCGAGTGGCCAGCGTTTCACCGCCATCCAACTCCACCAGCCAACGCTGCGCGTCCTCGTCCCAACGGGCGCCCTCGACGGCCGCGTTGAACCGCATGTAACGGCGCACGTCGTACTTGTCGGCGACCCGTTCGGCGTACTGCTTGAGCTCCGAGCCCGGAGCAAACAACCGCGACCAGTACGGATTCGGCTCGAACCAATACGAGTACGTCGTGGACGGGATATCAACGGCCAGGCCGGGATAGCGGTTGACATGCCAGGTTCCGCCCAGATCGGCCTCGCGGTCGAGGATGACGAAATTCTCGTAGCCGAGCCGCTTGAGCTGGATGGCTGCCCCGATACCACCGAAGCCCGCCCCCACGATCACGACGTCGAAGTGCTCGGTGTTCATATAACGAACCGTACCTTACTCGTGAGTAAGCTTCCCAAAGGCGCGCTAACGGTCAAGGTCGATGATACGGGCCGCCAACGAAGCTCCGGTACACCGCCCGGTGGCGCTATGTAGTGGGGCTTTTGTCCTCGGCGGTCTTGCTGCGGCGAGTATTGGCGCCGCCGCTTCGGCTGCGCTTGCCGGATTTCAGCCGCATGTTGGCGGCGCGCAGGGTGGCGTTGTCGTCCTCCAGGTCCAGGATTCGCGCGATGCCCGCGAGGTTGACGCCGGCGGCGATCAATTCGGTGATCCGCTGCAGCCGGGCCAGATCCTCGGCGCTGTAGCGGCGGGTTCCGCCCTCGCTGCGGGCCGGGGTGACCAAGCCGTGGCGTTCGTAGAGCCGCAGTGACTGTGCGCCCGCCCCGGACAGTTCAGCGGCCACGGAAATGCCGTACACGCCCTGGTCGGGTGCGGGCACACCCCCGGGCACGGGTCGATCGCTCATGGCAGCACCATTAGAGTCCCTCACAGAAAACCTATTTACCACACTTGCGCTGCTTTCGCATCAGTGCTATATCAAATCTGTATCACACGGCACAGATTTATGCCGAAGTGGACGTCAGATTGGAGCTAGGGGTGACCATGATGCTTATGCGTACGGACCCGTTCCGGGAGCTGGACCGCCTCGCCCAGCAAGTGCCCGGCACCGCGGCCCGCCCATCCGCCATGCCGATGGACGCGTGGCGTGAGGGCCACAAGTTCGTCGTCGAGTTCGACCTCCCGGGGATCGAGGAAGACTCGCTGGACCTCGGCATCGAGCGCAATGTGGTGACGGTGCGGGCCGAGCGTCCTCGCGTGGACCCGAACCACGAGATGCTGGCCGCGGAGCGGCCCCGAGGAGTGTTCAGTCGGCAGCTGGTGCTCGGCGAAAACCTCGACACCGACCGGATCGAGGCGTCCTACCACGACGGGGTCTTGCGGCTGGACATCCCGGTCGCCGAGCGGGCCAAGCCCCGCAAGATCACCGTCGCGCACGGTAACGGGCACCAGCCCATCGATGACAAGACCGCGCAGCGGGAAGCCGTGAACGCCTAAGTCGTCCGGTGGGCGACGCGGAGGAGCGATCCGCAACGGCAGCACCGATACTCGGCGCTGGTGTCACTCAGGACCGCAGTAGCTGCAGTGCCGTATCGACCGCGAGCGCGGGCACGTCGACGGCTTTGGAGCGCAAGTCGTGTCGGGCCCCGGTGATCTGCAGGACCTGTGTCGGCGCGGGTATCAATGCGGCGGCAGCGCGTATCCCGTCGGGCGTGCCGAACGGGTCGGACGTACCGTGGGTGAACACCGTCGGCATCGCGATGGCGGCCAGGTGCTCGGTGCGGGCACGGTCCGGCTTGCCCGGCGGATGCAGCGGATAGGAGAACAGCATCAGCAGGTCCGCCTGCGCGGAACCGTCTGCCACCACCATCGAGGTCAGCCGGCCGCCGTAGGAATGCCCGCCGGCGATCAGTGGCCCGTCGGCAAGGCCGCGGCACACCTCGATCGCCTCGACGATCCCGGCGCGGTCAGCGCTGCCGGAGCCCGACGGGGGGCCGGTCGGCCGACGCCGCCGGTAGGGCAGGTTGTAGCGCACCGCGAGCCAGCCGCGCCGTGCCCACTCGTCGCAAACCTGTTGCAGCAGTGACGATTCGCGACTACCGCCCGCGCCGTGGGTCAGCACCACGATTCCGTTTGGGTAGGCCGATGCTGCGCCGGTGGGCTCATGGGCGACACCGGCGATCTGGTCGAGGTTCACGACGACAGCCGAAACAGCGGAGACACCGGGCCGTGGCCGTGTCCGAGCGGATAAGCGGCGCGCAGGCACTCGGTCACCCAGCGTTTTCCGAACGCGACCGCGTCGTGAACCGAGTAGCCGTGTGCGAGCGCGCAGGCCACCGCGGCCGACAGTGTGTCGCCCGCGCCGTGGTCGTGGCCGGTATCCACCCGCGGTGAATCGAACTCGTGAAAGTCGTTGCCGTCGAACAGCAGATCGGTGCTGGACTCCGACGGCCGCAGGTGGCCGCCCTTCACGAGCGCCCACCGCGCCCCCAGCCCATGCAGGGCACGGGCCGCCTCCCGTTGTGACTGCGGGTCGACGACCTCGATATCGACGAGCAGCCGTACCTCGTGCAGGTTGGGTGTCACCAGCGTCGACAGCGGAAACAGCTCGGCCCGAAGGGTTTCCAGTCCGCTGGGCTCGAGCAGCGGATCACCGTGCATCGACGCGCACACCGGGTCGACCACCAGCGGCACATCCGGGCCGTGGTCTCGCCAGGCGGCAGCGACAGCCTCGATGATCTCGGGCGATGCCAGCATGCCGGTCTTGGCTGCGTGAAACCCGATATCGTGTGACACCACCTCGATCTGGGCGGTGATGACGCCGTCGGGAACCAAGTGAAAACCCCTGACCCCGACCGAGTTTTGCACCGTCACCGCGGTCACCGCGCACAGCGCGTGCACGCCGAGCAAGGCGCAGGTGCGGATGTCGGCTTGCAGGCCGGCGCCGCCACCGGAGTCCGAGCCGGCGATCGTCAGCACCCGTCGCGGCGTCTCACCGGGCGGCGGCAGGGGCAGGAACGTCACTGGGCTCGATGAGCGGCGACCCGCTTCGCCCGGCTCCGCCGCGCTTGCGGTCACCGCTGGGCTCGATGAGCGGCGACCCGCTTCGACCGGCTCCGCCGCGCTTGCGGTCACCGCTGGGCGATGGGCAGATACACCCGGTTGCCGTGCTCGGTGAACTCGCGCGACTTCTCGGCCATCCCCTCAGCCAGCACAGCTTCGATGTCTTCTTCGGTTTCCAGGCCGTGGGCGGCGGCGTAGTCGCGGACATCCTGAGTGATGCGCATCGAGCAGAACTTCGGGCCGCACATCGAGCAGAAGTGCGCGGTCTTGGCCGGCTCGGCGGGCAGCGTCTCGTCGTGGAACTCCCGCGCGGTATCGGGGTCCAGCGACAGCGCGAACTGGTCGTTCCAGCGGAATTCGAACCGAGCGGTGGACAGCGCGTCATCGCGTTTTTGCGCATGGGGATGGCCCTTGGCCAGATCGGCGGAGTGCGCGGCGATCTTGTAGGCGATCACGCCGTCCTTGACGTCCTTGCGGTCCGGCAGGCCGAGGTGCTCCTTGGGCGTCACGTAGCACAGCATCGCCGTGCCGGCCTGGGCGATGATCGCCGCGCCGATCGCCGAGGTGATGTGGTCGTAGGCCGGCGCGATGTCGGTGGCCAGCGGGCCCAGCGTATAGAAGGGGGCCTCTTCGCACAGCTCCTCCTCGAGCCGCACATTCTCGACGATCTTGTGCATCGGAATGTGCCCGGGGCCTTCGATCATCACCTGCGCGCCACGGGCTTTCGCGATCTTGGTCAGCTCGCCCAGGGTACGCAGCTCGGCGAACTGGGCGGCGTCGTTGGCGTCGGCGATCGAGCCGGGCCGCAACCCGTCACCCAGCGAGAACGTCACGTCGTAGCGGGCGAAAATGTCGGCCAGTTCTTCGAAATGCGTGTACAGGAACGACTCCTGGTGATGTGCCAGGCACCAGGCCGCCATGATCGACCCGCCGCGCGACACGATGCCGGTGACCCGCTTGGCCGTCAGCGGCACATATCGCAGCAGCACCCCGGCGTGCACGGTCATGTAGTCCACACCCTGCTCGCACTGCTCGATCACCGTGTCGCGGTAGATCTCCCACGTCAAAAGAGTTGGATCGCCTTTGACCTTTTCCAGCGCCTGATAGATCGGCACCGTCCCGACCGGGACCGGCGAGTTGCGCAGAATCCATTCGCGGGTCTCGTGAATGTCCTTGCCGGTGGACAGATCCATGATCGTGTCAGCGCCCCAGCGGGTGGCCCACACCATCTTGTCGACCTCTTCGGCGATCGAGCTCGTCACCGCCGAATTGCCGATGTTGGCGTTGACCTTGACCGCGAACGCCTTGCCGATGATCATCGGCTCGCTTTCGGGGTGGTTGTGGTTGGCCGGAATGACCGCTCGGCCGCGGGCCACTTCGTCGCGCACCAGTTCGGCGGGCATGCCCTCGCGGGCGGCGATGAACGCCATCTCGGCGGTGATCTCCCCGGCGCGGGCCCGCTGCAGCTGGGTGCCGCGGTCGCGCACTACGCCTGGGCGCGATGGCAGCCCGCGGTGTACGTCGATCACCGCGTCGGGATCGGTGTAGGGGCCAGAGGTGTCGTAAAGGTCGAAATGCTCGCCATTGGACAGGTGCACCCGCCGGAACGGCACCCGGGCGCCGGGGATACCGTCCACGTCGCGGTAGATCTTGGTGCTGCCCGCGATGGGGCCGGTAGTGACGGACGGGTCGACTGAAACAGAGGTCATGAGCATCTCCCTACGACGGCATTACCCGGTCAGGTTCGTACGGTCGACGGCCCCAGCCGTCCTCTCAGCGCACTGGGCGTGCGCTCCCGCGTGGATTTGATGGTGTCCACGCTAGCGCAGCACGACAGCGGTGCACACCCCGATGACGTTGGCCGATCGGAGCCTGTGGAATGTGGCTGCAAGATGCTCGGCATGGGATGATCGCGAACGTGCAACACAAGCCCAATAGCGCAGGCACAGCGCCGGACGGCCAACCGCTGACTGCGGCGATGGCGTCCGTCGCCGGCGAATACCTGAACGTGGGTGCCTTCCGCTTTTGGTTTATCGGCCAGCGCTGGGAGTGGTCGGACGAGGTAGCCCGAATGCACGGCTATGAGCCGGGATCGGTGCAGCCGACGACCGAACTGATGTTGTCGCACAAGCATCCCGAGGACCGCGCTCACGTCCAGGAGCTCCTCGACTTCGCACTGCAGTCGCAGGGGTCCTTCTCCAGTCGGCACCGCTTTATCGACACCGCCGGAAATGTGCACGACGCGATCGTGGTGGCCGACCGGATGCAGGACGACAACGGCGCAGTGGTGGGCACGGAAGGCTACTACATCGACCTCACCGACATCTTCGACGAGACCCGCGACGAGACCCGCCAGGAGGTTCTCGACGAGGCTTTGCCGGACGTGCTGGAATCCCGGGCGGTGATCGAGCAGGCCAAGGGGATGCTGATGGCGGTCTATCGGATCAGTGCCGAGCAGGCCTTCCACATCCTGCAGTGGCGCTCGCAGGAAACCAACACCAAACTGCGGGCGCTGGCCAAGCAGCTGGTCTCTGAGGTCATCACCCTGGTTCCCACGTCGTCAACGGTCCAAAACCAGTTCGACCACCTGTTGCTAACGGTCCACGAGCGCATCGGGTCTGAGCCAGCCGGGTAACAGCGACGGTTCGCACCAACTAGACCTGGCCTCCGGGTTAGGCTTTGGAACATCTTGTACGGCGAAGACGGCGGATCGGGCACCGCGCCTTGTCTCTCGACCGGACCCTGCACACATGGCCTTAGGGCCGGCTGGAAGGAGCCGAGGCAAAAGCATGGAAGGGTTGGCGGTCCACCATGAGCATGACGACGACGGGATCGTGGTACGGGTCAAAGGCGACATCGACTCTGGCACCGTCGGCGAACTTGTCACCGAGCTGGCAACGGCGCTGAACCTGGCGTCCACTCACCCGGCCCGGCTGCTCGTCGTTGACCTGCAGGCGGTGAACTTCTTCGGAAGTGCCGGCCTGAACGCGGTGCTCAATTGTCACGAACAAGGTGCGGCCGCTGGAACATCGGTTCGCCTGGTGGCCAACCACGCCGAGGTGGTCCGCCCGATCGAGGTGACGAACCTGGACCGGGTACTCGACATCTATCCCACGCTCGCCGACGCGCTGCGCTCACGCGACACCGACAAGCAAGCATGAACCGGTCCGGCGCCTTGCCGCCCGACCTTGGCGCGGCAGTCGCGCTGGGCGGCGAGATGGGGCGACGGTTCGCCGAATTCGATTGGGCCGCACACCCATTGGGGCCGCCGACGGACTGGCCGGTCGAGTTGCGGACCACAGTTGCGACGACGCTGACCTCCCGGTTTCCCATCGTGCTGTGGCTGGGCCCGCAAGATCTTTTTTTGGTCTACAACGATGCCTACGTCCCGATTTTCGGTGACCGCCACCCGGCATCGCTCGGGCGGCGCGGCCGCGAAGTGTGGTGGGACATCTGGGACCAGATCGGGCCCATGCTCGACAGTGTCCTCACCAGCGGGAAGGCCACCTGGTCCGACGACTTGCTGCTGCCTATCGTCACCGGCGGCCGACGCCAAGAACGGCGCTTCACCTTCAGCTACGGCCCCCTGCTCGGCGATGGCAAGGTCCACGGTGTATTTGCCGCCGTCAGCGAGACGACCGAGCGGGTCTTGAGTCAACGCCGCATGCGCGTGCTGAACGCTGTCGCCGCTGCGGTGATGGAGACTCGTACGATCGATGACGCGGTGGCCGCCGCGGTTGCGGTGTGTGAACAGCAGTCCGCCGATCTTTCGTTTGTCGCCGTCTATGTCAGTGACCCGCAGAGCCGGAACGTCACGCTTCGCGGTGCGACGTCTTCCGTGCTGTCGTTGTTGCCGAGCTCTCTGGCGGCGATGACCGAATTTCAGCCGTCGGGGCGGTCGCGGGCCGAAGCACAAGTCATCGACGACGTTGCGGCGGTGATTCCCGGCATTCAGGCATTGGGCGACGATTGCCCTGAGCTGGCACTGGTGTTGCCGGTGGGTGAAGAGGCGTCGGCCGGGGCGCTGGTGATCGGACTGAATCCGCGTCTGCCATTCGACGCCCAGTACCGCGGTTTCTGCCAACTGCTCGCCGACCAGCTCTCGTCGGCTTTGGCCTCGGCGGTTTCGTACGAGCAGCAACGTCAGCGAGCCGAAGCGCTCGCCGAACTCGACCGCGCCAAGACGGCTTTTCTTACCAACGTCAGCCACGAGTTCCGCACGCCGCTGACCCTGTTGCTCGGGCCGCTGGAGGATGCGCTGGCCGAAGCCGAGCCGGATAGCGTGCTCGCGGAGCGGCTTAGCACTGCCCGGCGTAATGCCCAGCGCCTGCGGCGCTTGGTGGACTCCCTACTTGATTTCTCCCGGATCGAAGCCGGCCGGGCCGCCGCGAGGCGGGTGTGCACTGACGTCGGCGCATTGACCGCGCATATCGCGTCGTCGTTCACCGAGCTTTGCCAGCGCGCCGGACTTGACCTCGTGATCGACTGCCCGCCGGTGCTGGCCGACATCGACCCCGAAATGTGGGAGACGATTGTCCTTAACTTGCTGTCCAACGCGGTCAAATACACACTGCACGGCAGGATTTCGGTGCAGGCGCGCAGGGACTCGGAGGCGTGCCGCGTCAGCATCCGCGACACCGGTGTCGGTATCGCCGAAGACGACCTGAAGAGGTTGGGGGAGCGGTTCTTTCGGGCCGACACCGCCCGGGGGCGCAGCGTGGAAGGCACCGGAATCGGGTTGTCGCTGGTGCATGGGCTCGTCGAGCTGCTGCACGGAACGGTGGAGATCGACAGCGAACCGGACCGCGGCACTGACGTCACTATCCGGCTGCCCCTGTCGCTCGACAGCAGACCGGTGGAGCATTTACCCGCCGGTCTTGGGGACAACCCCTATGTCGTGGAGGCAAGCCAGTGGCTGGCCGCAGCGCAGCCGTCAGACGGGTCCTCGGAGCGACACCGCGACCTGGTGCTGATCGCCGACGACAATGCCGACATGCGCGCTCACCTGCAGCGCGTGTTATCTCCGCATTGGGACACGGTTTTGGTGGCCGACGGCGAATCGGCGTTGAATGTCACCCGCGAGGTTCGCCCTGATGCGGTGGTGACCGACGTGATGATGCCCGGGCTCGATGGGTTTAGCTTCGTTGCGGCGATTCGCGCCGATCCGGAGCTGGCGGCGACGCCGGTGTTGATGTTGTCGGCCAGGGCCGGCGCCGAAGCGGTCAGCGAAGGCTACGCCGGCGGCGCAGACGATTACCTGCCCAAACCCTTCCGCTCCCGGGAGCTCATCGATCGGGTGGCGGCGCGGTTGTCGGCGGCGGCCCGCGAGCGCGCCAGTCGGCGACAGCGGGAAGCGGAGGTGCGACGCGCCGCCGCGTTGGCCGAACTCGACGCGGCGCTGCAGTCCGCCGACTCGATGAGCGAGATCCTCAACGCCCTGTCTGGTTCGTCGCTCGGCGGATGCGACGCTCCCGCGGTGATCGCGCTCGGTGTGCTCGACCGGCAAGCGAATATTGTGCGCTTCGAATTCGCCGGTGCGGTTCCCGCCGAATCCCGCGACCGGTACCACGTCGCGTCATTGGATGCGCCGCTGGTGCCGGTCGACGTCATCAAGACCGGCGAGCCCATGATCATCCCCGACACCTTCGCGCTGCCCCCGCGCTATCAGCACATCGTTCAGCAAACCGAAAGCGGTGTTCGAGCCTGCGTCAGCCAGCCGCTGCGCGACCACGGCGGACGCGTCATCGGCTCGCTGGGGCTGCTGTGGCCCGCACCGCGGCAGTTCGACCCGGGCGAGCTCGACATGTTCGCTCGGACCGCCGAGCTCACTCAGTTGGCATTGGACCGGATTTGCGCCCTGGAGCGGGAGCGCCATATCGCCGTCGAATTCCAGGAACAACTTCTCGACCTCGACCGCGGCCAGACGGCGGCGGTGGTTGCGGCGGTGTACCAGCCCGCAGGGGAGGCGATGCGGGTCGGCGGCGACTGGTACCTGGTGACCCCGCTCGATCGCCCCAACAGGGTCGGCATTTCTGTCGGAGACGTGGTTGGACACGGCTTATCTGCCGCGATCGTGATGAGCAGGCTGCGCGCCGCGGTGGCCGCAACGGCCCTCACTCAGCCCGATCCAGGGGCGGTGCTCAACGTCTTGGACCGTTATGCGGCGACGGTGGCGGGTGGGCGGTGCGCGACGGTTACCTACGCCGTCGTCGACGCAGACAGCGAGATCGGCGCTGCCACAGTGAGTTACACAAGCGCGGGTCACCCCTATCCGCTGCTGGTCCCGCCGGACGGTCCACCGGTGTTCCTTCAGGCCGGTCGACGCCCGCCGGTAGCCGCAAGCGCGAACCCGGCCGCTGACGGCCCGGCGCAGACAGAGCTAGCGCCTGGCAGCCTGATCCTGCTCTACACCGACGGGCTGATCGAACGTCCCGGCGACACCCTCGACCACGGATTCGCTCGGTTGCGGCAGGCGGCTGCGCACTGTGCGGACCGGCCGGTCGGCGACATCTGCGCCCAGCTGCTCGAGCGGATGCGTCCGCCCGGCGGCTACACCGACGACGTGGTGCTGCTGGCGCTGCGGCCCCGCCACAGCACCGCCCGGAGTTTGGCCACCGTGCTGCCCGCTGAGCCGTCACGCATCCGCGAGGCACGCCAAGAGCTGGGCCGTTGGCTGAGCGGCATCGGTGTCGACCCGAGCCGCAAACACGACATCGTGTTGGCGACCGCTGAAGCGGTCACCAACGCGATCGAGCACGGCAGCCACTGTGATGCCCGGCGAACGGTGTCCGTCGAGGCGTTCCTGCGCGGTGACACCGTGGCCGCGACCGTCAGCGACTCCGGTCAGTGGTCGGACGACTCCGCGGCGAGCCTCCGCATGCAGCAGGGCGGCCGGGGACTCACCCTGATCAACGGACTCGCCAATCACGTCGACACGGTGCGCACCGCGCACGGCACTCGAATCACCTTGCAGTTCCACCGCGCGGTGGCGCGGTAGCGTCAGACCTCTTCCATGGCTTCGCCGAGCTGCTCGAGCAGCTTGTTGTGGTGGTTGTTGGCCATGATGTGTCCGGCGGCGATGACCAGGGCGACCGGCCAGTCGATGAGCTCGAACAT
>Ga0070739_10004691_pt1 | contig 15985 bp, 14 predicted proteins | sample Coa_R1_7_FD_66445 | JGI IMG/M metagenome (GOLD analysis project Ga0070739, IMG submission 66445) | Surface soil microbial communities from Centralia Pennsylvania, which are recovering from an underground coalmine fire - Coalmine... | ecosystem: Environmental > Terrestrial > Soil > Unclassified ... | reverse complement strand
CGGCGTCGAGAGTGCCCTGCCAGTTGCCTTCCAGCGCCGGTTGGGCAAGGAGCGCTGCCGGAACGGCGGCCGCGCACAGAAACAACTTGACCCTGCGCCATTTTGCCGCCGGTTCCGATTGCGGGCTAGTAATCAAACGCTATTTCGCGACAGGCTGGAGAACGCGGCTCGATATGATGCGGTCGATCATGCCGTATTCGAGCGCCTGTTCGGGCTCCATGATATAGTCGCGATCCACGTCGCGGGCCACGCGGTCCACTGTCTGGCCGGTGGCGTCGGCGAGCACGTGATTCAGTGTCTCGCGCATGCGCAGAATTTCCTTGGCGTAAATGTCGATGTCCGCAGCCTGGCCCGCAAGCCCGCTCATCGAGGGCTGGTGAATCAGAATGCGCGAGTGCGGCAGGCTGTAGCGCTTTCCTTTGGTCCCGCAGGCCAGCAGCACGGCGGCCATGGAAGCTGCCTGGCCGACGCAGTAGGTCACGATGTCGGGCTCGACCAGCCTCATGGTGTCCAGAATCGCAAGACCGGCCGTAATGGAGCCGCCCGGCGAATTGATGTAAAGAGAGATGTCTTTTTCCGGGTCCTCGGCCGCCAGGAACAGGATCTGCGCGATGACCAGGTTGGCCACGTTGTCATCGATAGGCGTGCCGAGAAAAATGATGTTCTCTTTGAGCAGGCGGGAGTATATATCGAAAGCGCGCTCCCCGCGCGAGGTCTGCTCCACCACCATGGGCACGAGAACGGAATTGTTCATAGAATCTCCTTACTTATTGGCGGCAACGCTACGGCGGGGCGCCCTCTGGACCCGGACCAGAAGCCGGCGATTCTCGCCCAGGGATGCCGCCAGATCTGCGATCGTCGTCTCTTGCAAATATTCTACGATACGGGCGCGAAGGGGCATCCAGGAGTCGTGCATGGAGCACGCCACGCGCTCATGACACTCGGCCTGGCCGGCGATGCAGCGCTGATATTTGCCGGGGCCATCGATGGCCTCGACAATTTTGAATAGCGGAATTCGGGCCGCGGCAACGGCCAGGCGAAAGCCGCCTCGCGGGCCTTTGTTGGATTTCAGGTAGCCGTCGCGGACCAGGTCCTGGAGCAGCTTCGCGAGGAACGGCTCGGGTAAGCCGGTACCGGCGGCGATATTACGGGCCAGGGCGGCTTTGCCCGGTTCCAGGCAGGCGAGATGGACCAGCCCGCGGATGGCGTACTCGGCTGAACGGGAGAAGATCACGAAGCTTTAGTGTAGCGGGTGCGGCGCAGCGGGATTAATCGAGGCGTTTGCGGAAACGCGCGGCGCTAAGGATCATAATGGCCACCCCGTAAATGAACAGGATGGTCATGTGCGGAAGCAGCAGATCGAAGCCGGCGCCCTTGAGCATGATCCCGCGGACGATCTCGACGAAATAGCGCAAGGGGTTCAGATAGGTGGCATATTGGATCGCCTGCGGCATATTGCGGATCGGGAACACGAAACCGCTCAGCATGAATGCCGGGGCCGCGAACAGAAACGCGGACATCGCGGCCTGCTGCTGTGTGCGGGAGATGGTGGATATGAGAAGCCCGGCGCCGAGGCTGGTCAACAGGAACAGCAGCGAGCAGGCGAACAAGAGCAGTCCGCTGCCCGCAAACGGCACCTGAAACACGGCCACCGCCGCGGTGGTGATGAGCAACACATCGACCAGGCCGACAAAAGCGGCCGGGATGATTTTTCCGATGATGAGCTCGAGGGGCCGGATCGGCGTCACCATGAGCTGCTCGATGGTGCCGATCTCTTTTTCACGCACGATGGCCATGGCCGTCAGCGTCACGGTGACCACCAGCAAGATGTTGCTGACCACGCCGGGGATGAAAAAATTGCGGCTTTTCAGCTCGGGGTTGAACCAGATGCGGGTTTGCGTGGACAACTGCGGCGCTCGCAGACTCAGGACTCCGAGCGAGGCCACGCGCGCCTGGATCGCCGGGCGCTGCCGCGCGCCGCCGATGGTCGCGGCGAAGCGCGAGACCACCTGCGTCGAATACGCGGAGATCAGCGAGGCGCTGTTGGGGTTGGCGCCGTCGATCAGGAGTTGCACGCTGCCGGTGCGGCCCCGCGTAAGGTCCTCGCCGAAGCCCGGCAGCACGCGCACGATGGCATGGATCGAGCCGTCATCCAGCAGCCGGCGCGCCTGGTCGTCGTTTTCAGGCTGGGCCGCGAGAACGAAGCGTCCCGAGCCCGTGAAGCCGGCCAGAAGCTCGCGGCTTAAGGGCGTGCGGTCCGCGTCCATCCAGCCAAGGCGCACTTCTTCGACGTCCAGATTGACGGCGTAGCCGAAGATGATCAGTTGCAGGACCGGCGGCAGAAACAGCATGACGCGCATGCGCGGATGCCGCAGCATCTGCGTGAACTCCTTGCGAACCACGGATCCGATGCGGTCGAACATGCCCTACATTCCCATCTTTTTGCGCATCGCGAGCGTGGAGAGGATCAGCACGATCAGCGAAAAGCCCGAAAGAAACGCCAGCTCCGGCCACAGCACTTCGAGCCCCACGCCCTTCTGGAAAATGGACCGCACCAGCGTGACGAAATAGCGCGCGGGAATCATGCGGGTCATCACCTGGATCGCGGCGGGCATGTTCTCGATGAGATAGATAAAGCCCGAAAGCAGAAACGCCGGCAGGAAGGAGCTCACCATGCCCATCTGGAACGCCATGAACTGCGATTTGGCGATCGAGGAGAGCAGCAAGCCCCAGCACATCGCGCCGCAGAGAAAGATAGCCGCCGATCCGGCCAGGAGGGCCATGTCGCCGCGGAAGGGCACCTTGAAGACATAGATCGCGACCGCCACCGAGATGATGGTGTCGATCGCGCCGACCACGAAGTACGCGCCCATCTTCCCCAGAATCATTTCCGCCGGCCGCAACGGCGTCGACATGAGCTGCTCCATGGCGCCCATCTCCCATTCGCGTGCGATAGTGAGCGCGGTGGGCAGCGACGAAATCACCATCAGGATCACGGCGATCAGTCCAGGCACCACGAAATTTTTCGATTCGACGGTTTCGTTGTACCAGATGCGAATCCGCGCCTCCACCGGGATCTGCGGCGTGAAGCCCGCAAGCTGCTGCTGGCCGCGCGTGCGGAGCTGAAAACCGTAGGTTTGAACCACCGTTTCGGCGTAGCCCAATGCGATGGATGCAGTGTTGGAATCGCTGCCATCGGCCAGGAACTGCACTTCGGCGTGGCCGGCGCCGCCAAGGGTCCTCGCATAATCCGGCGGAATGGCGATTCCCAGCAGCACCTGATTGCGGTCGATCGCGTTTTCGATATCGCGGTAATTGTCGGTCACGCCGCGAACGTCAAAGAAACGGGACCCCTCGAAATTCTGAATCAGCGCGCGGCTCTCGGGCGTCCGGTCGGCGTCATAGATCATTGTGGGAATGCGGTCGAGATCGAGGTTCAGGGCATAGCCGAACAGCAGCATCAGGAACAGCGGCAGCACCAGCGCCATTCCGAGGCTCCGCGGGTCGCGCGAGATATGGCGAAGCTCTTTAAGCAGCATCGCCCAAGTGCGGCCGATTCTCATAAAACTGCCCTCATGAGGGCCTCGCCGCGGCGTCGATCCGGATTTCGAACACGTCGGCGATGGATGCTTCGACCGGATCCAGGCGCCGGATCGTAAGGTTGTTGCGGCCCAGCGTTTCGCGGATGCTCGCGATGCCCTTCTCCTTGTCGCGCACAATGAGCTGGAGGCCGCTGCCGGCTATGGACATGTCCAGGATGTGGGCCTCGGTTTCGAGCACCCGCATGCTCTCGGTGGAGTCCGCGGTTTCCAGCCGCAGGACCGCGTGCGAGCCGAGGTCGCGCTTGAGCGAAGCTGGATCGCCCGCCGCCACGATTTTGCCGGCGTGCATCAGGGCCAGCTGGTCGCAGTATTCGGCCTCATCCATGTAGTGCGTGGTGACCAGCACGGCCCGGCCCGATTCGGCGAGCTGATAGATCAGATCCCAAAACGTCCGCCGGGCCACCGGATCGACGCCCGAGGTGGGTTCGTCCAAAAATACCAGCGGCGGATCGTGCACAATCGCGCAGGCCAGCGCCAGGCGCTGCCGCCAGCCGCCGGCCAGCTCGTGAGTGTAGAGCTTGCCTCTATCTGCGAGGCCCACCATCTCCAGGACCGCCCGTTTGCGCCCGACGCGCTGGCGCTTGGGGACCCCGTAGATGCCGCTGAAAAACTCGAGATTTTCTTCGACCAGCAGGTCGTCGTACAAAGAGAATTTCTGCGACATGTAGCCGAATTTGCGGCGGACCTGTTCGGGCTCGGTGGCGACGTCGGCTCCGCCGACCTTGGCAAGGCCGGCGGTAGGCTTGAGAAGGCCGGAGAGGATTCGAATGACGGTGGATTTGCCCGCGCCGTTGGGGCCCAGCAGGCCGAAAATCATTCCCTGCCCGACTTGGAAGCTCACATGATCGACGGCCGTGAAGCTGCCGAAGCGCTTCACCAGGTCCTGGACCTCGACGATGACTGCGTGCGGTGCGTTGCGGCTCATGAGGTGCGCGCGGCGGGCGCGTTTCCGGTCTTCGCCACGGTGGCGATGAAGACGTCTTCGAGCGAAGGCACGATCGGCTGCAGGCTGGAAAAGGCAATGGAGGCGGCTTGCAGCGCGCGCGCCAGCTCCTCGCGCGAGGTGCGCGACGGATCGGCGAACACATGAACCGTCGCGCCGCAGGGCTCGGCGCTCACCACGCCGTTCAAAGATTGCAGGAAAATCTGCAAGCGGCGGCGGTCGGGCCCCTTGACCTCGTAGCACTCCTCCCGGATCACGCTCTGCAAGCGGTCCGGCGCGTCGCACAGGATCAGGCGCCCGCGATCCATCAGGCCCACGCGATGGCAGCGCGCCGCTTCGTCCATGTAAGCCGTGCTGACCAACAGAGTCGTTCCCTGCTTGGCGAACTTGTAAAGCATGAACCAGAGATCCCGGCGCGAGATGGGGTCCAGCCCGTTGGTGGGCTCGTCCAGAACCAGCACTTTCGGGCGGTGCAGCAACGTGCAGATGAGCGCGAGCTTCTGCTTCATTCCTCCGGAAAGCTTGCCTGCCTGCCGGGCGCGAAACGGCTCCAGCGCGGTCATTCGGAGAAGCTCCGGCACGAACTCCGCCTGATCGCGTTTGGAAACGCCGCGGAGCTTCGCGTAAAACCGGATGTTCTCTTCGATGGAGAGATCGGCGTACAGGCTGAATTTCTGCGGCGTATAGCCGACACATTCCTTGACGGCGGCGGCCTGGCGCGCGACGTTGAACCCGGCGACCGTAGCTTCGCCGGAGGTGGGTTTCAACAAGCCGCAAATAAGCCGAAGCGCAGTGGATTTGCCCGCACCGTCCGGCCCCACCAGCCCGAAAATTTCGCCCGGGTGAACCGCGAGGTTCAGCGAATCAACGGCCGTGATCTCGCCGAAACGGCGCGTGAGCTCACGCGTGGAAATGACGGGACCGGCCATTTATTGAAGCATGATTTCCGCGTCGGCCGGCATGTTGGATTTCAGCTCATGGCGCGGATTTTGGATAGACACTTTGATGCGGTACACCAGCTTGACCCGCCCCTCGGTGGTTTGAATCTGCTTGGGAGTGAACTCGGCCTCCGAGGAAATGAAGGACACCTGGCCGTTATAGACCTTCCCGGGGAACGAATCCGTCGTGACGCGCACGGGCGAGCCGACCTTCACGCGCCCCAGGTCTTTCTCCCCGATATAGGCCCGCAGCCAGGGATGTTCGATGTCGCCGATCGTCAGAACGGGCGAGCCGGGCGAGAGAATTTCGCCAAGCTGCGCCGATTTCACCAGCACCACGCCGTCAATGGGCGACCGCGCTTCGGTTTCCCTGATCTGCGAATCAATCAGAGCGATCTGCGCCTTGGCGCGGTCGATGTCGGCGCGGCGCACCGCCAGATCCTGTTCGCTGCGCTTGATTTGCAATTCGCTGGCCATGCCTTCCTTGAGCGCGGCCTGCGCGCGCGCGAGCTGGGCTTCGCTGCCTTCGATGGTTTCCGACCGTGCGCCGGCCTTCACCAGCGCCAGCCGCTCCTGCGCCTGCTTCCACGCGGCCTGCGCGGACTGAAACCGCGAGCGCGCGGCTTCCAGTTGCGACACCGGGATGTCGTCGTTTTTCTGGAGGCGCTGGGCGCGTTCAAAATCCTTTTGCGCGCGCTGAAACTCGGCCAGCGCTCCCTCCACCACCGCTTCGGCGTCCTGCACTTCCTGCGGGCGCGGCCCATCCCGCAGCTCCTTCACCCGGGCCTGAGCCGAGCGAACTTCCGCGCTCCGAATCTCGATCTGCGCCTGCACCGTGCGCCGTTGAAGATCGAGTTGCGTTTCGGCCTCGGCGAGCAGTGCCTCCGCGGAGCGAAGCACGGCTTCTTCCTGCTGGCGCTGGCGCAGGAGCTGGTCTTTATCCAGCCGCGCCACCACCATGCCCTTCTTCACGGGATCGCCCTCGTCTACGGCGCGCTCCACCAGGCGGCCCGCGATCTTAAACGCAATGTCCACCTGCTCCAGCTCGATGTTTCCGGAGACGGCGATGCGGTCGCCCGGCGCTTTGGCGGCCGCGCCGAAGTAATCGCAGCCGGCCAGGAGAGCGGCGATGGGCACGGGCAGGGCGGCCAGCAAGGTTGATCTACGGCCCGGCATCATTTCTCCACCATTTCCAGCACCGATCCCATGGCGTGACTCAAATCGATCCGGCCGAGGTTGTGGACGTAAAGCGCCTGAATCTGGTTATCGCGCGCCCGCGCGAGGCGCGTCTGCGAATCGGTGACCTCGAGCCCGGTGGCCACGCCTTCGCGAAACCGCCGGTTCACCTGCTCCAGCTCGCTTTCCGCCAGCGCCAGACCGGCCTGCGCGGTTTTCATCTGCTGCTCGGCCGATTCCAGCCGCTCCAGCGCCAGGCGAATTTCCAGTTCAATCTGGTCGCTCAGGTCCTGGGTGCGGAGCTTCTGTTCCCGGTATTGCGCGGAGGTTTCCGCCGCGAGCGCGCGGCGCCGGCCGCTGTCGTAGACCGGAACTCGCACCGCTACGCCGAAGGTGTAGGTCGGAAGCGTGCCCTGCTCCACGTTTCCCGTGCTGCCGTAGTTCGCGAAGCCCGCGATGGAAGGCCACTGCTCCATTCGCGACGCGCTCAGCGCTAGGCGGGATACTTCCTCCCGCTGCTTTTGCGCGTTCAAATCCGGCCTCTTCTTCTCCGCCAGGGATTTCGCCTGGGCCAGCGTCACCGGATCCACGGGAACGTAGCGGAGACGGTCCGTGAGATCCAGGTCCAGATCCAGGTTCTGATGCATGGTTCGCAGAAGGTTCAGGTGGGCTTGCTTGAGGTCGCTGCGGGCCGCCTGAAGCCGCTGCTGTTCATTGGCGACCTGCACTTCGCCGCGCGTAACGTCCAGGCCGGTGCCGGTGCCCGCTTCCTTGAGCCGCTTGGCCTGCTCCACCAGGGCTTCGGCGAGCCGCAGGTTCGCCTCCACGGCTTCCACCTCCGCCTGCGCCCGCAGGGCCGTGATGTATTGCCGCGCCACCTGCGTGGCGATCGCTTCCTTGGCGTTGTCGGATTCCAAATGCGCCGCGCGCACGCCCGCCCGGGAAGACTGGTACCGGCGAATCGAGCTGAGGCTGAGTATGTTGCCGGAAACCGTGGAGCGAACGTCGGCTGTGGTGATCGGCCCCACGCGCTCCGGTATTTTCAGGCCGAACGGCAGCGGGACCTGCGTGAAGCCTTCGGCGGAGAAGCTCAGCGTGTAATCCGAAATGTTTACGGAGCCGTCCAGCGAGGGCAGGAGCGCGGACAGCGCTTCCCGGCTTCTGGCCGCGGCCAGATCGGTTTCCGCGCCTGCGATTTGAATGGTGTTGTTGCCTTCGGGCGAGAGTGCAATATCCAGCGCCTGCTTCATGCTGAGATGCAGTACGCTGGGCCGCTCGGCCAGGGGTTCCTGCGCCGCAGCGCTTGCCGCCAGCCAGAGCGCGGCGGCTGGAATCAGCCTGCGATGGCGTTTGCGAATCAGCAGGTGCATACCGACACCACCAGTGACGATACGGTTACCGGCATATTTCTTAAAGCCCCTCCGACAGCACGTGCAGATAGTCGCTTGGAATGAAAGAGTCCGGAATCTTTATTCTACTTCAAATCCCGGATTTCCGTTCCCGATTTGAGGCGCTGGCCCGCTCCCTGGCAACCGATGCAGACACCTTCGACTCCCGGCGAAATCGAGTATGCCCGCCGAAAGCCTGTGCTAAAATTGAATCCTAGCGTTTCTCTACGAACGGGATTAAAAGGGGCTGCGAGAGACACGCGGTTCACGCCTTGTGCACGCGCAGGACGGCTAGAGTGATCGGCTGAATCACTGCCCGGCCCCCAGGATCGGAGGATTTCAGGACGTGAAGGTTTTGGTGATCGGGCTGGATTGCGCGGCGCCCGAGATTCTGTTTCATCATCCCGGCCTCAAAAACATCAGGAGTCTCATGGAGCGCGGCTCCTGGGGGCGCCTGGAAAGCGTGATCCCGCCAATAACGGTGCCCGCGTGGATGTGCATGTCCACTAGCCAGGACCCCGGCTCGCTGGGAGTCTATGGGTTTCGCAATCGAGTGGATCATACCTATTCGGGCCTAGGCGTGGTCAATTCGGCATCGATCAAGGCGCCCGCTATCTGGGACGTTCTCGCCCGGCAGGGTTTGCGATCGGTAGTGGTCGGCGTGCCGCCGAGCTACCCGCCGCGGCAGATTAACGGCGTCAACGTGGGCTGCTTCCTTTCGCCGGATACCAACGCCAACATCTACACCTGGCCCGCCAGCGTCAAAGCCGAGATCGAAGCTCTGGTGGGCGAATATCCGGTGGACGTGAAGGGTTTCCGCACCGACGATAAGGACTGGCTCCGGGATCAGATCTACGATATGACCCGCAAGCATTTCGAGGTCCTTCGTTACCTGATGGCCACGCAGGAGTGGGATTACTTCCAGTTCGTGGAGATCGGGCTCGACCGGATTCATCACGGGTTCTGGAAATTCCACGATACGCAGCACCGGCAGTTTGAGCCCGGCAATCCGTATCAATCGCTCATTCCTGAATATTATTCGTACCTGGACGAGGAGATCGGCACGCTGCTGGAGTTGCTCGACGAAGACGCCGCCGTCCTGGTCGTCTCCGACCACGGCGCGCAGAGGCTCGACGGCGGCTTCTGCGTGAATGAGTGGCTGTGCCGCGAGGGTCTGCTGACCTTGAAGGAGAAACCCGAAAAGCCCACGCCCTTTTCGCCCAAGATGGTGGACTGGGCCAAGACCAAGGTCTGGAGCGAAGGCGGCTATTACGCTCGCGTTTTCTTTAACGTCGAGGGGCGCGAGCCGCAAGGAACCATTCCGCCATCGGAATACGAAAGCTTCCGCGCCGAAATGGCCGCCAAATTTCAGGCCTTGCCGGACGACACGGGCAAGCCCATGGGCAGCCTCGTCTTCCGCCCCGAGCAAATTTACAAGCGCGTCTGCAACGTGGCGCCCGATCTGATCGTTCACTTCGGCGCGCTGTACTGGCGCTCGATTGGCGGCGTCGGCTACGGCAGCCTCTATCTCCAGGAAAACGATACCGGGCCCGACGATTGCAACCACGCGCAATTCGGCTGCTTCCTGTTGAGCGCGCCCGGCGTGGCGCCGCGCGGCGAAATGCAGGGTGTGCGCCTGCTGGACATCGCGCCTACGCTGCTGGAGGTAGCCGGGCATCCGGTTCCCGAAACCATGCAGGGGTCGAGCTTCCTGAGGTAAGCCGTGGTTCGCGCGACCCACCTGCCCCTGTCCGTAAAGCTCCTGTACGGGCTCGGCGATATGCCCCTCACCATCACCATGGTGCTGTTCGGGTTGTTTACGCTATTCTTCTACAACTCCGTGATGGGGCTCCCGGCGTCGCTGGTGGGCGCGGCAATCTTTCTGGGCCTGGTCTTGGATGCCCTGATCGATCCTTACATCGGCTATCGGTCCGACATCGCGCGGCACCGCTTGGGGCGCAGGCACATCTTCATGCTCCCGGGCGCGCTCGCGCTGGGCCCCAGCTTCTTTCTGCTGTTCAGCCCGCCCCGCAGCCTCCGTCCCGCGGGCGTGTTCGCCTGGCTCATGGTGTTCTGGCTCGCCGTTCGTGTTTCGGGAGCCGTGTACCGCATTCCGTATCTCAGCATGGGCGCCGAGCTCGGTCAGGACTACGACGACCGGACCGCCCTGTTCGCCGTGCGCGGGCTTTTCGGATTGATCGGCACCGCCTTCGCGGCGGGGCTTTCCTTCCTGCTCTTCTTCTCCTCCAACGCCCAAGCCGCGGACCCCAAACTCAGTTACGACGCCTACCCGCGCATAGGCGCGCTCTTCGGCGGCGTGGTCACCTTGACCGGAGTAGCGGCGACGCTGGCGACCTCGCGCTACAAAACTTTCGGAGCGGAGGGCGCGGGCCGCGATTTCCGCCAGCGCGATTTTTTGCGGTCGGCCGCCGCGAGTTTTCGCAATCGCAGCTTCCGCCGGATCTGGTGGTCCTTCGTGTTGTTTTTCCTGGCGGTCGTCTTCAACGCGAGCATGGCGGTGAACTACTTCACCTGGTACGCCCGCACCTCCAGCGGCCGCGTGATGAGCGCGATTCAGATTTCCTTCTATGTGGGCGCGCTCATCGGCGTGTTTTTGTGGATCGCGCTGGCTCGCCGGTCCGAGAAGCGGACCATTTATATGTGCTCGGTGCTCCCGCTGGCCGCGCTGATGGCCGGCGCTACGATCTTCATCGGCGACGGGCATCTTCTCGGCACGGGACCGGCGGCCGTGCTGATGGCCGGGCACTTCGCCGCGGGAATTTTCGCCAGTGCTGTATGGGTGGTTCCGCCCGCTATGGCCGCCGACGTGGTCGATCAGGACGAGCTTGAAACCGGCCTGCGCCGCGAGGGCGTCTACTTCGGCATTCTCAACCTGGGCGATAAATTCGCGGCCGGCGGCGCGCTCCTGCTCTCCGGCGCGCTATTGAATCTCTTCGCGAAGCTCTCGGCGGTTGCTCCGGGCTCGGGACCGCATCCGCCGGCAGATCCTGGGTTGATCGGCGTGCTTTATGGAGTCGCGCCCGCGGTGATTTTGATCGTCGCGGCCTTGTGCGTCCGGTCCTATGGGCTGGATCGTGCGACAGTCCGTTCCATTCAGGACCGGCTGGCCCGCAGGCAGCCCGCCGTGGCCAACTCGCCCGAGCCCGCGCGCGCGGAGGAAGTGCTGTGAGCGCTCCCACGCGGGCCGCTCCGAGCTATCCCACGCTCGGCCACGTCTTCTTCCAGGCGGTGGAACAGTTCGATCGCGAGCAGTTGCTTCAGTGGCACGCCGGCGGCCGGCTCCGCACGTATTCGACGGCGGAATTTCGGGCCGCGGTCATGGCCTTGTGCCGGTATTTCCAGCAGAGCGGGATGGAGCCTGGGGAACGCGTCGCCGTGCTTTCGGCGAATCGTCCGGAATGGCACATCGTGGACTTCGCCATCCTGCTTTCCGGCCTGGTTTCCGTTCCGCTGTACACCACTTTTTCCCCGGCCCAGATGCGCCACATTCTGGAGCACAGCGGCGCGCGGACGCTTTTCGTCGCTAACAGCGAACTGAGGGCGAAGGCCGGCGGCGCGGTGCGGCACGCGATCTCCTTTGAGGAAGCCGGCTGCGAGCTTCTGGAGGATATTCTGCGGAAGCATAAGCCCGATCCGGAATGGGAGCATTCCGTACGCGCGCAGGCGTTAGCACGTGACCCCGACACGCTCGCCACTCTGGTCTATACTTCCGGCACAACCGGGGTGCCCAAGGGCGTGATGCTCACGCACGGCAATATCGCCTCCAACCTCGCTGAATGCGTTCGCCGGCTGGGCTATCCTTCGGTTCCGCAAGCCTTGTCGGTGCTTCCCCTGGCGCATGTGTTCGAGCGGCTGCTGTGCTACGGATACTTTTGCATGGGTGTGCCGATCGCCTACGGCGACCCCCACGATCTGGCGGATTTGTTTCCGCGGCATCGGCCCGTGGTGATGGGCTGCGTGCCCCGCATACCCGAAAAAATCCGCGAGAACGTATTCGAGCAGATCCGCGCGCAGCGCGCTTCCCGCCGGGCGATCGCGCGCGGGCTGCTGAAAATCGGGCACGCGCACATCGGGGAGCCGGTCTTCGGCCGGCGCCCCACCCTGTCCAGCCGCGTGCTCTACGGGCTCGCCGACGCCCTACTCTACCGCAAGATGCATCACAAGCTGGGCGGCAATTTGCAGTACCTAATCTGCGGAGGTGCGAAGCTTTCGCAGGAGGTGGAAGAGTTCTTTCTGGCCGCCGGGATTCTCGTCGTCCAGGGCTACGGGCTGACCGAGACGGCCCCGGTGATCAGCCTCGCGCCGTACGACGCGCCCAAGCCGGGAACCGCCGGCAAGCCGCTGGACAATCTTCAGATCAAATTCGACCGCGACGGCGAAATTCTGGTCAAAGGCCCCAGCGTTTTCAAAGGATATTTCAAGCAGCCGGAGCTCACCCGCGAGGTCTTCGAGGGCGAATGGTTCCGCACGGGCGATCTGGGCCGTCTGGATGAAGACGGCTATCTGGTCATCACCGGCCGGAAGAAAGAAATGCTGGTGACCTCCGGGGGCAAAAACGTCCATCCCGGCCCGATCGAGGACCGCCTGCGCGAATGCCGCTGGATTCGCCAGGCCCTGGTGGTGGGCGACGGCCGGAAATTCGCCGCCGCGCTCCTGGTGCCCGAAATGGAGGAACTCCAGCGCCTGGCCGCGGCGAACGGAATCGATTGCGAGCCAGCGCACCTGCTGGAGGACGCGCGCGTTCACGCGGTGTGCCTGTCCGAGATCGCGCAAGCGCAGGAGATGTTCTCCACACATGAGCAGGTGAAGAACTTCCGCTTCATCGACGCCGGAGTCCTCGCCGACCCCGAACTGGTCACGCCGACGCAGAAGCTCCGGCGAAAGGTTTTCGAGAAGAAGTACGCAGATGTCATTGAGCGGTTGTACGAAGACAGCTTGAAGCATGCTTGGCAGTAATTTCAGGAGGAAGTTTTGATTCCACGGCCAGTCTTTCCGGGACTTATTGTTTTGTTCGCGTCGTGTCTGGCAGCCCAGCCGGTGGTGAGCAAGAATGCGGTGGTCAATGCCGCCAGCTTCGCTCTTCCGGGGCTGCCGAATTCGTCGATCGCGCAGGGAGCGATGTTCACCGTTTTCGGGTCCGGGCTGGGCCAGACCAGCGATCCGAGCAAGCTCTCCTACCCGCTGCAAACCTCCCTGCTGGGGACTTCGATAAAAGTAACGGTGGGTTCCACCGCCACAGATGCGTTGATGATTTACACGTCCCCTGCGCAGGTCACCGCGATTCTCCCGTCCGCCACGCCCACCGGCACAGGCACCCTCACGCTGACGTTCAACGGCCAGTCGAGTTCCACTCCTATTACGGTGGTCCGCAGTTCCTTCGGCGTCTTTACGTGGAATTCAGCCGGCAGCGGCCCGGGTATTATTCAGAATTACGTCTCTCCGGCCCAGATCCCCACCAACGCCGCTCTGAGTCCGGCGCAGCCCGGCCAGACCCTGATTCTTTGGGGTACGGGCCTGGGGCCGGTCTCGGGCGATGAAGCGCTGCCGCCCACTCCGGTCGATATGAAGGACGCCCTGGGCGTGGAAGTGTGGGTCGGCAATCAGAAGGCGCAGGTCACATACGCGGGCCGCACCCCCTGCTGCTCCAGCGAGGATCAGATCGATTTCATCATGCCGGACGGCGTGCAGGGCTGCTACGTCAGCGTGCTGGTGAAGGCTGGCGGTATCGTCAGCAACGGCGTCTCCCTCGCGGCCGCGCCGCCGGGATCTTCGGTATGCTCGGACGCCAATGGCATCGATCCGGCGAACCTTCAGACGGTCTCCAGCACCGGCTCGGTGCGGCTGGGCGTCGTGAATCTCAGTCGAACGCAACTGGCCATCGATGCCGGAGCGCTGGGGAAAATCGACGCGAGCGCCGACATTGCCGCAGGCGAGTTCGGCCAGTTCACGCCCCTCCAGATCGACAGCTACCTGGGTCTGACCCTCACGCCCTCCGTGGGTTCCTGCGCGGTTTCTCAATTCGTCGGGCTCGACCCGACTCCGGTTGACCCGGTGATTCCCGCTCTGCTGGATGCGGGTACGTCGTTATCGATTACGGGTCCCCTGGGCGCCAAATCCATTCCCAAGACGAACGCGGGCTTGTACTCGGCCACGCTGGGCGGTGTCGCGTTGAATCAGCTTCTGGAAGGTACACCGGCGCCGAACTACCTCGATCCCGGCGCGTACACGGTTTCCGGAAGCGGCGGCGCCGGCGCGTCCGCTGTAGGCTCCTTCTCCGCCGCGATCACCGTGCCACAGCCTGTGACCTGGACCAACTCCGCGCAAACCACGAGCGTTCCGCGCTCCAGCGATCTCACCGTGACCTGGAGCGGCGCGGCCCCCAACAGCTTCGTGGAGATCACCGGCATCGGCGCCGTCAGCGGGCCTCTTGGGCCAACTGCGACCTCTCCCGGCGTCGCCTTTCTCTGTGTGGCTCCGGGCGCGAGCGGAACCTTCACGATTCCTTCCGTCGTGCTTCAGGCGCTGCCCAAGAGCGACACCAACAGCATCATTCCCACTGGCTTTCTGCTGGTCGGCGGCGCCGGAGCTCCGGTAAAGTTCAACGCGCCGAACCTGGATGCTGGGTACTTGAGCTACCGGCAGCTCTCCGGCAAAAACGTCATCTACCAATAAATATGCAAACCTCGCCAGCCCTCAGTCCTGAACAGATTTACGAACGCCTGCGCGCGATCGCGGTGGAGCGGCTTTCGCTCACTCCGGAGCAAATCGCCAGCATGCGTCCCGAGCAGCCCATTGTGGAAGGTCTGCAACTGGATTCGCTGGCGCAGGTGACCCTGATCGCGGCCATCGAAGACGAATTCGGCGTGGTCCTCGAAATGGAGGATCGCGAGCGCATCCACACGCTGCGCGATCTGGTCACGCTGATTCGCGAACGCGGCGCGGCGGAGGAGCCCAAATAGCCCGATGGCCGGTGAACGCACGATTCAGCAAGTCCTTTGCGATCTCGAGGGAGCCTCGCCCGACGTCGGTGCGCGCTTCGTCCCGCGCAAGGGCGAGGCGGCATTTCATCCCTACTCCGAAATTCTGGCGGGAGCCAAATCCGCGGCCGTCGCTTTGCGCGACCGCGGCATCCGCATCGGCGATCGGGTCGCCATCATTCTGCGGACTTCGAAAAGTTTTCTCGAAACGTATCTCGGGTGCCAGCTTGCCGGCGCGATCCCGGCGGCGCTGTATCCGCCGTTCCGGCTCGGCAAGCTGGATGAATACTTCACCCGCACCCAGCGCATGCTCGCCAAGATCGGCGCGAAAATGCTGGTCACCGACAGCCGCGTGGGCAAGCTGGTGGGGCCGGTCACCCGGGGCGTTGAGAGCCTGCAATCGGCCGTCAATGCCACCGACCTGCAAGGCGACGCATCGCAATGGCGCATGCCGGACGTGAAGCCCGATCAGCCCGCCTTCCTGCAATTTTCTTCCGGCAGCACGCGCGAGCCGAAGGCCGTCATCGTCACGCACCGGAACCTGATCGCGAATCTGGAAATGATGGCCTCCGTCTTCCGCATGTTCCCCGAAGGCCATCCCGAAGACGGCGGCGTGTGCTGGCTTCCGCTGTACCACGATATGGGCCTGGTGGGCTGCATGTTCAACGGCCTATATTATCCGGGCACGGTGAATTATATATCTCCGGAAGACTTCATCGTGCAGCCGGCACTGTGGCTGCAAACCATTTCGCGCTTTCGCGGAGCCGCCTGCGCCGCGCCGCACTTCGCCTACCGCCTGTGTTACGCGAAAATCCGCGACGAGGAGATGGAAGGCGTGGATCTTTCGTCCTGGCTGCTGGCGTTGAATGGCGCCGAGCCGATCGAGACCGAAGGTATGCGCCTGTTTCAAGAGCGCTTTTCCAAATGGGCTTCCGCGCCG
>Ga0070739_10004690_pt1 | contig 15988 bp, 16 predicted proteins | sample Coa_R1_7_FD_66445 | JGI IMG/M metagenome (GOLD analysis project Ga0070739, IMG submission 66445) | Surface soil microbial communities from Centralia Pennsylvania, which are recovering from an underground coalmine fire - Coalmine... | ecosystem: Environmental > Terrestrial > Soil > Unclassified ... | reverse complement strand
CCAACTGTTGCCGTGTGACACGAACCACGGCCGGGAGCGCGCACAGTGACGGTTACACTGCGTCCCGTGCCCGCATCTGACGAAGGCTCAGAGGCCGATCCGGAGTCGCTTCCGGATTCGCTGTGGCCGCTCGGCGACGAGGTGGCCACAGCGCTGCTCGGCCTGCTGGAGGTGGAACTGCGCGGCCGGGGCCTGCGTTGGCGGGTGGTGGCGCGCGACCGGCTCGAGGTCGGCGGGACCGACCGGCCGTGGCCGGGTACCGCGGTCGACCTCGCCCCGCTGCGTGAGCGGATGCGCGAAAGCCCGAAGGCCGACTGGCCCGAGCTGATCGAGCTCTATGTCAGCAACCTGCGAAATGGCGGGTCCGGCGGGCCTGGCGGCGCCGGCCGGCAGGAGGCCGCGGAGGACTCGCTCTGGAGCCGCGTCCGGGAACCGTTGCGGGCCCGGATCCTGCCCGCGGACTCCGCCGACACCGCCCTCTCCGGCGCCCTGCAACGCGTCGTCGCCGACGGCCTGCTGGAAGCGGTGATCACCGAAACGCCACTCAACGGGAACGGAATCGCTCAAAACGGCGATCCGATCGGCGGTGAACTGGTGCCGGTGGGCGAGGCCCTCGGCTGGGGCGTGGCCGAGCACGTCGTGTTCGACGCCGCGCGGGCCAACGTGCGCCGCGACACCAGGATGGAGGCCGAGCGCTTCTCGATCGACGGCACCGAGCTCGTCGCCCTCTTCAGCCCGAGCCACTACACCGCGACGCACGTGCTCTGGCTCGCCGAGCACCTGGCCGGCATGCCCGGCTACATCGAGGCCAACGGCGCGCTGGTCGTTCTGCCGCACCGGCACCTGATCGCCGTGCACCCCATCGAATCGGCGGCCGTGGTCGCCGCCGCCGGAACGCTGCTGCGCTTTGCCGCCAAGCAGTTCGAGACCTGTCCCGGGCCGATCTCCGACCAGCTGTACTGGTGGCAGGGCGGGACGCTGACCCGGCTACCCTCCGACAGTGTGGGGGAGACCCTCCAGCTCTTCCCCAGCGACCGGTTCGCCGCGCTCCTTGACCGGCTGCGCATCGGCGGCGGGCACCCCGGCGTCAACTGACTCCGGTGCTCCCGGCGCTCCCGGCTCGGCCGCGGCGGCCGCGGCCTCCTGTGCCGCGATCAGCCGGTCGCCGGCCTCCCGCCGGATCAACAGGAACCAGGTCACCGGCATCACCACGGCGAAGACCCACCACTGCACCATGTAGGCGATGTACATCGTGTTGTCGTAGGTCGGGTTCGGCACCGGCTGGGCGGCGCCGGCGGCCGTGTTCGCCGGAGTGCTCGACGTCAGCCTGATCGAGCCGTCACGCAGCGGACGCGGCACCCGCGAGGTGAGGTCGCCGCGCGTGATCAGCGCGATCTCGCCCGCCGGAAGCTGCGCCGTGTCGTCCTTGATCCGCGTGTTCGCCGTCGTCTCATCCGGCTGGAGCGAACCGGACACCGTGACCGTCCCGGACGGCACCGGCGGGAACGCGGGCGCCGTCGTCGCCATCCCCGTGTTCGCTTCGGGCACCCAACCCTGGTTGACCAGCACCGCCGTGCCGTCGGCCAGCACCAGCGGGGTCACCACGAACCAGCCAGGCTGCTCGTTCTGCGAACGGTTGCGGACCATGAACTGGTGCGCCGTGTCGTAATGGCCGGTCGCCGAGACCATCTTCCATTGCTGGCCCTGCGTGACCGTGTGCCCGGTCGGGTCGACCGAGTCCAGCGGCACCGGCGCGGCGGCCAGCGCGCCGAGCACCACACCCTGCGAGGCGGCGTGGTCCTTCCACAGGTCACGCTGCCACTGGCCGAGCCCGATGAAGGCCGGGATCAGCACAAACCAGGTCAGCGCGTGGAAAGCCAGCCACTTCGGCGTGAAGACAAAGCGGTACGAGCGCACCGAACGACGGTACAACGCGGGCCGGGCGGGTTCAGCACCGGGCTCGGTGACCCCTTGCGCGACGGCTCGTTTCTCTGGTTGTTGTACAGCTACGAGGGCGCGTCCGCGTCCGTGCCGAAGGGAAACCCACCATGATCAAAGGCTTCAAAGAGTTCATCATGCGCGGAAGCGTCGTCCAGCTGGCGGTCGCGGTGGTCATGGGTGCGGCCTTCGGCGCGGTGATCACCTCGCTGGCCTCGGACGTCATCATGCCGCTGATCACCGCGATCTTCGGCAAGCAGGACTACACCAAGCTGCTGTTCACGGTGAACCACTCGCAGATCTTCTACGGCAAGTTCATCACCGCCGTGATCTCCTTCCTGCTGATCGCCCTCGGCGTCTACTTCCTGATCGTCGCCCCGCTCAACCACTTCGAGAAGATGCGCAAGCGCCGCCAGGGCGTCCCGGACGTGCCCCCGCCCGCCGAGACCGAACTCGAACTGCTCGCCCAGATCCGCGACGCGCTGCGTGACGGCCGCGCCCCGTCCGCCGGCGTCGGCACCGGCTTCGAGCGGGAGTAGCCGTTCAGGCAACGGATCCGCTTACCGGGTCTGCACGTCCGGTGCCCCGACACGGACACCGGACGTGTCAGACTTCGGGCATGAATTCCCAAGGGGGCATGAGCTCCATCGGCGGCCAGGCGCGCGTGCGTATATCCGCCTCGGCTAAGGGCGCGGCCCGCGTCATCAAGCGCGGCTGGAAGTGGAACCCGGATGTACGCACCGGCGACCAGCTCACCCTCGGCGAACGTGCTGCCGACAAGATGCGCAACGGCATGGGCTCGTGGGCCTTCGTGTTCACCGCCTGCGCGTTCCTGGCGCTGTGGATGATCGTCAACGGCCTGATCGCGCACGAGCACCACCACACGTTCGATCCGTACCCCTTCATCCTGCTCAACCTCGTGCTCTCCTGCGTCGCCGCGCTCCAGGGCGCCATCCTGCTGATCGCCGCCAAGCGCAGCGACCAGATCTCCAGCGAGCTCGCGCAACACGACTACGAGGCCGACGTCGCGTCGCACGAGCTGCTGCAAACCCTCACCGTCAACTTCGCCGCGCTCGCCGAGCAGCACGACGCGATGAACAAGCAAGTCTGTGCTCTGATGGAGATGGTCCAGCGGCTGGTCGCGCCCGAGGAGGCGTAGGCAGCGCGGCGACCCCTTAGGCCGACGCGGCAGTCAGCGCGGACAGCTCCTCTTCCGACAGCTCCAACTCGGTGAACGGCAGCAGTTCGAGCAGCTGCTGCGGCGTGCGCGCCGACGCGATCGGCGCAGCGACCGTCGGCTGCGCGGCAAGCCACGCCAGCGAAACCGCCGCCACCGTCGTACCGTGCGCCGCCGCTACCTGATCCAGCGCATCCAGCACCCGGTACCCGCGCTCGTTGCGGTACGGCGCGACACCGCCTGCACGGACCGAGTCGACTTCCACGCCGGGCCGGTACTTACCGGCGAGGAAGCCGCGCGCCAGACCGTAGAACGGCACGCCGGGCACGCCTTCCCGCTCCAGCACCGGCACCAGGTCCCGCTCGTACTCGGCGCGCTCCAGCAGGTTGTAATGGTTCTGCAGCGCCGAGTATCGAGCCAGCCCCTCGCGCTCGGAAATCGCAAGCGACTCGGTCAGCCGCGGCGCCGTGAAGTTCGATGCGGCGATGTACCGCACCTTGCCCTCGCGCACGAGCGCGTCGAACGCACCGAGAGTCTCCTCGATCGGTGTGTTCGGGTCGTCTGCGTGTGCGTAGTACAGATCGATGTAGTCCGTACCGAGCCGCTGCAACGACTCATCGGCGGCTGCCCGGATGTTCGCCGCGGACAGCCCCGGACGGCTCGGCAGCTTAGCCACCTTGGTCGCGATCACCATCGCGTCCCGGTTGCCGCGCGACTTCATCCAGCGGCCGATGATCCGCTCGGAATCGCCGCCGGTGTTGCCCGGAACCCACAGCGAGTACACGTCCGCGGTGTCGATGAAATTGCCCCCGGCCGCCGCGTAAGCGTCCAGGATCGCGAACGACTCGTCCTCGTCCGCCGACCAGCCGAACACGTTGCCGCCGAGGCACAGCCCGAAGACGTCCAGATCGGTGTTCCCAAGTTTCGCCATGGATCGAACTTAGCAGCGCCCGCTTAGCGCCCGGCTTTACCGGCGGTCCCTGCGAAGGCCCGCGCGGCACCGCCCTGAGCCGAAAACCATTCGAATATTGTCGGTAGGCACCAGTAGCGTCGATAGGGTGTCTGGACGATCCCACCCTCCCCAAACTTCGCCGCAGGCGGTCCCTGGCGAGGTCCTGATCGAGGCCCGCGGCTTGACCAAGCACTTCACCAAGAAGGGCGCGGAACCGTTCACCGCGGTCGCCGGGGTCGACTTCGAGGTGCGCCGCGGCGAGGTGTTCGGCTTCCTCGGCCCCAACGGCGCGGGCAAGAGCACCACCATGCGGATGATCGGCTGCGTCTCCCCGAGTACCGGCGGCAGCCTGCGGATCTTCGGCATGAACCCGGCCGCCGACGGCCCCGCGATCCGGGCCCGGCTCGGCGTCGTGCCGCAGGAGGACACCCTCGACACCGAGATGCTGGTCCGCGACAACCTGCACGTCTACGGCCGCTACTTCGGCCTGCCGCGCGCCGTGATCCGGGAGCGCACCGAGCGGCTGCTGGACTTCGTGCAGCTGGCCGACCGCGCCGACGACAAGGTCGAACCGCTCTCCGGCGGCATGAAGCGCCGGCTGACCATCGCCCGCTCGCTGATCAACGAGCCGGAGATCCTCATCCTCGACGAGCCGACCACCGGCCTCGACCCACAGGCCAGGCACGTGGTGTGGGATCGGCTCTACCGGCTCAAGCAGCAGGGCACCACGCTCATCCTCACCACGCACTACATGGACGAGGCCGAGCAGCTGTGCGACCGGCTGGTAGTCATGGACAAGGGCCGCATCGCCGCCGAGGGCGCGCCGCACGAGCTGATCGGCCGCTACTCCACCCGCGAGGTGCTGGAGCTGCGCTTCCCGCTCGACGAACAGGAGCAGGCAGCGGAGAAGGCCGCCGGCATCGCCGAACGCGTCGAAGTGCTGCCCGACCGCGTGCTGCTCTACGTCGACAACGGCGAGGCGGCGCTGCAAGCCGTGCGCGGACGAGGCCTGGAGCCGGTGACCGCCCTGGTGCGCCGCTCCACGCTGGAGGACGTGTTCCTCACCCTCACCGGCCGCACCCTGGTCGACTGAGGACGGCGCGATGACAACGCTCGAACCGACCGCCACCGCAGCGCCCGCGCCGAGCTACCTGCCGCCCACGCAGGTTCCCGGGGCACTGCGCCTGACTTACCGCCAATTCCGCTACTGGGTCACCTACTCCCGGCGCACCTGGCGCGGCACCGTACTGTCCGCGATCTTCGGTCCCGCGCTCTACCTGACCGCGATGGGCCTGGGCCTGGGCACCCTCGTCGACCATGGCCGCGGCCTGCCGGGCGGCGTGCGCTTCCTCGACTTCGTCGCGCCCGGAGTGCTGGCCGCGAACGCGATGCAGACCGCGTTCGGCGAGGGCACGTACCCGGTGCTCGGCAGCGTCAAGTGGTTCGGCAACTACTGGGCCGCAGTCAACACGCCGCAGCGGCCCGAGGACGTCGTCGCCGGACACGCCGCCCTCGCGCTCGCCCGGCTCGCCGCGCTTAGCGGGATCTTCTTCGCCTTCATGAGCGCGTTCGGCACGCTGCACTCCGGCCTCGGCATCCTGGCCTGGCCCGCCTCCGTGCTCACCGGGGCGGCCTTCCTGCTGCCGATCATGGCCTACGTGATCACGCTGGACAGCGATGTGTCGCTCAGCGCCCTGTTCCGCTTTGTGATGACCCCGCTGTTCTTGTTCTCCGGCACGTTCTTCCCCTGGCAGCAACTGCCGGCGTGGGCGCACCCGATCGCGTACGTGACCCCGCTGTGGCACGGCGTGCAGCTGTGCCGGTCGCTGACCCTCGGCGGCGCGACCTGGACCGCGTCGCTGGTGCACGTCGCGTACCTGCTCGCCTTCGCGCTCGGCGGCTACGCGATCGCCCGGATCACCTACCGCCGCCGGCTCTACCGCTAAAGCGAGAGCCAGAGCCCGGCAAGACCCGACCTGACAAGGATGGAGTCGAGAGCGATGACGACGCTCAGCTACGCGCCCCGCGCCGTCCCGGCGTTCGGCCTCGGCTCGAAGCGCTCGCTGCACCTGATCGAGCGCAACATGCTGGCCTACCGCCGCATGTGGCTGATCCTGATCTCCGGCGTCTTCGAGCCGGTGTTCTACCTGCTGTCCATCGGCGTCGGCCTAGGCAAGCTGATCCCGAACGTCACCGGACCAGGCGGCAGACCGGTCACCTACGTCGAATTCGTCGCCCCGGCGCTGCTGGCCACCGCCGCGATGCAGGGCGCGATCTTCGACTCGACGTTCAACATCTTCTTCAAGATCAAGTACGGCCGGAACTACCACGCGATCCTGGCCACCCCGCTGACGGTCGGCGACGTCGCGCTCGGCGAGGTCGGCTGGGCGCTTTTGCGTGGCCTGCTGTACGCGGCGGCGTTCCTGTGCGTGGCGGCCGGCTTCGGCGCGACCCCGTCCTGGTGGGCGCCGCTGGCCCTGCCCGCCGCGGTGCTGATCGGCTTCGCCTTTGCCGGCCTCGGCATGGCCTGCACGACGTTCATGAGGTCCTGGCAGGACTTCGACTGGGTCACCCTCGCCATGATGCCGATGTTCCTGTTCTCCACGACCTTCTTCCCACTCGGCGTGTACCCCCGCTGGCTGCAGGTCTTCGTGGAGTGCACGCCGCTCTACCAGGGCATCGAGATCGTCAGAGGCCTGATGCTCGGCACCGTCGAACCGGCCCTGCTCGGCCGCGCCGCTTACCTCGCCATCCTCGGCGCGGTCGGTCTTGCCATCGCCTCGCGCCGCCTCGGCCGCCTGCTGACGTCCTGACTACGGCGCGTCGGCACCGAGCGGTCCGACTCGGGCTTGCGGTGGCGGTTACGCGTCCCCACCCACCCGCCCCCGCGCAGGTCAGCCCGTGTCCGCTCCGCGCCGGCGTCTCGCGTACTCGGCCAACTAACCATTGAGTGAGTCACGCTTGCGATGACGCCGATGTTCCTGCCCGTCTCCTCTCGCCGGCTTGGCCGACGCTGGTCTCCCGGTGGCTCAGCTTGGCACTGAAGAGTGCCGACAGCCCCTGCGGTGTACATCGTTTCCCTGTAGCATGTATGCCGAGTGGATACATGAAAGGGGTTTGCCAGTGACCGTCACGCAGATCGATCTCGATGATGACGAGTTGGAGCAGGCGATGCGCAATCTCGGCACCGCCACCAAGAAAGACACCGTAAATACCGCATTGCGCGAGGTCAACGCTCGTCGGCGCCGCCTTGCCGCCCTGGAGCGGATGGCTGAACGGTACGAGCGCGGCGAGTTCGACGTTGCTGTAGCAGCGTGGGAGCACCGCAAGGGCACCGAGGCCGAGCCAGATGCGTCACAGCGGTGAGCGACGCGTACCTGATCGATACCAGCGCTGTGTGGCGGATCCTGCGCAATGAGGATGACCTGCGCCTTCGGTGGCTACCGTTTCTGGCGGAAGGACTGCTGCGCCACTGCATGCCCACCCGGCTTGAAGTGCTCTTTGGTGCACGCAGCCCGGCACACCGATCGGAGTTGGAAACTGATCTCGACGCGATGTTCCCGCCGGTAGGTATGCCCAAAGACCCATGGCGGTGGGCCGAGCGCGCCCAATACGAGCTGACCGGGCATTCCCAGCACCGCGGGCCCGGCGTGCTTGACCTGCTGGTGGCCGCGACTGCGGTCCACCACGACCTGACCGTCTTGCATGCGGACAACGACTTCCCAGCGATTGCCCGTGTTCTCCCCGAGCTGCGCGTGCGTGACGCGCGGGTCTGAACGCGGTAGCTCTCGGCGCAGTGGGCACTTCAACTGAGCTGACGACGCCGAGCGTGAGCCCTTGGCTAACCGTCGAAGCGACTTCAGAGACGCCGAGCCCCCTGCGAGATCGTCGACGAGTGTCACTGGCGCCAGCGTCCGAGAGCGCGTCAGTCGGCGGCCCCGTCCGTGATTGAAGGCCCACGGCGATGATGCCGATGTTCCTGTTCTCCACGGCGTTCTTCCTGCTCGGCGTCTACCCCCGCTGGCTGCAGGTCTTCGTGGAGTGCCGCGCTCTATCAGGGCATCGAGATCGTCAGAGGCTTGATGGTCGGCGCGGTCGGCCTCGGCATCGCCTCCCGCCGCATCGGCAGGCTGCTGCTGTCTTGACGCGGGCGCGTCGGCGCCGAGCGTTCTGACTCAGGCTTACAGGCGGCGGTTACGTGTCCGCACCCATCCGGGGTCCCCGTGGATCAGGCCCTGTCCAGGCCCACGTGTGTCGAGTCCCGCGCGGCGTGACGCCGGGTTGGCGGAGCCGGTCATGGACGCCGCGCTCGGCGGAAACCTCATTCCGGGCCGGTCAGAGCTGGCCCCGCGATGGGCCGCATCTCCCGGATGTTCCAGGAGTGCGGCGTCATCCGTCTACGATCAGGAGTTGGGGCGCTTGCCGTGATTTGCCTTCTTCTTCTTGCGGGCCCGCTTCTTGTTACCGCCCTTTGCCATGGCGTTTCTCCTCGTCAGTGCGCCTGCGGCGCGTCCGGGTGTTTAAGGCGTTCGCCAGTCTAGCCATCGTCGACGCTCACGCCTCGCAATGGCCTAGGCCGTCATCTTCGAAACGCGAGACCGTTCTCAACGAAGGGTTCGACCGGCTCGCGGCAGCACTGGTCCGGCCTCGGCGGCGTGCACCGGGTGTCCGGTACGGGGGAACCGAGCGAGCCAACCGGACGGCGACCGAATCTGCGGCCGGTGAGTAGTACCTTATGGTCCTGCTGATCCTCGTTATCGCATGCCCTGCGGTGGCTGCGTCGCCGCTCTGCGCAGTTCGGCGGCCCGGCGCGGGAAGCGTTCGCAACCCGTCTGGACGACGCTCTTAGGTGAAATTGGATCTCTAGACGTGACGGTATCTGATTCGGCCGGCCGGCAATTGAGCACGGCAGACGTGGCCACCGAGCAGCATGCGCCGCTGCCGTCTCCTCCGCAGGACGGGCCGCCGAGCCTAGCCGTGGAGGGCACCGCCGCCTCACACCGCGGTCGCCGGAGGCACTGGGCAGCCCAACGGCCGAGTGGCGGCTCGCCCTTTTCCGCAGCTTTCGCCGCTGAGCACGCCGGTTTGATCTTGGCGATCGTGCTGGGCGTCCTGCTTCCGGTTGTGGTCGCCGCAGCGACCGGCAACCTCTCGATTCCGCACAACGACGCCTGGTCCTACAGCCGGATCGCGCAGACATTCGGACGCACCGGGCATATCAGACTACTGGATTGGAACCGATCCGCGCTGGTAGGCCAGTTCGTCGTGCTAGGACCGCTCGCCTCGTCGATCGTCGTGCAGCAGTTGTTCGTCGCGGTCCTCGCGGTCGTCGGCCTGTTCGCGGTGTACGACCTCACACGGCCGGCCCTCGGAACCCGTGGCGCCGGCTATGCCACGCTGGTGGTCGCGCTCTGGCCCGGCTTCGGTTTGCTGGCCACCTCCTTCATGCCGGATGTCCCCGCGCTCACGGCGGCGCTGCTCTGTCTCGCTCTCGGCCGCCGCGCGCTGGAGCGCGGCTCGATGGTCCTGTTCGTGCTGTCCATGGCCTGCGGTTTGTGGGGCATGACGATCCGGGAACAGTCGGGTGCCGCGCCGGTGGCCGTCGCCGTGTGTGCGCTCGCGATCGACCGCTACCGTCGTGCGCTCCGTCCCCTGATGACCATCGGCGTCACGATTCTCGCCGCGGTGCTGTATCTCGGGTTCGACGCCTGGCACAGCGGCTTGCCGAAGGTGGATCCGCCGAACTACGCCGTCGTCACCTCCACGTTGGGCACGGCAGTTAACCTGATCTGCCGATCCTGGTTCACGCTGGCGCTGCCGCTTGCTCCCGCGGTCGCGTACGCCGCTCGGCCCTGGCGTTGGCGGCGGCACAGCCAAATCGCGGCCGTGCTGACCGCCGCTGCCGCGGTCATGACGGTCCATGATTTTCATCCGAAGAACCTGTTCCTGGGCAACTACCTTGCGTGGAACGGTGCTTACGCGGCGGTCATGCCGGACGGCGACGACCGCGTCGTGTTCCCGCACCACTTTTGGTGGCTGGTGGTGGCTGCCGCGTGCCTGTCCGGCTCGCTGCTGACCGGGCTCGTCATCGAGAACTATCGCCGCGTCGGCCCGATCCTCGGAGTCTTCACGCTCGTCACGGCGGTGGGCACGGTGGCGACGAACCTTCTCGGGCAGAACATCTCCGACCGCTACTTGATCGCGCTCGCGCCAGGGCTGCTGGTCATCGTGCTCGCGCCGGCCGTCGAGCGCGACATTCCACGGATGCGCAGACGCCTGATCGCCCCGGTGGCCGCGGGACTGGCCGTCGGCCTGCTCTCGCTCGCCATCACCGCGAACGGCTTCAGCTTCGACACGCAGCGCTGGCGCACCGCCACCCAGGTCGCGCAGTCCGGAGTGCCCGCCGCGCGGATCGATGCGGGCCTCGAATGGCTCGGTTACTACTCGCCGGCAGGAATGGTCGACAGGTATCCGTCGTCCGGGATGGGCTTCGAGGGCTACTTCTCCCGGGTCGCCTCCTGCCGCGTGATCACCATGGGCAAGGTATCCAGGCATGGCTGGAAGCTCGAGAGGGTCGTAACCTACTCGACGTTCCTGGTCGCCGGCACATCCCGCTTGTACGTGTACGACTCGGGCACGCCCTGCTGACGGCGAACCGGCATCTGGCGCGGCGCCGGACCTGCAGTGTTGCGCCACCTCGACATGCCGCCACTGTCGAGCACGGTCGAGAGCATCACTGAACGTCCGTCGCGCCCTACTCTGTTACAGGGGATTTCTGCGTTTCAAGGAGGACGCGCGTGCGTGCCGGTCGACGGATACTCGTGCTCGCAACGGTCGCTGCGCTGAGCAGCCCGACTGCGGCGTACGCCCGCGGTGGGGGCGGTAGCCACGGATTCAGCGGCGGCAGCGGAGGCGGTGGTGGCGGCGGGGGCTTCGGCGGTGGCGGCGGCTTCCACGGAACCGGCTTCGTCGGGGGAGTCGGCGGCGGCGGGGCTGCCTTGCTGCTCGTGGTGGTGATCCTCGTCCTGCTCTGGTGGTTCTACTCCCGCTCCCGAAAGTCGGGAAATGGACGCAGCCTCAACACGGTGTCCGACCGGGCGGCCCACCGCTCCGACGCGCTCGCGCGCGAACGCTCCGCCCAGGTAGAAGCCCAAGTCAACGCGCTCGCCGACACGGATGCGTCCTTCAACGTCGATGAGCTGAAGGCGCGTGCGGTCTCGCTGTACACGACCGCCCAGCGGGCCTGGACCGATCGCGATTACGCCACGCTCAGGCAGATCCTCTCCCCGGTGCTTTACGGCAAGTGGGCCGACGAACTGCGCGACTACGCGTCGCGTGGCGAGGTCAACGTCGTGGAGATCATCTCCGGTCCGATGGTCGAGCTGGTTGATGTCGCCAACCGGGCAGGTGAAAGGAACGACACGGTCACCTTCCGGATCACTGCGACGCTCAACGACTACGTACGCCGCGACGACGGCTCGCGCGCCGTGCGCTCAGACGGCTCGACGAGCCCGGTTGAGTACTGGACGTTGCGTAAGAACGACTCCGGGACGTGGATCGTGTCGTCAGTGGAGCAGGCGGCCGAAGGCGCGCATCACCTGACCGACGCCATCGAGACGGACAGCTGGGATCAGAAGGCGATCGCCCGAGACGCCGTGCTCGACGTCGCCGAGAAGACCTCGGCTAAGGGCCTCTCCGACATCCTGTCGCTCACCACCATCTCGTGGAGCACCGACGCCGACGCCGCAGCCAGCGACCTGAGCGCCCTGGACGGCCGGTTCGACAAGCCGGTCCTTGAGGTCGCGATTGAGCAGTTCCTCGAGGAGTGGGCCATGAACGACGGCAGCCTCGACTTCACGTCCGTGCGTACGGTCAACCGCACTGTCATGCGTGACGCCGTCATCGCGTCGATCGAGGTGCGCTCGTTGCTCTCGCGCGACCCGATCGTCTTCCACGTCGCCGTCGAAGCAGAGGGCATCTACTACGAGGTCGACCGGCAGACCGAAGAGGTGCTCCAAGGCGACGCGCACAAGCGGCGGCCGGTCACCTTCGAGTTCGATCTGCGGCTGGACGAGCCCTCGGCGAAGGGGTGGACCGTGATCGCCGCGGGTGTGGAGAGGCCGGGTCTGGCCGGGCGGCGTGCTTAGGCGGCAAGACGCTTAGGCGGCGAGTGCGGTCCCGATCCAGGTCGAGATCCAGATCCATCCGGTTATCCGACGGTCATTCGACCCCGATGCACGCGCCGCGGATTTCCCGACGGATACTTGCAGGCGTGTCCGAGTCCGCAGCAGTCCAGCGCCACCTCACCGCCGACGACCTCCGCTCGCCGCGATGGATCGCCGCGCACGTCGGCATCGTCGTGCTGGTCGTGGTGTTCCTGCTGCTCGGCCGCTGGCAATGGCACGTCGGCCACAAGGTCGCCCCGCTCACCCCGCAGCAGCTCGCCTCGTGGCGCAAGCCGGTGCCCGCCGAGTCGCTGATTACCTCAGATGGCGTGGACGGCACGAAAGTGGGCCAGGCGGTAACGGCGCGAGGTACGTACGACGCGACGCGGCAGCTCCTCGTGCCCGGACGATCGCTCGACGGCCACAACGGTTACTACCTGATCGCGCCGTTGGTCACCGCGCCCGGTAAGGCGATCACGGTCAACCGGGGCTGGCTGCCCGCCACGGGCGCAGGGAGCGCGCAGCCGAGCATGCCCGCCCCGCCGACCGGTCAGGTCACCGTGACCGGTTGGGCCGCCGCGTCCGAGTCCACGACCGGGTCGGTCAACCAGAACGGCATCGTGCAGACCTTCGCGCCCGGCAGTGCCTCCGGCCCGCACGAGGTCAGCGTCATCTCCGCGGCGCAGCTGGTGAACCTGTGGCCCTACCACCTGCCGGACGGCTACCTGTCCGCCACGGACTCCGCGTCTCTTTCGGGCGGTCTTAAGGCGGTTCCAGCGCCGCTGCCTCCGCACGGCACGAGCTGGGATCTGCTGAACGTCGGCTACGCGTTCCAGTGGTGCCTGTTCGCGATCGTCACCGTCGGCTGGTACCTGCTGCACTGGCGCCGCGAGCTTCGTGCTTCAGCGGCGCTGGCCGAGGCGGAGGCTGAGGCAGACTCGCAGGCGCGCGCAGAGATAGAGATGCGGCCACAGGCGCAGGCTGAGATCCGGGTAGCGACCGCGATGAGCCCGGACGAGCCGCAGTCGGCCGAACCCCAGCCGAGCGCGGCAGCCGCTCAGCGCGAGATCGGCGAGTCCGCCGGCTGAGCCTGTCCTGGGATCCGCGCGGCCTGACGTGCGTCGATGTGCTTCAGGGTGCGTCCCGCCACGTACGGCGAGAGGCCCGGAACCAGGCCCGCGAGCGCCATCAGCGCCATGTGCGGAATCGAGAGCCGGTAGATGAACGCGGTCGCGATACACAGGATGACGTAGATCGGGTAGAGACCCATCCCGTGGATCATTCCGACGATCTTGTCGACCTCGCCTGAGTGCGCCCAGTACTTGAGCGGCATGCCGACGAACACCAGGATCACCATCATCACGCCGGTAGCCCACGCGAAGGCCACATAGGCGTTGACGAGCGGCGAGCGCTTAACGGGCTTGGCGACTGCCATCTTCGGACACCTCGCGGGGACTCTAGCGGTGGAACGGGACGCTGAAAGCAGCGTAATCGCCCGATACGGCAACGGCAGACTCGGGGTGTGGCCAGGGGAGCGGCCAACCCGCCCGGGCACATTCGGCGCAACGCCGCGAGCCGGGCCGGAACGCACGTGCCAATCAGGCCCCGACTCCGATACCGTCATCCCCATGTCCGAGACGACGCCGTCCGCACCGCCCTCGCTGAACGGCACTCACCCCACGCCCGCGCAGGTACGCGCAGCGGCCGAGGCACTCAAGCTCGCGATCGACCGGCACCTGGCGGCGGTGGAGGCGCGGACCGACGAACTCGACCCTTCCGTGCTCGAAGCCTTCGACGCCTTGGCCTCGGCGGCCGAGGAGTACGACGAGCTGCTCTACACGGTGCACGACGAGGTCACGCCGTTCGACGTGGTGCCCCCGGAGTCGGACGCGGTCTACGCCGGACCGGAAGAGGTCGAGGCGTTCTCGGTGTTCATCCGGCGCGATTTCCTGATCACCGACGCCGAAGCGCTGGCAGCGGCGGCCGGCAATGTCTCGGAGGACTTCGACGCGGAGTCCGGCGACAGCCGTGCCGCGGTCGCCGAACTATTCGACGCGTTCGATGCGGACGAGATCTCGTACCGCGCCGAGGAGATCGGCCTTGAGGCGATCGAGGCGACGACGTGGGTCGTCGCCGCGGACCCCGAGGCTGTCGGCGGCTGGGACGACGACCCGTTCTCGGAAGTGGACCTGCAAAAGCTGCTCTACCGCGTAGACCTGGTCGACGAGGAGGAACTCGACGACGAGGAAGAAGAAGAGGACGCCGACGATGAGTCCGCGGCCGCTCTGCACGACGCGGAAGACGTCGAGGACGAGGAAGACGGCGACGACGGCGAAGACGATGAGGAAGCCGAGGACGAGGAAGACGAGGTAGAGCACGGCCACGGGGCCGACGCCGCCAGGTAGTTCTTCCATGGCGGATGCCTTACGCCGCCGTCGGGCCATCCTTGCCGGTCCTCGTAACACAATGACGCCTGCCCGCTCGCTCGCTTGTCCGCCTGCGTGCTTGCCAGGCCAGGACGCGTCAGGTGGCCGAACCTTCGCCAGGCACGCCGCCAGCCGCCCTGGTCTATTCGCCACATGCGCCGTCGGCTACCTCTATCCCTCCAGCCTCGTTGGCTACGTGCCGCCACCGTGACGCCAATCTCCTGAAGTCCATTCGTCACATTGAGCAAAAGCCCGGTGACTACGTGGCAGAATGGCTGGATCAGAGGCGGGAACCGCCGTCGATCCCGAGGAGGTCGCCTCTTGCCGGTGGACATGCTCACCGCGAAGATCGAGTTCGGCTTCGACCAGCTCACGGCGCGAAGCGGCGGGGTCCTCGACGGGCCCTCGCACGTCGCCATGGGCCGGCGCGCGGCAGCCGCGATCGGGTACGCGTTGGGCTCCGAGGAGGAGGCCCGGATGATCGAGGCTTACCTCAACGTGTGGCGCCTCATGCATCTGCCGCACCTGCCTGCGGGCTCGCGCGGGCTGACCCGCGATGAGTTCGTCAGGTCCAATCTGGCGCTGGCCGACGGTTCTCCGGCCGACCGCGAGGCCATCCTCGGCGCGCTCGCAGACACCTTCTTCTGCCTCGCGGACGTCGACGGCGACGGGAGGGTGAACCGGGAGGAGTTCTGGGCCTTCCAGCACGGCCACTTCCCCGAGTTGACGCGTGCCGTGCTCGCCGAGGCCTTCGACCACCTGGACACCGACCGCGACGGCTACCTCTCCCGCCAGCAGTTCACCAGCTCAATCGTCGAGTACTGGACCAGCCGGGACCCGGACGCACCGGGCAACTGGTGGCTCGGCCGTCCCGCCTATATGAGTGCGGCTACGGGCTCGGCTACGAGTGCGAGGGCAGGTGCAGGGCCGAGTGCGGGGCCGGGCGTCGGCGAGCCGGTCGATCGCGCGAACGTTCGAGACCGGCGGTCGCATTCGACCCCGCTGGACGCCCCGGTCACCTCCTGATCTGACCGCCCTGGTCGCCCCCTCGCCCTTCCGCTCCGGCCGCCCGGCGCCGCCCTGGTCGCCTCTTGGCCCGACCGCTCGGATGCTCCGGTCACCTCCTGGTCCGACTGGTCGGATGCTCCGGTCACCTCCTGGCCCGACCGCCCGGCGCCGCCCTGGTCGTCTCTTGGCCCGACCGCGCTGTCTGCGGTCTGCGGCCCGCCGCCAGTCGTCAATCCCGCAGCGCGTGCTTGAGCCGCGTACGGCGCGCACGATCCGGGATCTTCTCCACCGCGTCGGCCAGTGCGCGCCCCGCTCCGTGCAC
>Ga0070739_10004689_pt1 | contig 15991 bp, 8 predicted proteins | sample Coa_R1_7_FD_66445 | JGI IMG/M metagenome (GOLD analysis project Ga0070739, IMG submission 66445) | Surface soil microbial communities from Centralia Pennsylvania, which are recovering from an underground coalmine fire - Coalmine... | ecosystem: Environmental > Terrestrial > Soil > Unclassified ... | reverse complement strand
ATTCACGCGAGGCTATTGATGAGTGAAATGACCGCGGAGCTTCGGTACGGGTTCGGCAAGAACTGGGCCGAATTCGTCTCCAAGAATTTCAATGAAGAGGTACTCAATCAATCACAAACGCATCTGGCGGATTTTCTTCGGGTCGATACGCTAAGGGGGAAGCTCTTTCTCGACATCGGATGTGGATCCGGACTGCATTCCCTTGCCGCATATCGACTCGGTGCCGAACGGATAATCAGCTTCGATTACGACCGCGACTCGGTCGCTACGACCGAACGCCTGCGGCGCTATGCGGGAGACCCGGCGCATTGGACCGTCATGCACGGCTCGGTCCTAGACCGGAAGTTCATGGAAGGGTTGGAGAAGGCCGACATCGTTTATTCTTGGGGAGTTTTGCATCACACCGGCGATATGTGGAACGCGGTACGCAACGCTGCGATCCCGATGAAAGCGGATGGGATTTTCTTTATCGCCCTTTACGCCAGCGAAGCCTATGTCGATCCCCCGCCGGAGTACTGGCTAAAGATCAAGCGTCTTTACAATCAGCATGGACTGATCGGAAGGCGGTTGATGGAATGGTGGTACGTCTGGAAATTTCACTTCGTCCCGACCTGGAGATCGGGCGGAAACCCGCTCCATGCAATATGGTCAACGCACCATCGCGGCATGAAGTTTTGGACAGACGTGAGAGATTGGCTCGGCGGCTATCCGATGGAATTTGCCGGTATGGCCGAAACGCGAGATTTTTGTAAGCAAGAACTGGGGTTGGATTTGATAAATCTGGGGACAGGAGAGGCCAATACTGAATTTTTATTCTGCCACCTTGGGAAGAATCAGCAATGGACGGCGATCGAGGCTCAACGAGCGCAACGGCCTCTGGCGCGGCCCTTCAGCAAAATTGATGGGTTCTCCTTCGCGGCCTACGAGCCTTCGTTAAGAGACTCAGCCGATGGCAACGACGCTCCGAGGCGGTCGCGCGTCATGGTATATGAGGATGGGAGACCGCTGGGTCTGAACCACTCTCTCCACGATCATATTGCCAAGTATGGTAGCGGGCGCTTCAGCCACTGGGGCGATAATATCTATTTCTCCACGCCGGATAATTCAGATCCGAACACCAACAGCCGGACCTACACTTACTGCGTGAGTTTCTAGATAGCTCTTCATACAGAGAACTGAACGCAGTTTCTGTCGGCCCGCGATGGGGACATGGCTACTCCGTAAAGGTCGACGGTCTCATTGACCATGCGGTTCACCCCGAACTTTTCGCGGACGAAGACCGGTCCGCGATGCTGCGCCCAAAGAAAAGCCGCAGTATTCGCGCGAAGCCACAACAACCGGTTGGAAAGCTCTGTGACGCTTGGCTCGTCGACGATCCAGCCTGTAACACCGTCCTCGATCGCCTCCGCGGTGCCGCCGGCACGTGTCGCGACCACCGGCGTCCCCACCCACTCCGCCTCAAGAACAACGTTCGGTACACCTTCGAAGCTCGAGGTCAGAAGAAACACGTCCATCACGCCGATCGCTTCGAGCACAGTGTCGGTGATTCCGCCGAATATCAGCCTGCCTTCCAGACCGAGCCGCAGGCCCAACGCCTCCATCTCGGCCTGCATCTCTCCGGCGCCGAAAAGGATGAACTGGGCATCGGGCAGCTGACGGGCAACGGCCGCAGCTGTTTCGATCCAGAGCAACGGATTCTTTTCCGCTGAGAAGCGGAAGACGCCGCCAATGACGAATGCCGCCGGATCGAGACCGTACGGCCGGCGCAGCCGCACGCGGCTCCCCGGGTCCGGGCGCCGATAATCGCCAAAGTCGACGCCGTTATAAACTACCGGAATGACCGCCGGATCGATCCCGAGCCATTCCGCGAAATCGTCCCGTCCCGCAATGCTGTTGTTGAGCATCGTTACTTGCGGAAGCGCGATCAACGCTTGGTATGCGGGCAGCATATAGGGGCGATGGTATGGAAAGTGGGTTGGATTCAGATTGCGCGCCGCCAGAATGATGCGCGGCACCCCGGCCAGGGCCGCGGCGAACCCGGCTCGGTCAAGATTGCCATCCAGCCACGCGTGCACGACCTGCGGCCGCAGTTCGAGAAACTCCCAATAGAGGTCAGCGACGTCGGCGACCAGATCCGGCGGCAGCACATCGCGCAGCAGACGAAGGCTCAACGGCAGGGTATTGGGGTGCCGATGGCCGACATGACGCCGGATGTTGCGAACAGGCACCCCCGCCGCCCTGAGCATGGGCAGATAAAAATCGAAGCGGTCGCTCGAAGTGGGACGAGTGTAATAGCACAAGAGCTGCACGCTCTCGATCGGTCGGTTCACCAGTGCGGTTGTCGTATAGACGATCTGCCGTTCGGCGCCGCCGGGCCCGAGGCTGCCGCCGATATGAACGATACGCCCCGGGACAAAATCCGTTCGCGGTGCCGCGCTAAGCAGCAGTTGGCGAAATGCATCATCGATTGAAATTTCCGCCGCCCGGATAGGCCGTAGATCCTTCTCTTCGGAAAGCTTTTCCCGGCGAAGAAAATAGCGGCGCCCGTTCGAGCGGGGATCGCTATTGTCCGACGTGGAAAAATAGACGCACTCGCCCCAGACGGAATATCGGCCGCCACCGTCCACCCGAATCTCTTCATGCAGACAGGCCGCCGGACCAAGGCAAACCTGATCCTCCCAGAGCTTGAAGTGGGCCGAGCCATCCCCGAGGCCGAGTTGAACGATAAAGCAATGGCCGATTTCCGCCCGGATCGCGTCCGCAGCTATCGCAACCTCATCAAAGCCCGGATGCTGCGGGCGTACCCGATATGTCCGGCCGTTAAACCGAGGATCGCTGCCGTCGGAAGACGAAAACCAGATACGCCCTTCGCCGATGTAGTAGCAACCCTGCGGCATTGCTACCGCATGGACCTCGCCCGTGAGCGGTTGCAGCGGGAATTCGTCCTCCCAGACCGAGAGCTCAGAAACATCGGGACCAGGCGGCAGATCGGCCGCAAAGCGATCGTTGCCTTCACGAACAATACCCCCCAGGCGCGCTACAGCTTCGCTTGATGGTTCTTGCCAGTCGGGTGGAAAGTCCCGGCCGTATTCTTTTGCGGACTTGTAAGCCGCTATTGTCTCCTCGATCATCCGGTCAATGCTGTAGAGAATTCGAGCGCGGGCTTGGCCGCGCTCCCCCATGCGTCGGCGCAGCTCAGCATCATTGACCAGCCTAGACACCGCATCGGCAAGAGCTTCCGGCGTTGCTTCGGGGACGCCGAACCCGGTCTCGCCTTCCATAAACGTCTCATACATTCCACCGGTGCCGGTGCAGACCACAGGCACACCAACGAGTTGCGCTTCGATCATGACGTTCGGCAAACCTTCGACCCGCGACGTCAGCACGAACACGTCCATCGCGGAAAGCGCCGCCCACGCATCGATGGTGACGCCCGGCAGCTTGATCTCGTCCGACAATCCGTTGGTTGCCACAAGCTCACGGCAGGCGCTCAGCAGAGGACCATCGCCAAAGACGACAAAATGCAGTCGGGGGTATTCACGCAGCAGCCGGACTGCCATCTCCATCCATAGCAAGGGCCGCTTTTCTTCCCTAAAGCCGATGAGACTGCCAATGACAAAGGCTTCCTGCGGTATCGCGAGCGACGATCGAACCGCGGCACGCGAACCGGGCGCTAGTTGCGGCGTTTCAAATCCGTTTGAAACAACCCGAACCTTCTCGGCAGGGATGCCCAGCCACCTCGCATAATCGCGCGCGCCCGCCTCGCTGTTGTTCAAGATGACAGCATCGCGCCGTGCCAGAATCGCGTGATAGGCCGGAGCCATGTGGGGTTGAAAGATCGTAAAATTATCGGGCGCCAGCGATCTTCCGCTCATTACCAGCCGGGGTACGCCCACCAAGTCAGCTGCAATGCCCCCCAACGCATTCGAGTAATCAAGCCACGTATGAACTATTTCAGGACGCAATTCCCGGACCAGAAGCGCGTGGTGGAAGATCATGTAAAGGATGTCTAATCCACCAAGACAGGAATAACGTTCGTCAATATAGTCGCGTAGTTCTAGGAGATCAGGCGACTCATAATCAGCTACGGAACTCGGCAACAGACATGTTTTGGCGCCCGACGCATCAACAAATCCCTTGAAAAAATCGGCGCTGCCGCCGCCGAAGCAACGTCCAACGAATACACCGCCAGGGAAACGCTTGACGAGCCCCGCAGCGGTATAGGCGGCTTGGCGTTCCGCGCCGCCCCCGGCGAGGTTGCCGATCAAGATTAAAACCCTGCCAGGAATAAATGCAGCCGGGGGAAGACGCAGGCGCTCCGTCAGTCTTTCATAGATGTCGTTGTAGAGTAATTTGTGGCTAGGAGTGCTCAAAGGCTTTTCAACATCGATCAACCTGAGAAGCTGCAGAAGGGCGGCCGCGACATCGACTTCCCTGGTGATCGATCCGTCGGGTGCAACGTACAGGATGCGGCGGACGCCCTTGATGCGGGCTTCAAGCAACAGTCCGCCAACTATTTGATAATCGGGCGAGGCGCCTAATAGCAACATGGTCGGCGAGGACGCCTGGCGGAGGAACCAGCTTCCCGCGGAACGGTCCATCCACCAGCCTGCGGCTGTCGAATTCGGCTCCCTTGGCGGCGGATTACCTTCGGCGACATACCCGGAAATGATGCCTTCCGTCGCGAGGCCGCTGCACAACACCGGGCTTAGTGGGTAAAGTGCGGCCAAGATAGGCTTGTCCCCTGCCGCCAGCGCCGCGGCAGATATCATCGCCCGAAAGTTCAACATTTCGAAGCGTTCCCACTAAAGACAACGACTATGATTTTTCTTCTCGCAATTCCAGGCAAGACATTACGTGACTGAAGTCTAGTCCCCGCAACTCTATCCGATCGACGACATCGAACCACTGCTGGAGCATCGGCTCGAACCACGCGATATCAAAGTGAAACAGGTGAAAGGCGTCTGCCGGCGTGAAGTCCGGTGCATCGGGCTCGTAGGGTCGAGCGCCTGCATTCGAGCTGAACCATATGATGAACCGGCCGCCCGGACGAAGAACTCTGCGAATCTCCGCCAGCGAGCGGTCGAGCGACAAGCAGTGATCGAGCGAGGTCGCCGAAATGACGGTCGAAAACGATGCATCATTCCACGGCAGATATTCCTGAATGCCTTGCACGAACTCAAAGTCGGGCGGCTCGAGCGGCGTCAGCGGATCGAGCCCCGAGAGCAGCTTGGCGGGATATGAGGAAAGATAATGCGGCCGCCCGAAAACCCCGCATCCGACATCCAGCACCCGCCCGGTTGCGTGGATCTCGACAAGGCTGCGAAACATCTCCGAGGCCGGATCGCCGGCATGCGCCGCATTTCCGACCTTGGTTTGAAGAAACTCTCTCCGGACCCCCTCCAGACGCTCCGCCCAAAGCGGATAAATCCGCGGGAAATCTCTCTGGGCCATACGCAGATAGGCGTCCAGAGCTTGATGCTGCGCCGACGGCTCGCTCGCCTCCTCCTGCTCCTGCCCGAGCGGCTCGCGCCTTTCGGATCGGGCGCGCAGGCGCATCAGCAGCGCCCCGAAATCCTGCATCTGGTTATATAGGTTCCTGAATCTTACGTTCTCGATCGTATCCAACCTTGTATGCAGACTGGTGTTTGAATGTATCGCCGTATTCCGCGTCTCGCTGCCAATGCTGATCAGCTCCTCTAGTCGAGACTCGGTGGTCCTGTTGAAATGAATAAGCTGATTTTTACTCTCAAACTGCTCGTTGGCGACGCGCTGTAGAACGTTTAGCAACTCTCCAAATCGAGATTCCGTGTTGGTACCCAGGTGGATCAAATGATTCTTGCTTTCGAACTGTTCATTCGCCAGCCGCTGCAGCTCGCCGCCGATGCGATTGAGCGCCTCCACCATCTCCGCCTGTTTGGCGCTTACCGCGTTGTTGAACTCTCCGCCAAGGCGGTTGAGGGCTTCCAGTAGCTCCGCCAGCTTCTGACTGACGGAGACTCGAAATTCTTGGCCGATGCGGTTATCGGCCTCCAGCAGCTCGATCTGCTTGAGGCTGACGGCGCTGTTGAAGTCCTGACCGAGCCGGTTCAGCGCTTCCAGCAGTTCGGTCTGTTTGCGGTTCACCGAGACGCTGAGATCGTGCCCGAGCCGATTGTTCGCCTCCAACAACTCGGCCTGCTTCCGGCTGACGGCGCTGTTGAGCTCGCGACCGACGCTGTTGAGGGCCTCCAGCAGCTCGGCTTGCTTGCGGCTGACGGCGGAAATGAAGTCGAGGCCGAGCCGGTCGTCCGCCTCCAGCAGCTCCGCCTGTTTAAGACCAATCGCCGTATTAACCTCATGTCCGATCTCATTGAGAGCGTCCACCAGCTCTGCTTGCTTTTGGTTGATCGTGGTGATGAACTCATGGCCAAGTCGATTATCGGCCTCGAGCAGCTCCTCCTGCTTCGCGCTGACGGTGGCTCGCAGCTCGTGCCCCATGTCGTTGAGCGCTTCGAGCAGCTCGATCTGCTTCGCGCTGACGGCGCTGATGAATGCATCGCCGCGGCGCGTGTCGGCCTCCAGCAACTCGGCCTGTTTGAGGCTGACCGCCTCATTGATTTCCTGCCCGATCCGGTTGAACGTCTCGATCAGTTCCGCCTGCTTTACACCGACCGCCGAATTGAACTCGTCTCTGAGGCGATTGAGCGCGGTCAGCTGTCCGCTGATCCGGCTCTCCAGCTCCCTCACATGCGCATCGACCTGTGGAAGCACATCAGGGACGCGAAGCAGCGCTCGCATCCGCCGAAGGCCGCGAAAAATTCGACGCGGCACGCCGCGGAGACCGAGAAACGGCTCGACCGGCTCCATCGGCCCAACAGCCGGTCGCGCCTCTGCCAGACTGGGATCGGCCTGCGGCGGCGCTTCGATGATCGCCTCGACGGGACCGGCGGAAACAGCGTTGGCCGGCTGATTACCCTGCTCAACGAAGAGCCGTTGAGCCAAGTCGTGAAAGCTGAAGGAAAGCTGGGCCGAAAGCTCTTGTTGCAGTTGCGCGAAAGCGCTTGAAGCATCGACCGGAGTGGCCGCCGGCTCTTCGAGCCGGCTGCCACGGGTGCTTAACTGTGAAAGCTTTTCCTCGATCCGGTCAAGTCGAGCGCTTAAATGTGACACTCGCAGACTGCCGCGCATCGGCCTCGATATCCCTGCTCCCGGAAATGACTGTGCGCCCCGCGCCGACCGCTGGTGAAAGACGCCAAGTTTCTCTGCCATCTGCTTTGTCGTTCCCGGAAGCGCGCCCCACCGCCGCCCATCTCTAGCTGAAACCTGCCCTCCCGCCAACCGAGAACGCAGACCGTCTGTAACCCCAACACGCGCCCTCTCATTGCGGCAGAGCCGCACGATTAACAGTGGCAACCCCGCATATTCGGAATTGCGCCCCCCCCACCGGACCGCGCGCCCTGGCACGTTTCAGCGCCAGCTATGTCGGCGGTCGATTCGTCCAGGAGACCATCGGGTAAAAGACGCTCGGCTCATCAAACCCATTGCCGATCACACTGATCCTATATTCACAGTGTAGATACTCATAGAATTCGTGCTGACCCGGATGGTTAGGTAAAATCCCCAAGGAAACATAATATTCGCCAGCTCGCAACTGCAACGGTTCTATCCGCGCCTCTATGATCCCGCTTCGGCCGACATACTTCCTGTAATCAGCATCGAAATAACGCTGCAACTCGTTATCCGAATGAGGGTAATTGGTATTGAAATACATTACCGCTTCAAAGTCGCTCGTCCTATTGAATGCTACGGCCAGGCCACAGGAGAATTCCGGTAGCTCTGGCATCAGGCATTCATAAGAAACCTGGAGCTTCAGTACTTCATTGAATCTGAATGTCTCTGTTTTACGATCGTGCTGGTCGAAAAATGCGATATCGACGATTCGATACCTGCCAGTCGTAAAACGCCTGGGAAGATCCCGACCTTCGACGGCGACTGCACCACCTTCGCCTCCACCGCCGTCAGAGGCCGGCTCCCTGGTCGGCCTCTCCGGCGCAAGGACCGCCTCACTGTAACCGAAAATCACCTCTTCCTCGCGAGCTTCAGCCGCCACTGGCGATGATGGCGGGCCAAGTAGTTGCGCGGAAGTTGGACCGGGTTCCTCTGGCGCGGGGAGCGGCACGACAATGCCGTCCGTCGCCTCCCGCTCGGGCGTCGCAGGCTCCAATTGCTCGGCCCCATCTTCGCGGGCCATCCCAGCGGACACCGCCAGCGGGCGAAGCGGACGAGGAACCGCCACAACCCGGCCGCTCCTGCCCTGATCGCGGGCGATCAGCTCATGCATCTCGTATTCATACGCGCGAGCAACATCAACCGACGGCCCCTCCATGCGGATCTGGCCGTCATCGATCCAGATCGCGCGCGAGCACAGCTGCATGACCTGGTAGGTCTGGTGCGAGACGAACAGCGCCGAAACGCCGCTCTGGCAGATCTGCCTCATCCGGTTGAGGCTGCGCGCCGCAAAACGGGCGTCGCCGGCGGCCAGCGCCTCATCGATAATCAGGATGTCGGCATCGACGGCGACCGCCGCGGCAAACGCCAAACGCGCCTGCATCCCGCTCGAGTACGTGTGGAACGGCTCGTCGATGACGTCCTCAAGCCCGGCAAAGGCAACGATGTCGCCGAACTTTTCCCGGACCTGCGCTTCGGACAGGCCGCGCATCTGCGCCGAGAGAATGACGTTTTCGCGACCCGAATATTGCGGGTTGAACCCCGTTCCGAGTTCGAGGATGGCAGATACCCGCCCGTCGAGGAAAACGCTGCCGGAGCTCGGGCTTAACGTTCCCGCAATCAGCTTCAACAGCGTGCTCTTGCCGGCGCCGTTCCGGCCGACGACGCCGACAATCTCGCCGCGTTCGACGCTGAAGCTGATGTCCTTCAAGACAGGCTTTTCGCGATGATAGACCCGCCCGGTCAGCGCCTCTTTCAGAATATCCAGCGGCCGATCGTAGATCTTGTAGACCTTGCTGACCCGGTCCACCCGGATCGCGGGCGGGGCCGCCGAATCCGTGAGCGGCAGCTCGGATGCGACGCGGACGGCGGCGTCGCTCACAGGAAATCCGCAAAATACGGCTTTGCCCCCGCGAAGAGGCGCGCGCCGAAAACGAACATGAGCGCGACCAGTGCCGCCGTCACCTCCCACGCCCAGGGTCGTGCGATGGCGCCAAAGTAGAATATGTCCTGCCAGCAAAACAGCAGGTACGAGAACGGGCTCAGAAAGATGATCGGGCGCACCGCCGCCGGGACCGCGTCGGGAAAGTACAAGATCGGGTGGATGAAAATGCCGACGTTCACGAAGATGATGACCAGCTCGCGAAAATCACGCAAGAACACTTGCAGGGTGCTCAGGATCAGCGACAGGCCAACGATCAACGGAAGCGACAACGCCAGCAATAGCGGCAGTCCCCAGAGATAGACAAGAGCCGCTTCCCAACCCGCTTGATAAACTCCATAGCATATAAGGAAAGCCACCGAAACACCGCCGTAGAGAAGCGGCGTCGCCAATACCTTCAACGGCAAAAGTTCCAAGGGAAACATGATCTGCTTTATAATGCTGCCGTTGCCGACGACGCTGGCGAGCGACCGGCTCATCACCTGGCTGAGGACGATCCACGGAATGATGCCCGAGAGCAGGTAGATTGTCGCGTCGGTGGGGAGTCGCCCGCCGGCCTGCACCTTGGTTGGAAAGATCTTGGTAAAGCAGAACCAATAGATCAGCATCATAAAAAGCGGCTGGATTACCGGCCAAGCCACGGCCAAGCCGTGCCCGACATACTCGTCGCGAACATCCCTGCCGGCGAGCGCTTGTAAAAGCCGCCGGTGCGTCACCATTACCCGAACGAGATCGACGGCGGAACGGCCATAAGCCGCGAGTATCATTTGTAAGACCTTGCCCGCCAGATCGCCGGCACTATGAATAGCCGCCGTCCGACGCCCCCAACCCAAACACTGTTCGCGTTGCGTAGCCGATGGCGCCGATGGGCGTCAAGCCCAACCTAAGGGGCGGTGCCGGTGCACCTCGGCCAGGCATTGCGGGTGTGCCGCTTCGCCTTCGCATTCCGGGATCGGGACCCCCGTTTGAATTTCCGCGCGCGCTCGGCTAAACGGAAAGCCGCTCCCCGCCGGGCGACCGCCCGGCTCGCACCACCGCAGGATTTCGACCATTGGCTGAGCGGCGACGGAACATCGCGGTCATCGGCCTCGGCTATGTCGGGTTGCCGCTCGCGATCGCCTTCCGCCGCGCCGGCTTCTCCGTAATCGGCTTCGACGTCGATCCGAGCCGCATCGAGGAACTGCGGCGCCACGTCGATCGGACGCGTGAGGTCGGCGCCGACGAGCTGCAACAGAGCGGGCTGCGGCTCACCGGCGATGCCCGGCAGATTCGCTCCGCCGATTTCTTCATCGTCACCGTGCCGACCCCGATCGACGATTCGCTGAGCCCCGACATCTCCATGCTGCTCGCCGCCTCCCGCACGGTCGGCGGCGTTCTGAAGCCGGGCGACATCGTCGTTTACGAATCGACCGTCTACCCCGGCGCGACCGAGGAGGACTGCCTTCCCGTTCTCGAACAGGCCTCGGGGCTGCGGGCGGGCGTCGACTTCGCGGTCGGCTATTCGCCGGAGCGGATCAATCCAGGCGATCGCGAACACACGTTCGAGAGCATCACCAAGGTCGTCTCGGCGCAAGACGAACGCACCCGCGGCATCATTGCCGCCACCTACGGTGCGGCGGTAAAGGCGGGCGTCTACCTCGCGCCGTCGATCATGGTGGCGGAGGCCGCCAAGGTCATCGAAAACACCCAGCGCGATCTGAACATCGCGCTGATGAATGAGCTGTCGCTGATCTTTGCGCGCATGAAGATCGATACGACGGAGGTCCTCGCCGCGGCGGCGACGAAGTGGAACTTCCTGCGATTCGCACCGGGCCTCGTCGGCGGGCACTGCATCGGGGTGGATCCGTACTACCTGACGCACAAGGCGCGGCGTCTCGGCTATCATGCCGAGGTCGTCCTCGCCGGCCGCCGCGTCAATGACGAGATGCCGCGCCACGTCGCCCGGGAGGCCATCCGCCGCATCGTCCGGCTGGGTTGCCGGCATCCGCTCGTCACGGTGCTCGGCATCACGTTCAAGGAGAACGTCCCGGACATCCGCAACAGCAAGGTTGTCGACCTCATCGCCGAATTGATCTCGTTCGGCGTCAGGGTGCAGATCTACGACCCGCAAGCCTACTTCGAAGACGTCGAGCGCGAATATGGCTTGCCCCTACAATCGTATGATAGGCTTGAGCCGGCCGATGGACTGATCGTCGCGGTCGCGCATGCGGAATTCCGGGATGGGGGGTGGGGCTTCATCCAGCCGCTCCTTAATGGTCACGCCGGCTTCGTGCTCGACGTAAAGGGCGTTCTGGACAAGTCTCGGATCCCGGATGGCGTCGATCTCTGGCGCATGTGAATTCCGGCGGATGTGCCGGAGCGGGGGAAGGTCAAAAAAGCATCTTGAGCGTCGGGTGGCGCATCGGAGACGTACGCGCTGGCATTAACAGAGCTGGGCCGCCAAGGTGCTGCATATGGGGACTGAATCGCACGATCTAGCCGCGCCGCTTTTTTGGGGGGGCGCATGAAGGGCAAGGCCGCGCTGCTAGGGCAGACTCCGATTGGGTTGCATCCGCCTCACGGCCCCGGCGGCCCGGGCACCGGCGAGGGCTTCCCGGTGCGGAACGCTGGTTTTCGCGAGAATGATGAGTCGCGGCGGCCGAGTTCGGCTCCAAGCATCGCTCGCGGCGGCGCGAGGCCGGTCCCGCCGTGGCGGCTGCGGTCGGCGGGGCAGTGGCTGCGCTCGGCGCCGGGCCGGCTGCAGTACGCGGTGTCGCGCCGGCTCGATGCGAAGCCGGCGGAGCTGATTGCGGCGGCACTGCTGCACGCCCGTCGGCATCACCGCTCGGGCGTTTGCCTCGCAGCTTCGTTCCCGCTCTCCGGCGGCGAGGTCGCGGCGCTGGCACGAGAGCCGGAAATTTCCGGCATCGTCGGCAAGCTCAGCCCGACCGAGTTGCCGCAACTTCAGCAGCAGATGCCGGACGCCAATCTTGGGGCCTATTGGGAACCCGGAAGGTGGATATTGCCGGCCGGTGCAAGCCACATCTATTTCGTCGGCTCCTGGCGTCTTATCAGCCTGGCGATGCTGCGGGAGGCACTGCGCCAGAACATAGTGACCCTTTCGGCGCGCTGCGGTCGCGAATGGATTGATCTGCCGCTCGGGCTTATCCGGTTTGCAGCGGCGGGCCGACGCGTGCTCCCCCCCATAATACGGCGATGGGCGGGGCCGTTCCTCGGAGGACGCAAGACCCGCGTCGCCGGAGCGGCTATCCCTGCTCGCCCGCTCGATCGCGACATGCTGCACGACATGTTCCGCGCCGCAGGACGTGATCGCGCCGGCGAGTTCGTGCCAGGACGCGTCGTAATCGTCTGCGGCAGCCTTCAACCTGGCGGTGCGGAGCGGCAGGTTGTGCATACCGCGTCCGGTGTTGCCGCGGCCGCCGGCGTCGAAGGCGTTTCCGTGCTGTGCGACCTGCTCTCGCCAAATCATCCTGCCCGTTATGATTTCTACCTCTCATCGCTGCAACGGGCCGGGGTACCGGTGCGCACGGTGGCGCGGCGAGCGGTCGAACGCGGCATGGTCGAGAAGCCGGCAGCCTTGGCGCGCATTCGCAACTCCTTTCCGGAAGGCCTGCTCATCGATGTCGCGAACGTCTACGACGAACTGATCAGATTGCGCCCCGAGGTGGTGCATGCTTGGCTCGACTGGAGCAACACCAGAGCGGGGCTGGCGGCGGCTCTGGCCGGGGTGCCGAAGATCATCTTGTCCGGCCGCAATCTCAATCCGACCAATTTCGCGCTGTACCAGGATTATATGGACCCGGTGTACAAGGCATTGTGCGAGCTGCCCAATGTGACGTTGCTGAACAACAGCCGCGCCGGCGCCGCCAGCTATGCCGAATGGCTGGGGCTCCCCCCGGAACATATCCAGGTCCTCTACAATGGCCTCGACGCCGGCGGCGAAACCGATGGCGATCCTATCTCGCTTCGGGCCGATCTCGGCATTCCGGCGAATGCGCTGCTGCTCGGCGGCGCGTTCCGTCTTTACCCCGAAAAGCGGCCGCTGCTATGGATCGAGGTGGCGGCGCGCGTCGCCAGGTCGCACCCGGACGCGTGGTTCGTGATGTTCGGCGACGGCATCCTGAAGGCCGACGTCGAGAAGGCCGCGCGTGCGGGCGGTATTGCCCATCGCCTCGTCATGCCGGGCGTCAGCTGGGACCTTTTTACGGCGATGCGGGCAATGGATGTTTTTTTGCTGACCTCGTACGGGGAGGGCGTTCCGAACGTGCTGCTGGAGGCGCAGGCGGCGGAGACCCCCGTCGTTGCGACGCGCGCCGGCGGCGCGGAGGAGGCCGTGGATCCCGGCGTCAGCGGATGGATCGTCGATCCCCCGGATGCCGGTCGGCTCTCGGAGCGCGTTACGTGGCTGCTCGGCGACCGAGCGCGGCGGCAGCGCGCCGGCGCCGCCGGCCGCGCCTTCGTCCGGCAGCGTTTCGGTCTGGAACGAATGATCGAGGAAACGCTGGAAGTGTACGGCTTCGCCGATTCGTCTCAAAAGCATCCTAAGGTCGAGCCGTGTCGTTAAGCAGTCTGCGCAAGATCGTTGGCAGCACGCGGGTTCGCCTCCGGCCGCCTTTCGCGCATTACAAAGGCCATGCCTGGATGGCGGTGGTGCCGTGGCAAGCGCTTCAAGGGGCGGGGCAGCTCGCTGGCGCACTGGGAACCTGTCTTTACGAAGATGGCGCACGGCTGCTGCACGGCCATGTGGCTCCGGACGCCGTCGGCACATTGGGTGGCGGACGTTATTCCCACAGCGATCGCACGATCTGGTTCGCCGCTTCGGACAATACAGATCCAAATACCAACGGCCGCACCTACGAGGTCGATTGCAGCCTCGATCCCGTCAGCTGGAAGCAGGCGCTATTGCATTCTCTGACTGAGCTGTGGGATCTGCATCCCGAAGGCGCCTTCTTCAAATCCCGCGGCGGCCGCGAGATTCCACCGCCGCTGTTCATCAACCTCGGCCTCACCAATAAATGCAACCTGCGCTGCGAGATCTGCGGCAGCCAGAAATTCCTGGACGCCACCGGCGTGCATCGCCGCCACATGGAGCTGCGGCGTCTCGATGCGGTCGCCGCCACGTTGTTCCCGACCGCGGCCGAGGTCGAGCTCAACAGCCAGGGCGACCCCCTGCTCTATCCCGAGGTCGACCATGTGCTGGAACTGGTTGCGCAATACCGCTGCGAGCTGAAGGTCCAGACCAACGGCACTCTCTTCACCGAGCGGATCGTCGAGCGGCTCTGCGAACAGTCGGCGACGATCATGCTGTCGCTGGACGCGGTGGGACCGCGCTTCGATGAGGTGCGCCGCGGCGGCGTCTGGGCTCGGGCGGAGCCGGGTTTGAAGCGGCTGCTGCGCCAACGGGCGCCCGACCGGCAGAGCATCGGCATCTATCCGACCGTAACGCGGCGAACGCTCGCCGATGCGCTCGATGTTGCGAAGTGGGCGCACGATCACGACGTCGATGAGGTGGCGTTCCACCGCTACAATCCGATCTTGAACTCTACCGAGGAGGCGCCGACCGCGGACGAGCTCAAGGCGCTCGCCGATCGGCTCGCGGCCTGGGCCTCGGGGCAGCGCAGCGCGGTGACGATCCGGCTCGACGGCCAGGTTTTGTCGCCCGGGCGCTTGCCACGCCGGAACGTCCATGCCGACCCGCTCAAGCACTGCTTCGCCACCTTGGTGGAGGCGATGATGGTGCCGATGGAGGCGGGCGAGAGGTTTGCCGACCCAGCCGCGACCTGCGTCGCCCCCGACCATTACGTCGAGGTCGGTCTCGAAGGTCAGATTGCCGCCTGTTGCCGGGCTCAGGACGTGAACCTCGGATACGCGACCTCGCCTGAAGCCTTTGCGCGCGCGTGGTTCGGCGACAATTACCGAAACATCCGGGCCTCTCTGCGACGCGAGGCCTCCGGGCCGTTCCCCTTGCCGAACTGCGAATCCTGCATCGCGAGCTTTGCCCCCGGCGCGCTACGGCGACGTCGCGCCGCCGATTACAACGAGGGGACGAAGGACAACGGCCGGCTTGATTACGCAGACTGGGAAGAACTGCCGCTCGAGGTGATTCAGCAGGAGCGCGGCCACTGCCACATCGCGTTGGTGCCGCCAGGCTTCGATCTCGCCGAGTACCGCCTCTACGAAGACGATTTGCCTCTGGACGGCGGCGGCGCGATGCACGACGAAATCCGCGAGCTCGGCGGCGGACGGCATTCACTGTGGGGGCGCGCGGTGTATTTCTCGACCACCGACAACAGCGACGCGCGCCGCAACGGCAGGGCCTACACGCTGCGCCGGATCGCACCGCTGGCCGACTAGCCTTCCGCTTGCAGAAGCCGTAACCTCACCGGCCGCCGCAAGCGAGAGGAGGTCAGCCATGCAGCAAGGGCAAGCGCCGCGTCTGAGCCATGTCGGCCTTTACGTGTCCGACGTGCCGAAGATGATCGATTTCTACACCAAGGTTCTCGGCTTCGTCGTCAGCGACGGCGCCCCCGACGGCCGCATCACCTTCCTCAGCCGCAACCCCAGCGATCACCATCAGGTCGTGCTGGTGCGCGGGCGCAAGACCGGCGAGGACATCCCGATGGTGCAGCAGGTGTCGTTCAACGTCGGCACTCTCGCGGACGTGCAGCGCGCCTACCGCAAGGTCAAGGAAGCGGGCTGCAAGGTCATCGACCCGCGCTGCCACGGCAACGCCTGGTCGGTCTATTTCAGCGATCCCGAAGGCAACCGCATCGAGATGTTCTGCGACACCCCGTGGTATATCCCGCAGCCCTGCGGCTTCGAGATCGACTTGGACAAGCC
>Ga0070739_10004688_pt1 | contig 15992 bp, 15 predicted proteins | sample Coa_R1_7_FD_66445 | JGI IMG/M metagenome (GOLD analysis project Ga0070739, IMG submission 66445) | Surface soil microbial communities from Centralia Pennsylvania, which are recovering from an underground coalmine fire - Coalmine... | ecosystem: Environmental > Terrestrial > Soil > Unclassified ... | reverse complement strand
CGCTGCTGATCGATCACTCCGCATTGCAATGTGTCCGCGAGCTCCACCAGAAGCCGCAGACCTTCCGGCGTGCGCGCGGACCGGCTGGTGACGATCAGAGGATTCTCCGCCGCCACCAGCATCCGCGCCAGTTCCACGACCGCCGCCGAATCGCCCGCCGGAGCGGTGAGCTTGGGCAGCCTGGGAATGCGCCAGTCGAAATCGGCAGGCACTTCGGATTCCTGGAGCACTCCGTCGGCGGCGAGCAGAACAGGCATGGTGGGAGGCGTCATGGCGAGCTGGTAGGCCCGGACGGCGGATTCGCCGAAATGCGTCAGCGACGCCGGGCTGTCGTCCCATTTCGTGTATTCGCGCACGGTCGCGCCCACGTCCTGCACCGCGTGGAGCCACTCGACCCGCCCGCGGCGCTCCGCCGCGTCCGCGATATTTCCGGCCACCACGATGACGGGAGCCTGGTCGCAGTAGGCATTGTAGATCGCCATGGCCGCGTGCTGAATCCCCACCGTCCCATGGGCGCAGACCAGCGCGGGCTTGCCCTCGATCTTCGCGTAACCATTGGCGGCGGCCACCGAGCACTCTTCGTGCATGAAGGTGAGAAACTCGGGCCGCGTGTTCCCGGCGTGATTGATCACCGATTCATGGATGCCGCGGAAGCTCGATCCCGGCGTGGCGAACAGATACTCGATGCCGAGCGCCCGAAACACGTCCACCATATAGTCCGAGCCCGGGCGCTCGACGATCTGAACATCTTCCACCGGCGGAGGCGTATTTTCCGCCGCTCTTTGTGCCGCCGTCGGCGGCGCCGCGGCCGGACGCGATGGCTGCGCCGGGGCTTGCGCCTTGGTCACGGGAGCCGTGGCTGCAAGAGCCGCGCCCGCGGCCGCGCCTTTCAAAAATCCCCGACGCCCGACATCTGGCTTCCTTGTTTTCGCCATAGGTATTCCTCGCCGCACTTTAGTCTACTAAAGGCTGCCGGCAAACAGGGGTTAGCTGGCTCTCGCCACAATCCGGGCCGCCTTATCATCGTAGCGGGTCCCCGCCAGGCTGGCCGATTCCACACGTGAATCCGGCCCGCCGCAGCGCCGCATCTAGCTCCCGGGCTGAGTAAACGTTGAGGTGGAAAGCCGCGCCCGAGCACATCCGGCATGAAAACTCTGCTGCCATTCCGGGGCGGCTTGAGCTTCGAACCGCTTCCGCACTTGGTAGAATCGGCTTTTTGCAGTGCCCTCACTTTCGATCGTTCACGTAGACACCGCCGCTGCGTTTCGCGGCGGTCAGCAGGCTCTTCTGACCCTGGCTTGCGCGCTGCGGGTCCGAGGCCATGTCCAGCAGATCGTCACCCCCGCTGATTCCGCGCTCGCCCGGCGCGCCTGCGCCGCGGGCTTTCCGGTAAGTCCCCTCGGCAGCGTCCACAAGCTGCGGCAGTACGTTCAGGAAGCTCAGATCGTCCACACGCACAGCGGGCGAGCCCAGACGCTCGCGTTCTTCGCAACGGCGCGCCTGAACGCGCTGCGGGTGACGACTCGCCATGTCGCATTTGAGCCTCGCCATCCCGCGGTTCACCGGTTGAAGTACACGCTGACGTGCCACGGCGTCATCGCGGTTTCCGAAGGGGTTCGCCGGATCCTGCTGAGCGCGGGCGTCCCGGCTGAAAAAATCACCGTGATTTTTAACGGCGTAGAGCCGCCGGCCGCGGCGGTGACGCCCGGGCGGCGCAGCGCCGCACGAGCGAAATACGGGCTCACGGACGAACACTTCGTGGTGGGGCATCTGGGCGCATTCACCTCCGAAAAGGGGCAGGACGTGGCGGCGCAGGCGGCTTCGCTCCTGGAGCAGCGCCTGCCGGGCCTGCGCATGGTGCTGGGCGGCGAAGGCCCGCTTCGCATCGCGCCGACCAGCCGCGTCCTGATTCCCGGCTTCATCACGGACCGCGACGAATTTTTCGCCGCGCTGGACCTGTTCGTGATGCCGTCGCGGTCGGAGGGATGGGGCATTGCGGCCGCGGAGGCGCTGGCGCACGGCGTCCCGGTGGCCGCTTCCGATACCGGAGGTCTCGGCGAGATCGTCGACGCCGGCCAAACCGGCTGGCTGCTGCCTCCGGGCGATGCCGAAGCCCTCGCGGCCGCGATCTGCGAGGCCGCCTCGCATCCCGATCGCCTGCGCGCCATGAGCGCGCGGGCGCGCGAGCGGGCCCGGCGCTTTTCCATCGAACAAACCGCCGCGCAAACCGAAAGACTCTACCGGCGGCTGTTGGATGAGGCGCGGTGAGAAGGGCCTGGTGCGCAGGGGCGCTCTTGTGCGCGCTGTTCATCGGCCTCGGCGTGCCGTGGATCGACCGGCCCGGCCTTCAGACCGATGAGGTCCTGTTCGCGGGGGGAATCTATCCTCCGTTCGATCCAAGGAACATCGTCCGCATCTTCAGGCATCCAGTTCCGATCATGGTCATGTCCTACGTGGGAGCAGCGAAGGCCCATCTGTGGGCCTCGGTCTTCAAGGTGTGGCGGCCTTCCGCTGCCTCAGTTCGCATACCCGCTCTGCTTCTGGGAACGCTCTCAGTGTGGTGGTTCTTCCGGCTTTTGGAGATCAGACTGGGGGCGCGAAGCGCGCTCGAGGGCGCGGCGCTATTGGCCACCGATCCGCTGTACATCCTGTATTCGCGCTGGGATCACAGGCCTGTTGTCCTGTAGCACCTCTGCCTGACCGGAGCGATGCTCGCCTGGGTCCGGTTCTATCGCGAGGAACGGGCGCGCTGCCTCGCCCTGGGCGGCTTCGCCCTCGGCCTTGGCTTCTGGGACAAGGCGATCTTCAGAATGGGCCGCTTCGGGGATCGCGGTGGCGGCCGCCGCCGTCTTCCCGCGCGAGCTGCGCAAAATGGCGCGCCCGCGCAACCTTGCGATCGGGGCCGCTGCGGCGGCGATGGGCGCACTTCCTCTCCTGGTTTACAACCTTCGCCAGGCTTCCTCCACGCTCCCTGAAAACGCCGCGTGGTCCGGCGACGGCTTCGTGCAAAAGGCCTACCTGCCCCGGTACACGCTGGATGGTTCGGCGATCTTCGGCGAAATGATGCGCCAGCCCGCTGAGCGCCCTGGCCGCCCACGCCCGCGCAAAGGCTCACCGTCGCAATCTCCCAAGCTGCGGGCTCGCCGGATCGCGGCCTGATGCTCTATGCCGCGCTTGCAAGCCTGCTGCTGCCTTTCGTGTGGGGCCGCGCCGCGCGCCGCGCCTTCCTGTTCGCGGCCATTGCGATCGCCGTAGCCTGGCTCCAGATGGCGTTTACCACGGCAGCGGGATTCGCCGCGCATCGCACGATTCTGTTGTGGCCGCTGCCCTCGCTGGCGATCGCGGCCGTGCTCGCCGGGGCGCTGCGCCCGCGCGCGCTGCTGGCGGCGGCAACCGCGGCCATCTGCATCTCCAATCTCCTGGTCCTGAGCACCTACTATACGAATCTGCTCCGCAATGGCGGCACTTCCTCCTGGACGGAGGCGATCTATCCCGCGCTGGAGGCGATTCACGCCATGCCAGGGGTTCCGCCGCGTGAACCGCAAAACCTTTCAGGATTTCAACGGGCGGGCAACGGTGGAGATTTTCCACTTCGAGCGGGCTCAGTGAGTCATCGCGTAGACGATGTAATCGATGCCCATGCGGATGCCCTGCGCCGAGTATTTTTCGGGATAACGGGGGTCGTCGGCGAACTCCCAGGAATCGCCCACGTCCTGATTGAACCAGCCCGCGGCCACCACGCGATGCTTGTCATCGTAAACGCCCACCCAGCGCGGCACAGTGCCGCCGTTCTTGCCTCCAGTCCGGAGATGCTCGGCGCCGACGATGATGCCCTTGTCGTTCAGGTCGTAGACCGTGTGAAAAATCGGGTCGGCGGCGGGGATATCCACGATCTGCCGGTCCGGAAACGCGAAATGCAGGCGCTTTTCGAATTCGCCCCATTCATCCGGGCCGTGGAAATCGTCGCCGACGAAGAATCCGCCGCGGTCGATGTAATCGCGCAAGATGCGGCCCTGATTCTCGGTCAGGCCCCATTCGCCGGCCTGCACGGCGTAAAGGAAGGGCCAATTGTAGGCGTCGTTGCCGTCTTCCAGATCCACCACCTGCTCGACAGGGCGCGCATTCACGCGGCTTAGCCTTCGCACGGCTTCGAGGAAATGGCGGTCGGCGCGCGGATAATCCTGGGTCCAGAGCGACAGGCCGTAGTGATAATCGCCGGTGAAGCGGCCGGTCATCTGGTAACCGTCGAGAGGACCGCCGGGAAACATCAGGCGAGCGAAGGCGAACTCGGTTTTCTCGTTCCATCCCTCCGGCAGCGGAATGCTGCCGGCCCGGTATTCGGTGCCCGAAAATTCCTTGAAGGGTTTCTGGAAAGCGTACAGCGTTCCGAAGAAAACAAGCGCGCAGCCGGGCAGGCAAATCGCGAGCTTCATTCTGAAACTATCTTACGCCTGTGCGACGGACAATACGGTGCGTTTCACCACCGCCCTGGTGAGCGGCAATTTATATTTGTTCTTCGCCAGCGGCTGCGCTCCTTCGATCGCCGTCTCTCCCGCTTTGGCCGCGAGCTCGGGCGTGATCTTTTGGCCCGTCAGCATCGCTTCGACTTTCGGCACGCGCCACGGGATCGGCGCGACTCCGCCAAGGACCACTCGCGCTTTCCTGCAAGTGTCCTTATCCATTTCGAGGGCGACGGCTACGCTGACGATCGCGTGGGTCCAGGATTCGCGGTCGAGTTCCTTGTGATAGGTGCTCTTCAGATTCTTCGCCGCCGCGGGGAGCTGAATCTCCACCAGCACCTCGTCGTGCGCCAGGACGTTCTCCTTCGACGGATTGGCTTTCGGAAGCGCAAAAAATTCCGCCGCCGGCAGCGTGCGCTCGCCCTTCGGCCCCGCGATGCGGAATTTCGCATCCAGCGCCACCAGCGCGGGAGCCGTGTCGGAGGGGTGCACGATGTAGCTTGGCCCGCCGCCGAAGATCGCGTGAAATTCGTTCTCGCCGGTGATGCTGAAGCAGGTTTTCCCACCGTTCTTGTAGCACGGGAACCCGTTGCGGAAATACCAGCACCACGGCCGCTGGCACACGTTGCCGGCGATCGTGCCCGCATTGCGAATCTGCGGCGTCCCGACCGCCAGGGCGGCATCGGCGAGCACCGCGTAACGGCTGCGGATGACCGGGTTCTGGCTGATCTCGGCCAGCGTCACCAGTCCGCCGATGTGAACTTCCCCGCCCTTCCCGGCGATCTTGTTGAGCGATGGAATCGAGCGCAGATTCACCAGCACATCCGGCTGCACCAGATGCTCCTTCACCATCCCCAGCAGGTCGCTGCCGCCGCCCACCACCACCGTGTTCTTGCCAGGCTGCCCGAGCAGTTTCACGGCTTCCCGGACGCTTTTCGGATTCGCGCTCGTGAAGGACTTCATGCCAGCACCTCCAGGACCTTGTCGCGAGTGAACGGAAGCTGCGTGATGCGCCGTCCCGTGGCGTTGAAAAACGCATTCGCCACCGCGGCCACGGCCGGAATAATGGTCGGTTCGCCCAGGGTTTTCGCGCCGTACGGCCCGTAGGGGTCCTCAATCTCGGCCCACACGACCTCAACTTCGGGCGCGTCCATATGAGTCATGATGCGCGCGTGGTAGTAGCCCGCGGTGAGCGGCAGGCCGGAGCGTTTATCGTACAGCAACTGTTCGTGCAAAGCCATACCGATCCCGGTGGTCGCGCCGCCCTTGACCTGGCTTTCGGCGGTGAGCGGGTTCACGATTCTGCCGCTATCGTGCGCGGCGACGAATTTGGTCACGCGAATGTGGCCGGTCTCGGTGTCCACTTCCACTTCGGCGAAGTGCGCCGTGAAGGAATACCGGGCGCGATCGCGCGGAAGCTGCGGGTTCGGAGCGGCGTCCGCCCGCCAGACCTCGTCGCCTTTCGGCATGCCCTTTTCGGCAATCTGCTTCTTGATGTCCTTCGCCGCTTCCACCACCGCCGTTCCGGTCTGCACCGTCGTGCGGCTGCCCGATTCGCCCACCGAGTAGGGGCAGGTGTCGGTATCGCCCCAGATCAGGTCAATTTTTTCGAGCGGCACCTCCAGCGCTTCCGCCGCGATCAGCGCCATCGTAGTCTTCGCCGCCGTGCCGCAATCCGTCACGCCGACATGCACGTGATAGATGCCCTTGGAATCGACGCGAATGATGGCGTTGCTGCGGCCCAGGCCCGAGCCGAACATGCCCATGCCCATGCCCACGCCTCGCTTGATGGGTCCGGGGTCCGAGTTCGGAGGGCGCCAGCGCTGCTTCCACCCGAACTTTTCCGAACCCTTGCGGAGGCACTCTTCGAGTCCGTTGCTGGTATATGCAATCTGGTCGCGAAACTTGCGGGTGTAATTCTTCAGCCGGAATTCCAGCGGGTCCATCTTCAGGGACGTGGCGATGTCATCCATCAGCGACTCGATGCCGAACACGCCCTGCGGGTACGCGGGCGCGCGGAAGTTCGCCGAGACCGCCTTGTTGGTATAGACCATATAGGAGGTCTTTTCGACGTTCGGGCACTGGTACACCTCGATCCCGCTGATATCGCCCGCGCCTTTGCGGTACGGGCCCATGCCGCTGTAGCCGCGCAACTGGATCGCGGTGAGCGTGCCGTCATTCTTCACGCCGACCTTGTAATACTGCACCGTCGGCCAGCGCCCGTGGACCGAGACGAAATCTTCCTTGCGCGTGAACTCCACACGCACGGGAGCCCCAGCCCGGCGCGACAGCTCGGCCGCCATCAGATCGAAATCGTGGTTCTGATTCTTGTTGCCGAAGCCGCCGCCCATGTAATGGCAGATGACCTCGACCTTCTCCGGGGGCATCTTGAGGTCTTTGGCAATGTCCGTGCGGCAGTTCGCGATTCCCTGCGTGGAGGCGTGCACGATCAGCTTGTCGCCTTCCCACATGGCCATCGACGCCCGCAGTTCGAGCTGGGCATTGTTGATGTGCGGGGTTTCGTACCGTGCTTCAAAGATGTGATCCGCGGCTTTGAACCCGGCCTCGACGTCGCCACGTCTTTCGCGTTGCGGCTCGTGCCTGCCCTGATTATCCGGCGAAAGATTGCCGCCCGGCTGAATCTCCGGCGCGCCGTCCTTGAGCGCTTCCTCCGGCTCCAGTACGAACGGCAGCGTCTCATAATCGACATCGATCAGGCGGCACGCCTCTTCCGCGATGTGGCGGTTCACGGCGGCCACGGCGGCCACCGCATCGCCGGCGAAGCGTACCGGGTTGTTAAACAAATAGCGCTTGTTGCGCGTGTCGCCGCTCGCCCAGATGATCTCGCAATTTTCGTGCGTCAGGATGGCTTTCACGCCGGGCAGCGCCTGAGCTTTCGATACGTCGATCTTGCGAATGCGAGCGTGGGGATGCGGGCTGCGCAGCACGCGCGCATAGAGCATGCCGGGAACCACGATATCGGCGGTATAGGTGGCGCCCCCGGTGACGCGCTCCCGCGCATCAATGCGGGGCGTAGCACGGCCAACTGTGTTGAGGGCGCTCATGCGTTTCCTCCTCCCGAAGCGCTTCCCGCGGGCGCATGGGCGGCCGCCAGCACCGCCTCCACATAGTGGTTGTAATTGGAGCAGCGGCAAATATTGCCGGTCATCCCGGCGCGCACCTCGCCTTTGGTCGGGTGCGGGTTGTGCAGCAGCAGCGCCTTGGCGCTCATCAACTGCCCCGACGTGCAGAAGCCGCACTGCGGGCCGTCATGCTCGATGAAAGCCTGTTGCAGCGGGTCGAGCTTTCCATTCTGAGCAAGGCCTTCGACGGTCGTCACGTGCTTCCCGTCGATCCACACCGCAAGCTGGCTGCACGAGTAAACCGATTTTCCACCGATCAGCACGGTGCACGCTCCGCACTCGCCCCGATCGCACCCGATCTTGGTCCCGGTCAGCCCGAGATGATCGCGCAAAAGCTCGGCCAGAGTCCAGCGGTCTTCCACCTGGATCGTGCGCTGCGCGCCGTTGAGGGTGAATTGGATTTGCGTCCGCGGGACGCCTGCGCCGGCGGGCGCGTCCGGCGCCGCCGCTTCCCCCTGCTTCTGCTGGCCTTTTAGCGGAACCGTCGCGACGGCGATGCCCGCGCTGGTCGCCTCCACAAAGCGCCGGCGTGAGATTTTGCCCATCGGAAAACCTCCTGACTGGTCGCGCACACAACTGCCGTGCACTTCCGACGGGCTGATTTTATCATTTCCGGCCGTCCGGCGACAGAAGTAAGCCTGCCGCTCGTGGCGCGCAACCTCCGGCGAATTTCAGAACGTGATGGATCCGCGCATTATGCAGTTTGCGCCCCGCCTTGAATTCTCGCGCTGCCCGGTTACACGGCGACGCCGGCGGGGCGGCCGGACTGCACGGGCTCGCGGATCTCACGCTCTCGCGGCTTCGGTCTTCGCCAGCAACGGCCCCACCGCCTTCGCGACGTTTTCCCGGACGGCGCGGTCCGATGACAGGGCCGCGATCTCTTCGATGGCGCGCCCAACCAGATCGTTCCGGACTCCCGCAGACAGCCTGCTCCAGACCGGATCGCCCGGGCCAGTGTGGTGAATGTGGCCTTGCGGGTCGATCCATGCGCCTGGAGCGTCGTTGGTAATGCCGAACAGAATCTTTACCACGGCCATGGGGACGTGCAGCGGCCCCTCCGCAACCGCTTCATACGAGTACCCGAGCGCCAGATTGTCGATTACATCCGACGGCTTGTAGCTCCTGCTAAGCGGAGCGGGCCCGCCCATGCTAAAGATCATTTCGTCATCCAGGTTGTGCCCCTGCGCCGCGCCCGTGATGGGCAGATACGGCGCGTCGCCGCCATGGAGCTTCTGCCATGCCCACCATAGCCGGTCGATATTGCAATGGTGCAGAAAGAACACCGGATCGTTCGGCGAAGTAGCTTTCATCATGGTCCCTCCGACCCACCGGTGGACGAGATTGTGGAGCTCGTACTCCATCCGGGAGCGGAAGCCGCCGTCACTTCCCTTGTAGGGCGACTTCTCATAGGGCGTGGCGCCTTCGACCGACACAATCTGCGCTGAGATTGGCAGCGAGATCGCATTCGGGGCCCCGCCGAAGTCCCGCTGCAAGTAATTGGGGTCTCCCGGACTATCCGTGACCTTCAGCGTCCAGTGATTGGGACCATCGAACGCAAACGGGCCGTCGGTCACCTTGTGATTCTGGCTCGCATCTCCGTTCGATCCCAGGAAGTCCGGAGTCAGTGGATTCGAAGCGGGGTCCGTCCAATCCCAGTACGGCAGCGTAACACTGGGGTCGATTGCTGCGAGGTCATTTTCGAACTCCAGGACCAGCGCCCGGTGCCACGGAAGGAACGCTGGAGCGTAGTGCCCCCAACCGGGTGTGAATTGGGGATCGTCCGGGAATCCTTGCTGGGCCATCATGGCGTTCATGTGCACTTCGGAGTAGTCGTCGTACCGGCCCCGGGTGTTATCTTGAGGGTGCAGAACGCTGGGTTTCTTCTTCAGCGCAAGTACCGCGTTGACGAAAGCCTGTTTTTCCGCATCGGTGAGATTTTTCACATTTTTTCGCAGGCGCATAACATGGCTCCTTGGTCACGAGGCGAATTCAACGTCACGGCGTCCCCTGCAACTGACCAGCCAGCAACAAACGGCTCAGCATCCTCAGGAGAACTTGTTCTGAAGATGACCAATCCGCGGCCAAAGCCTTCGGGGCGTTGCTGAGAGAGATCTATCCGATTGATGAGAACCGTAGCTCAAAAGATATAAATTCAGGAGCGGCTGTGCGGAATTACGCGATTTTTCCCGCTAAAACCGGTAAAGCATCAAATACACCACCACGCCGGTCACGCTTACATACAGCCAGATCGGAAAGGTCCAGCGGGCGATGGCACGATGCCGCGGAAAGTTGCCCTTCAGGGCGCGGCGCAGGGTGACGATCGCCAGCACTGGCACGGCCGCGGCAAGGATCGTGTGGGTGGCGAGGATCGAAAGGTAAATCCAGCGGATCAGACCGGTTTTGGTGTAGTAAACCACGCCGGCCAAGGAATGATAGATCAGATACGAGATCAGAAACAGCACCGAGACGCTGAACGCGGCGATCATCGTGCGTTTGTGAGCTTGCTTGCGGCCCTGGCGGATGAAACGGTAGGCGATCACCAGCAGAACGGCCGCGGCGGCGTTGAGAATCGCGTTCAGCGCAGGCAGGTTTTCAACTGTCAAGAGCGTTCCCGGAGCAGGTCCTTCGCGTCCGCGATCAGAGTGGTGATGGCATTCGGCTCCGAGGTGAGATAGTAACCGCGGATTCTCGATTTGCGGTCGACCAATACAAAGCGTGTGGAATGATCCAGCGTGCCATCGATGGCGCCGAGTTGGAAGACGTCGTGGTCCAGATGGTTCAACACCGGAACGGGCCCCGTCAAAAAGTACCACACGCCCGGACGCGCCGCGTAGCGGATAGAGTAATCTTCGAGCACTTTGGGCGTGTCGCGTTCCGGGTCGATAGTGAACGAAACCAGCTTGACTTCCGCCACAGCCAGAGCCGTCTGCACCTGCCGCATCTGAGAGCTCATGCGCGGGCACGGGCCCGGGCAGTTGGTAAACATAAAATCGGCCACCCAGACATGGTTGGCCAGTTTCGAGCTATCGAAAACCGACCCGCTCTGATCGGTGAGCTTGAATTCCGGCACCGTGTTATAGACCGGCAAGCCGGAGTGCGAGGAGCATCCCGCCAGGCCTAGCGCCGCCAGCGCGAGGCTAGAGATGAAGACCGTCGAAGACCAGCAACCCATAAAGCAGCGGAAGATAAATCACGCTCGCCAACAACACCTGCCGGGCCCGCAGAATCGTGCGCTGGGAGGCCACACGGAATCCGGCGTAGAGCACCAGCGCGCCCAGCACCAGCGCGCCGAAAAGGTACACGTTTCCGGCCATCGCGAAGAAGCTCGGAGCCAGACTGATCGGAACCAGCGCCATCGAAAACAGCACGATGCGGCGGGCCGTGGAATCGCCATCGGGCTCGACCACCGGCAGCATGCGGATTCCGGCGCGCGCGTAGTCTTCGCGGTACATCCAGGCGATCGCATAGAAATGCGGGAACTGCCACAGGAACAGGATGGCGTAGAGGATGCCCGCTTCGAAGTTCAAGCGGCCGCTGGCGGCGGCGTAGCCGATCAGGGGAGGCATCGCCCCGGGGATTGCTCCGATGGTCGTGGAAATCGGCGAGACGCGCTTCAACGGCGTATACACGAACAGGTAGCTCGCCAGCGTGAACAAACCGAGCAGGCCGGTGAGCACGTTGACGCCGAAGCACAATTCGGCAAACCCCGCGGCCGACAAGGCCACGCCGAAATACAGCGCTTCGAGCGAGGTCAGCCGCCCGGAAGGGATCGGCCGCGCTTTGGTGCGGCGCATCAGCGCATCATGGCCCGCTTCGTACCATTGGTTGAGCGCCGCGGTTCCACTGGCGATCAGGCCAGTCCCGAGTAACGTATGGAACAACTGCCACCAGGTCCAATCCGGCGCCAGATGCGAACCGAACAGAAAACCCACCGCCGTGCTCATCAGGATAAAGGCGGTGATGCGCGGCTTGGTTAACTCGAAAAAGCTCGTGACCCGGTCCTTTCCCGCTGCCGGCGCGATCATGAGGTCACCGCCGCAGTCTCCGACGGCTCCGCATGTTCCTGCGGAGCGGTTACATTCCGCCACACCTGAATCGCCACAACGATGCTGGAAGCCAGCGTTAACGCGCCGGTCGCCACGTGCGCGATCGTGAAGATCAGCATGGGCGCCGGTTTTTCAGCCGCGCCCAGGCGCGCGAAATAGGTTTCAATGCCCAGAAATACCTGGATCAGCGTCACCGCGAGCATCGTTTTCGCGGCCCTGCGCAGCGGGGCATGGTTCGGGAATTGATGCAGCACGAAGGCTCCCAGGATCAGAATCGCCAGCGAGACTATCATCGCGCCGATGATGTGCGGCAGGACTCCAATGGCTCCGTGGCGGAAACCGGCGCCCAGGGCGATCTGCCCCAGGATCAGGACGCAGGTGAAGACCGAGAGACTCCGCAGCGAAGGTTTCCCGTAATCCTCGACCATCTGCGGACCGGCGTGCCAGCCGCGGGAAGTGAAAATGGCGATCGCCACGGTGGTCGAAAAGAAAAGCTGAGCCAGGCAGGCGTGCGAAACGCTCACCACCGGCGGCAGCAGCAGCAGCACCGTCAATCCACCAAGGACTCCTTGCAGGATCACCGCGCCCAGAGCGGCCCAACCCAGACGGCGCATCCAGCGGCGCGGTTCGGCAAGGGCGAACCAGATCGCGAGCCCGGTGGTCAGCATGCCCACGAAAGTCGCAATCATACGGTGCCCGTGCTCCCAGAAAACTCCGCCGATCATCGGCGGCATCACCTGCCCGTAGGAAAGCGGCCAGTCCGGAACCGAGAGCCCGGCCTGATGGCTAGTCACCGAAGCCCCCGCAACCACCAGAAAAAGCGTACACACGGCAAGCAGGACGGCGTATCGGTGCAACCAAGGAGTGGACATCGGAGTGGGGAATTACGTTCCTCTCTTACTGTAACACTTCTTGCGAGGGTAGAATATCACCGGTTGTTTCGGTGCTTCGTCTGCGGACCCGGCCTACCGTACCCGGCGGCTTACACACGGACTTCGCCGCTGCCGTTACAGACGCTCCCAGGCATCCGATATCATGGCACCTTGGCCACACGCATTCTGCTGATCGACGACCACTCTTTGTTCCGGGAGGCTGTCGCGCGCCTGCTCGCGAGCCAGCCCGATTTCGAAGTCGCGGGGGAATGCGCCACGGTAGGGGAGGGCGTCGAGATCGTGAAGCACACGCCGGTGGACGTTGTGCTGCTCGATATCAACCTCGGATTGCAGCAGGGCACGGCATTTCCGAATCTGGCTCGCGAGCAGGGATTCAAGGGAAAGATTCTGGTCGTGACTGCCGGGGTCAGCAAGCTGGAAGCCGCGCGCCTGATGGAACGCGGGTGCTCGGGGATCATTCTCAAGCACGAGCGTCCTGATCTGCTGATCGAAAGCATCCGGCGCACCGCGCGGGAGGAAAACGTCGGCAGCAGCGCCGCGGCGGCCCTAGCCGGCCAGATCAGCGCCGCCTCGCCGGAGGTGCCGGCCAGGCTCACGCGCCGCGAGCGGCAGGTTCTGCGCGGGATCTTCGGCGGCCAGACCAATAAGGAAATTGCGAACCATCTGAGTGTCTCGGAGCCGCTGGTGAAGAGCGTCGTCCAACAGCTCTTCACCAAGACCGGGGTTCGCACGCGCGCCGCCCTAGTGCGCATCGCGATCGAGCGATATTGGAAGGAACTGGAAGAAGCCGCCAACAGCGACGGATGACGTCACGTGGAGCTTCCGTTGGAGTGCGCTGCAACCGCCGGGAGCTCGACAATAAAACAGCATTCACCTGGCCGCTGCGAATGATGCAGCTCGCCTCCGAAGGTCCGGACAATCGCGCGCGAGACGAACAGGCCCAATCCGGTCGACGACGCGCCCGGCTGGAACGGCTGGAAGAGAAATTCCGCGGGCGCGACCCCGGGTCCGTTATCGGCAAACCGCACCAGGACGGATTTCGGCAACGCATAGGCGGTGATGCACAGCTTTCCTCCGGAGCTTTGCTGGAGCACATTACAACTGTTCCGGGCGAGATTCAGAAAGACCTGGAGCAGACCCGAATGGTTGGCGCGAACCTGGGGCAGCGGTTCGCCCACCTCCCACAGTAGATCCACAGCGGCTTCGGCGAAAGTCGGCGAGATAATGGTCCGCAATTCCTGCAAGACTGAACCGACGTCAATGCCTTCCAGATTTTCCTCGGCGGTCTCGGCAAGATCCTCTGTGGAGAGTTTCAGCACGCTCTCGATCACCGTGCCTAGCGCCATATAATCTTTGCTCTCGCGCACGCCGCCGGTATTGCCGAGGTTCAGGTGAAGCAGGGATGCGGCCGAAGCCAGGTTTCGCAATTCGTGCGAAACGGCACCCGCGATGATCCGCGAATTTCGCAGCAACTGCTGCAATCCGCTCTCTTCGCGATCCCGAATTTGCTCGGTCACGTCCAAAATGATGGACGCCAGCCGGACGTTTCCGGCGCTTTCGTAGCTCGATACCCAGGCCTGGAAATAGAACGCTTCTCCGCCGCGCCGGTAGCCGCGTCCTTCCACCATGGTGCGGGTCAACCGGACCACCCGCGTCGAACGCAGCAGAGTCGCGAGCACGGGAAGATAATCCTTGACCATTTCGCCTTCGGGCGAATCGGAAGTGAATCCGAGCATGCGCCGCGCGGATTCGTTGGCGATCGCAATCTGGCCGGCGGCATTCACCGTGAGCACTGCCGCAGGACTGCTCTCGACCAAGGCTCGGGCCTCGAGTGCCGCGTCGGCCTGAAGGCGCCCTTCTTCTTCGACCTTGCGCTTCAATTCCGCGGCAATCCGGTGGTTCCGCACCAACTCGCCTGCGAACAAGCTTCCTCCGGTGAACGCCACCAGACTCAACGCCAGCCGCTGTGGAGTACTCTCCTGCAACCCCAGAATGAACTCCCGGCCTACAGCCGCCGCGACCGCCATCACGAAAATACCCCAGCGCGGCATGAACGCGGCGGCGAGCAGCAGCGGGACCAGATAGAAGCCGCCCAGCGGAACCGTTTGGCCTACATACCGTTCGTACCCCACCAGCCCCGCGATCATCGAGAGGCAACCGATGACCACCAGCATGCGCCGCTCACGCGGGACTTCGTCGGTAAGGTGAAACGCCATGCGCTGCTTAAGTCCTAAATACTACTTGGAGTTACGCGGCCTCATTCCTATACGAAAGATAGCTTGTTTATCGCGCCGTACCTATCATAACGTTAAAACAGCCGCTGGGCGCCAAGTTCAGAAGCTGACAACGTGTCTCCTCCGAGCATGTTTTCTCGCCATGACTGCGCCGGCGGCTTCGGATGATCGGTGGCCGAGGGCAGGGGGAACCCCTGCCTTTGGCTATTTTGGCGTCCGAAAAACTCCCTCATCGCGGCCTTCCGCCGGCATCGCCACGAGCTCGGATATAAGATCGGGGCCGCATGATGCGCGGCATCGAGCTAGAACTTGGCTGATCACCACCTTGTTTCGTATCAAGTCGCGCGTCGGACGCGACCGGTTATTGACTCGAAGCAGCGCTCCTCTGGAGCCATGCGTGGACGCGGTTCTGGACGCAGCGCCGCTACCGGCAGCCACGCCGTAAGCGGGATTCAGGCTACTGCCGCCATGGGGCGCATCACGGTGGCGGGCTTTCGCGCCGGCGCCGCGGAAACGGACGCGTCCATGTATACGTTGACAAAATGACGGTGCATGGGCGCGCAGGCGGCCTCCGTGTGGATCTGCACGAATAACTGGCTGGCCGCACTGCGGCTTAAGTCCGGACAGGCTCGGGCCAGTTCGCGGGCTGTTCCCGCTGTGCAAACCTCGCACGTGAGCCCAGCTTCTACACAAACGCGCGGATAGTTTTGATTGGGGGAGGTCATTTTGTCAGGAACAGCAATTATCGCTTGCTGTGTCTGTCTCACCAAGGGCTTTGAGGAGGGTTCCGCATGCCGCGTATGCGGGTATCGAAAACTAGACCTGATGGTACTCGCCGTGGTTTGTTATCTTTAAGGGGAACGAAGACCATGCGCTGGGCTGCGCTGCTGATTCCGGCAGTTGCATTCGGGGCTCCCTCATCGTCGCCTCCTGAGTTTCGTGTGGCCACTCGGGCAGTGGCCGGCGGGGCGGAGCTGATTACCGTGCTGGCCAGGATTCCGGAGGCTCCCGATCCTGAAGCCGCCGACGTGCCCCTGGTGAGCATTCTCCGCGACACCCTGGGCGATGCGGATCCCGAGAACGACCGCCTTCGCTACGTTTGGGTCCACACTACGCCCCAGCCGACGCTCTTACAGCGCGGGGCCGCAGCGCTTCCGTTCTTCTACTTGCGCCCCAATTTGGGCAAGAACCCGGGGCGGCGTCCGGTTCCCGTACT
>Ga0070739_10004686_pt1 | contig 15996 bp, 7 predicted proteins | sample Coa_R1_7_FD_66445 | JGI IMG/M metagenome (GOLD analysis project Ga0070739, IMG submission 66445) | Surface soil microbial communities from Centralia Pennsylvania, which are recovering from an underground coalmine fire - Coalmine... | ecosystem: Environmental > Terrestrial > Soil > Unclassified ... | reverse complement strand
CAGCGAGCCGTTCGGCGAGAACGTGCTGCTGCGGCTGGACAAGGCCATCTACAAGGGCGGCGAGCCGTTGCAGCTAGACATCCGCTCGTCGGCGGGTATGCCCACGGTTTATCTTGATGTGGTCAAATCGGGGCAGACGCTGCTGACGAAATGGCTGGACGTGAAGGACGGCAAGGCCGAGTATAAGCTCGACCTGCCGGCCAGCGCGTTCGGCACGCTGGAGGTCCACCTCTATCAGACGCTCGCCTCTGGCGAGATCATCCGCGACAGCAGGGTCGTTTACGTCAATCCGGCGGCGGACCTGAAGATCGACGTCAAGGCCGACAAGGACACGTATCTGCCCGGCGAGAAGGGAACCATCCGCTTCGAGGTGACTGACAGCGCCGGCAAGCCCGCGGCGGCCGCTCTGGGCGTGCTCATCGTCGATGAGGCGGTATATGCCTTACAGGAGATGCAGCCGGGTCTGGAGAAAGTGTTCTTCACGCTTCAGGAAGAACTGCTCAAGCCACAGGCGCAAGCGGTGTACAAGCCAAGCGAAAAGCTGGACGACATCGTTCGCCAGCCGGTCGTCGCCGACACCCAGCAGCAAATCGCCCGCGTGCTGCTGACGGCGATCAAGCCGAAGCCGCCGGCCCACTGGGAGGTCAATCCCGTTTCCGAGCGGCAGCGCAAGCTGGAAGAGCAAATCGCCGCCATCGGCTCCGCCATCTGGTGGCACTGGGGCATGTCCGGCAAGCCGGTCCTCACCAAGGACAGCAAGAGTTTTCAGCCGGGCCTGCTCGATGAATTGGTGAAGGCGAAGATGCTCGACGCCACGATGCTGACCGATCCCATCGGCGGCAAGCTGACGCTGGAGAGGTTGGCCGAGCTGGAGAAAGGCTTCACGGCGGAGCGCTTCGCCACCGCACTGACCGTGCAGGGGATACAAAACCTGCTCTGGCCGCTGGTCAATTACTGCCAGCAGCGTCAGGCGCAATGGCTCAAGGACGGCAAATGGACCATCCCCGCGGCGGCGCTTGCGGAAGCAGCCAAGCAGCAGGGCGTGCAGGCATCCTTGAATGATGCCTGGGGTCGTCCCGTGAAGCTGGTCAAGCTCGACAAGCCGCGCAGCTTCATCGGTGGTTGGGAGATGTACGATCAGTACGATCTCGTCTCCGCCGGACCGGACGGCAAGTTCGGCACGGCCGACGACGTGAAACTGCCTCCTCAGGACCAGTGGCATCTGGTACAGGTCTGGTGGATCACCGATACGTCGCGTCTTGCGGCGCAAGCCCAGTTCGCCCGGCGCAGCGGGGCTCGCCGCGAAATGCTCCGGTTGGGGGGAGCCATGCTATTTGAACGAGCTGCCATGCCGGCCCCAGGTTTCGCTGGCGGCGGCGGCGGTGCTATGCCCACGGCGGCCCCGATGGGTAATGTGACCAAAGCGATGGCTCGCCCGCTCCTACAAGACAAGGCCGACAGCGGACCGCAATCTGCCGCAAGTAGCAACGGTGCCGGTGGACCCGCGCCGCCGCGGCTGCGCGAGTATTTCCCCGAAACGCTCCTGTGGCAGCCCGCCCTTATCACCGATGAGAACGGCCGGGCCACGGTGCCCATCGATTTCGCCGATTCCATCACCACCTGGCGGCTGACGGCTTCGGCCTCATCGCGCCTGGGACTGCTCGGCGGCACGACCAAGCCGTTGCGCGTCTTCCAGGACTTCTTCGTCGATCTGGACCTGCCCATCGCCCTGACCCAGAACGACGAAGTTGCTTTTCCGGTGGCCGTCTATAACTACCTCAAAGGTCCGCAAACGGTCAAACTTGATTTGCAGCCCGAATCCTGGTTCGAGCTGGTGGACGGACTCGGTCTGTCGCGCTCAATCGACTTAAGAGCCAACGAGGTAACATCGCTCAAGTTCCGCATCCGTGCCAAGAACATCGGCCACTTCCCTCTGACCGTCAAGGCCAGCGGCACGAAGATGTCCGACGCCATCAAGCGCAGCATTGAGGTTGTGCCCAACGGCAAGATGATCGAGCAGGTCGCCACGGATCGCTTGGCCGGCACGGTGACGCAGACCGTCACCATACCGGCCAGCGCCATCGCGGACGCCTCGAAGCTGTTCGTCAAAATCTACCCCGGCGTCTTCAGCCAGGTCTTGGAAGGGACGGAAGGCATGTTACGCCTTCCGGGTGGCTGAATGGAGCAAACGTCCTCCGCGGCCTATCCGAATATCCTGGTCGTGGATTACGTCAAGAAGGCCCGTTTGGCCTCTCCTGAGCTTCTGATGAAGGCCGAAAACTTCCTCAACATCGGTTACCAAAAACTGCTCACCTTCGAGCGTCCCGGCGGTGGCTTCGACTGGTGGGGCAACGGCGAACCCCTGATCTGGCTGAGTGCCTACGCCCTCCAGGAGTTCAACGACATGGCCAAGGTTTACCCCATCGACCGCGGCGTCATCGACCGCACCCAGAAATTCCTGATGAGCAAGCGCGACAAGGATGGCACCTGGTCGAACATCGGCATGACCCACAGCGAAACCATCGCAAGCATGGGCAATCCGAAATTGCTCCTGACCAGCTACGTCGTCTGGTCGCTCTTGGACAGTGGGCTAAAGACAGCGGACCTGAAGCCGTCTGTCGAGTACATCCGCGATCACGTCAAGACGGAGGAGAACGCCTACATCCTGGCCCTGGCCGCCAACGCCCTGGCTTCGTGGGACGCCAAGGACGACAGCACGCACGAAGTGCTGACCAAGCTGCTGGGGAAGCTCGACTCCAAAAAGAAGGACGTGCCAGAGTGGCAGGCGATCAGCTTCCCAGCCGAGGGCCAGTCGCTCGCCTACGCGCACGGCGACAGCCTGACTATCGAGACGACCGCCCTAACGGTGTTGGCCATGCTCAAGAATGGCCAATTCACCAACAGCGTCAACAAGGCGCTGGTGTACCTCATCAAGTCGAAAGGACCGTCCGGCATCTGGGGCAGCACTTCTGCGACGATTCTGTCGCTCAAAGCGTTGGTCGCGGCGGCCGGGGGTGCCAAGCACAAGGGCGTCACGCCGTTTACCATTCTCGTGGGCGGCAAGGAGGTCCAGCACGGCGAAGTCACCGAAGAGAACGCCGACGTGCTGCAAATGTTCGATTTGAAAGAGCATCTGCGGCCCGGTGTCAACGAAGTGACATTGAAGGTCAAGGGCGAGACGAACTTGATGTATCAGATCGTTGGCCGGCACTTCGAGCCGTGGAAGTCTGAGGCAGCGAAGAAGCCCGCCCTGGAGGTGGCCGTCGAGTACGACCGTACCAAGCTGTCCACCTCGGATCTGCTGCGTGCGAAGGCGACGCTGAAGTACGACGGCGCGGTGCCGACGTACATGGTAATTGTCGATCTGGGCATTCCGCCGGGCTTTAACGTAGAGGCCGGCGATTTCGCCGACATGGTTGGGGCCAAGAAGATCCAGAAATTCAGCCTGACCGCCCGTCAGGTGACGCTGTACCTGGGAGACATCAAGCCCGGCGACGTGTGCAGCTTCGAGTACACCTTGAAGCCGAAGTACCCAATCAAGGCCAAGACGCCCTCCAGCGTGGCCTACGAGTATTACACCCCGGCCAACCGTGCAATTGCCCAGCCAGTCGAGTTGGTCGTGGAGGACCGCGTGAAATGAGCGGGTGACCTACCCGCAGGGCGAGCGGGGGGTGTCAACCCCCCGGTAGTTCCACCGGGGGGTTGACACCCCCCGCTCGCCCTGCTGCGAACCGCTATCCGATGTGACCCAAGGGCGATGGCAAAGACCAAGCCCTTGGTCACATCCGGCGTACCTGTACCTCCGGCTCTGCCGAACAGCATTCGAGCAGGGCAACTGGAAAAGTTCCCAGCACTTTGGACAGCCAGAGGCCGGAAGTGCCGTCATGATTGTCGGTAGTCAACACTTCCCCCGTGAAAAGGTTGCGATAGCGGCAGCTGGCTAGGGACGCAGGCAGCACGAGCCAGGTCGTCTTCCACACCTCGGCCCCTATGGGCGGCTGCACATTGGCGTCGGCCAGACGCACGACCAGTCGAGGAGCCACAACAAGGATGGCCTCCGCGCTGGTCGAGCGGACGAACGCGCAGATGTGATCGCGCTTCGATCCGGACGCCTCCAGAGGTACATACGCGCCGAGCTTGAAGAGTCGCTCGTGCGCCCGGCGGTACTGAAGCGCCTGGTAGATCAAGTACAATTTGATGCGGCCATCCGGTACGTTCGCCAGTAGCTCCGAGGCGAGCGGCCGCAGGTCGCCACCCAGCGTATCGATGCGGTTTCGCAAGTCGCTTAATACTTCGCTCCTCCGCCTGTAGTCTACCGGCCGGCGGTTGTCCGGGTCCACCAGCGACAAATCCCACATCTCCGAACCCTGGTAGAAGTCGGGAACTCCGGGGCAGGTCAGCTTGAGCAACACCTGGGACAGCGAATTAAAATAGCCGAAATACGCCAATTTCCGCTGGAAGACGAGCAAATCTTGTAGAAACGGATCGTTTTCGCAATCGGGCAGCACGCGGACGACGAACTGCTCAATCGCGTCGTCATACTCCTGATTGGGGTTCACCCAACTGGTATGCACCTTGGCTTCCTTGGTTGCCTTTCGCATGTAGTCGGCGATGCGTTGGCGGAAAGCCGCGATGCCGTCGGCGGCCAACGGCTCGGCCGGCCAGGCGCCAAGCAGGATCTGATACAGCAAATACTCGTCGTTGCGGTCGGGCGCCGGCTGGTCGTCAACGACGAGCTTCTTGGAGGAATTCAAACGGCTCCAGCGGCCGAGCGCCGCTTCCCACTCCTCCGCCATCTCCGATAGAGCATCCAGCCGCGCCCGCACGTCTTCGCTGCGTTTGGTGTCATGCGTCGAAGTGGAGAGCAGCGAGTGCGGCCAGCGCTCCAGCCGCTCGATGTTTTGCCGGTGGAATGCGGATAAGGAGACGCCGTAGCGATCGGGCGAGCCGCCCACTTCGTTGAGCGAGATCAAGCGGTTGTACGTGTAGAAGACAGTGTCCTCCACGCTCTTGGCCATGATCGGCCCGGTAAGCTGCTGGAACTTCATGGCCCACTCGATCAGCTGGGGCCGGTCCGACTCGCCAAAGTCGCCGAGATTATCCAGCAACAAAGTATCGCGCACAAAGTCGAAAATCGCTTCTGCCGTTCGCGGATTGCGTCGCTTGGCTTCTTCGATTGCTGCTTCGAGGAACTGCCGGTCACGCGATGAAACGCCGTCGGGACCGCTGATGTAGGTGCGATAGACGCGTAAACAGGCGATCACTTCGCGTAGCGCGAAGGTCAGACTATTGAGCGTGAAATCGCGATAACGGCGGTTGCGTTCGGCGATGCGGTCCAACTGATGGCCCAAGGCGTTGATCTCGCTGGCCATGCCGACCAACATAATCATTTTCTTGGTCGAATTGACCATCTGGCGGAAGTCGGTGCGTCCGCGCGTGAATTGCTGGTAGATGTGATCGAAGGCATCCCGGCTGTCGGCGTCCACGAAGAGACCATTGACGGCGTTGAGGAAGTCGTAACCGGTGGTTCCATCCACGGCCCAATCCGGCGGCAGCGCCTCGCCCTCGGATAGTATCTTCTCGGCGACCACATAGAGCGGCCAGACAGTGGGACGAAAGGATTGCTGTCCCAGCGCATCCGCGAAACAGCGAGCCACAGTCCGGGGCAGATCGTCTACCGGATGCTCCGCCGGTAGCGCAGCACGGACGTGGGTGAGTACGAACGATTCTTGCAGCTCCCGGAAGTAGCGTGCCGGCTCACGCAATCCATCGGGATGGTCGATGCGCAAGCCGGTGGCCTTGCCGTCGGCCAGCAAGCGGAAGAGGATGCGGTGGGCCGACTCGAACACTTCCGGCGATTCCATGCGCACGGCCGCCAGCTCGTTGATGTCAAAGAAGCGACGGTAGTTGACCTCTTCCGTGGCCACGCGCCAGTAAGCCGGGCGGAACGCCTGGTGTTCGATGAGATTATCCAGCGCGTCGAAGCTACGCGGGTCGCCGACGTTCCCGTTAAGCGCGACCACGGCGCCATCGAGTGCCGAGCGCACCGAAGGGCTGGCATCGTACAAGGTTGCCAGCCGGCGCTTGATAACCTCCTTCTCGCGGTTGCGCTCGACGACCTTGGCGGCCGGCAATTCATCGCGAGGGGGCAGATAACTCAGAGCGGTTAAGATGCTGCGGAGTTCGTGTAGCTCCGGGTGTTCCTCCCCCAACTCACAAGCGACACCGGCCAGTGCGCCCTCAAGAATGATGGGATAGGTGCAAGGTGCAATCGGCAATTTGACATCGTAATAGTAGAGAAAAAAGGCCCCGTTTTCGAAGCCCAGACGGATCTTGCCTGCTTCCAAAACACGGCCGTACTGGTCTTCGAGCAGTGGGAGTAGGACCTTATTTTCCAGATCGGGGTTGACCGGGTGCCAATCGATGTCGAAGTGGCGAGCATAGACCGAGCTGGATCCGTTCTCCAGCACGTCCATCCACCAGGCGTTGCCGGCGTCGGCGATGCCCATGTGATTGGGAACCATATCGAGAATCAGCCCCATTCCCCGCGCACGGAGCTCGTCGCTGAAGGACTCAAATTCTTCTTCCCCACCTAGATCCGGATTGAGCCGGCTATGATCGCAGATATCGTAACCATGTGGGCTACCGGCGCGCGCCTGCAACACCGGAGAAGCGTAGCAATCCGTGATTCCCAAGGCGTCAAGGTAGGGTACGAGATCGCGGGCATCGCGGAACGAGAAACGCGCGTTGAGTTGGAGGCGATACGTCGCGGAGGGCACCCGCCGCTTTGTAAAACAGTCGGCAATCAACTTGGCAATTAGCTCTGCATCGCCAGGCTCGGCCGTGCTGTCGTCCGCTTGCGGCATCGACATGCCCAGTTGCTGGCCCAGCCTGGTGAAGTGTTCCAGACAGTGCCGTATCGCATCTCCTCCCTCACCGGCCTGTTTGAGCAATACGGGAAAAACCTCACGTAGCAATTCGCGGCAGAGACCCTCGAGCGGATGAGCGTCGGGGCGCAAGGGGATGGTATACGCTCGGTCGGAGTTCTCGGTTTCGGCCTCCGCGATCGGGCTTCGCTCAGCCGGTGCAAGCGCGCGGGCGGTCTGCCGCATCTTCATGATGGATCGATCCTCCCTGGCACGGTCGCACGATTTCCTCTGTCCCACCGCAAGTCGCTTTTCTGGGCAAGAGCGGCGCTTCTCACGAAAATCGTCTAAATGGAGAGTTTGGTTTAAGGCGATCGTAGGGAAAAAGCTAACGCGCTGCGGGCAAGGAACTGTCACACGGCTTTTGATGACAGTATCGCTTCGTTAGGAGTGCCTCTGCCGATGAGAGCGAAAGGAAAGTTTGTGCTTTTGCCCTTGGGCGGTCCGATCGCTCCTGAGTTAGCCGCGCCGGAATGGTTGTTAGCCACAGTGCCGAGGAATGTCAAGCCGATTTTTCCCAGATGATGGCTTTCCCGGTAAGCCGGCCGCAGCGAGGATCTGTCTGCAACGCTCGCGGTCGTAGCCCCACTCCCAGAGCGGCTACCCGTACACGAGGGGCGTAATCTGCCCGTTGAAAGTCGTTTACTTCAATCGAACGCTTTCGGCGAATTGCTGTAGGTCTTGTCCTTTGAGAACGGCAGCCAACAAGTCGGGAAGGCGGTCCGGGGTACATCCGAAACAGGGCATTCCAAGCTTCGATAGCTTTCCGGCCAGGTCGGCATTGAACGAAGGCTGCCCCTGATCGGAGATGGCCAGGAGCGTGACTGCCCGCAGGCCGCTCTCCAGCAAAAACTCCATCTTCTTGACGAAGCGCTTCTCGTTGGGACTGGTATCGAAGAGATCGGCGATCAAGATATACAGCGTCTTGGCCGGGGTGTGCATGAAGCGCTCGCAGTAGCAGGTCGCTTTCCAGTAATCCTCCGCCCCTCCGAGTTGGACGCCGAACAGCAGATCGACCGGATCGGTGCAATGCTCGGTCAGGTCCACGACTTCTGCGTGATTGAAGGCGACGACGTGCGTTTCCACAGCCGGCATGCTCGCCAGAATCGCCCCCATGATCCCGCCGTAAATCAGCGACGTTGCCATGGAGCCGGATTGATCCATCGCAATGATGACGTTCCACTCGTTCTGCCGATGCCGCCGACGGAAAAACGAAATCTGCTCCGGAATGATCGTCTTGAGCGAGACATTGTAGTTCTTCAAATTGCGGCGGATGGTGCGCGGCCAATCGAGGTTAGGCAGGCTGCGGAACGGAGAATGCTGGCTGCGGTCGAGCGAGCCGCGAATGGCCTGGGCGAATCGGCTCTCCAGGCGTTTGCGCAATTCCTCGACCACCCGGCGCACCAGGTCGCGGGCCGCAGCCTTGGCCTTCTCCGGAACCAGGTTCTTCAGTTCCAGTACCGCACTGGCCAGATCGATGGATGGCTCGACCCTGGCCAAGATCTCCGGCTCGAACAGCAACTCCTTCATGCCGCGCCGCTCGATGGCGTCCTGTTGCAGAAGGACCACGACATCCTTGGGAAAGAAGTTGCGGATCTGATCGAGCCAGCGCGCGACCCGCGGCATCGAGCGGCCGCGGGTCGCGCCATGAGGGCGGCCCTCGGTCGGCGATTCCCACTCGCTACGGCTGATTTCTTCCTCCGAAACACCCGCGTAAATCGCTTCGAGCGCTTCGTCCATCTCCATCTGCTCGGCCGACAGCCCGCAGCCGGCCGGCGACAGTTGAGACAGGGACTCTTGCGCGTCCTTGCCTAGAATCAAACGCCAACGAATGAGTTGTTCCGGATTGAACATGGTACGCCCTACACGTCAAAGTCAAACTCGTTCAGTTCTTTCAACTTCTCTTCCTCGGCGTCGGTCAGCGGCTGTTCGATCATTTCACTGGCGGTATCCGCGTTCAGTCCCCAGAACTCGCCGAGGTTCTCGGCGATATGACGTTTCTCGCGGGCGCTGAACGGTCCAAAGGCGCGCCGCAGAAACACCAAGGCCCTGCGAAATTGCTCCTCGTCCAGCGATTCGATGTATCCCGCGAGCTGTTCCCACAACGTCTGCCGCGCCAGGAGAGCGTAGCGATTTCGTTGCGCCAATCCTTCAAACCAGCCGGCGCCCAGGTCTGCCGGTACGCCGGGTGATATTCGGCGTGAGACTTCCCGGGCGAGGGCGTCATTTTGCATCAGTCCGCGTTCGAGCAAGATGGCGCAGGCGTATCCCGATAAGGTCGGATTGCGGTCGTCGGCGTCGGCCAGCCTCTGGAGCTGCTCGATCCACAGCGGCCCTTCCACGCGGTCGTGGAAATCCAGAGCGACCTTGTTCAGCTCATCCATCGCCTGCATCATCGGTTTGACCGACTTCTCGTCGCAACTGGCTGCCGCGAAGAGAGCCAGCGCAGCCTCGACGAACAGCTCCTCCAACAGCGGCATCAGCGGCTCCGGGTCGAAGCGGCGCACATCGCCATAGCGGACAACCAGGCCGAGCTGCCAGGCCGCGGCCGCAAGTGCGGTGAACTCGCTGCTTGTCGCAGCCAGCTCTTGCAAGCGTCGCCGCGCTAACTCCATCGACTTCATCAATCCACATTGGCAAGCATCGCGGACCAGCGCCGCCGCATCGGCGATGGACGTGCAGGCTTCGAGCTGCGACTTGAGCTTGTACGCAGTGGCCAACTCCACTGTTTCGCCCAGCAGCACCGCCTCGACCAGCTGGATTTCACTTTCCGGCGTCCACTGCACCAGCCACTTCTCGGCCCACGTTGCCGACTGCTGCCGAGTTGCGGCCGGCCTGGCGAACGATACACCCAGCACGCGCAGCCGATGAAAGAACGAGGAGCGATGCAGGTCCAGAAAGGCCGCCTCTTCACTCTTGACACGGCGGTTCTCCCGCAAGTCCAGTTCCAGCTCTTGCTGAACGGCGGTGCGATACTTTTCCAGCTTGAGGCGTTCTAGCTCCCGATCGAAGTCCGCTTGAATCGATGTCTGGCTCACTCCCCTGGGCAACTGGCCGATCACCGTGCCTACATCGACATGGGCCAGCGATTCCTTGACGGTTGACAACTCGCCCTGACCCAGCAGCGTGACAGCGGCATCGTGCAAGTCCGCGAGGGTTGGAGCCAGACCGTTCTTCAGCGCCGCCAGGGTTTCCGCCAGCCGCACGCCGTCGATCACCTCGGCGGTCGAACGATGCGTGCCGGCCTCACGGAGATTGCGAGCGACCAGCGACAGATAGTGCCGCGATAGATCGGTGACGCCATGCTCGTTGAGCGCTTGCCAGAGCAATTCAAAGTACGCGGGAGCTTGATTGCCGGCGCCGTACCCGGACTGCGACGACAGGCGAAAATAGGAATACGGCATGAGGGTCCGCTTGCTCGACCGCCGGGGCAGCAAAGCGAGTTCTTTGTCCGTCATGGCCGGAAACGCGCCGCTCAGAACCGGCGCGTGAAATGCACCGACGACAGCGACGATCTTTTCGGGTTTGTATCCCGCAGCAACCGCTTCCTCGACTCGGCGGCGCATGTAGGCTTCGCGCACCAGGTTCTCCGCGCGCCAGCGAGGCTCGTCTTCTTCCAGCTCGCGGATGGCCTGGCCCAGCTCCAGCGCCGCCCCGTGATAACTGCCCGACGACGGGTTGTGTTCAAAGTGGCGTTCCCAATAGGTGTCGTAATCACGCTCGCCGGCCAACTCGGCGATCCGCTGGTACAGCGACTGGCGCGGCTCCGGCACGCCGGCGGCTGCCAATATCTCGTCCTCGGAGGGAGGCGTTTCTCTCGCCTCGCGCCGCTTCTTTTCCAGCCGTTGGATTTCGGCGTCTTGCAAGCCGAGAAAGATAGCGGAGGGAAGATCGAAAAACTCGACCGCAACGTCATGCTCGTGCGCCCAGCAGATCGCCTGGTACTCCGGACTGTAGCGCGCGAAGGGATAGACGAGCGTGCGGACGGGCAACGAATCGGTATAGGCCAAAATGGCAATCGGCGGCTGCGTTTGCTTGCGTGTGACGTCGGGTAGCAAATCGGTGGCGTCGTCCAGCCCTTCGATGAGAACAAGGTCCGGCAGGACGCGGTCAAGAAACGCGCGCAGATGCCACGCGCCCATCGGCGACAGATGGCGAATACCGAAGACATTGATTTGCCAGGTCATGGGTAATCCAAACCACTAGAGCGCCTATCAGGCTGGTGTAGCGGGTCCGGCTCGGCTCGCCGGACCTACCGGTAGGTGCCGCGAGCCGAGCGGCACCCGCAACCGCTACATCTACCTGAAAAGCGCTCTAGTCCGGAGCGGACGCTCCGGGCTAGTTTTGCGTTTACTTCTACTCATTGTGTTCGGAGCAAGCCTTGAACAACGGTCGCCAGTCTGCACCGCGCTTTTTCATCACATTGGTCAGATACTCTTGCCAGGTAGTGCGATCTTTTTCCTCGTCCTTGACAATCGAGCCTTGCAGACCGGCGGCCAGGTCTTCCGCCGTCACTTCGCCAGAGCCGAAGTTGCCAGCCAGTGCCATGCTGTTGGCCAGCACCGAAATCGCTTCCGCGGTGGACAGCACGCCGGACGGCGTCTTGAGCTTGTTTTTGCCGTCCAGCGTTTGTCCCAGGCGAAGCTCGCGAAAGACGGTGACGACCTTCTCGACCGCCTCGTCGGCGGGAACCTTGGCGCGCAGGGGAAGGTTCGCGGCCAACTCGGTAACGCGCTTCCGCACGATACTCACTTCCATTTCCAGCGTTTTGGGCGTAGGCAGGACAACAATATTGAAACGCCGCTTGAGTGCCGCGGACATGTCGTTAACGCCGCGATCGCGCGTGTTGGCCGTGGCGATCACCGAGAAGCCTTTTTGGGCGGCCAGCTCGGTGGAAAGCTCCGGCACCGACATGCGCTTCTCGGATAACAGCGAAATCATCGCGTCCTGCACTTCCGAGGCGCAGCGCGTGATTTCCTCGAAGCGGGCCAACGTGCCGCTTTCCATGGCGCGATAGATCGGACTTTTTATCAGCGCGGCCGGGCTAGGCCCCTGAGCGATGAGCATGGCGTAGTTCCAGGTATAGCGGATCTGCTCTTCCGTTGTGCCGGCGGTGCCTTGCACAACCTTGGTCGAATCGCCGTTGATGGCCGCCGCGAGATGCTCGGAGAGCCAGCTCTTGGCCGTACCCGGTTCGCCAATCAGCAACAGCGCCCGATCGGTGACGAGCGTGGCGATGGCGATTTCGACCAGGCGTTCATGCCCCATGTACTTGGGCGTGATGTCGCGCTTACCCGCCTTGCCGCCGCAGATGTACGTATGCACGGCCCGGGCCGACATCTTCCAGCCGGGCGGTTTTTCGTGTTTGTCGTCCTGGATCAGCGCCGCGATTTCCTCCGCATATAGCTCCTCTGCCGGCGCCCGCAGGACTTCGCCGTTGCGTGTGGCCTTCTCGGCGGTTGCTGGTATGGTCTTAGCCATGAGATTTCCTTCTGCTTCAGGGAGATGTCGCCGTCGGTGTGGTTTGTTTCAACTGGGTCACGTGATCGAGTAGCTGGTCGATCATCCGCTCCGGCAACGTGGGCAACAGCGCTTCCAGCTTCGGAAGCGCCTCGGCTTTGGGTAGCCGGGGGATCAGGTGCCCGATCCAGTAATAGCTGTAGTAGCTGTAGGCGGCTTTTGCCTTGGCGCACTTCTCGATCAGCTCGATGGTGGCGTCGGTCGCCTCGGGATGACCGATGCGAATCATGGTGTTGAGAATTCCCAGCAGCTCATACTCCTGACCTGTTTTGCCGATCCGCTCTCGGAAGAGTTTACTCAAGAGCGCGTTGGCGCCGGCGTGACCCGGTCGGGCAAGCACCTGAACAAGATCGGCTCGACCCAGTTTCACGGCCAGATCGAGCCACTGCGGATCGAGATTGTCCACGAGGGAGGTTTGTTCCGGCTCGTGATACCAGTTTCTCTGCCCCTGCATCAAGAGTGCGATAATCGCTCCCCCCTTGACGTAAGCAGGCGCTCGACTCCTCTTTTTCTCGTTGGCACTGGCTATGACATAGGGACTGAACAGCGCAAAGACCTCTGCCGGCTTGCGGCAACGGCAAGCGGCGATGAACGCCTGAGCAAGGCTTTCAGCCGGCAACGTCTCGTGAGCATCGACGAGCGCGGATTGCACGGCGGGCGCGCCGGTCACCATCACGGACACAAGTCGTTCAACTACATCCTTGCCGCTAGGCTCCCCGCGATCCAGGGCGAGTTGGTCCGCCCGGCCAAACATGCGCAGGAGGAGTTGCTCGGTCCTCTTGTCATCGCGCTCCCTCAGGCACTCAAGCAGCAGACACATGCGCTGGTTTTGTTGACCGAGTGTCTTGACGTGCTGCTCCTTTCCAGCGATCAAGTCGTCAAACTGCTTCTCGGCCGCTTCGAGCAAAAAGTCTGTTACCACCGGGTTGCGGCTCTGGCGAATCGGATCAATTGCCAAGGGGAGATCGGCGCCGGCAATCGCATCGCACAGCACCTTGGCAGCCTGGTCCGCGCGGCTTTTGCCCAGAGCCTTCAAGGCCGCTGTTCGCACTTCCTTTGCTCGCGCTTTCAACTGTTCGAGCAAGAACGGCAGATCGTCGGGCGAATCGCCGAGGCAACCGATGGCCGCGACGCGCACTTCCTGGGAGCCTTCCTCAAGCGAGCGCTGGATGTAAGGGCGTGCACCCTCCGGGTCGAGACGGTGCATGAGCAGCAAACGCCGCGCGTGGCCGCCTCGCCCCTTGGGATTGAACATCGCCTGCAATTCGGGGACGATGGCCTGTCCGTAGAGCGGCAGGACCTTGTCTGCGACAAAGTCGGCGATCTCCGCGTAGCTGTCATCCAGCGCGGCCAGGGCAGGGGCGATCAGTCGAACATCCAGGAACGCACCGCGTTCCTGGGCATCGCGAATGATTTCGAGCCGGCCAGAGCCGGTGGTCGTCAGCGCTTCTTGCAATGGCTTCAGCATCCGAGCCGGCACCTGCGTCTTGAGCCGGCCCAGTTCGATGGTCTTGAGAGGGACCAATTCGCCGTCAATGCCCGTCTCTCCTTGCGTGTACAGGATAGCGCTGACCAGCGCGGCCAATTCCAGAAGCGCCGCGGCGGAGGTCTTCTCCTCGCTCTGCACAAGTTTTTTCACCGCTTCGCCAACCTTGGCGAACACCGGCGCTTTCTGGCCGGCTTGTTCCAGCTGCGGCACGAGCTTCTGGAGACGAAAATCTCCCGGCGCAACAGCGCTGCCGGCAATCGCCAGTCGCCGCGCTTCGTCGTAGGTTTGTTTCAGAATAGGAATGCTCATGGTGTCGTTATCCGATTCGGTTCGCTCGGCTCCTGTGTAGCCGAGCGAACCACGTCGCTACAACGTTAAGCGAATCACTTCGTCGTTGGTCACGATACTCAATGGTTTGACCTGCAACTTGCGGCTATCGAGATCGTGCCGGAACCGCACGATCAAGGTTTGATCTTGCAAAACGTCCCTGGGCACAAGCGACAGCAAGTGACAGCTACGCGGTTCTTCGGGCAAGCCCATGTCCGTCAGGACCAGGCGATCGCCGGTTCTATCTTCGACCACGCAGGCTTTCCCAACCGCGCCAATGCGGCGATAGCTCAGGGCATAGATGGGATACTTGTCCGCCAGCGGGTTCTTCAGGATCGCTTTCACCTCTTTGACCACGTCGGCGAACGTGCCGCGTCCGTGGGCGCGAATTCTCTCCAGGTCCTTCGATTCGATAGGCCTGGCCATCATCCCATCCCAGCGAACGCGCGGATTGAGGTCCCCCGGATATACGCACAGTTCCTTGATTTGGGCGACCTGGAAGAAGCTATCCTCGCTCTTGATGAACTTGGCGGCATGATAGGGACGGAACGTCTGCGTGAGGCAGATGCGGCCGCTGCCCAGGTTGATCCATATGCCCGAATCGACATATTCCTTGCGCGCCGTGTCGTCATACGAGTGAAAGGCGAGCTGCACCAGCTCCACGTTTTCCTCAACGAGGCCAGCCTCTTTCAGCTCGCGTAGTTGCCAGGCGTGTCCCAGCCAGGCTGCGATGCCGCTGTCCGTCTCGGGTGCCAGCGCTGGGTCGTCCAGCCGCGTTTGCAGATACGTGCGTCCTTTGCGGATCAAAGCGTGCAGCCGGCAAAGCTGGTCGAGTGCTTCGCTGTAGATGGCTTCACGCTCGGCGTTGGTCCGTTCCTCGCCATGCTCCGAATAAAACAGCTTCGTGTAACGCCGCAGGGCGGCTTGGGCGCCGGGCAAGTAGACGTTGCCGAGCTGCTTGGCCTGCTCCTCCATCTCATGGGCCGTCTTGGCATTCATGTTGCCGATGCCCAGCCGGACGATGTCTTGCGTCATCTTCTCCAGAAGATCGATCCCCTCGAGCTGAGCCTTGATCTTCTTGGCCAGCGCAGCCTTGTTGACCTTTACCGGCTTGTCGGCAGTCGCTTTCTGCTTCTCTTCCCGCGCTGCCTTTTTCTCGCGTTTGGCCGCCAACTCCTCCGGCACCTCGGCGGCGGTAAACGTCTTGCCTTCCACGCGCGCATACAACAGACCCAGGGCGTGCTTGCAGGGAAACTGCCGGCTGGGACAGGTGCAACGATAGACGGGCTTGTCCGGAACGCTGAAATCGGCGGAGCAGAGATACGGCGTCTTGCCGCTGCCCTGGCATTGCCCGAACCACAGGGTTTCGTCAGGCGAATGGTGCAGGCTTAGAAACTTGTTCTTCAGAACAAGGCCTCGCCCATTCTTCGCCGCCTCCGCATTGGGCGCGGCAGCTTCGATAAAGTCGTCGGTGAGAGAGATCATGGAAGACCGCTCATGTGATCCGTGAGGAACGAAGGAAACTGGGTGTAATTCTAGGTGTGAAAGATGGGCCGAACAAGTGGTACGGTCCTACTTCGATCGATCGGTTGCACCGATGCGATATTGGAACTGCGACACCGATGCAATATCGTCCGCGTTGTGGCCCGGTCTCCTGACCAGGCCACTGCCTTTGACCGCAGGTCTCCTCGGCCTACCTTCCCCGGAGACCTTCGGTCACGCCGGGTGGCCCGG
>Ga0070739_10004684_pt1 | contig 16010 bp, 17 predicted proteins | sample Coa_R1_7_FD_66445 | JGI IMG/M metagenome (GOLD analysis project Ga0070739, IMG submission 66445) | Surface soil microbial communities from Centralia Pennsylvania, which are recovering from an underground coalmine fire - Coalmine... | ecosystem: Environmental > Terrestrial > Soil > Unclassified ... | reverse complement strand
CTGGGTCGAAGACCAGACCGTCAGCTTGCCGTGAGGCTCGAAGTGACCGATAACGGCGTGGTTCTCCATGGGCGCATGGGTGTTGCCCTCAAAGAAGAACTCGTCCTCACGCACGTAGTCGGCTTCGGCAAAGCCCTCTTCGACATCTCCGAACTCGAGATGCACTTCCTTGTGGATGTTGGGAGCGGAGCCCTCATCCTCGTGTATACGGGGTTTCGCCGGATCGAGCGCTTCTCGAATTGACATAACTGACGGCAGCGGCTCGTAGAGCACCTCTATGAGATCGCAGGCGCGTTCCGCCGTTAGCTCGTCGACCGCGGCCACCGCGGCCACTGCCTCACCTACGTACCGCACTCGATCGATCGCGAACGCCGTCTCGTCCTGGGTTGAGGGCATGATCCCAAATTTCTGCGGCAGCTCCGCGCCGGTAACGACCGCGTACACGCCCTCCAGTGCCTCAGCCCGAGACGCATCGACCCGCAGAAGACGGGCGTGGGGGTAGGAGCTGCGCAACAACTTACCGAACGCCATCCGTGGGAGCTTGATATCGGCCGTGTACTTGGTTGCTCCCGTGGCCTTGGCGAGATAGTCGTACTTTCGCCGGCGCTTGCCGATTACGTTGAACTCGCCCGACACAGCCGGCGGTCGGTCGGCTTCAGGCAACGTTGCGGGTGGCTCGGCCTCGACCTCTACCTCAGATGTCATGCGCCTCTCGACCCGAAGGTCCTAGCCCACCTTCTCGGCGATGACAGCCTCACGCTCCGAGCCGGCCTGCACGACTGATTCGACGGCGTCGATGATCTTGGTGTATCCCGTACACCGGCATAGATTGCCTGAGAGCGCTTCCTTGATCTCCTGACGGGTGGGGGCTGGATTGTGAGCCAGAAGGGCGACGCCGCTGAGAATCATGCCCGGGCTGCAGTAGCCGCACTGAGACCCGCCCCGGTCGGCGAAGGCCAGCTGTAGCGGGTGAGGCTCGTTGTTGTGCATGAGGCCCTCGATGGTTGTGACCTCGCGTCCAACCACCTCCGCACCCAGCACCAGGCAGGAGACCAAAGGCTCGCCGTCGACGAGAACGGTACAGGCGCCGCACTCGCCCATCTCGCAGCCATGCTTGGTGCCGGTCAGGTCAAGATCCTCGCGCAGGATCTCCAGCAGCGTCTTGCTGTCGTCGCAGACCACATCACGGCGTTCGCCGTTAACCACCAGGTTGAGGACGTGCTTCATGGCTCCCTCAAACCGTCGTAGCCCTCACCGCTCGTGGCAACTTCGGCAGCCGCCGTGAATCCAAGAGTTCGTGCGTAAATCTGGCCCATTCTAAACCCGAACTTGGCTCCCAGCCGTCTCCAACGGCGCCTGTTCCTCGATCGGAAGCACTGTTTGGGCTGAGTCGTCACGACTCGCCGCGCCAAAGAGCCGCCGGTAGACCGTATCCAGGTCGGGCGCCGACCACCCGGGTGGTTTGAGCTGCTTGCCGTCGGCACGCACCGGGCCGCCAACCTTGTTCATGTTGGCTCGGTGCACCTCTCGAAAGAATGGGTCCAGATCCACGCCCATCTCCACTCCCGCCCCGAGAGTCACATACAGGAGGTCGCACAGCGCGTCGACCATGGCGAGGCGGTCTCGCGCCTCCCAGGCGGAGCGAAACTCTTGCGCCTCCTCTTCGATCAGCGAGCACCTCAGCTCGCCGTTGTAGGCGGCCGGGGCGACGGGCTCATCCGGCGCCACCTCCGGCCCGATCATCCTTCGATGAAACTCAGCCACGCATGACTGCGCTCGACCCAGTGCCACGTCCGTTAACTCCTCTCCCCCAAGATTCGTCTGCCCGATCGTGCTACCGAAGAGACCGGCGCCGGCCCGAAACGGCGATTAAGCGCTCACCCATCGCCTACCATCACGTAAAGCCTACGACGTGACGGAAACGGCAAATGTTGACTCCAACTCCGGCCGAGGTGGTTCTCTGGCTGCACATTCTGGCCGCGACCATCTGGATCGGTGGGCAGGCGACGCTGGCGGCGCTCATTCCGCTTGTCCGTGGCGACCGGTTGTTGCTCCAGCGTCTCGCCCGTCGATTTGCCGGCCTCGCATGGGTGGCGTTCGCCGCCCTCATTGTCACCGGGGTGTTGAATATGCACTTCGCCGGGATCGGCCTGGATATGACGGCTACGGCGAGAGGGAGAACACTGGCGATCAAGCTGGTGTTGGTCCTCGCCTCGGGTCTCGCAGCAGCCTTCCATCAGAGCCTTTCGGCAAGGAACCGGGAGTCGGCGGTCCTCGCTGCCGTAGGCGGTGGGTTGAGCCTGGCTGCCGCTATGGCGGCGGCACTATTCGGGGTGATCATCGCCCAGACGTAGGCTCTGTCTTCGGGTCCAATATAGTTGCCGAGTTGTAACCGACGCAACGGGCTCGCAACCGCTTCGCCGGGCCTGCGGCGTTACTGTACTTTCGAGCCGAGCGCATAGCAGTGCTCGGCGAAGACGTCAAATTCGTCTCCCACTCGCCATTCGAACGGCCGCCACTCGGCGGCCGTTCGTGCCTTGTTTGGGCGAATCCCCGCGCCGGAAGCCTGGCGAACCGATCGGTCGCGAGCCGTTGTTCCTTCAGTTCCAGGTAGACTACAAGGTACATTCGTTCGGGCGATGGGGCTCGCCCAATTTGCCTTTTGAGGCTGATGGCTCCTGTCGAAAGGAGTTGTCATGCGGACGGTGTTGGGCATTCTGGTGGCGGGTGCCGTGGGGGCAGTCCTCCGCTATGAAGTGGACGGGCTCATCACCAGCCAAACCGGCGGCGGCTTTCCGTGGGGCACCTTTGCGGTCAACGTCTCGGGCTCCTTCGTCCTGGCATTGCTGTATACGGTCTTAGTCGAACGGTTCAGCGTGGACCCCACGGTCCGTTTCTCGCTCACCGTGGGACTCCTGGGCTCGTACACGACCTTCTCGACGCTGACGTTCGACTCGGTCAGGCTCTTTCAGGAAGGGTATTATCTTCAGGCGGCTGCGAATTCGATCGGGACAGTGCTGATAGGAATGATTGCAGCCGCGCTCGGCATCGTAGTCGGCAGGACGGTGTGATGCGACTCGAGGGCGAGGGAGTTCTCCTCCGGATTTTTATCGGTGAGTCAGATCGCTGGCACGGCAAGCCACTGTACGAGGCGATAGTGCGCGTTTTGCGGGAACAGGGCCTGGCGGGCGCCACCGTGCTGCGGGGCATCGAGGGCTTCGGCGCCGACTCCCACCTCCATACCTCAAGAATCCTGCGTCTGAGCGAAGATCTGCCTATCGTGATCGAGACTGTCGATACGGCTGAAAACATCGAGCGAATTCTTCCCTGGCTGAACGGCATGATCGAAGAGGGCTTGGTCACGACGGAGAGAGTTCATGTCGTCGCCTATCGAGGCGGACCGAGTGCTCACAATCCGGTCGGAGCGCCGCCGGAAAGCAGCCGGGAGTAGTGCGGGATCGTGGACGGGTACGAGCTCCACTCAGCCTCCAAGCTGTAGCATGGAAGGATTTTGAGGTGCGAGGTTGAATGACGACGTAAATCTTCAGCGTGTGGGGCCTCTGCCCCCACCGCGCTACAGCCGCTGGGAGCGGACCAGACGCTACCGCACCATGCGCTGGTTGAGACGGGCTGTCCCCATTGGACTGTTGCTGATCGTTGTTTTGGCGGTGTCGCACGCGACGGTAGGAGGCGCGCCCAAGCCCAGTGCGGCGCCGGTGCGGCTTCTGTTGGGCGGGGTCACCGACGTCGTCCCTCCGAGCAAGACGGGCTCGTTCCGCAGAGTGTCGGCGGCTATCACTCAGGGTCACCGAGCAGTCTTCGTGTACATCGGCGCGCAGTACTCACCCTACTCGGCGGCCGAGCAGTGGGCTGTGGTCAAGGCACTTTCGTACTTTGGGCGATTCGTCAACCTGGCGATCACGAGCAGCCCTGCCGGTTCGGCCGGCTTCGGCGAGATCCCCACATTCGACCTGTATCGTGTGCGCTACCTCAGTGGTTTCGTCGATTTGGAGAACCGCCAGGTGGCCAACCGGCTTGCCGCGCCTCTGCAACACCTCAACCGTGTCCAGCTGGCCTGGTTCAATAGCTTCGATCCGACCGCCTCGGTCCCGATGGTGTATGTCGACGGCTACGTTATGACCGGAGCCGGATACTCTCCCGGCCTGCTGCAGAATCGTCGTTTCGACGTCGTACAGCAGGCCCTCCTCGATTCCGGACGCGTGAGCTATGCCCGCGCCGTCGAGGGCGAGTCCAATCTACTCGCGGCGCTGGTCTGCGCCGGAGACGGCGGGCGGCCTTCCAGAGTCTGCCGCAGCCCGGTCATTCATCGGATCCGGTTGGGCCTCTAAAAGAGCAATCCACCGGAACTCCCGACACTTTGGTGGAATGAATGCCCCTAGTGGGGGATGCTTACTCGGAGTGCGGAACGTCACGATGAGGTGAATGCCAACGGGAGATTGCCGTGCTCGCGAATATCGAGCTGCTTGCTGAGGAGCAGACGGGGTGCTGCCCCGTAGAACCGGTGACGCCGGAAGCCACCGGCCTCAATCAGGGCATGCTGGTAGACCTCATCCTGAAAACCCTCTATCAACGCGGACCGCAGACCGGAGCAGCTCTTGCCGCCTCCATGCACCTCCCGCTGTCTACGCTACAAGCCGTTCTCAGCGACCAACGCCGGCTGCATGCCCTTGAGGTGACCGGCTCGGATCGGTCTGTATTTGGGGACGGCGGGTACGTTTACGCATTGACCGGTGATGGCGACGCGCAGGCACAACGGGCTCTCATGCGAAGTGCCTACATTGGGCCGGCGCCTGTACCCTTCGAGGATTACGTCGCGTCGGTGCAGGCGCAATCGATCAGCTCCGTGAGGGTGTCCGAAGACCAGCTGGAAGCGGCGCTCGAGGACCTGGTGATCAGCCCGGAGCTGGCCGACGAGGTTGGGCCGGCGGTCAACGCCAGAAGCTCGATCTTCTTCTTCGGGCCTCCAGGCAACGGAAAGACATCCATCGCCACCAGGATTACACGCCTGCTCGGGGACGCTATATACGTGCCTTATGCGATTGAGGCTCAGGGCTCGATCGTCGAATTCTTCGATCCGGTCGTTCACGAGCCGGTGAGCAACGGAGACGAGCGCTATGACCGGCGGTGGGTCAAGGTGGACCGGCCCACGGTTGTGGTCGGCGGCGAGCTGACCATGGAGGATCTGGACCTCGTCTACAGTCCCATTCGACGGACGTATGAGGCACCGTACCAGATGAAGGCCAACGGCGGCATGTTCCTCATCGACGACTTCGGCCGGCAACACGTGAGCCCCCATCAGCTGCTCAATCGCTGGATCGTCCCCCTCGAGAACCGGGTCGACTTTCTCACGCTCCAGACTGGGACGAAGCTCGAAGTCCCCTTCGACGAGCTGATCGTGTTCTCGACCAACCTGGACCCCCAGGATCTGGCGGACGAGGCGTTTCTCCGTCGAATCAAGTACAAGATCCACGTCGAGGATCCGACATTGGAAGAGTTCCATGAGATCTTCGAGCGTGCGGCGTCCTCCTTTTCCATTGACTTTGATGAGGACTCGTTCACCTACCTGGTCAACCACCACTACCGCGCCGTGAGCCGGCCGCTCCGATCGGTACACCCGCGCGACCTCCTGGATCAGCTCGTCGCCCTGGCCCAATACAAGGGTGAACGCCCGGCCATGACACCCGAAATGCTGGACAAGGTGGTGCGCACCTACTTTGCTCAGCCGGGAGATACGAGTGGAGACCGGCAGCCACTCGACCGACGACGATCACGCTGACGCGTGATCTGCTGATCGGGTACCGGTTGTAGCAGAGGAGCGTGTGGGGGCCCGGGCTACGTCTGGGCGCTGGAATGGGACGCCGGTTCCGGAGCCTTATCCTCCTCAGCTTTCTCGAGCGCATTATCCGACGTCATTCCATCCGTCCGGTCGATGAGCGGGATCTTGATGGTGGCCACCGTACCCACCCCCACCTGACTCTCGAGCTTGAAGCTGCCATGATGCCGTCGTACGATGGAGTTCACGATGGAGAGCCCCAGTCCCGCCCCTCCCGATTCCCGCGAGCGGGCCTTGTCCACCCGGTAAAAGCGCTCTCCGAGGTGGCTGAGGTGCTCCTCCGAGATACCCATACCGCCGTCTCTGACCTCCACCTCGGCCAGGTTCTGCTGCTGCCGAGTACGTAACAGCACGAACCCCTCGGGAACGTTGTACTTGATGGCATTGTCGACCAGAATCAAGATCGCCTGCTGCAGCAGCGCGTTGTCGCCGATGACAAGCAATGGCGACGAAGCTTCGACCCGGAGCAATAAGCCTCGCTCCGTCGCCAAGGGTTGTGCCCAGCGCGTGACCTCGTCTGACAGCATCGCCAGATCAATGACGTCTTGCTCGAGATGGGCTCCCTCGGTATCGAGCCGCGCCAACGTCAACAGGCTATTGGCGAGGGCTGTCAGATGAGTAACCTCCTGCACGGTGTCCTGCAGAAGCTCAGCGTCCTGAGGTGGAAGATGTCTGCCTCGCAGCACCAGCTCTATCGAGGATCGAAGCATGGTCAGGGGTGTCCGCAGCTCATGCGAGGCATCGGCGATGAAGTCGCGCTGCCGCTGGTACGCGAGCCTAGCCGGCAACAGTGCCCTGTTTGCCAGAAATAGTCCGGTACCCAACGAAAGCAAGATGGTGAGCCCTCCAAGCAGGAGCAGAAGGTGCAAGAGGGTTGTCAGCGTCGATACCTGCGTGCCAACGGGAGAACCGACCAGCACGACACCCTTCCCTTGTCCGGGGAACACCACTCTCGCGGCATATCGCTCGATCACGTCGTAGTCTCCGCGAGCCGGAGTACGGATCGTGCCCTCGGATCGACCGTTGCCGATGGCTGAGGCCGGCAAGCTGCTTTCGGTGAACGACTCCAGCTCTGTGGCCCTGGCGATGGCGTTCTGACCCAGCAGGTGACCGTGGGCGTCATAGCAGTCGACGAGCAGGCCGGGAACCGAATCCTGAGGACCGACGGGGCACGTGGCCTGGATGTTGAGGAACTGCTGCGCATCCTGCTGCCAGGCTGCGCCAAGTATCTGGGCCTCCGTTCGCAGACCCTGCTGAACGGGCCCCAAGAGGCTCCGCTGAACCTCCACGTACAGGACGATGCCCGAGAGAAGCAAGGCCCCGGACAGGGCCAGTGTGTAGATGATAGTGAGGCGCCACTGAATCCGTCCGAAGAGCCTGCCCAGCTCGCCCTCGTCGCGGGTCCACCGGATCGTCTCCAGCCGCCGGATCAGCTCGATGTCTCCTAGCCTCCGACGCGGTATCCCACGCCGCGCACCGTCTTGATCAGGGGCTTGGCGAAGCCTCGATCGATCTTGTCGCGAAGATAGTGGATGTAGGTGTCGACGACGTTGGAAAGAGCATCCAGGTCGTAGCTCCACACGTGATCGGTGATCTGAGTGCGCGTGAGTACCTGACCCGGGTTGCGCATCAGGTATTCGAGGAGCGAAAACTCTTTGGCGGTAAGGTCGATGATGCGGTCTCCTCGACGTACCTCGTGACGGACGAGATCCAGCGTCAGGTCCTCGACGCTCAGCTCGGTGGAGTTCTCGAGCCCGTGGCTCCTTCTGCGCAAGAGTGCCTCCACTCGAGCCAACAGCTCGGCCATGGCAAACGGTTTAACCAGGTAATCGTCGGCGCCGGCCTTGAGCCCCTTGACACGGTCTTCGACCGCGCCTCGTGCGGTGAGAATCAGCACTGGAGTATGGACGTCGAGAGAGCGCATCTCCATGCACACTTCCACGCCGTCCTTGTTCGGCAGCATGACGTCGAGGATGACCAGATCGTAGGTACCGCTGGCAGCAAGGTCAAGGCCGCGGATCCCCTCATGGGCGACATCTACCGAGTGCCGCTCCTCCATCAGGACCCGGCGCAACAGGCTCGCCAGCCGGTGCTCGTCCTCGACCACAAGTATGTGCATCCAATGCTCCCCTGATCCCCCTCTTGTACTGTATGGGACTGAGATGAGAATCGGCTGCGACTCTCCTGAGAGATTCCTCATATAGGTCCCAATGGAGTCTCATGTCGGCTCTTCATGCTGAAGATGTGAGCAACGAATCAGGACCAGTCAGGAGCCTACAGATCATGAGACGCCGAATAGTCATTATCCTTGCGACCAGCTTCCTCGTCATCGCGTTTGGGGCCGGATATCTCACCAATCTTGCCCTCACTCAGCCGCGGGCCGATGCGGCCCCGGCCAGGTCGGCGACGGCCCCGCAGGTGGCGAGCGCCGCCACCTCCACCTCTGTGGACTCCGTCTTTGAGCGCGCTTACGCACAAGCCTCGAGATCGGTGGTGTTCGTCAATAACGTCGGCGTCGGCTCAGGATCCGGCATCGTCTTCGACACCAATGGAGATATCGTCACCAACGATCACGTGGTCGCCGGCTCCAAGAAGTTCCAAGTGACGCTCAACAATGGCAAGGTGTACCCGGCCACGCTGGTGGGTACCGACATTGCGGATGACCTCGCTGTCATCCATGTGAACGCTTCGGGACTCGTACCGGCGCATTTCGCCAAGGCCGGCAGCTACCAGGTTGCCCAGACCGTGCTGGCGATCGGAAGCCCTCTGGGCCTCAAGCAGACCGTCACCTCCGGGCTGATCAGCGGCCTTGACCGCACCCAGCAGGAGCCCAACGGCTCCTACATCCCGAACGCAATCCAGACTTCGGCTCCGATCAATCCCGGCAACTCTGGGGGAGCCCTGGTGACGTTGAACGGTGTGGTCGTGGGCATCCCGACGACGGTGCAGACGTCGACGACGAATAACCAGTCGGTCCAGGACGTCGGGTTCGCCATACCGGCAAGCCGGGTGACCTTTGTAGCCGGTCAGATCATCAACACCGGCCGTGTTGCCCACACCGGGCGGCCATACCTGGGCGTGTCCGTGGGTGACTCGTCGAATCAGCAATCCTTCCCCTTCTTCGGCCAGGGAAGTGGGTCGACGGTCGCCGGCGCGGTGGTCAACCAGGTCGGAGCGTCCAGCCCGGCGGGTCGGGCCGGAATCCAGCAGGGCGATGTCATCGTCAAATTCAACGGCCTGCAGGTAACCAGCGCCGACGACCTTCTCACCGATCTGTCGACAACCAAACCCGGCCAGGCCGTGAGTGTTGAGCTCAACCGCAACGGAGCGACAAAAACCATTAGGCTCACTCTTGGAGAGCTACCCGCGAACTGACATCTCGTTTCTCCTCCGTCCCCCCGGCAAGCCGGAGCTCTGCTCCGGCTTGCCACATTTTGTTCGGCTCAAGACGATGACCACCATTCCTACTCGACTAGAAGGTCAACCGGCCCGGCCTCGTCGATGGCACGCTGTATGCATTCTCCGTACGGCCGAAGGAGGACGGAGTGATGCGATTCGCGGGTCTCACACTTGTTGTGTTGGTTTTGGCGGGATGCGGCTCGGCCGCGACGGTCAAGTCCCACAAGGGAAGCTCCACCACCACTCGGGTGCCGGCCGGCGTGATCCAGTTTGGGGCGGGCGCCTCGAAGTTCAACGTTCAGCGTCCCACCAGCTCGTTCAAGCTGGGCAAACGAATTGCCTGGGTCGCTCACCTGTCGCGCAAATCACCTTCCCTCACCCTGACCTGGCAGATCCTTCGAGAGCGGGGTCCTGGGCCTTCCGCCGTCGTATCCAGCTCATACCCGCTTGCCAGCAAGAAGGACACGCTCATCAGTGGTTCGATGTCGGGCTCGCAGCTCGTCAACGATCACCTGAACAAGCCGGGATCCTACGCCATGCGGTTCCTCGTGGGCACGCGCATCCTTGCGCACGGCTCTTTCAAGACGGTGCGCTAAATCCTCCGCCCCAAAAACGTTCGTGCCGGAAGCGATTAGGTAGCGGCAGCGGGCTGAGCGAGGGCTCGTAGGTCGGTGTTCGGATCGGACAGCACGTCCGTTGCCACACTCCGACGGTCACGAATGAGAGGCCGGCTCAGACGCCCGGTTCTGCCGTCATTCACGCTCAGAACCGCCTGGACAACTCCTCGCTGCAGATAGAACACGGAGAATCCGCCGCCATCAGGCTGGTCGCGCCGAGCCGTGTCGTCGAAGGCCCCGGCGTGGCCGACGTATTGGAGGTTGAGATCGTACTGGTCGGACCAAAACCAGGGCAGCTCGTCGTAGTCGGCGTCGCCCTCGACAATTGACTTCGCGATTGCCGTCCCATGCTTCTGTGCCACCTGCCAGTGCTCGACTCGGATCTGCCTGCCGAAGACCGGATGAGCATGCAACGCGATGTCACCACCGGCGTGTACGCCGTCCATGACCCTCAGTGACTCGTCCACGGAGACTCCGGCCGGTCGAGCCTCGATTCCCAGGCGTATTGCCGGTTCCACGTTCGGAGCAACGCCCACCGCGATCAAAGCAAGGTCCACATCCTCCACGGTGCCGTCGTCGAGCTCTACGGCACGCAACCGGCCTGACTCCACGGTCCAGCCCCGGACCTGGACCCCGAGACGCAGGTCGACGCCATGGTCCCGATGTATTTGAGCGTAGAACGTACCCATTTCCTCTCCAAGTGCCCGCTCCAGCGGTACTCGGGCCGCTTCGATAGCCAGCACCTCTTTGCCGAGCTCGCGAGCGGAAGCCGCTACCTCGGCCCCGATGAACCCCATTCCGACGAGTAGAAGCCGGTTCGATTGAGATAGGGCCTCGCGCAGGCCAATGCCATCCGCCATTGACCGGAGGGTACGGATATTCTCCGCTTGCGGGATGCCTGGCAACAGACGAGGAGAGGCTCCGGTACCGAGAACGAGGTTTCGATATCGAATGGTTGTTCCATCGTCCAACTCGAGCTCGCGCCTGGTTTGAGCCCCGCCGGTGACCCCGGCGCCCAAACGCAGCTCGATCCGTTGCCGTTCATACTCGCCGGGCGGCCTGAGCATCAGCTTCTCTTGCGAGGCGTCGCCTCTGAGAAACTGCTTGGATAGGTAGGTCCGATCGTATGGCGGCTCCGCTTCCGCCCCCAGAAGAACAATAGAACCATCGAAGCCGAAACGTCGTAGTCCCATCGCCGTCGCATCCCCGACTGCCCCTGTTCCTACGATGGCAACGTCAACATTGAGTGGGCTCATTCAGGCCTGCCGGCGGCAATCCACCTCCGCAGCAGTTGTATTTGCTCCTCCGACCACCGGGTGTCGCACGGCATGGTGCCATCCTCAACGCGTTCCAAGATGGAGTCGGCGTTGTCGGAAACGTCCTGATGGTCCCACAGGTCAAAGATGAACTCCATGGCTTCGCGATCCTCCGGCCGAAAGAGGGGCTTGATGTCTCGTTCGAATCCAAGTGCTGTCGAGTCTGCCATGTTCCTCTCCTCCTAGTCGCTGCAGAGTTCTGTTGTCTTCAAGTGAGCTTCGGCGGCGACTCTATAATAAGCATATATTAGCTTAAGAAGCTGGGCCGCATGACCGAACCCGAGCGAAGGAACTCCTCGAACGAGGGCGGCCGCGATCTCGATCTGCGTCTCAGGCGGCTGGCGGTCCTGGCCGAGCCGGTGAGGCGCCGGCTCTACCTCTACGTTTGCGACCAAGCGCGCGAGGTCACGCGGGACGAAGCCGCGGCGGCACTCAAGCTGTCGCGACCGCTGGTTGCATTCCACCTTGACAAGCTGGTAAGTCACGGACTCCTTGACGTCAACTTCAGGCGCCTAACCGACCGTCAGGGGCCTGGTGCCGGGCGGCCGTCGAAGCTCTACCGTCCATCCACGCAAGACGTGGAGCTGAGCCTCCCGCCGCGCCGCTACGGTCTCCTTGGAGTGCTGTTGGTTCGCGCGCTTCGACGGTCCGGGGAAGACGTGGCCGCCGAGCTGCGAGCTGAATCTGAACAGGCCGGCCTGGAGTTGGGGAGAAGGGCGCGGAGGCAAGGGCACCGCGAGAGCACCATCGACGAGTCGATTAGCCTCGTGCTGGACTCACAGGGCTACGAGCCAGTGATCGACGCGGACGGTCTCATTCGATGCCGAAATTGTCCGTTTCGAGCCGTGATGACGGAGGATAGGGATCTCATCTGTGGCATGAATCTCGCGCTGATGCGTGGAGTGCTGACGGGACTGAAGACATCCCCGGAGAGAGCACAGCTCGATCCGAGCTGTGGAGGGTGCTGTGTGGTCTTTCATCCCGATCCGCTCGAGATGGGCGCTTGTGCCTAAGTCCGCCCGCCGACTCTCAACCACCTGCCGACACCCTTTCTGGAGTCGATGGCCGGCCGTTCGCATCCAACCATGCCCAGGGCACAGAATAGGCAGAGTGGTGGTTGTGGGCGATTGAAATGTCCGGGGGAATGAGATCGTGGGTGTAGCGTCACGAGTTGAGGCCGAGAAGCTCGACCACGAGGTAATGATGCGGGCTCCGGAGCGGAATCGGGAGGAAGTCCTGGATCCGCCTGATGAGGCGCCGCTGAACCCCGAAGATGCGCCGGTCTCACTGGTTGCCGCTCAGTCTGCCGACCAGGACACGAAGGCGGATCAAGGGTACATGGCCCGCTTCGGGCGCATCACCTTTGTCCTGGGCATCCTCTGCCTCGTGGCGGGTCTCGCCGTGTGGATGTTCAGATCGGGAGAGCACCGCAGTGCTCTGTTGTTGCTGGTGGTAGCGATGTTCCTTGCCATCCTCCATAACTATTCGCTCGAGGACGGCAACGGGAAGTCGAAGGCGTAGCGAGGCGCCGGGGCGAACCCTATTCGAGGTTGAGGACGGCCATGAAGGCCTCCTGTGGAATCTCCACACTCCCGATGCGCTTCATCCGCTGTTTGCCCTCCTTCTGCTTCTCGAGCAGCTTGCGCTTTCGGGTCACATCGCCTCCGTAACACTTCGCCAGCACATTCTTCCGTAGCGCGCTTATGTTCTGTCGAGCGATGACCTTGTTGCCGATGGCTGCCTGGATGACCACGTCAAAGAGCTGACGGGGGATGACCTCCTTCAGCTTGTCCACCAGGCTCCGACCCAGATACGTGGCCTTTGAACGGTGGGTGATCACGGACAACGCGTCGACCGGCTTCCCGCCCACCAGCAGGTCGACCCGGACAACGTCACCCTCCCGATAGCCGGAGAGGCTGTAATCGAGCGAGCCATAGCCCTGAGTCCGGGACTTCAGCTCGTCGTAGAAGTCGACGATGAGCTCCGACAGCGGCAGATCGTACTTGAGTAGAACGCGCTGCTCGGCCACGTAGTCCATGCTCGTCATCACACCTCGCCGGCTCTGCGCCAATTCCATGACCGTGCCCACGAACTGCGGCGGGACGAAGAGCGAGGCCGCAACCCAAGGTTCTTGAATCCGGGCGATCTCATTGGCCGGAGGTAGTAGTGACGGGCTGTCCACCACCTCTTCACTGCCGTCCGTGCGGGTGACGTGGTATTCGACACTCGGCGCCGTGGTGAGCAGCTCCAGGTCGTACTCTCGCTCCAGACGCTCCTGCACGATCTCCATGTGCAGAAGGCCCAGGAAGCCCGCCCGGAACCCGAATCCGAGGGCGACCGAGTTCTCGGGCTCATAGGTCAGACTGGCATCGTTGAGGCGGAGCTTGTCCAGGGCATCGCGGAGGACGGCATAGTCCTCACCCGCGGTGGGAAACAGGCCCGCAAACACCATCGGCTTGGCCGGCTGATAGCCGGCCAGCTGCGCGGCAGCCGGCCGTCCTGCGAGGGTGATGGTATCCCCTACCTGCACGTCGCGCACGTTCTTGGAGCCGGTGGCAATGTATCCGACTTCTCCGGCTTGGAGGGTGGAGGCCGGCGTCATCTGCGGGCGGAAGTAACCAATCTCCGGCGCTTCGGTCTCGACGCCTCCGCCCATGAGGCGCAACCGGTCACCCGCCTTCACTTCTCCATCGACTATGCGAACATAGGCAATCACACCCTTGTAGGCGTCGTAGTGAGAGTCGAAGATCAGCGCCCTGAGCGGCAGGCTTGGATCGGCCCTCGGGGGTGGAATCCGGGCCACCAGCGCTTCCAACAAGGATGGGATGCCGGTGCCTTCCTTTGCGCTGACAAGCAGGGCCTCCGCGGGATCGAGCCCGATGACCTCTGCCAGCTCCCGCTTGACCTCCTCAACGTCGGCGCTGGGGAGGTCGATCTTATTGATCACAGGGATGATGGTGAGGTCTTGGTCCAGCGCCAGGTAGACGTTGGCGAGGGTTTGCGCCTCCACCCCTTGTGTCGCATCGACAACCAGCAGCGCTCCCTCGCAGGCAGCCAAGCTGCGCGATACCTCGTAGGTGAAGTCGACGTGGCCAGGAGTGTCGATGAGATTTAGCTCGTACTGGCGGCCGTCAACCGACCGGTATCCCATCCGCACCGCCTGGAGCTTGATGGTGATGCCTCGTTCTCGCTCCAGCTCCATCTGGTCCAGCAGCTGCTCAGTCATATCGCGTCTGGCGACGGTTTGTGTATCTTCTAATAGGCGGTCGGCAAGCGTAGATTTGCCGTGGTCGATATGGGCGATGATGCAGAAGTTGCGGATGGTGGAGGCATCCATCTACCGTCGGCCCCGAAAATAAATAAACATCTGCTTAAGTATATGGAATGACCCCAGCACTTCCGGCTGTGTGGGCATGAGATGTGCACGACCTGACCGGCGGGTAACCGGCCGGATTATCAACGAACCGAGGAGTGGAGAATGTCTGACGAGAACGAGTGGCGGCGTCAGCTGCTGGGGGCTGTTCTGGCCGCCGCGGCCCGCACAGCAGTTGAGTATGCGACGAATCCGAAAGCTCGCGACGAGAGCGTGGAGGAGATGAAGTCGAAGCTCGCGGACATCGACTACAACGCTCTGGCCAAGGTGCTGAGCCGCAGCATCGACCAAATGGCCTCCGCCGCAAAGGCGGCGCTCAACGAGGCCATCGACAACATCCAGGATACGGCCGAGGAGGCGGTGGAGGCAGCGGCTGAGAAGGCTCAGTCCCAGCTCGGAAGCAAGAAGCGCGGCGGCAAGGGCAAGCTGTTCCTCGGGCTGCTGCTGGGTGTGGTGGCCGGCTTCTTCCTCCTGAACGAGGATCGCCGCAATCAGCTCATGGACAAGTTAACGGGAGCATCCGGCCCCATCGACAACACCCAGATCTGGACCCCGCCGGCTCCCTCTTCGCCCCCGCCTGCCTCAAGCGCATCAACCCCGCCGGCTTCGACGTCAACTGCTCCGCCGGCGACGCCCTCCCAGGGACAGAGCGATGAACAGCGGACCGACTCCATCAAGGCGGTCACCGAGGACAGTGTTGCGGGAGCCAGCTCCGGCGCCCAGCCCAAGACCGAATCCTCGAAGGCCAAGGAATCAACGTCGGGCTCCTCTAAGGCAGGGGAGACATCCACCGGGTCCAAGAAGGAGGAGCCGGGGGCATCCAAGAGCGGCTCCTAACTCCGCTCAGCGCTAGCCGAGCATGAACGGTGGTGGCCATTACGGCCACCACCGTTTTTGAACTGAAATCAGAGGATTTGCCGGTCAGCAGCCGGGTCTAACCCTCATTCTCCCTGCGACCCCAGGCGTCAGCTCTCGCGGCTTCGGCTTCGAACCCCGCGCTCGATCTCCCGTTCCGCATCTCGACGGGCAATGGCTTCACGTTTGTCGTACTCCCGCTTCCCGTGGGCGACGGCCAGCTCGACCTTGGCCCTCCCGTCCTTCAGGTAGAGCTGGAGCGGGATGATGGTCTGGCCTCGCTGCGATGCCTGGCGGGCCAGCGCCGCAATCTGAGATTTATGCAGCAGAAGCTTACGATCGCGCAGAGGCTCGTGATTGGTCCAGCTGCCCTGGAGATATGGCGCGATGTGGGCGTTCACGAGCCAGGCCTCACCGCGATCGACCCTCGCATAGGCATCGCGTAAGTTAACGCGGCCCTCGCGGATCGACTTGATCTCAGTTCCTCGGAGTACCAGGCCGGCTTCGATTCGATCTTCGATGAAGTAGTCGTGGAAGGCGCGGCGATTTGTCGCCACCACCTTGTGGCCTTGGGAAGGCTTCGAAGCGGAGCGTTT
>Ga0070739_10004683_pt1 | contig 16012 bp, 17 predicted proteins | sample Coa_R1_7_FD_66445 | JGI IMG/M metagenome (GOLD analysis project Ga0070739, IMG submission 66445) | Surface soil microbial communities from Centralia Pennsylvania, which are recovering from an underground coalmine fire - Coalmine... | ecosystem: Environmental > Terrestrial > Soil > Unclassified ... | reverse complement strand
CGGATCTACACGCGCGTCGTGCGCGAGATCCGGCACGACCACGGCCTGCCGCCGATCGACGAGGTGCCGATCGGCGAGCACGAGTTCGAGCTCGTGTGGGCGCTCCACGCGAGCATCTTCTACGTCGGGATCCGCAAATGGATCTACGGCCTGCCGATCCCCGACGACGTCGAGGCGGTCGTCACGTCGCTCGCGACGGCGTTTCTCGACGGCGCCCCGAGCGTCATCGCGTCGCTGGTGAAGCAGGCCGCTCCGCGCGGTACCAGTCGGCGATCTCGCCGCCGCGCATGAACGTGACGCCCTCGCGCGCGCGCACGTAGCGCAGCAGCTCGTCGAGGTAATCGATGCGGTGCGGCGTCCCGGCGATCCACGGGTGGAGCGCGACCGGCATGAACTTCGCCTGCGTCTCGGACTCGCGATAGAGCCGGTCGAAGTACCGCCGGCCCCGCTCGAGCAGCGTGTCGTCGGGCCGGCGCTCGAGCCCGTAGACGACGATGTCGTTCATCTCGATCGGATACGGCACCGCGATCAGCTCGCCGCCCTCCACCGCCAGCTCGTACGGGAGATCGTCGGCCGGCCCCCAGTCGCAGCAGTAGTCGATCCCAGCGGCGGCGAGGATCTCCGGCGTCTCCCACGTTTCGACGAGGCCCGGCCCGAGCCACCCGCGCGGACGCGTCCCCGTCGCCTCCGTCAGCCGCTCCAGCGCGCGGCGGACGACGTCGCGCTCGTCGTCGACGGCGGGCATCGCCTTCTGATGGAAGCCGTGCGCCATCATCTCCCAGCCGGCCTCGTTCGCGGCCCGCACGATCTGCGGATAGGCGTCGCAGACGCTCGCGTTCACGCTCAGCGTGGCGCGCACGCCGTGCTCGCGGAGCACGTCCATGACGCGCCAGATTCCAACGCGCATCCCGTACTCGTACCACGCGTAGTTCGGCACGTCGGGGAGCGGCTGCACGCCGCCGGGCGCGGTCAGCACTTGGCGCGGCAGCCGCTCTTCGAGCAGCCACGTCTCGACGTTGACGATCACGTGCAGCGCGACGCGCGCGCCGCCGGGAAGCCGCAGCCGCGGCCGCTCGGTCGCGGGGACGTACGGTGTGCGGCGGCGCATCACGCGACCCCCGCGAGGTCGTGCGCGCGGGTGAGGAACGCGCGCGCGTTGCCGCCGAGAATCGCGGCCCGCTGCGCGTCGTCGAGTCCGGGGATGCGAGCGACGATCCCGCGCGGGTCGTCGACGCCCATGTCGTACGGCCGGTCGGTGCCGACGACGACGTGCCCGGCGCCGACGCGTCGCACCAGATACGCGAGCTGCTCGTCGTCGTGCGCGACGATGTCGAAGAACAGCTGCTTCACGTACGTGCTCGGCGGCCGCGGCAGCGTCCTACACTCGGGTCGAACGTCGTAGCCGTGGTCGAGGCGCCCGGCGATCGCGATCAGCGTCCCGCCGGCGTGCGCGAGGATCATGCGCAGCTCCGGGAACCGCTCGAAGACGCCGGCGAAGATCAGCCGCGCCGTGATCAGCCCCGTCTCCGACGGGTTGCCGAACAGATTCGAGAGATACCAGGGCCGCGCGCGCTCGCCGCCCAGCTCGTGATGCGGGTGCATGAAGACCGGGACGCCGAGCTCGCAGCACGCAGCCCAGAAGACGTCGAGCGCCGGGTCGTCGAGCGGCGCGCCGCCGACGTTCGACCCGATCTCGACGCCCCAGAAGCCCAGCTCGAGAACCGCGCGCCGCAGCTCGACGACCGCGTCGGCCGGCGACTGCAGCGGGACGGTGGCGAAGCCGGCGAAGCGGTGCGGCTCGCGCGCGATCGACGCGGCGAGCGCGTCGTTCGCCGCGCGGCAGAGCGCGAGCCCCAGCTCGGGCGCGGCGCGATACGCGAAGAAGAACGGCGGCATGCAGAGGATCTGCCGGTCGATCCCCTGCCGCTCGGCGAGCGCGGCGCGCTGCGCGAGGTCGTACTGCAGCGCAACGTACGGCAGCCGCGAGCGTTCGTCGGCGTAGCCGCACACCTCGCGCGCGACGTGCATCACCGCTTCGTCCTTCCGCGCGTCGATCAGTCCGCGCTCGCGGAGCGACTCGACGAACGCGTCGGGGAGGAAGTGCGCGTGGCAGTCGATGCAGAGCGGCATGCGGGCCTCGGTTCAGCAGGCGTGCGCGGGCCCCTTGACAGCGGGCCGTCCCAGTGTTTTTATCGATAGATAAATAACCCTGTTCGGAGAGGGGTGGCGGTGCTGGCACGCGAGCACGCAGATCCGGTCCGGCCGCACGGCGAGCGAGCGCACGATCCCGAGGAGCTGCGCCGCGCCTTCGGCACCTACGCGACCGGGGTCACGATCATCACGACGCGCGATGCGGCTGGCCGGCTCTACGGGCTGACGGCCAACTCGTTCAGCTCGGTCTCGCTCGACCCGCCGCTCGTCCTGTGGAGCCTCTCGCGCAGCGCCGGCAGCTTCCCGGCGTTCCGGGCCGCGACGGCGTTCGGCGTCAACGTCCTGGGCGGCGAGCACCGCGAGCTCTCGGCGCGCTTCGCACGCTACCACCCCGACAAATTCGGCGGGATCGACTTCACGCTCGGCGCGCGCGGGGTCCCGCTCATCGCGGGCGCGGCGGCGCACTTCGAATGCGACGTCGAGCACCGCTACGAGGGCGGGGACCACGTGATCTTCGTCGGCCGCGTCGAGCGGTTCGACTACGTCGTCAAGCCGACGCTGCTGTTCTGCCACGGGCGCTACCACACCGCGCAGGAGCTGCCCGACGCGTAGCGGGGAGGACGAGCGCGGCGCGCGGCGCATCGACGCCGCGATGCGCATCGACTTCGACGTCCCAATCGCGATGGACGACGGCGTCGTGCTGCGTGCCGACGTGTTCCGTCCCGACGCCGACGCCCCCGTTCCGGCGATCCTGAGCTACGGCCCGTACGCGAAGGGCCTCGCGTTCCAGGACGGCTATCCGAGCGCGTGGGAACGCATGGCGAGCGCGCATCCCGACGTCACCGCGGGCTCGTCCAACCGGTACCAGAATTGGGAAGTCGTCGATCCGGAGAAATGGGTCCCCGACGGCTACGCCTGCGTGCGCGTCGACTCGCGCGGCGCCGGCGCGTCGGAGGGCGTCGTCGACTGCTGGTCGCCGCGCGAGACCGCCGATCTGGAGGCATGCATCGCGTGGGCGGCGGCGCAGCCGTGGTGCGACGGCGGCGTCGGCTTGAACGGCATCTCGTACTACGCGATGAACCAGTGGACGGTCGCGGCGCGGAATCCGCCGGCGCTGAAGGCGATCTGCGCGTGGGAGGGCGCCGCGGATTTCTACCGCGACGTCACGCATCACGGCGGCATCCTCTGCACGTTCGTCGCGAACTGGTACGACATGCAGGTGAAGAGCGTGCAGCACGGGCTCGGCGAGCGCGGCCCGCGCAGCCGCGTCACCGGCCGACCGGTCTGCGGCGAGGAGACGCTCAGCGACGGAGAGCTCGCGCGAAACCGGGCCGACATGCGGGCCGACGTGCTCGCGCACGCGCTCGACGACGAGTACCATCGCTCTCGCTCGCCGGACTGGTCGCGCGTGACGGTGCCGCTGCTCTCGGCCGCGAACTGGGGCGGACAGGGCCTCCACCCGCGCGGCAACTTCGAAGCGTTCACGCGCGCGCGATCGGCGCAGAAGTGGCTCGAGGTCCACGGGATCGAGCACTGGACCGAGTTCTACACCGACTACGGCGTCGCGCTGCAAAAGAAGTTCTTCGCGTTCTTCCTCAAAGGCGTCGACGGCGGATGGTCGGCGCAGCCGCCGGTGCAGCTGCAGATCCGGCATCTCGACCGCTTCGTCCCGCGTGCGGAGAACGAGTGGCCGCTCGCGCGGACGCGCTGGACGCCCGCCTATCTCGATCTGCGCGAGCGCACCCTGGCCGGGGAGCCGCCGGACGGCGAAGCGACGCTCGCGTTCGAGGCGCTGGGAGACGGCGTGACGTTCCTCGCACCGCCGCTCGAGCGCGAGACCGAGATCACGGGGCCGCTCGCCGCGACGCTGTTCGTCTCGTCGACGACGGCCGACGCCGATCTGTTCCTGGTTCTGCGCGCCTTCGCGCCCGGCGGCGACGAGGTCGTCTTCCAAGGCGCGATCGATCCGCACACGCCGCTCGCGCAAGGCTGGCTGCGCGCCTCGCACCGCGCGCTCGATCCGGCGCTCTCGCTGCCGTATCGCCCGTACCACACGCACGCGCGACGCGAGCCGCTCGCGCCGGGCGAGGTCTACCGGCTCGACGTGGAGCTCTGGCCGACGTGCGTGGTGCTGCCCGCCGGCTATCGTCTCGCGCTGACCGTGCGCGGGAAGGACTACGAATACTCCGGTCCGAGCGGCGGCCGGCTGTCGAACTTCAAGAACGAGCTGCGCGGCTGCGGGCCGTTCCTGCACGACGATCCGCACGACCGGCCGGCCGGGATCTTCGGCGGCGTGACGACGCTGCACGCCGGCGCGGGCCGCGCGCCGTTCCTTCTGTTGCCGATCGTCCCGCCCGCGCCGCGCTGAGCGCACAACCCTCGCCCGTGCGCGCGGGTTGTTCTGCGACGTGGATCTCCGGTTCGCCGCGACCGCGTTCGCGACGGCGTTCACCATCATCGACCCGCTCGGGATGATCCCGCTGACGCTCGTAGCGACGGCGGCCGTCCCCGCACGCCGTCAGAAGATCGTCAACGAGGCGGTCCTCGTCGCCGCGGGGGTGATCCTCGTGATGGGCGTGCTCGGCCGGGCGCTGCTCAGCTATCTCGGGATCACGCTCCCGGCCTTCACGATCGCCGGCGGCATCCTGCTCTTCCTGATCGCGATCGACATGCTGTTCGCCCGCCCGACCGGCGCGAAGCAGACGGCCGCGGAGACCGAGGCCGCGAGCGCCGCCGTCAATCCCGCGGTCTTCCCGCTCGCCGTCCCGATGATCGCGGGCCCCGGAACGATCGCGACCGTCTTGCTTCTCGCCGGAGAGACGCGCGGCGACGAGATCCGCGTCGCGACCGTCGCGCTCGCCTACGCCTCGGCGCTCGCGGTCACGTGGCTGTGCATGAGCGCCGCGCCGTACTTGCGCCGTCTCATCGGGACGACCGGCATCCACGTCGTGACCCGGCTGCTCGGGATCATCCTGGCCGCGCTCGCCGTGCAGTTCGTGCTGAACGGGCTGTGGGCGACCCCGCTGTTCCGTCGGAGCTGAGCTCGAAAAGTCCTCGCTTGTTTCGACAGTTGTCCGGGCCGCGGCGGCGAAGCCCCGCCGATACCGATCATGGATCAGTCCGAGAACGCAGAGCGCCCCACCGAGCCCGCCGCGGACCACGCGACGCAGGCGGCTTCCGCCCAGAACGGCGCTCCCGCGACGTCCGACACGGCCGAAGCCGGCGCGATCGTGCCGCCGGTCGAGCCGGCCGCGGCCCAGCCCGCGCCCGAGCCCGAATCGCCGGCCGTGCCGGCGGAATCCGAACCGGCCGCCGAAAGCGCTTCGGCGCCTGCGCCTGACGCCGCCGCGGGAAGCGAAACGGTGAGCGAGTCGGCACCCGGGACTGATGCCGAAGCCGCGGCGCCGCCGCAGGCCGATCACGCGCTGCCGGCCGCGGCGCCGGTCCCCGGCGAGCCGCGCAGCGACGCCGACGCATCCTCCGAGACCGCCCGGATCGCGCAGAACGAGCCCCAGTCCGAGCCCGCCGGCGAAGCCGCAACCGCCGCCGGCGAAGCCGCGCCCGCCGCCGGCGAAGCCGCGCCCGCCGCCGGCGAAGCCGCGCCCGCCGCCGGCGAAGCCCCAACCGAGGCCGAGCCCGTCGGCGAGGCGACGGCCGCGGCCGAGCCTGCCGCCGTGCACACCACCGCGCCCGCGGCCGAGACGACCGGGGGCGCCGAGCCTGCGGCCGGGGCGCAAACCACGGCCGGCGACGAAGCCGGCGCGCCGGGTGCGGAGGCGGGCGCGACGCCCGCCGGTGAGACGGCCGGCGAGACGCCGCAGCGGCCCGCGCAGCCCGACAAGGCGGCGAAGGCAGACGAACGGCGGCTGCGCGCCCAGCAAGCCTGGGAGCGCGTCGTCAACGCCAAGGAGACGAACGAATCCCTGACCGGCGTCGTGACCGCGGCCGTCAAGGGCGGGCTGCTGGTCGACGTGGGCGGAATTCGCGGCTTCCTCCCCGCCTCACAGGTCCGTCCGCCGCAGGGCACGTCGATCGAGGCGCTCGTCAAGGCGAAGATGCCGCTGCGCGTGATCGACATCGACCAGTCGCGCCGCCGCATCGTCGTCTCGCATCGCCGGGCGCTCGAGGACGAGCGGCGCGCCAAGCGGCGCGAGCTGCTTTCGTCGCTGCAGGTGGGCCAGGTGCGTGAAGGCACCGTCGTGCGGCTCACCGACTTCGGCGCGTTCGTCGATCTCGGCGGCGTCGACGGCTTGATTCCGATGCGCGAGCTCGCCTTCGAGCGCGTCGAAACCGCGGCCGACGTCGTGCGCATCGGCGAACAGCTTCGGGTCGAAGTGCTGCGCATCGACGATAACGGCAAAAAGATCTCGCTCTCGCGGCGCAACGCGCTGAACGATCCGTGGCGCGACCACGCGAACGTGCTGCGCCAAGGGACGACCGTCGAAGGCAAGGTCGTCGCGAAGGAGCCGCGGCTGCAGGTCGAGATCGCGCCCGGGATCGTCGGGACGATCCGGGAGAGCGACGCGAATCCCGCCGACTACGAGATCGGCGAAGCGGTCGAGGTCGCCGTGCGTTTCGTCGACCGCCGCACGCGCCGCATCACGCTGACGACGATGCACGGCGCGGCGGCCGCACCGGCGCAGCCGACGAGCAGCGGGTTCGCCCCGCTCGGCATCGAGCTCGGCCGCCGGACCTAGTGTTCACGGACGGTCAAGGCCGTCCACAGATTTTGTAGCGACGCGACATCGTCCCTTGATCGGCCGGCGGGCAAGCGTTACGATGCTCGCGGGTGTGGTTCACGGATGGCGCCCGTCGGGGCGCCGCACGCTAGGAAGGCGCCGTAATGTACCTCCTGTCCTTTTCCGTTCTCCGCGGGATCCTCGGCGCGCCGAGCCGGACGTATCGCCACGAGGCGAGCGGCCTTCCGAGCGCGGTCGATCACGTGTGGCGCTGCGGCTGCAGCGCGCGCGAAGAGAACGAGGGATGCACGGCGTTTCCTTGCGAGCAGCACGGCATGCTGCGCCGTCTCATGTTCGAACAGCGAGTCGCCGAGACGCTGCAGTACGGACGTTCGTGAGCGCGGGCGCGCCCGCGGCGCGCAGACGTCGACGCCGCCGCATGCGGCACGGGTCGATGAGCACGACGCTGCTCGTCGCGGCCATCTTCGCCACGGTGCTCGGCGTGATGATCGTGTGCTGCGTCAGGCGCTGATCGCGAAGGCGGGCAGGAAACGGGCCGCACCGCGCCGCTAAGGCCGTGAGCGTGAACACCAGGCGACGACGAGGCCCGCGCACGCCCCGCGAACCCGCCGCCTCCCGGGGGACGAAATACGTGTTCGGCGCCGGCATCGTCGCGGGCGCCTCGGACAACGACCCCACGACCGTCGCGACGCTCGCCGTCGTCGGCTCCTCGACGACCTACGAGCTCGGGTGGCTCACCCTGCTCGTGATCCCGATGCTCGCCGTGATTCAGAGCGTCGCCGCGCAGGTCGGCGCGGTGTCGAAGCGCGGCCTCGAAGACTGCGTCCGCGCCCAATACGGGCGCGGCTGGGCGATCGCGGCGCTGCTCGCGCTGCTCGTCGTCAACATCCTCACGCTGGCGGCCGACCTCGAAGGCGGCGCGGCCGCGCTCTCGATGCTCACGCACCTGCACTACCTGTGGTGGCTCGCGCCGCTCGGCGCCGCGACGGTGCTCGTGCTGATCTTCGGAAGCTATCGCGCGATCGAGCGCGTGCTGCGCTACGTCGCGCTGCTGTTCCTGACGTACGTCGCCGCGGCGTTCCTCGCGCGTCCCGACTGGCACGCGGTCGCGCTCGGATCGTTCACCCCGCACTTCGACTTTCGATCCGCGACGGTGTCGGGCGCGCTCGCGCTGCTCGGCACGACCCTCACGGCGTACGCGTACGTGTGGGAGACGATCGAACAATCCGAGGAAAAGCCCGCGCTGCGCAGGCTGGGCCTGGTGCAAGTGGACGCCGCGCTCGGGATCATCGTCGCCGGCCTGACGTTCTGGTTCATCCTGATCGCGACGGGTGCGACGCTCGGCGTGCATCATCGCGTCGTGCAGACCGCCGAAGAAGCCGCGCAAGCGCTCGCGCCCGCCGCCGGAAAGTACGCCGCGCTCGTGTTCGCGCTCGGCCTTCTCGGCTCGGCGCTCGTCGCGATCCCGGTGATCGCCGGAACCTCGGCCTACGTCGCCGCGGAGATGTTCGGCTGGCGCCGCAGCCTCGACGCCAAGTTCGACCACGCGCGCAGGTTCTATCTCACGCTGACCGCATGCGTCGCCGTCGCCGTCGCGATCGGGTTCCTCGGCGTCAAACCGATCACGCTGCTGTTCTTCAGCGGGATCGCGGGCGGCATCGCGACGCCGCTGACGATGGCGCTGATGCTGCTGGTTGGGCGGAATCGCCGCGTGATGCATCAGCGCCGCATCGCGCCCGCGCTGGCGTTCGCCGGCTGGTGCGTCACCGCGATCGTCGGCTCCGCGACCGCGATCTATCTGTTCGAGACCTTCACCGGCAAAGGCGGCTGACGGCCGCGCTCAGCCCCGCACGACGACGGGCGAATATCCTTCGCGCGCCGCGATCTTCTCGCCGGCGATGATCTCCGCCGCCTTCGCGCTGTCCGGATTGGTGCATGGCCCGGCGGCGAACTCGCCGCCGACCGCCGAGACGATGCGGAAGTACTCGTTCGGATCGCGCCGCTTCGCGCGCGGCAGCATCTCGGCGCAGTACGTCTCCTGCACGGCCTGGTGATCGCACGCGCGAAAGACGCCGGGCTGCGCCTTCGCCGCGTCGTACCGGTGGTTCTCGAACGCGCGCACGAGCGCGGCGGTGTCGGTGGTCCCCGCCGCCTCGATGCGGTCGACGATGTTCGCCACCGCAATGTAGCCGAGATACTGGCGCCAGTTCGGCGGAAAGCCTTTCGCCGCCGCGACGAACTTCTTGTGCAGCGCGGGCGCCCGGCCGCCGGCATCCGGCCCCCACACGTATCCCCACAGCGAGCCGGCCAGCTCTTCCGCGGGGAATCCCGCCGCCAGCTCGTTTTCGCCGGTGACGCCCGCCGCCAGCATCTTCTTCTGCAGTCCGAACTGCACGAACGCCGTCGCCGCGTTCTGGGTGTCGGTCCCGCCGTTGAGCAGCAGAAACGCGTCGGCGTCGCTCGCCCGCGCCTTCACCATGTACGGCGAGAAATCGCCCGTCCCGAGCGGGTGCAGATCCATCCCGGCGACTCGCCCGCCGTGCGCCTGCAGAATGGGCAAGAGACGATCGCGCGCATCGGTGCCGAAGGCGTAGTCGGCGACGAGAAAATACCAGCGCTTCGCGCGCCGCACGAGCTCGGCGCCGAGCGCGTTCGTCAGCATCGCGAGCGAGCACGTCTGCCGGAAGCACACGCGATTCGCCTTGTTCCCGGTCATCGCGGTATCGTGCGTCCCGACCGCGACGTACAGCACGCCCGCGTTCTCGGCGTACGCCGACACCGCGTTGCCGACCGCCGACGACGCGCCGCCGAGCAGCACGTCGACCTTCTCGTTCTCGACGAGCCGCCGAGCCTCGGTCGTCCCGACCGCCGGCTTCGTCGCGTCGTCGCCGACGAGCAGCTCGTACCGCACGCGCCCGCGACGGTTCGCCTCTTCGAGCGCGAGCCGAGCGCCGTTGAGCTGCGGAATCCCGCCCACCGCGAACGGCCCCGAGAGCGAATCGACGTACCCGAGCTTCACCACGGGCCGCACGGTCGCCGCATCCGCCGCCCGCGAGTAGGCTGCGCCCGCGATCCCCCCGCTCACGACGAGTCCCGTCGCGGCCGAACCCGAGACGAACGAAGACCGACTCAACAGGCGCGCCATGCGGCCGTATCCGCGCCCTCCGAGGTCCATCCCTTCGCGACCACCAACGGGACGCGCAAGGTGAAAGCACGCGATCTGTTCTTGTTCCTCGCCGGCGCCGGCACGGGCGCGCTCGCCGCCGTCGTGGCCATGGTGCTGATCGGCGACGTCGTCCTCTTCCGTCACTGAACGCCGACGGGCCGCTTCGTCCTCGCCCGCCGCTGATCGCACGCGGCGCCGTCGTCGTGCCCGGGCGGGCGGTTCCGCGGTGTCCGTCGCGGACCGTGTGAGCGAGCGTGCGCAGGATGCGCGGAAGCGATGCGAAGACAGAGAAGGCTCGCACGGGATGTGCGAGCCTTCTCGTCCGCGACGGATACCGCGGAGCCGCCCGCCCCGCCACCATCGTCGTTTTCAGCGCCCTGAGCGCGCCCGCTCAGACCTTCTCGATCTGATAGAACTCCAGCTCGACCGGCGTCTCGCGCCCGAAGATCGAGATCAGCGCGCGGACCTTTTCCTTCTCCGGCTGGATGTCGTCGACGATCCCGGTGAAGTCGAAGAACGGCCCCGAGGTGACCTTGATGCGGTCGCCCTTCGCGAAGTCGATCTTGAGCTTCGGCGTCTCGATCCCCATCTGCTTGAGGATCGTCTTCACTTCTTTGTCCTGCAGCGGGACGGGCTTCTCGCCCGACCCCGGCGATCCGACGAAGCCGGTGACGCCCGAGGTGTTGCGCACGACGTACCAGGACGCGTCGTCCATGTCCATCTCGACGAGCACGTAGCCCGGAAAGACTTTCTTCGGCGTGATCTTGCGCTTGCCGTCCTTGAACTCGACCTCGTCTTCCATCGGGACGAGCACGCGGAAGATCTTGTCCTGCATGTTCATCGAGTGGATGCGGCGCTCGAGATTCGCCTTGACCTTGTTCTCGTAGCCCGAGTACGTGTGGATGACGTACCAGCGCTTGCGATCGTCCTGCTTCTTCGTGCCGGCCGGACGCGCAGTTTCCGGCGCGACCGCCGTCGTCGTGTCTTGATCCATCAGCGCGCCTGCCCCGTGAGAAGACCGAACAGCCAGCCGAACACCCAGTCGGCGACGAACGTGAAGACGCCCACCCCGATGACGAGCGCGAGCGTGAGCGCGGTCGCCGCGATCCACTCTTCGCGCGACGGCCACGTCACGCGGCGCATCTCGGAGATCACGCCTTGAACGAACTCTTGCGAGCGCTGCGCGCGCGCCGCGCGCTGCGTGGGGGCGGCCGTCCGCGCCGTCGTGGAACGACTCGGCGAGGTGCCCCTCGCCGCCGGACGCGCGGGCGCGCCGGGCCGGCTGGGATTCGATTTCATGATGCCTTGTACCGCAGAAGATTGGCAGGGCGGACAGGACTCGAACCTGCAACCCGCGGTTTTGGAGACCGCTGCGCTACCAATTGCGCCACCGCCCTAGAAGGCTCGCTTGCGCGAGCCCGTGGCGGCCGGCCTTCGGCCGATCCGCCATCGCGTTCGGCCGTTCGGGCCGATCCGGCTCGCGCACGGCGAACGTCGATTACTTCGTCTCCCGGTGCGCCCGATGGCAACGGCACCAGCGGCAATACTTGCTCAGCTCGAGCCGCTGGCTCGTGTGCTGCCGGTTCTTGAACGTGTTGTAGTTCCGGCGCTTGCACTCCGTGCAGGCCATGGTCACCATCACACGATTCTCTTTTTTCGCCATCGCTCAGGTTCTCGGAAAGGGGTCCGGCACGCCGGGAAACATGAAGAAAACGGACGCGGGGTCCGTTCCGACGCTCAGTGTACCATAGCCGCGGCGGCGTGTAAACGGCTCACGCCGTCCGCCCGCTCGCCTGCCGGCGCGCTACTCGAGCGGGCCCTTCACCCACACCCGGCTGGACCACCACGAGACCCGGCGGGACTCGCTGCGGCGGCGGCGCGGCGGGGCCGGCGGCGCGGGATCCTTCCGCGGGAAGATCGAGAACGTCTGCAGCGGCGCGCCGCAGAAGAATCCGATGACGTCGGCGCGCAGCTCGGCCAGCCGGTCGGGGACGAGCAGGCAATGCTCGCGCAGCACGACCACGCCGCGGAACCGCATGACGACCTGGCAGTGCGTCGACGTCGCCGGCTCGAGCACGACGACCGAGCGGTCGCGGCTCAGCACCAGAACGGTCCCTTCGCGTTCGACGCGGACGTCGGGCATCAGCATCCCCATCACGTCCTCGAGCTCGTCTTGGAAGAAGACGAAGTCGTCGAAGGCGTCCTGGTCGGAGAGCATGGCGCGGGTCGTTCGCATGGCCGGGAGGCGACCGTAGCACGCGCCCGATCGGGAGCGCAAGACCGCTCGCTTGCCGTTTGCCGAAGCTGTGCCGCGTCTTAACGCCGGTGAAACACGCCGCGGCATTTGTGAGGGAACAGTGCGATTTCGGCGCCGGGGGAGGGCCGGGAGCCGGAAGCAGCCAACCGAACCCAGGCCGGGACAGGGACGTCGGAGCGGCGTAGTGTCCCGCGTCGTTTGTATCACGGACGCGGTTTTCGTCCGTGCGCCGATCGCGAGGGATTGCGGTGTTCTGCGACTGCCTGCACTCCGTCGATTCGCACCACGTCGACGGATGCCACGTACCGACGCGCGATGCGTCGGGCGTGCTCAAGAAGTGCTACTGCCGCCGCAGCCGGGAACGCGTCCTGGAGGGACCGGACCGGCTGAAGGATGCGCTGGCGCTCGCCGCGGCGCGCGCGCGGCGCCGCAACGGCGGCTGACGGCCTACTTGTAGCCCGACCAGAAGCGAAAGTTCGGCGTGTCGACGTAGTTCGGCCCGACTTCGATCGTGTACTCGTGGTGATCGATCATCGTGACCAGGTGCGGGTCGGTCCCGGTGAGCTCGGTCACCGGATGCGAGCCCGGCGCGCCGGTCGTGAGATCCGTGTCGAACCACCGCGTCGCGCCGGCGTAGGGGCCGAAGCCGGAGAGCGAGAGCTGCTGGCCCCAGATATCGAGGAACTCGCCCAGCGTCCGCACGACGTTCGGGCTGAAATCTTCGACGTGCACCATCCCTTCGAGCGCGTGCGTGTGGATCGCGTAGTAGCACGCACCGGGCGAACCCGACGTCATCACGAGATAGGGCGCCTGATAGACGGCGGGCTCGTAGATTCCGATCCCCGCCGGCACCGCGTACTGATGACCGTTCACGAACACGCTGACGTGGACGTGATAGTGCGTCGCTCCGCCCATCGACGCCGCGCACGCGAGGCCGTCGACCGGCGCCGAGCCGCTCGCGCCGACGATCGTGCCGAAGCCGGCGGCGTCGCCGACGTACTCGTTCGCCCCGTCGTCGAGCAGGAACGCCGGGCCCGCCGCGTTCACGACCGGCACGGCCGTCGCGGCCGGCGTCGGTGAGGGCGTCGGCGTGGAGGCCGCGGTCGGCGTCGCCGTCGGTCGCGGCGTCGGAGTCGGTCGCGGCGTCGGAGTCGCCGTCGGAACGGGCGTCGGAGTCGCCGTCGGAACGGGCGTCGGCGTCGCCGTCGGAACCGGCGTCGGCATCGCCGTCGGAACGGGCGTCGGCGTCGCGGTCGGTGCGGCCGTCGGCGCCGTCGATGGCGTCGGTGCGGGTGACGGCGTCGCGGTCGTCGGCGGCGGCGATGCCGTCGGTGCGGGCGACGGCGTCGCGGCCGGCGTGGGCGCGGGACGCGGCGAAGCCGTCGGCGGCGGCGTCTGGGCGGAGCTCGGCACGGGCGTCGACGGACTCGACCCGGCGGGAGGCGCCGTCGCCGACGCCGGCGTCGGACCCACCGGCGCGAGCGGACTCGAGCCGCCTCCGCCCCCGCACGCGGTCACCGCGCCGGCGAGAACGAGCAGCGAGACGTACGTCGCCGCGCGACGGCCCATACCGCGGACTCCTTTCCGAAGACGTTCCCGACACCCCGATTCGATCGCGCGCGCGTCGCCGCCCTGCGCCCACGGGACGCCGATGATGTACCCGTTCGCCGTGAGACGTCACGTTCTGCGACGCAAGTGCTCGAGGCGAGTGCAGCGCCTTCGCCCGGCGCGAAGGCGCTGCAGATCGGCTCAGTAGACCGCCGGGCCGAACACGTCGCCGGCCGGCGCGTTGAGCGTCGTCGCGCCGCCGACGATGAACACCGCCGGCGCGATCGGCCCGACGGTGAACTGGCTTTGCGCGTAGACCGGGATCCCGAACGGCGCCGCCGAGCTGACCGCCGAGAGGTTCCCGAGGTTGTCGAACGCGAGCCCGTTGGGCGCCGCGAGCGTGCTGTTGCCGTTCAGCGTCCGAGGCGAGATCGTGATGTGAGGAACCGGCTTACCGGTCGTACCGAGCTGCGTCGCGAGGAACTCCACGATCGTGTCCGGCGCGTTGGCGTTGCTCGACCACAGGTTGCCGAACGCGTCGAACACGAGCGCCCACGGCCCTTGGACCGAGCCGGCCCCGTCGTCGGAGATGATCGTGTGCGGCACGAGCGTGTGCGCCCCGGAGGTCGGCAGCGGAGCCGCGAATCCGAAGATCGTCGTCGTCGCGTTGTTGGCGATCCACAGATCGCCGGTGGTCGGGCCGAACGCGATCCCGAGCGGTCCGTTGAACGCCGGGTTCGAGGTGATCGTCGTGTTCGGCGTGACGTTCGCGCCTCCCGCGGCGAGCTGCGCCGGCGTGAACTCGTACACCGCGTCGGCACCGTTGTCGGCGACCCAGAAGTCGCCCGCGGCGTCGAATACGCCTTGCTGCGGGAAGACCAGCGCGGCCGACTTGATGGTTCGCATGGGCGTGGGCTTCGCGTTCGTGCCGAGCGCGGCGAGCTGCGCCGGCGAGAACTCGTAGAGCGCCGGCTTCGCCGTGCCGCCGTTTCCGCCGTCGATGACCCACAGATCGCCCGCGGCGTCGAATTGCACGCCTTGCGGCGCGCCGAACACGGTGCTGTTGATCGCGAAGTGCGGCGCCGGATCGGTAATGCCCGGCTGGAGCTGCGAGGGAACGAACTCGAGCACGTTCGTGCCGTTCGCGACCCACAGCGCCGTCGTCTCGGTCGGCGACGAGATCGCGTAGATCTCGATCGTGTACGCCTGGTTCGCGACGACGTTCCACGGTATCGGCGACGGTGCGAACGTCAGCGTGCGTCCGCTGATCGTCGCCGGCCCTTCGGTGCGGAACTGCGTCCCGGCGCCGTTCGTCGGCGTCGGATTCGAGATCGCGTAGAAGAACAGCAGCCCCGCCGGATTCACGGTCGACGGCAAGGCGATCGTGAGGGCCGGAAGCGTCGGATACGACAAGGGAATCGAGTACGTGACCGTCTCGGTCATGTAGAGGTTGAACGTCCCGGTGTTGGCCGGGCGCTTCTCGGCCGCGCTCGGCGCGCCGGCCGGCGGCTTGAGCGACGTCGTCAGCGTCATCGTCGCCCCGGGCGGGACGGTCGTCTGCGGAAGGCCGATCGTTCCGCTGTATCCGGCGAACGGCGGGATCGCATACGTCGCCGCCGCGCTCGAGAGCTTGTACGTCGCCGTCGCGACCGAAGAGGGCTGCGCGCCGGACGGCCCGGACGCGGGCGGCATCCCGGTCGTCGACGGTCCGCCGCCGCAAGCGGAGAGCATCGCGGCGCACGCCGCGACGACGCACGGGCGCATGGCTGCGCGCATGAAGAGAAGCATCGTGGATCCTCCGTTTTGGCGGCGCACATTCGCGCCGCGCGCGGATGCTAGTCCGCTCGGAGGAGGGTCGATAGGGCCGCAGGGAGAGCCGGCCAGGGACCTTCGCACCTTTTGCTCGGCGCACGACCCACGACGGACGCCCGACGTGCTCGGCGAAGCAGAAGCGCGAGCACGTCGCAGGCCGACGGGCGCCTCGCGGCGCCGAGCGCGTGCGCTCAGCCGGGCGCGAAGACGCGCCGAGCGAGACCGAATCCGCGCGACGCTCGCGGCGAACTGCGCGATCTCCGCGATAGCGGCCGCACAGACGCGAAACCACGGGACGCCACATCGCGCGGTCGGCGCCGGCGGAATGCAGCAACAGCAACGGCGCACCTTCGCCGCGCACCTCGTACGCGATCTCGC
>Ga0070739_10004682_pt1 | contig 16015 bp, 12 predicted proteins | sample Coa_R1_7_FD_66445 | JGI IMG/M metagenome (GOLD analysis project Ga0070739, IMG submission 66445) | Surface soil microbial communities from Centralia Pennsylvania, which are recovering from an underground coalmine fire - Coalmine... | ecosystem: Environmental > Terrestrial > Soil > Unclassified ... | reverse complement strand
TGGTTCGTCTGCGCCCACCCGGTCCTGCAAGCGTTCGGACGCGAGGTCATTCATCTCGGCAGCATCGGCTCCGGCCAAATCGCGAAGATGATCAACAATATGCTCCTGTGGGCGGCCATGGTGGCCAATTTCGAAGCGCTGACGTTGGCCAAATCGCTCGGTATGGACATTCCGAAACTCGTCGCCGCGCTCAATTACGGCAGCGGCGCCAACTGGTCGCTGTCGCGTTGGGGCAAAAGCACCGGCAAATGGGCCGAGAAAGACATGGACCATGCGCTCGAACTCGCGCAGGCCGCCAAGGTGCCGGTCCCGCTTGGCGGTTTGGTCGATCAGCTGATGAAAGGCATCAATCAGGAGCGCATGAAGGCGCTGCTCGCCTGATGTTTTTGGCCGGAATGCATGAACCATTGTATTCCGCTAGACGCCTTTCAAGATGCCCCGACAGGCAAGAATCATGAACCCAGCTGCCGCACCGATGGCGGCGATCATCAAAAAGAACGCCGCGTGCGGCATGCGGCTCCAGAAGCTGCCGAGATAGCCGGCGAGAAAACCGCCGGTGAAACTTGTCGCCAGCCACACTCCCATGAGCATCGAGCGCAGCCGCGCCGGCGCGAGCTTTGTGACAAACGAGAGGCCGACAGGCGATAAATAAAGCTCGCCGACCGTCAGCACCCCAAAATAGGCGAACAGCCATAGCCAGCTCGCCTTCCCGACGTCGGCGTGCCACGCTGCGGTCGCGAGGATCAGATACGCTAACGTGAGGCCGCAGCAGCCGAGCGCCATCTTGGTGACGGTGGCAGGCTCGGTACCGCGCGCCGCCTGCCACGACCACAGCGCAATCACGAATGGCGTAAAGGCGAAAATCATGAAAGGATTGAACGCCAGGAAGGAAGTCGTCGGAATTTCAACATGCAGCCCGAACAGCGACAGGGTGCGATCGGTCGCGGTGTCGGCCCACAGCACAATGGTGTTGCCCATCTGCTCATAGCAGCCCCAGAACAAGGTGTTGGGCACGAACAGCACAAGGAGCGCCGCAATAGTGCGCCATTCGTCGCGGCGGAGCGATACCTTGTGTTCGCTGCGCGCGGCACGCAATCGATCCGCTCCTTCGGGAGCGGAAAGGTCACGCGCCGTGCCGATGCGCATGGGTGGTGCGTTCTGTGGCAGCAGCCGCAGCGCCGCTAGATAAATCGCAAGCCCGATGCACATGCCGACGCCGGCGGCGCCGAACCCATAGGCCCAGCCGACCTGCTCGCCGAGGGTGCCGCAGACCAGCGGCGCCAGGAACGCGCCAAGATTGATTCCGACATAGAAGATCGAATAGGCGCGGTCGCGGCGAGGGTCCGCGGGCGCATAGAGTCCGCCGACTTGGGTCGAAATATTCGGTTTGAAGCAGCCGCTGCCGACGATGAGAAATAGCAGCGCCGCCAGGAACAGCGGTTCGGCCGCCATCATGAAATGGCCGATGGCCATCAGCACCGCGCCGATTACAACCATGCGCCGCTGGCCGAAGACGCGATCGGCCAACAGCCCGCCGAAAATCGGCGTGAAGTAGACAAGGCCGGTATAAAGCCCCCAGATCTGCGACGACAACGGTTGCACGTCGAGCGGCCCGAAGACCATCTCCAGCGCGCCTTTCAGCGACGCAAGGCCGTGCACCGCGCCTGCGTGCTCGGGCAGCAGCACAAATTTGATCATGTACAGGACAAGCAGGGAGCGCATGCCGTAATAGGAAAAGCGCTCCCACATCTCGGTGGCGAACAGGAACGTGAGCCCGCGCGGATGCCCGAAAAGCTCGGCCGATCGTGCGGTTCGATGGGATATGGATTGACCGTTATCGACCAAAGCCGCTGTCCCAAACCAGCCACGCCCGGCCTTGTGCCGTGCATCCACGTCTTGCTAGCGATGAAAGACTAAAGACGTGGGTGGCTGGGACAAGCCGGCCATGACCAAAAAAATGGAGCATCCATGCCCGCCATCACGCCCGAAGAAGCCAAGAATTTCCGACTGCTCGGCCACGATGCAACAGCGGCATGGGGCGGCGGCTCGCTCGTGCAGGTGCACAAGGGTCACGCTTACGTCGGCGCGGTCGGCGCGTCGAGCTATAACGGCCCTGAAGGCTTCACGGTCCACGATGTGCGCGACCCCCGCCAGCCACATAAAATCGGCGAATTCCGCGCGCCGCCGGGTATCCACTGCCATAAGCTCCGCATTGTCGGCGACGATCTCCTCTATGTGAACTCGGAGCGGCTCGCCGGCGACAAGGGCAAGAACGCCCGCGCCGGCTTTTTCATCTTCGATGTGTCCAAGCCGGCAGAACCGAAGCCGGTCGGCTTCTACGACATGCCCGGCTCCGGCCCGCACCGTTTCGGCGTCGATCTAAGCCGCGGACTTGCCTTCATGCCGAACGACGCGCCGGGCTGGACCCGGCGCGTGATTTGGACGCTCGACATCAAGGATCCGCTGAAGCCCGAAGTGATCAGCATCTGGGGCCTGCCGTGGATGAAGACCGACAGCGATGAGGTCGGCAATGATCCGCACCCTGCCGAGGAAGCCACCACACTCCACGGCCCGCCGACGATCCGCGGCAACCGCATGTACTGCGCCTGGTGGGGCGGCGGTATTTCCATCATCGACTGCAGCGATCTGCGCGCCATGAAGCTTGTCGGCCACATCAAATGGTCGCCGCCGTTCCCCGGCTCGACCCACACCTGCTGGCCGATCGGCGACCGGCCGTATTTGGTCGTGACCGACGAAGCGCGTGCCAAGCAAAAATATTGGGACGCGCAGTTCATGTGGATCATCGACGCGCGCGAGGAGTCCAATCCGCTGCCGGTCGCGACCTTCATGGCGGAGCGCGAAAAGTACTACGACCGGCCCGGCCGCTTCGGCGCCCACAATATCCTGGAATACTTGCCGGCCGACGGGCCTTGGAAGGACATCGTTTTTCTCACCTACTTCAATGCCGGGCTGCGCGCGGTCGACGTCAGCGATCCGCTGCATCCGAAGGAGATCGGCTGCTATGTGCCGGTACGGCCGGATGGCACGCCAGGCATACAGTCGAACGACATCGGCTGCGACGACGACGGTCGGCTCTATCTGATCGACCGCTGGGGCCAGGGCATGCACATCCTGGAATACACGGGGTAAACTCCCTTGTTCACCTTCTGTCTCGATCTGCAATGACGAAAAGAACCTCGTCGGACGGCCCGCGGTTGAAAATTAGTGTAGCTCAGAGCTAAGTAAGTAACTTGACAATGTCACCTTCTCTGCAAAATGACTTAACACAAACGAACAGTGTTACGTGAATGATTAAGATATCTCCTCAAGATCGACCATTACATTTCGGTGAGCGCAGGCGTCCCACCGGAACCGTAATCGCGTTGATACTGATTTTAGCATTCATAACTGTTGTAAGTTTTTTCTACTGGCAAATATCGGCCAGCTATACCGAGGTCTATAGGCGATTAGAAATTTCACAGTTGCCATTGACCTTGGTGATACAACCGCAATTCTATAACCGGCTTAATCAGCTCAGTCGCGAACCATGCTATCGAGAAGCGATTTTGGGACTGTCTGATGCATTGTTGCAGTCGGGCTACCCACGCGAAAGCGCTACAAGCTTGCTGACATTCGCAAAGCGATGTGGTGACAAAGAAAACGACGAGATTTTGACGCGCGCCTATATTGCTTTCAAAAAAATCAGTGACTTCTCTGCCGCGTTGTCAATCGCAGAACAGTTAGTCAAATCCGATCCGGCAAATCCGCAATTTCGCTACTACCGAGGGCTCACACATGAGCAGCTTGGGGCATTTTCCGATGCTTTGACAGATTACATTGCTGTCTTACAATTGCTGGGGACCCCCAATAGCATCGCTGGGAGTCAATTCTATGATGTATCACGGATGTATGCGGCGCTTGGTCGAAATTGTGACGCGATAGGTCCAATTGAAACGTTTATCTCGTTCAATCCGGGAAGGAGACGAACGCCGCAAACAACAAAACTAATTTCGGAGTACGCGGAGAAGGGAGGTTGCGACGCGCGCTATGCCAAAGGAACGGCACGTGTGCCGCTCTTCAATATAAGCGGCGTCATTTCGCTCACCGCCATTGTTAATGGTGTAATTGGAAACTTCATTCTTGATACCGGCGCTGAGTATGTGACCGTCACGCCCGAATTTTCTGCAAAAGCAAAGATAATAATTGAAAACTCCAATCTGTTACCTATGCAAACAGCTGGTGGGACCGCCCTCGCGGACCTCGGCTACGCAAATACAATTTCAGTTGGCAACGCTGAAGCTGAGGGAGTCACTACAGCTGTGATTCGAGGCTCCAATGATCCCTTCGGTAGGCACTTAGACGGGCTACTCGGTATGAGTTTCCTGGCTCGATTTAATCTAAAGACATCTCAAGATGGAATTGAGTTGGCCGCTATACCCCTTCGGTAATAGTCAAAAACTAACTAACCATTGGCGGCAGCGCTCCTGCGCTGCACCCGTAGCTCCAACCAGCGCAAGCCGGCAACGATGACGAGCAGCGGCAGGATCTGGATCACGCCGAGGGCAGCGACCGCGCCGTAGCTGCCGCCCTCCTCCCACATCGTCAGGCTTACAGTACCGAGCACATTGGTGCCGGGGCCGACCAAAAACACCGAGGCGCCGAGCTCCCGCACCGAGAGCACGAACACATAAATCCATGCCGCCAGCAGAAACGGCAGGATCAGCGGCAGGAGCACCCGGCGGAAGATCTGCTGCAGGCTGGCGCCCGATACCGCGGCGGCTTCCTCCAGCTCGCGATGAATCTGTGTGATGCCGCTCGAAGCAAATCGCATGCCGTAAGGCAGGCACAGCGTCACATAGGCGATGAACAGAATCCAGATGGTGTTGTAGACCGGAATTGGTACGATCAAATAGGTGAACAGCACGCTGGCTCCGACGATCACGCTGGGGATGGCGATCGGTGTCGAAGCCAGCGCGTCGAGCAGCCAAGCGAAACGCGAAGCGGAACGTCGGGCCATCCAGGCCATCACCAGCGTCAGCAGCACGACGAAAGTGGCCGCTAAGGCGGAGACCAGGACGCTGGTGCGCACCGCGTCAACAAACACCGGATAGCGCAGGATGAAGCGATAGTTTTCCAGCGTAGCCGGGACACTCGAGCCCATGAAAGGCTGCGACAGATTGCGGAAGAATGACTGCCAGATCAGTGTGAACAGCGGCAGGCCGAGCGCGACCAAAAAGACCAGCCCGATACCGCCGGCCACCGGCCAGCGCCAGCGGCCAAGTTCGATGCGCGTCGGCTTATAGCCCTTCCCGGTGATGGTGGCGAAAGCTTCGGCGTGGCGAGTGGCGTGGCGATAGAAATACACCGCAATGAGGCAGACGAAAAGCAGCGTCACGCTGAGCGCGCTGGCGGTCCCGAAAGCCGGCGGCGTCTCGGTGGTGGCCGCTTGGATTTGGGTGGTGAAGACATCGATGCGCGCTGGCCGACCAATGATGCGCGGCACTTCGTAGGACGAGAGCCCCATGATAAAGAGCAGCAGCAGGCCGGAGAGAATGGCGGGCCGCAACAATGGCAACGTAATTTTCGGCAGCACCTGCCAGTAGCGTCCACCGGCCATCAGGCCGGCCTCCTCCATGCGCACATCGAGCGCGCGCAGCGCCGGGCCGAGCGCCAGATAGGCGAGCGGAAAGTAGTGGCTCGACAGCGCCCAGATCATGCCGGCCATGGAGTAGATGCTGAGCGGCGCGCCATGCAGCTCGAAGGCCGATTTGAGCGCAGCGTTGACCCAGCCGATATTGGGACTGAGCGCGAAAATCCATGCCATGGCCATGAGCAGGCCTGGAATCGCGAATGACATCAGCGCCAAGTTGTGGAACAGCACGCGGCCCGGCGCATCGGTGCGTTCCACCACCCACGCCACGAACCCGCCAATGATGAAGGTGAGCGCGGCGGTGCCGAGCGCGTAAATCAGCGAATTGGCGAACAGGCGTAGAATTCGTTCGTCCGAGTAGGCTTCAACGAAGTTGTCGAACGTGAAGGCGCCGAACCCCAGCCCCGTGTCTTCGGTGAATGCGGTGACGAGGAGTCCGCCCAGCGGCGCCAGCACCAGCCAGGCGGCGACTGCAACGCAGCCGATGAGCAAAACGCTCGGCGGCCGCCAGCGCCATACAGGCGCGTTCACTGCCGGCAAGTCGGCGGCAGCCATGGGGGTGGATCGCCTGCCCTCCGCGCCACAGACACAGCGCGTTGCGCGGAGGAATAGGATTGCCGCCCGGCTACCGGCGAACCGATCATCTCGGTCGGAACAGCTCGTTGAAGCGCTGCTGCCATTTGTGTTCGTCCTCGGGCGACAGCGAAACAGTGATAACCTTCTTCTTGTTGAGCGCCGCGACGATGCCAGGCGGATTTGACTCGACGTCCGGCCGCGTCGGAATGCGGCCGAACCTAGCGAGGAAAGTCTGGCATTCCTTGCTCAAGGCAAAATTCGCCGCCAGCAGCGCCGTGTTCGGGTGCGGCGCTTTGGCGCTCACGCCGACGGCGCCAAATGTCAGCGCCACCGGATCGAGCGCGAAATATTCGATCGGTCCGCCGGCGAGCTTCACGTTCATGGTGAGGTTGACGAAGTTGTTGAGCGAGACCCAATACTCGCCCGAACCAACGGAACGCGCTTGCGCCAAATGGCCATCGGTCACGACTGGCTGCAGCGCGGCGACGATTGATTTAATCAGCGACGTCGCCTTGTCCTCACCGAAATACTGATACATCGCCCACAGCCACTCGCTATCGGTGCCATCGATGGCGACGTGCCCGGCCCATTCTTTGTGCTGGGCGAAGTCCGCGTAAGTCTTGGGCAGATCGGCGGCGTTCACATGCTGCGTATTGTAGGCCGGCGAGTTGTAGTTGGCGTAGAGGCCGTACCAGCGCCGGCCCGGATCGCGAGCCTGCGGCGAGATGTTCTTAGCTTCCGGCGGATCGAACGGTAGCAAAAGTTGCGGCGGGATTTTATCGATTGTGCCGAGCTGCGCCACATCCCAAGATTTCTGGTTGCCGCGATACTCAAGCAGCATCCGCGCCATCAGCGGCGGATCGGCGCCGCGCACATAGTTCACCTTGATGCCGGTCGCATCGGTGAACAGCTTCCACAGCGGCAGGCCCTCGCCCTCGTTGGTGTCGGAATAGATGGTCATCTCGCCCCCTTCGGCCTTGGCGGCATCGAGCAGCTTCTGATCGAGCCACGCATGCGCATCCTGCGCTGCCGCGCATGACAATCCGGCGGCGAGCAACACGCCGGTCCATCCGGCGATTCTGGCGGGGCGAAACATCGGCACCTCCCAAGTACTTTTTATGCGTTGCGACTGAACTTCGATTGTCGACTGCCGGGGTGTCGAAACTTTTCAGGCATGTTTTTCGGCGGCGTGCCAATTGGGTTCCGGCGGCGACTCTTTCGGCATGAAGCCGAAGGCGCGCTGAAAGCGTTTGGCGTAATTCGGCCAGACCTGCGGATTGATGATGCGCCGCACCGGCTTTCCGTCGAGCGCATCGAGGATTTGCTCGGCCGCGAACCGGCCCATGCGTATGCGCGCTTCCATTGTGACACCGGCGGTGTGCGCAGTGACGATGACGTTGTCGAACGCCATGAGTGGGTGGTCGGCGGGCGGCGGCTCCTTCTCCCAAACATCGAGGCCGGCGCCGGCAAGCTTCTTGTCGCGCAGTGCGCGTTCCAGCGCCTCCTCGTCGTGAATAAAGCCGCGGGCGGTGGTGATGAAATAGGCGCTCGGCTGCATCAATGCGAATTCGCGCGCGCCGATCATTTTGCGGGTCTCGCCGGTCAGCGGACAATTAATCGAGACAAAATCGGCCCGGCGCAAAAGCTCGTCCAGTTCGACCTTGACGGCGCCGCGGGCGGTAACATCCTCGGCGGATAGATATGGATCGTAGGCCAGCACCTGCATGCGGAACAACGTGCCGGCAAGCTCGGCGACGCGCCGGCCGACATTGCCCAAGCCAACGATGCCGAGCGTCTTGCCGAAAGCTTCGTGCCCCGTATAAGCAGCGCGGTTATTGATGGTGCCGGCGCGCAGCGCACGGTCGCACTCGATAGCGCGCTTGACCAGCATCAGCATCATGCCGAGAACGTGCTCGGCCACCGACTCGGCATTGCCGCCGGACTGGTTGACGACCAGCACACCACGCTCGGTGCAAGCCTTGACGTCAACGGTGTCGTAACCGGCCCCATTTGTCGAGACGATCAATAGATTCGGAACTCTGCGCAAAAATTCGGCGCTGGTGTGATAATGCCGCGCCAGTTCCTGGCGCGTCGAGCTGGTCTGGTACGCATGCGCCGCGGCCAGGATATCGGCAGCTGTTTCGGGCGGCTTATCGTTTTCCAACCGGTCGAGTCGCACGTCCTCGCGCTCGCTCAGCACTTCCAGGAAGCCGACCGGCTGGTGCGGCGCGACCCAGAATACGCGCTTACTGTTGACGGCGCCCGACATCAAATGCTCCCCCTCGTTCAAAGAAGTCAAATCAACCCTATCCTGCCAGCGCCGGTGTGCCTACTCCTCCGCCATGCGGGACCGTGAGCGCGAGGAGGCGCGCCACATCGGGACGACGATCGAGCTGCCAGATCGCCGCGATCAACGGCGCTGCGTCACAATCCGGATTCCCAACCGCCGCCGCCTCGCGCAGCTTAGTTTCCAGATCGGCATCGGTCATCGGATTTGCCTCGCTGCCACGTGCCGCCGGCTGTTTGAGATCGTACAGCTGGCCGTCGGCAGTGGCGATCTCGACGGCCGCTGCCGTCACGGGGAAGCTCTCGTCGCACAGCACTGCCACCTTGCGGCGCAGCGCCACCACCTCGGCGTCATTGGCGCTGGCGTCGGTAAACTGCGCAACCCCGGCGTTGCCGCTCAAGAGAGCGGCGGCGACGGCGTGTTGCACGCTAACCTGCGATGCCCGCCCGGTCGTCACATTCGGCCGATCGGCGCGCAGCGCGAGCAGCGGATTGCCTCTCACCAACACCTTCTCGACCTTTGCAGCCAGATGCTGCCGCCGCCAATCCAGCACGCAATCAATGACCGGATGCACCACGAAGCCGCACGGATAAGGCTTGTAGGACGTGGCGAGGATTTCCCAGCTTTCGCCCAGGCTCGCCATCGTGCGGGTCAGACCCGGCTTCTCGGCGAGCGCATGATAATAGCCTTGCACGCCCGTGAGCGGTTCCGCTGGCCCGGCGAAGTTAGCCGCGGCCAACAGCGCCGACCACAGTCCGTTGCGCGCCGCATTGCCAACGCTGACGCTTTTTGCCGGCGTGCCCAGGCATTCGCACAGGCCGGCCGCCTGGGTGGCAGCGATGCCGAGCGCCCATGTCATCTGCGCTGCATCGAGGCCGAGCAGCTTGGCGCTGCCAACGGCGGCACCGAATACGCCGCAGGTGGCGGTGATGTGCCAGCCTCTGTTGTAATGGCTGGGCGAGATTGCGCCTCCAATCCGGCAGGCGATTTCCTGGCCGAGCACGAGCGCCACAATGAGATCGCGGCCGCTGATCGGAGGCTTGAGTTCGGCGAGCGCAAACAGAGCCGGTGCGATCGGTGCCGTCGGGTGGATTGCGGTCGGCACATGGGTGTCGCAGAAATCCAGCACATTGGCGCCCGCAGCATTGAGAAAGGCCGCGCCAAGCGCATCCAGGCGTTCCCGCCGCCCGATCAACGTCGCCTGCCTGCCGGCGGAAAAGTGCGCCAACGACGCGAGCAGCGTTTCGATTGTCGGATCATTACATCCGGCTAGCGCCACGGCGAAGAAATTCATCAGCGACCGCTTCGCCTGATGGACTACCGCGGGCGGCAGGTCCTCCCAAGCGCCACCGGCAACGAAAGCGGCAAGCCGCTTGGTTATTGCAGCGTCGTGCGGCATTCTGTCCTCGCGGATGGCGCGCTCGAATGGGAATAGCCTTCGCGGACCACTGCCGTTCTTTACGACTTGCGACGGGCGGGACCAACTGGGAGGGAAGCGACATGCAGCGGACCGAAAGTTCAATCTCATCGCGTCTCGTCTCGACCGTAGCCGCATCGGGCCTGTTGGTGACGCTCGGCTGCGGCGTGGGCCAGGCTGCCGACGAAAAGAGCTACGTGATGAAGCTTGGCACGGCGACCATCAACGAGTCGCAGCATGAATGGTGCAAGCGTTTCGTCGCCATGGTGGAGAAGGATTCCGACGGCCGGATCAAGGGCGAAATCTATCCGGCGAGCCAACTCGGACCGATCGCGCGCGAGATCGAAGGGGTCCAGTTCGGCTCGATCCAGGGCTACGTGGGCCCTCCCGAGTTTCTAGTCGGCGTCGACGAACGCTATGAGGTGCTTTCGGCGCCAGGAATAGTCAATGATCTGGCGCATGAGGTTCGGATCGTAAAGGATCCCGAACTGCAAAAAATGATGCTCAGCTTTGGCGCCAACAAAGGTATTCATGGCGCGGCGCTCTTCATTGCGCAGCCGTCCAACGTGATCGCGCGCAATCCGATCCGGCATCTGGCCGATTTCAAGGGCAAGAAGCTGCGCGTATTGGCGGCGGATATGCAACAGGAAATGATCAAGCACCTCGGCGCCACGCCGATCGCGATGACACTGGGCGACGTGCTGACGGCGATGCAGCAGGGCGCCATCGACGGCTCGGTCCTCGCCACCACCGTCGAGGTATCAATGCACTACTGGGACGCGGCGAAATACGTCACCGAAATCAACCAGCCATTCATCTTCTCGATGACGTTTCTGTCGAAGCAATGGTACGATTCGCTGCCGAAGGACCTGCAGTCGATCATCGACGCCGACGCTGCAAAGGCTTCCGACGAGATCGATCAGTGGCAAGTCGGCGCCTACGCCAAGGCGCGACAGGCCTGGGCCGAGCATGGCGAGTTCATCAGTCTGCCGGCCGACGAACAATCGGAACTTATGAAATCGCTGGCGGCCGTCAGCGCCGAGGTGGCAAAGCGCAAGCCGGCGCTTGAGCAGGCCTACAACGTCTTCACTGCGGTGGCGCAACGGACGAAATAGCGCCCGCCCGCTCGACGAAGCGTGCGGCGCGCGCGTTGCACGGGGTTCTCGCGCCATTCTCATGATTGCGTCCGACCGATATAACTAGGCGGCGTGATCCTGCTCGCGCCAAGGAGTAGGACAATTGGAGGAGGAAAGGCGTGAACAAGTTCGGTGTCGGCCAGCCGGTGCCCCGGCTCGAGGATCCGCGCTTCATCACCGGCCGCGGCCGTTATGTCGACGATTTCGAACTGCCGCATCAGGCCCACGGCGTGCTGGTGATGTCGCCGCACGCCCACGCGCGCATCAAGAGCGTTGATACCTTTAAGGCCAAGGCCGCGCCCGGAGTGCTCGCGGTGCTCACCGGCGCCGATGTTGTGGCCGACAAACTTGGCGGCCTGGCGCCACCGATGCCCGAGGACATGGGTGGCCCAAAAGGCTTTCGTACTCTGCGCGCCATTCTCGAAGCCGATAAGGTGCGCGCGGTCGGCGACCGCGTCGCCTTCGTGGTGGCGGAAACCGCGCTTCAAGCTCGCGATGCCGCCGAGCTGGTCGAAATCGAGTACGAGCCACTGCCGGCCGTCATTTCGACCGAGGACGCGGTGAAGCCGGGCGCGCCGGCGGTCTGGGACGAACAGCCCAACAACGTCGCGTTCACGCTCATGATGGGCAACAAGGACGCGACCGATGCCGCCTTCGCCAATGCCAAGCACGTCGTGTCGCTGACGCTCCGCAATAACCGCATCACCGCCAACTCCATCGAGCCGCGCGCGGCGATCGGCCAGTATCACCCGGACAGCGACAGCTATACGCTCTATTCGACCTCGCAGAACCCGCATGGCACCCGTTCCTCCGTAGCCGGCCAGGTCCTGCGGATTCCCGAAACCAAGCTACGCGTCATTTCGCCGGATGTCGGCGGCGGCTTCGGCATGAAGCACGGCGGCTATCCGGAAGACGCGCTGGTGGTTTGGGCATCGCGCCGGATCGGCGGCCGGGCTGTCAAATGGGTGTCCACACGCGCCGAGGCCCTCCTCGGTGACTCGCAAGGCCGCGATCAGGTGGTCACAGGTGAATTGGCGCTCGACGAGAACGGCAAAGTATTGGGACTGCGCGTCAATGCGCTCCACGCCATGGGCTCGCATGTTTTCGGTGCCGCCATGGTGGTGCCGCTGTTCGCGCTGCGGCTGTCGCCGGGCGTCTATCAAATTCCAGCGGTGCACGCGGTCGGCAAAGCCGTCCTCACCAATACCATTCCGCTCGCGCCGTACCGCGGCGCCGGGCGGCCGGAGGCGACCTATCTGATCGAGCAGCTGCTCGATCGCGCCGCCGGCGTTGTCGGCATCGACCCAGTCGAGATCCGGCGGCGTAACTTCATTCCGTCCTCCGCCATGCCGCATAAGATCTGCACCGGCATCACTTACGACAGCGGCGACTTCGTGCATGTCATGGACGAGTGCCTGAAGCTGGCCGATTGGCAAGGCTTCGGCAAGCGCGCCGCGGAATCGAAGAAACATGGCAAGCTCCGCGGCCGCGGCATCGGTTATTTCCTCGAAGAGGCCGCGGTGTTCAACGACCGCATGGTGCTGCGCTTTGATCCGAGCGGGATGCTGACAATCCTCGCCGGTACGCATTCGCATGGCCAGGGCCACCAAACCGTGTACACCCAAATGGTATCGGAATGGCTCGGCGTGCCGTTCGAGAACATTCGTTTCGTGCAGGGCGACACCGACGCGGTGCCGATCGGCCGCGGCACGTATGGATCGCGGAGCATGCATATCGGCGGCAATGCGCTCAAACGCGCCGCCGACGCCATCATCGAAAAGGCGAAACCGATGGCGGCCATGATGCTCGAAGCCGCCGCCGGCGATCTCGAGTTCAAGGACGGCCGCTTTCAGATCGTCGGCACCGATCGCTCGCTAGCGCTGACCGAGGTCGCCAAGGCCTTCTACCGCCCGGCGATGCTACCGCCGCAGTTCGATGTCGGCCTCGAAGCATCGGGCACTTTTGCGGCCGAGCCGCCAAACTATCCGAACGGCTGCCACATCTGCGAGGTGGAAATCGACCCTGCGACCGGGGAGGTACGGCTCGACCGCTACGCCGCCGTCGATGATGTCGGCAAGGTGATGAATCGCCTGTTGTGCGAGGGGCAAATCCACGGCGGCGTCGCCCAAGGCGTCGGGCAGGCGCTGATGGAGCGGATTGTATTCGACAAGGATGGCCAACTCGTCACCGGCAGCTTCCAGGACTACGCCATGCCGCGTGCTGATGACCTTCCGGAGATCACGTCCGAGCTCACCGAAGTGCCGGCAAGGACCAATCCGCTCGGCGTCAAAGGCGCCGGCGAAGCCGGCGCGACCGGCGCCCCACCGGCGGTGATCGGCGCCGTGCTCGACGCGCTAAAGCCGCTCGGGGTCGAGCACATCGACATGCCGGCAACACCGGCGCGGGTGTGGGCGGCGATACAAGGAAGCGGCGGCGCGAGAGCCGCGGCGGAGTGATCATCGGGCCGGCCCGTAAGGTGAAATCCGAACAGCGCGCGCCGGCAGTGTCTGGTGTGAGTCATTCACTTTGTTCGAATATTCAGAACACCAGCGCGATCACGACCACCAGCAGCACACCGGCCGCCAACATCATGATCTCGACGGAGTCGAAGCGAAAGGCGAACCAACGCGGTGTGCTTGGCGGGAGCATGGCACGCGCCTCCCTTGCTGATCAACGAATGTCGGGCAGATGTCCGGTCAGGGTCTTGCCTTGATCGGCTTTGACCAGCTGGGCTGTGCCGAGATCAATGTCGCCGGTATGGGCGAAGGTGCCGACGGCCGCAACCAGGATTGCCGACAGCATGCTGATGACGACAATCTTTAGATGCGTGCGGCGGTCGGCGCTGTAGATCGAATGGTTCATAGCCACCTCCCTTATTGTCGCTCAGCAAATCCTCCTTTTTGCTCTGTGGGTGTGATCCACGACACACAACGGCTCTTTCGTTATAAGCTTTTGAAATAGCAAGGTTTTTATCGGCTGAATACCGCCCGCTGAGAGAACAAGTTTGCGGTCCGGGCGCGTTTAGAGAACGCATTTGCTATCTCGACGAGTTGTCTTGCGAGCGACCCCGACGCCACGCGCTCAGCACTCAGCGTCCTTCGTCCGACGCTTATCATTCGGGCGCGCAACATAGAGCACGGAGTTCTCGGCGATTCCCGCGCGGCGGAACGCCTCGGCGCCAAAATGCGCGATGCCAAGCTGATCGACCTTGAAGCCGGCGTCTTCCAGCCGAGTAATGAAATCGCGCTTGCCGTATTGCCGGATATGGTCGCCCATGCCGAAATATTTCCAGCGCAGCGCCTCGGTGTCGATGCGAGCATCCTCGTGCGTCTCGTTCAGGCCGATGACGAGCGGCACCAGAATGATCGCAAACCCGTCAGGCCGCAGTACGCGGCGCATTTCCGCCATCGCCTTACGGTCCTCAGGAACATGTTCGAGCACGTGCGAACATAGCAACACGTCTACCGATTCATCCGGATAAATATCCATTGCCGTAAGATCAACACGCTCATCCACGTCCCTGCGGTTGAGGTCGGCGCTGCGGTAGGCGATGAAGGCATGGCGCCGGAGCTTGCGATGCAACGCCTCGCCGGGCGCGAATTCGAGCAGGCGATAGGTTCGGCTTCGGTCGAATCCAGCAAAAACTTCATCGAGATAAAGCGCGGTCAGCCGATCGCGGTCGAACGCGTCACAGCGTGGGCAGCTGAATGCCGCGAGATTGAGCGTCTCCATGGTTTCCGGCGGATGCACGGGGGCGAATTCGGCGACGCCACGCCAATACGATTTCTGCACCGGCCGGAATGCGCGAAGCTTCGCGCCGCAAACCGGACACTGGTAGTCCGATCCGAGATAGAACGGAAGCTTGACCGCGCGCTTGAGTATCTTTCCTTTGCGGCGCACAGCGTCGTACAGCAGGCTGTTGCGGTAGATGCGATACGCGGCGGTGCGCTTTCCCGCTTGGCGCAGAGCTTTGATGCGCGATCGCAGATGTCCCGCCATTCGCCAAGCCGTGGCGCCGCTCACTGCACCTTGAGCCCCATCAGATTGGCAATAAGGTTGCGCTGCATCTGAGAGGTGCCGGCCGCGATTGTGGCGGCTCGTGAGTCGCGGAAGTGGCGCTCCATCTCGAACTCCGCGCAATACCCGAAACCGCCGAGCACCTGCATGCCGAGACTTGCGACCTTCACATACGTCTCGGAAGTGAACAGCTTCGCCATGGAAATTTCGCGCAACGCGTTTTGCCCCGTCGAGACCAGCCAAGCGGCGCGCCACATCAGCGTGCGCGCCGCCTCGACCTCGGTCTGCATATCGGCAAGCATGTGAGCGATGGCCTGGTTGGTCCCGATCGGCCGGCCGAACTGCTTACGCTCCTTGGCGTATTGAACGGCAAGATCGATCACGCCCTGCGCCGCGCCGACGTTGCCGGCCGCCGACGTGGCGCGCTCGACCTGAAGACCCGACATCACGCAATCCCAGCCCTTGTTTTCGCCACCGACGAGCCGATCCGGCGGCACGCGGACTTTATCGAAAGTCAGCTCGTAGGTGCCGGTGGCGCGGCGGCCGAGCATGTCGAGCTTGCGCAAGGACAAGCCGGGCGTGTCGTTGTCGACCAGGAATAGCGACAGGCCTTGCCGGTAATGTGCCTTCGGGTCGGTCTTTACGTAGAGGTTGATGACGTTGTTCTTGGCGCCCGCCATCGAAGCCCAGAGCTTGCACCCATCGACGACCCACCCGTTGCCGTCGCGCATAGCCGTGGTCCGCATGGCGCCGATATCGGAACCGGCGTCCGGCTCCGACATCGAGATGGAGAACTTGATCTCGCCCGCGAACAGCTTTGGCAGCCAATAGCGCTTCTGTTCTTCCGAGGCCATGCGCACCAGATTGAGACCACAAAAGATGTTGCCGGTGTACGCCATGACCAAGTCGGCCGAAATGCGCGCGATCTCTTC
>Ga0070739_10004681_pt1 | contig 16017 bp, 7 predicted proteins | sample Coa_R1_7_FD_66445 | JGI IMG/M metagenome (GOLD analysis project Ga0070739, IMG submission 66445) | Surface soil microbial communities from Centralia Pennsylvania, which are recovering from an underground coalmine fire - Coalmine... | ecosystem: Environmental > Terrestrial > Soil > Unclassified ... | reverse complement strand
CGTCCAGCGCATCATGAATATCTATGGGGATCGTCCGGGGGCTCTGGAAACATACCAGACAGGGAAGATAGAGAACGCAGCGAAGTTGGGGCACAGCATCGCCCATGATCTGCGAGCACTGGGCATCAACACAGACCTTGCCCCAGACGTAGATGTGCCGGTAGTGACGGGACCGGACCAGTATCTGCGTACCTGGGGCTACACGCCGCAGTCGGTGATCACGTGGGGTGGAACTTATCTGCGTGCTGTCCAGTCCGATGGAGAGATCGCCTGCCTCAAACACTTCCCCGGTCTTGGGGCCGCCAGTACGGATGCCCATCAGGACTTGCCGGTGGTCAATCGCTCACAGGACGAGCTCTACTCGACCGAGTTGGCCCCGTTCAAATATTTTGTGCAGTCCCATAACAAGCTAGAGAATCCGGGCATGATTATGACGACCGACGTGCTGATGCCGGCGATTGATCCCAGCATGCCGGGGGAACTCTCGCATACCTTCGTCACTGACATCCTGCGTCATAAGTTTGGCTATAACGGTGTAGTCATCACCGATGCGCTTTATATGTTAGGTATTGCGAAGAAGTGGAGCATACCCCAGGCCGTCGTCCTTGCGATTGAGGCAGGCAACGATATGATCCTGGGTGTACGCGATTCCGGCGTTCTGAGCGACTCAATCGCGGCACTCAAGCAGGCCATTGCCGATGGAGACCTCGCGGTGGCACGCATCAATCAGTCGGTGGAGCGCATCATCACCCTGAAGATTCGCTACCACATCTGGCCTCGCATACCGCAACTCTAAACCTGCCTGGCCTCGATGCAGGTGATCCATTTGTTCTCTATTTGGATCGAGACGCGCTCCAGACTCCGTGACCACCGTAGTTAGTATCGCACTGGTTTTTCGGGTTCACACTACAATAGCTTCCAGCCAGGCTTTTATCCGGTTGTACCACCCCCTTAAAGAGGATCGGTGCTGAGGTATCTTTGCTGCGCACGAGGAACTGGAGAGTGCCGTTAGCATCGACACTACCTGTGAAAGAACCATCTCCCGCCAGGGGTGCGGCCACACTAAAGTGTCCACGAATGGATGCCTGATTCTGCTGTATCGAAAGCGTCATGTTCGAATGAATGTTGGCGTAGGTATTATAAAGAGGCCCACGGTAGTTCCCAGCAATATCGGGCGGACCTTTCTGGAATTGGAGAAGGTAGCTTCCCAGCAGTATCAGTCCCGCTAGCAGCAGTCCGGCTAGGCCGACCAGCACCGTTCGCCGTGTGGCACGCTTGCGTTGCAGTCGTTCCTGTCTGAGCCGCTCCTGCTCCGCAGCTTGCTGACGGTCGCGCTCAGCAATACTGGCTGCAAGAAAGGCAGCCTCGTCAAAACTAGGCCAGCTTCGCTCACTCCATGCCAACGCCTCAGTCAGTTGGGTGCCCCTGTAGAGTCGATCTGTGGGTTGACCGCGCCGTTGCCACTCGGCAGCATCCTGGCTCACCGCCTGTTGAAGATGCATGTCCTCACGTCCTCCACGTAACCAATCGGCAAGCCGTGACCATTCGCGGATGAGTGCTTCGTGGCTGACTTCAATGGTGGTGGTCCCAGCGAACTCATTGGTAGTAAGCAGGCGGGCGGTGATGAAGGAGGCAGCAACTTCTTGGAGAAGAGCCGCTTGCTTAGCGTTGGGCAACGAGAGTTCGGCGAGGGAGGCTCGACGGCGTGTGGTGTCCTGCTCGCTCATTCCAGGGTCGATCAGGCGCAAGAACAAGGCCCGTGCCAGACGCTGATGCTCCTCTGAAGGCAAGGCGGCATAGGTCGCTTCCGCATGTTTTGCCACTGCCCCTTTGACTCCACCAATCTGGTGATAGGCTGCCATCGTCAAGGTCTGTCCGTCCCGGTGTTGGAATAACTGATCGAGGGTAAACTCTAAGAGCGGTAAGGCTCCCACCTGCCCTTGGGCCTCGAAGAGCAGGTCACCCACCAGGTTCCCCTCAAAGGTCAGGTCTGCATCGGGCAAAGCTGCAGGTTCCTCAATCACCGCACGCAGTTCGGAGATATCCAGTGGAAGGACAGGCTGACGGTGGGCTTCCAGCAAGCGAGAGAGTGCTGGATAGCGCATTGGCCGGTCAGAGAAATCGGCTCGCAGCGTCAGGATGACCAGAACTGAGCCAGCTGCTTCCGCGGCGGCGGTCACCAGTAGGTCCACGAAACAGCACCGTTCGGTCTCAGGAATTGCCTGAGCGAAGAGTTCCTCGAACTGATCGATGACCAGCACCATGTAGCGCCCTGATCCTTTGACCAACTGTGTTGCAAGCCAGTGCAGACCGCGGGCCGAATCGTCTTGCAAGTCCTCGCGGATTGTCTTCACCGATCTGTCGGGGAAATGTGGGGCCAGAGCGAGGGCAAGGGCTTCGAGTGGACGTGAACCAGGCACGACGGGGTCTAGATACACCCAGGTTTCGCTGCCAGCAAGCGCCCCAGCTTGCAGGCGTGGGAGCAGACCAGCAAGCACCACACTCGATTTGCCCGACCCACTTGGTCCCACCATCATGAGAAGCCTCGTTCCTGCCGCTGCCTGCTGTTCCGCCGCCAGCATGTTCTTGAGCCGTTCCATCGCCTCTTCCAGGAGGGCATCGCGACCAAAAAAGTCAGCGGCGTCCTCCTGGCGAAATGCTCGTAGCCCCTTGTATGGATTACGTGGCTCCTTTGGAGCGATGGTGAGAGGAGCTTGTCGGCCCGGGAACACAGGCCAATCGTCCCGAAGGCAAATGAGCAGCTCATCAAGCGCGGTCTGGTAGCGTTCCCCACGAGCATCAATGACATTCATCGGAAGGAACGGTTCCCACGTGGAATCCAGTTGCAGGGCTGCCATTCCCTCCCCATCCATCCAGATGAGTACGAGTTGCCGTTGATACATCTGAGCTAGACGCAAGTGCTCACGGATCAAGCGCGACGAGCGCGTCTGATCCGTGACGACCACGCCCACCCATTGGGCCGCACGCATTGCCTGCCGTGTAGCCTCTTCCTCGTCAGCTAGCGGGACGCGTTCTGCCGGGTCATTGGAAAGCACTAGCCCTCGTCTCTTCAGATCAGCAGCCAGACGTGATGCGAAGAGTTCATCACCTGGGACAGCCGAGAGGAAGATTCTCCGTGGAGTGTGCCTCCCTGAGTGGGAACGGTCGGGTGCGAGGGCAGACGCGCCTGTGACAGCTAGTAGTGGGGCGGTGATCTGGGAGTCCTCGTCTCGTGATCTGCCCTCTTGAGAGGCACGTTCCAATGCCTGGGCAAAGGCCCACACGCTGACATAGCGATCCTGTGGATTCTTGGCCAGCGCTCGCAGCACCACCCGTTCGACACTCACAGGAATATCCGGACACCGCTCACGCAAGGGCGGTGGCGATGCGGTAAGGTGCTGCTCGACCAATTGCCAGGCGCTGCCCTCGAAGGGACGCACTCCCGTGAGCCATTCATAGGTGAGCACTCCCAGGACATACTGATCGCTGGCAAAGCAAGGTTTGCCGCGCACTTGTTCAGGCGCGATGTAGGGCAGGGATCCCGCCAGTGCCTGAGTCGAGAGCTGATCCGGTGAGGGAGCAAAGAGGGCGAGCCCAAAATCACTGAGCACCAGCCGTTGCTCTCTGTCGAGCAGGAGATTCTCAGGCTTGACATCGCGGTGGATGATGTGGTGATTATGCGCATATTGCAGGGCTGCGGCGGTCTGCTTCACGTACTCGACCGTCATGTCTAGAGACAGACAGGTCCCACGAGGATGCAGCTGCCGTAGCGTGCCTCCTGGGGCATAGTCCATAATCAACACTGGCGTTCCCCGCTCCACTGCAAAGTCGAGCACCCGAACAATGTGTGGATGCCTGAGACGAACCAGGGTCTGGGCCTCTTCCAGGAAACGCTGTACTTCCTGCTCGGTGAGGGAACGCTGCAGCACTTTGAGGGCTGCGGCACTTTTGAGATAACGGTGTTCTCCAAGATAGACCTGGGCAAAGCCTCCTTGCCCAAGCAAACGGATGAGGCGATAGTTGCCAATATAGTGACCCACGCGGTCGATCATAGCTTCGCTCACTTCTGAGAAGGATAGCTCTCCAGGTAGAGCCTGATGGTGAGTGAGGTACTTCTCGATTAAGGACAGACACCAGAATGATAGATGACTTGCTCTATAGAAAAACGCAGACACGTAGCGTTTTTAGGGATAATTGTTCGCCTTGTCCATTGTTTTCCTGGTCATTTCTACCGTATGATACATAATGAAACACAACAGGGAGTATGGAAACAGTGTACTGGAAGAGAGCATAAGAACAAATGGCGACGACTACGCAGGATCTTCATACCACAAAAACAATGCTTCCACCGGGTCCCCAGCGGTTACCCTATATTGGCAATCTTCTTTCATTGAGGCGGGATCCGCTTGGCTTTTTTCAGCAGCTGCAACGCACGTATGGCAATATGGCAACAATTTACATCGGAAAGAATCCGGCTGTGCTATTGTTCCGGCCAGAACATGTGCGCTATGTACTGGTAGAACACCCGCGTGATTTCTCGAATCGTGGCGTGCTTCGGGGTGACAGTGATGGTGGTTTCGCGAGCGAAGGGTTGCTGACCATTGATGGTGAAAAACATCGCCAGCAGCGCCATGCGGTACAACCAGCCTTCCATAAAAAACGTGTCGAAGGCTATGTCACGATCATGGAGCAATACACGCAAGAACTGCTCAAAACATGGCATCCGGGGGATACGGTCGATATGTCGCGGACTCTGCAAGAATTGACGCTGCGTATTGTAAGCAAGTGCCTCTTCAGTATCGACCTGTCCTCCCAGCTTGGCCCTCTCAGTGATGCGTTCGATGGCGTCATTGGCACCTCGACAAGCATGGCCGAAGATCTCCTCAATATTCGCATTGACAATCCAATTACCGGCTATGGCAAGCGTAGGGCAGCCTCACGCCAGCTAGATATGCTGATCTATACACTGATAGCACAGCGGCGTGATGATGAACGAGATTACAATGACGTTCTTTCTATGCTGATGTCGGCACAGAGCGGGGAAGAGCCAGATACGAAACTGACCGAAAAACAAATTCATGATCACATCCTGACCTTCCTCGCGGCAGGTCACGAAACGACGGCCATTGCCCTTGCCTGGACATTTTACTTGCTCTCACAATATCCACAGGTACGTATCACCTTACAGGAGCAGATCCGCTCAGTACTCGCAGGGCGTGAGCCAATCCTTGATGACTTTGCCAAACTTCCTTATCTCGATTGGGTTTTGAGCGAATCGATGCGCCTCTATCCGCCGGCCTGGCTACAAATGCGCTTCGTCGCCAAAGAAACTGAACTGGATGGCGTGCGCCTGCCGGTTGGTACGTTGATCATGCTGAGCCAATGGGTCGTCCATCGCTTGCCTGATATCTGGGAGGAGGCAGAGGTATTCAAACCTGAGCGCTGGGATCCGGCAAACGGACGGCAGGTGATACCCGGCGCGTATTTCCCCTTTGGAGGCGGTCCGCGCACCTGTATCGGAATGCCGCTAGCACAGTTGGAGGCACGGATTATCCTCACGAGTATTCTCCAACACTACACACCAAAACCCATCTCTGGCTATACTCCTGGGTTCCAGCCAGGAATCACTCTCCGTCCAAAACAGCATTTGCAAGTGACCTTGATGCCCGCATCCTCCAGCGAATCAGACGCTCAATGGAAGCAGCTTATACCCATAAAAGATATAGTTGCACAGCAAGGTGTAGAGCGTCAGGGATGTAGAACTGCACTTCTGCGTCTATTCGGGTTATCATAGCATGGACATGTAAGGTCTTCACGGAGGAAAAATCATGGCACCCGAAGAGCCTTTAGAGCTAGATAATTTCTTTGCCACCATTCAAAACCCCTACCCAGTTTATGCCTACCTGCGAGAACACGAGCCGGTGCGCTGGAACCCGATGTTCAATTGCTTCATGCTCAGCAGATACGACGATGTGCATATGGCCTTCTCCGACTATCGACGCTTTTCCTCCGATATCTGGTCGAACGCTCCGGAAGTGCTCGGCTTTACGGGCGACGATGAGAGAAGCCTGTCTCTCAAGCAGATCATTCCCTTTTTAGCCTATAACTTGCAAGGCATGGATCCTCCTGGTCACACTCGCCAGCGAACCCTGATGATGAAAACATTCACTCCTCGTTCTTTAGACGCTTTTCGACCAACCATTCAAACATTGGTGGATGAACTGATTGATGCGCGGTTGGCGGAAGGTAACATGGATGTCGTGGCGGACCTGGCCTATCCTTTACCGTCTAATGTGATCCTGGATTTATTGGGCATCCCCAGAAGTGGGCGACCCTACATCAAAGCGAGTGCCGAGGCGATCAATCAATTTGTCGCGACCATCTTTTTCTATGGTCCCGAGATCTGGCATCGGCTGGCTGGAGTCTTCACTGAGGTCACTGCATCCCTGAAAAGCTTAATTGCGGAACAGCGCAAGCATCCTGGCGACGATTTGCTCACGAAGATGGTGCAAGCCGAAGAAAACGGCGATATGCTCAGCGAGGATGAAATCGTCATCGCCACCAACTTTTTGCTGTTCGCGGGCCACGAGACCACCGCTAACCTGATCGCCGTTGGTCTGTACTATCTGCTGCAAAACCCTGAACAGATGGTGCAATTGCGGACCGACCCCTCCAAAATCCCGACAGCAGTAGAGGAACTGCTCCGCTACGTGAGCCCTGTGCATACGCTCGGCCGCCGCACTACCCAGGAGGTGACCATCAGAGGAGTTGTTATCCCCGAAAATAGCAGCATCTACTTACTCATCGGAGCAGCCAACCGTGACTCTGAAAAGTTTCCCGACCCCGAAAAGCTGGACATCAACCGTCCGCCAGGGCGCTCATTGGGTTTCGGCTACGGCATTCACTATTGTCTCGGAGCGGCGCTAGCTCGTATGGAAAGCCACGTGGCTTTTGAGACCATTATCAGGCGATTACCCAATCTCAAGCTGACGGTCGAAACCCCGGAATTTCGCCCGAACTATTCGTTGCGCGGGCTTATCGCCTTGCCCGTGGAGTTTGGTTAGGTGTGATGAGGTATATAAGTTCATAACTCTATTCGCTCAGGAGGAAGGGGAGTGAAGACGAGATACTATCATCATTTACACATAGCTAAAAGTACTAAATTCGCCTCTTTGCTGCTTTTTTGAGTTACAATTCGGCTAAGTTCTATCCTTCAGCTATAAGGAAACGGACTTTATAAGGAATATCGAGAAAAACATGGGGCGTACTGCTCGTCCGTAACAGGCTTTCCCTTTTTGTCAATGTGCAGCCCATAATCAATAGAAAGACCGCATAGTTAATGCAGAAAACAATAGTAAACTCTTTTGCCCCTCATATATTGGAAATTGATATGGAAGAGATAAAAGAAGTTCATTCTCGCGAAAAGCCTGCTCGTGAACCTCTTTTTATAAGACGATTAGAGGCACAATATAGGCTCGCAATGAATGATCTAGCTGTTGTTAGAGATGTTCTCCCAAGGATTCTTTCTGAGGAACCATTTTCTGGGCAAGCAATTGATACTATCTATTATGCTACTGAAAATTTTCGCATGCCGACAAGAAGTTTTATACGTGTGAGAATATACAGAACATTAGATGAAAGTGAGAGGAGTTTTTTTGAGATTAAAAGATCACATGAAGGGGAGATAGTGAAATATTATAGTCCATTTCCCTTCTATCAAAAAGGGCAGATAATTACGTTGACAAATATAAATTCCTTAAAGGAAAGTTTTGATCCAGAGGTAATTCAAGAGTTATTTTTATGTATGCAAAATGATAATAAATCAGCATTATATCCTTTTATAAAAACCACATCAAAACGTCTTTACTTCGGTTCAGATAAACTAAGGGCAACTATTGATACGAATCAGCAATATATAGGATATTACGGAAGAGGGAGAAGTGAGCCATATATTATTGGGGAGGAAGAAGGGGCAAGACTTGAATTAAAAGCCGATGATCTGAAAATTACTAGTGAGATTATAGAAAACCTTGCATCGGAGGGAGTAAGTCTTCTGCCTATCCAACAAAGTAGAAAAGATCATTTACAAAATTTATATTTTAAGATGAGGTCCTACTTAAAACAGCAGGAAAATTTAATAGATGAAGCGATTGGGTATGAAATCGAAGGGAAATTACAAATAGATCTAACCTATGGCAATCCTTTTACTATGATAGATCAGATACTTGCTAATGCAGCTTTGGGAATGATTAAAAATTTCTCTTCCCCCGAGGGCATAACTGTCCGCCAGGTTGATTCGCAACTAATTCTTTTTGGACAGTTTATAAATCAACAACTTGAAGAAGCTCTTATTGTAGTAACTGATAAGCTGGCAAATCTTTACGCGTTAAAAAGAAAATTACCTGTACATCCCGTTAGAGATAGCGCTGTACTTATTCGTCCAGAGCAAAAAAAGATACTGATAGGCCAATTTGAGGGAGAAAACCGTCGGCAGCACTTAGAGCAAATAGAACATGCCATTGGAGATAAGCTCATTGAGGTAGGGATTGTAGAGAAAAAAAAGCGATTTACGACACTCATGCATAAGAGCGGAAGATTTTATGATATTAGCGTAGATCAATCTAGTAGTGGACAGAGGAGGTTAGTTCAATGGGAAATAGAATATAAAGGGAGAAAACCGATAGATACTAAAGAAGACGCTGATATCTTTCAAAGCATCTCTGATGAAATTGGTGAAATTAGTGCTTATATTCAGCAACTATTCCCAGGTGTGGTAGAACCTACAACCTTAACAAAATTTGAATGGTTTGTTAAAAGTAGTTCTCAATACTTTGTGTTGTAATGAATGGGTCGGTGGTGCAATGACAGAACTATTGCACCACCGACCCCCGATCATGAGGCGATAATACTATCTTCTCGTAGCATATAGCCTTGACCTCGGACAGCAATGAGGTAACGCGGGTTCTCAGGATCATCTTCGATCTTTTCTCGGATACGCTCGATGATTTTTTGTAAGGCACTGTCTCCTGGTGGGTTGTTCTCCCACACGGCACTTTTAATTTCCTCCTTGTCACATACCTCTCCGGCATGTGACTTGAGGTAGCCATAAACCTTGCCCTCAAGATGTGTAAAAGCACGCGCTTGCCGCTTCTCACTATTGGCGTCTAGCGGTGTCAAGGCTGAAACTGTCGGGATGTGAATGGGCAGTTGGGAACGACTGTTTGGTATATGAGTTTCCTGAACGGAGGCAGCCTCTGTATCAAGGGAACGTAGTATCTTCTGGTCAATGTCCACAGAAGCAAGTGCTCTATATGCTCGTTCCTGTTTGAGGATAAATTGGCGCATAACTTCGGCAAATACGCGCCATTTCCCGTTGATTCGCTCGATCAAGCCTCGTTGCTCCAAGACAAAGAGGGCGTCCCTTGTAATATCACGTTCAGGAGCTAGCAAGATCTGTTCTGTAGTATCGTATCCTTTGGCAATAGCCATCATAACCTGCTGATGTGGTGAAAGTGTCTGTATTACCTTATACGATTTATCAACGATGGGTTCACCCTGCAGTTCGGGGTCGGTAAGGCCATACCAGAGTCCTTGACAGATAGGGCTAGCATCTTTGTATATACTGATCTCCAGAAACTCATCATTTTCAGAGCGGGACGAGGTGAGGCGCTGTTCAAAAAGGCGCACACAAGCGATACGGAGAAGTTCTGGGTGGCGGCCGGCCAGGTTTCTGATAAGGTCAATATCGTCCTTTTCCCAGTGGCTTCTGCATTGCTCGGCCTTCTCCTGCGCCCAGCACAAAAAGGTATTTACTTCACCCTCGGTCATCAATCCCAGATAAATGGGATCCGAGAACATATTCCACAGCGGGGAAAGATTGAATTGGCTTTCTTTGGGGTCGTATTGATACAACAAGTACAGCAAATGTCGGCTGGCGACAATATAGGTACAATAGGACTGACCAAGAGATCGTAACCATTGACTATTTCGTATCGGTAGCCGTGCTACTCCCTCAAAATTGTCTAGCAGGATGATGACCGGAGACTTGTGATTTCGTAACAGGTCCTCGAGCTCAGATTTAGCATGGAAAGCTATCTCTATGAGTGCCTGATCCATCGACAATTTCGGTTTAGGAATGGTAGGTGACTCATGAGCATGTAGTGCGGATTGTAATTTACTGTACAGTTCCCACCAGAAAAGCGCTGATGCATAATCAGCCTGCTCGGTCAACTCAGTATAGGCGACGCAATCTAGATAGATCATAGTGAATTTCTTTAGCTCGTCTGCAACTGTTGTTCCTTGAGGAGCTGCCAGTTGGGTGAGCAATCTTGTTTTACCAGTATAGGTTTCACCGATAATAACACAATGCTGTGGAGGGTCACTGAGGAGGCGATTACGAATTGTCCTCAGCTCATGTTGTCTGCCCCAGAAATCCAGGCGATGAAAGGGATTTTCTGGAAATGAAGCACTCATAGGAAATGTGTCTCCTTTGATACTAATTCGAATGGAGAATGTTGACGCAACCAACAGGCAAATAGCTCGACCTCGATAGCGTAGTTCAAACGATTGTGTTTCAAGACTCCCAGGTCTGACAAATCTGCAAGCGCTCGTACAAGATCTTGCTCCGGCACTCGTGTACCCACGAGTGCCGCTAGACGGCTATACTCTACCTCAGACTGAGTCGTACCAATATGTGCTATAGCACTCAGTATTAACTTATTCCGTTGCGTGCTTACTATATCGGTTGCTTCCCACAGATGATGAAAACGACTGACATCTGCTGCATTGAGCCACTTATGCACTAGTGAGGCGGTAGCTTCCCGCGTGATAGCGATTTTCTCTTCCTGGGCATGTTCATATAGTCTTGAACATAATAGCTGAAGGTAATAAGGATGACCTGCTGTGATGGTAAGCAGATAGTCAACAGCGTCCTCACTAATGGTTCCTACCCGTGTTAAACCATCAATGATAAGTTGATTGGCTGCTTTCTTTTCTAAACAACCTAGTTTGTGATCGTAGGCGATATTGAATATCGAAGCAATATCACATTGCTCTGTCAATTGGCTCAGTAACCCTCCGCCACTCAAGATCAAATGAATGCCGTACCCATGCTGAGAGTGGCTACGCAGCCGACTAAAGATCGCTTCACGGCTAATTGCTTCTTCCCGCAGGCTGCATAGACACTGGAACTCATCTAATATGACGACTACAGGGCGATAGCGGGTAATCTCCTGTACTAAGGTCATAAATGTATCAAAGTAGGCTAGTGGATCCTTCCTCAACGTATGGAGACGAGGTACCGTAATCTCTGGTACTGGCTCTGTGATTTTTTCCTTGAGGACATCAGCGACACGCTCCATTAGATGGTGGAGGAATTGTGTTGTACTGCCATCTCTCATGCCCTGTACATCCACAAAGATCGGGAGAAACTCTCCTCGCGATTGTTCTTCCAGGTGCAGCAAGAGCGAGGATTTTCCAATGCGTTTCTGTCCCCAGAGGAGAATAGCTGTGTTCTGAGATCGATCATGTAAAAGAGTGGAAATGCGTTGACAATCCGTTTCACGGCCATAGAAACGTACTCCAAGAGCAAGTTTAGGACCATAGGGGTTAGGTTGGGAAATGAGGATCTGCGGCACCAGCTGCTGAGTGAACGTTGGAAGCGCTGAAGAGTGAATAACTTCAATATGAGTTACATATGCTACATTCTCCAGAGCCTCTTTAATGCGTGTTCGCTCCGCTAGCGTTGTTTTGCCGAGATGAATGTGGGCTTCTGCCAGTATTCCATCAGGACGCCGATAGATGTTGAAGCTCTGCATATCAAGTCCTAATAGGCTGACACTGCTGCTTAGATCGGTTGCGAGTCCCTGGCGGTTCAGTGCTTCCACAATAATGATATAATTTGGCTCCCTTGGCATCGTATCCCATTTGACTGGTATCAGCTCTTCTTGCGCTTTAAGGCGTGCGCAATCACGCCTGTGGATAACAAGTTTGTCTTTTCGGCGATATCCTACTATATCTGCTGGCAGTACAGGTTTACAACACATGGCGAACACACGCGGCAAAGCATTGTCTTCGGGAGAAAGCGCATTAACTCTGAAAGCTGGTTCTCCATAATTGGGAACTTGAAGGTGTTCATGGAGTTGTTCTACGATCTTGGCGGCTTCATGACGCTTGAGGGCAATAGAGACTAAGAGGTCTTTTCCTCCTTTGAGGTGTTCTTTCGCTGCTATGCGAGTGAGTCTCTGCCAGACATGCGCGTCGGTTGAAACCAGATGGAGTGGCTGCAATTCTCGGTCGAGTAACACACGTCCAAGCTCTATCATATCGTTCCGTCGGTTCTTTGTAAACCATTGCCGGATGCCCTTAGATGCCTGATGAGTTTGTACAAAGTTCAACCAATCCAGATGTGGTTCAGCATCTTGTCCTCCTAAGATAATTTCAACGAGATCACCCATTTGCAATGGTTGCTTGACATCTCCCCGTTCTCCATTCACCAACACGCCTATACAATGATTGCCTACATCTGAGTGAATGGCATAGGCGAAATCAATCGGGGTAGCGCCTGATGGGAGGTGCCTTCTTTCACCCTGTGGAGTGAATACTTGAATCTCTCCTGCGACAGATCTGGCCTCATCTGGTAATCGAGGGAGAAACTCTTCAGGAACATGCCACCACTGAGCGGTAATGCCACGTTCGGCAACGAGATCCATGGTGCGAGTACGGATAATCACATTGAAAAGGGTGCCTGAAGGGTGCTTCACTAGCGTGTGGAGGGATTGATAGCCGTTCTCACAACGTTTGCCGATCAAGTCACGAAACTGTCCATGCACTGGCATATAGCGCTTATGGAGGATTCCAAGACAGCGATAACAATCATGTTCTTCATCTGAGAGAAGTTGGATGATGAAGAAGCCTGCATCCACAATCCGTAGAGGTGAAGGGTCGGTGTGCAATGGCTTACCAAGCTTGAAATTGTGTTCAAGCTGATGGCGGTAAAGGGTATAGAGCGAGTCAAACTGCCATCGCACCTCAGTATTTTGCATGGACGTGGTAATTGTTCGCTGCAGCTCATCAGCCAGACTTTTTACTTCTTCCTCGAGGTTAACATTTTCACATTGCCGCCTCAACACTTTAGAATATGTCGGGTTAATTATCTCGAAGCTGTAGTTTTCCAATAGGAACTTGCTGTGTCCCATTCCCAAGCGGTCAGCAAGGAGAGCATATGAATTAAGTCCTATTTGTGCGGTACGTTCCTGAACATCTCGTGAAAGGAATGAGACTGTTTGTAAATTATGCAGACGGTCTGCAATTTTGATGACAACGACATCGCGTTCTTGTTGAAGGACAAAGGGGATGTGATCTCTAAGGTTGTTTATATCTGCTGCTTTCGCAAATTCTCCTTCAACGCGTTTGATAAATTTGTTCAGGTTGACCATTGCTTGTAACAACCTACAAACGTCTGGTCCGAGCTTAAATCGAACATGGTCTAAGTCATATCCTCGTGAGTAGTCGAGGCTGTGAATGTCATGCAACATGCCTACTGCAACCACATTAACTGGAGCATGCCATTCTGCAAGTATCCCTGCAACCGCAAGCGGGTGACTCAAAAACGGTTCCCCCGTGACTCGCCGAAAGCCCTTATGTGCCTCTGCTGCTATCTGGTATGCTTCCGTCAGAACTGGCTCGGCCTCCTCTGCAGCAGTGTATGATTTCACTGCTTGAATGAGTTCGTTGAGTTCCATAAATTTGTGCTACTCCTGTAAGGTATGAGCCCTTGTTCATGGTATATTCGCCGGATTAGCCGCTACGTCTGTTTTTTTACGAAAAAATCTCACTCCCATACTATACTCCAAAGACGTGCAAATATCAATAAAGAGATATAAACGGACAAGTGGGTCAAAAGTTAGCAGACAGCCGTGATTCCAACATCACGGCTGTCTGCTAACTTTTGACCCACTTGTCCGTTCCCATAAGCATGATTGTCAAGGAAAAAGACATCTTTTTGTCTGTATACAGACAAAAAGATGTCTTTTTCCTTGACAATCCGTGTATTCTCTGGTACTATTGCAGTATAAAGATATCAATATAGAGATATGAATTTATCTCTATATTGAGGAGATGCTAGTACATCGGCTAAGCCAAGCTGTGAATGGAGAGCAATGTCCTCTCCTTTACCATTTGGCGCAAGGAAGTAGGTAGGGAGCTTTAGTCAGACGGAGATCGTAACCCTAGAACAGGTGCCTTTGCAACTCCGATTGCATGACTATGCAAGAGTGATGATACAAAAGGAGAAACAATATGCTACCTCCTATTGATCCTCCATTGGCAGTAAGCCCATTTGATAATGACGGCCCAAGTCAGGAAGAGACCTTAAAAAAATATGAACCATATATTCGTTCTCTCGTCAGAAAGAAGTTTCCTCGTGACATGGTACATCCTGATGTACTCGACCTTGCCATTGATGAAGCAGTGCAAGAAGCCCTGGTAAAGCTTTGGTCCGCTTTACAGCATAACTGCATTACCAATGTCCAGGCATATATCAGATCCATCATTCGCTCTGTAATAGCAGATATGAGACGTAAACACAAGTCAACACAGCCGTTGCCTGTGGATGAGGAAGGTGAGCTGTATCAAGGTAATGTGATAGCGACAGCAGGCGAGGGTTGGCATGATCCCGCAGATGAAGTCGAGCAAGAGGAATTCATCACCAACAGTTTGCGTGAAACTGTTGATGAGGTGCTTGAACTGCCAGCATGCCAGCAGCGTGCTGTGATTTGCTCACTGAAGGACCGGATCGATAACGTTCTCTTGCTGATAGAGACGTTTAGGGAACATCAGGTCGATATTGAGCGGGTAGATTGGCCTGAAGAGAGGGACGAGAGGCAGAAGTATAGCGCTTCCCTTGCTGTCGCTCGGAAGAAACTGCGTACGTCTCTTTATCCCCACCTTTTTTGCGATGATTGAGCACACCAATAGAGGGAGATAAGGGAACAGGGTGAGGCTTGTATCCTTACCCTGCTCTTCCCTCACCCTGCCACCGTCACCTGAAATGCCGCCTGCACTCCAGCCTGATCGGTACGTTGAACGCTCACCTCAATATTCCACACACCGGCCATTGAGAATGCCTCAGCTTTGTTAAAAGTCGCAACATATACCGGGCTACCCTTGTCGATAGTGGCGTGTGCCGTTCCCATGTCCATGGCGATCATGTTGGTGCTGAGCTGTACCTGGGCGTCAGTAATAGGGTTACCCTTGCCGTCGGTCAGAAGGACTATGATGATGTTGCTCACGCCAATTTTCCCAGGCAGGACTTGCAAGGTGATGGAGATGTCGCCGACTTGCTTTGTTTGGCCGTTCCCAGCAGCATTCTGGATTGGTGGATTGGTGTAAGTGATGTTGGGAAAGACGATAGGAGGAGCGTAGAAGGACATCAGGGCAGTAGAGATGAGCACTGCTGCTGCGAAGAATGAGAACATGCTGGTAAGTTTTGTCAGGGAGCGGGCAGTCTGTTCTAGCGCTGAGTGGCGAGCTCGGCGGGCCGGTAGCTCGACATCAACGACGGGAAGCAGTGCAGCCTGGCGTGTGAGTTTTGGGTGTGCTCTCCAGATTGCGTAGATGCTGAGCAGAAGTAGGACAGCGATGAGCAACAGCCTGACCAGTAATGTGCGGCCATAAGGGTCGAGAAGCAGTTGCTGAGCATTGTTCACTGTTATTTCACTGAGAAACAGGGTACTGACGAGAAAGACGCTTATGGCTCCTATGATGAAGGGTGTAAGACGGCGTAGAAATGCAGCGAACATTTCTGCATGTGCGTCTATCTCGCTGACAGGTAAGAGCACATAGCCAAGATAGGCGAGGCCACCAAACCAGATGCATTGTGCCGCCAGCAAGAGCCACTCAAACAGAATAGCACTTATGTGGAAGGGCGCTATTTGCGCTGCATCTCCTGAAATTGCCATAGTTAGCAAGATGAGGCTAGCTAACAACAACCAGGCAATTGTATTGGTGGGAGTGAGT
>Ga0070739_10004679_pt1 | contig 16034 bp, 12 predicted proteins | sample Coa_R1_7_FD_66445 | JGI IMG/M metagenome (GOLD analysis project Ga0070739, IMG submission 66445) | Surface soil microbial communities from Centralia Pennsylvania, which are recovering from an underground coalmine fire - Coalmine... | ecosystem: Environmental > Terrestrial > Soil > Unclassified ... | reverse complement strand
GGCCATTACATGCTCGGCATCCGCCAGCCGCCGTGGGATTGGCGATTTTCCTTGCTAACACTCCGTTAAACTCGCGATATGCGGCGCGTGTAGACCTTCGCAACTCGCCACCTCTCGAGACCAAATCACTGAATGGTGGGCCATTGATCGTCATTATTGATATCAAGCGAGCGGTGTCGCGGGGTCAGACCTTCAGAAGCAACTCCTGAATAGCTTCGTCATCCCAAGTGAGGGCCTTCGGAATCCGCAGCGAAGATTTCGTGCGCGGCCTCGCCGGGTAGCAGCAGGCCGGTGCAATAGGCTTTCAGCGGCTCCTCTCGGTCAGAGTGCCCCCTGCGGCTTGCGCCAGGCCGTTGAGATAATCCGCAAGGCGTTTCTGTGGTGCGCCTGGCGCCACAAAGTGGGTGCTCATGAATCGGGCATATCTCAGTTTATAACACAGTAGTACTATGTAGAAATATCGATTCGGATCTCACGCATCATCAAATGCGCCCCACGAGTGAGTCTGCAATCTATGCGGAGGCGTCTTCAGGGAGTAAAGCGAGAAATCTTCGGCTTGCATCCGGCCGTCGAGTCGATTAAAATTGCGGCCAGCTTCGAGGGGGTAATCGTCGAGTGCTGCCGGGTGACTTCCGTTCCTTCTTTCATCAGGCTACGGGTAGCCTGCCCTATCCATACCAGGAAAAACTGGCGACTGAAGCGATTCGAAGCCGCCTGATCCACATTCCAACGGGCTGTGGGAAAACCGCCGCGGTTGTGCTGGCTTGGCTGTGGTGGCGGCGAATCGATGCCACGCATACGCCGCGCCGCCTGGTGTATTGTCTACCGATGCGCGTTCTTGTGGAACAGACACGTGACAATGTCACCGCGTGGCTCAAGAGTCTCGATCTTGCCAGCAAGGTAGGACTCTACGTTCTGATGGGCGGCGAGGAGGCTGAAGGCTGGGACCTGTACCCGGAGCGGGAAGCCATCCTAATTGGCACCCAGGATATGCTTCTTTCGCGCGCCCTCAATCGCGGCTACGCCATGAGCCGCTACCGTTGGCCAATGCATTTCGCGTTGCTCAACAACGACTGCCTCTGGGTGTTTGACGAAATTCAGCTCATGGGCAGTGGGCTGGCAACCACAGCCCAACTCGAGGCGTTCCGCAATAGCAGCACTTCTGTCTCCTGCCACACATGGTGGATGTCAGCCACTCTCCAGCGAAGTTGGCTGAAGACGGTCGACTACGCCGATCAGGTCGATGGATTGCCTTTGACCCAATTGCAGGCAGAAGATGCGAATGTCGATCTGGAAGACAACGAAGATACACGACGAACGAAGGAGAAGTTAAGACAAATACGTCAGGCGTCAAAGCCGCTGAGCCCCGCGACCGCTAGAATGGGCGATATTCGCGCACTTGCCAAAGAAGTTCAGACTGCACACGAAAAGGCTCGCGAACTCACCCTGGTCATCGTCAACACCGTTACGAGAGCTCGAGAAGTTTACGCCGAGCTGAACAAGTTGAAGAAGAAGGCTTCCTTTGACGTTGTCCTCGTTCACTCCCGATTCCGCCCCGAAGATAGAACAAAGCAGATAAGCCGCTTGCTGGCTGAACCGGCCGATCACGGGAGGGTTGTCATCAGCACGCAAGTTGTTGAGGCTGGAGTAGACGTCAGCGCGCGGACACTCTTCACCGACCTAGCACCCTGGCCTTCGTTGGTTCAGCGCTTTGGGCGCTGCAACCGCCGCGGATTGGACAACAACAACTGTCAAGTTTTCTGGATCGATTTGCCTGCAGGCGAAAAAGAACAAGAGAAGCTCCGCCATCCCTACGAGCTCGAGGAAATGAAGGCGGCGCAGAAATTATTAAATGGTCTTGACGATGTGGGGCCGAAATCACTCGATGATGTCCAGCACCAGCAACCATTCGAACATTCCTGGGTTATCCGCCGAAAGGACTTCATCGAGCTCTTCGACACAACCCCCGACTTGGCCGGGAATGACATTGACATCGACCGCTATGTTCGCGAAGTCGAGGAGTCGGATGTGCAAGTCTTCTGGCGGGAGTGGAGGAAGGGTGAAATGCCGAGCCCCGAACTGCCGCGACCACAACGCAAGGAGCTTTGCTCAGCGCCGGTCGGTGAATTTAAGCAATTCGTGGGAGAACGCGACCGGCGCGACTTGGCATTCCGGTGGGACTACCTGAACCGCAAGTGGGTCAAGGTGGATCCTAGCGGCATCTATCCTGGCCAAATCTATCTCTTGCATGCCGAAGGTGGTGGTTACAGCACTGAAGAGGGGTGGAGCACGGCTGTAAAGGAACCGGTGCCAACCATTTCCCCAGAGGATTCCGTCCCGGGGGAGGAGTCGAACGATGACGACCGGCTCTCCAAAGGGAATTGGCAGTCCATTGCCCAGCACACCAACCGTGTCTGCCAAGAGCTGGAAGCCATCTTAGCCGACCTCTCCATAGGGGAGGCGCGCCAGCTTAAACTGGCTGCTCGCTGGCATGACTGGGGCAAGGCACATGAGGTATTTCAGTCGGCAATCAAGCAGCGTCTTGGCGACGGGCGAGAGCGACCGGAGGACTGGACTGACGGTAAAATTGCGAAGGCTCCTAAGGAATGGTGGGAAAGGCAATACCGACGCAAGCATTTCCGGCACGAGCTGGCTTCAGCACTCGCAGTCCTTCAACAGCTCCACGGGGCATTGAAATCTCTGCCTGATGGCGAACTGAATCTTCTTGCCTATCTCGTCGCCGCACATCACGGCAAAGTTCGTATTTCCATCCGCTCGCTGCCGGGAGAGACGATACCACCGGATGGCCGGCGCTTTGCCCGTGGCATCTGGGACGGTGACGTATTGCCCGCCGTCGACCTGGGAGGGGAAGTGATGGCCCCTGAGGTCAAACTTTCACTGGAGCCTATGGAGTTGGGGCTGTGCGAACAAGGGCCGTTGAAAGGGAAGCCGAGCTGGGCAGAGTGCATGCTGGCGCTGCGCGACTCAGTAGGCCCGTGCCGGCTTGCATATTTGGAATCGATCTTAAGAGCTGCCGACATGCGGGCGAGTATGAAAATGAACCTGCAGGAGCCGTGCGATGCCTGAAGTCCGTCTTTCTGGCTGCACTCCAGAGCCGCTGATGAACTATCTAAAGGCGCTTGGTGTGTTTCGTATAGTTTCTGAACAGTGCGACGCCGAAGCGCGTGGGTGCTGGTGCAACGATGTGTTCGTGCTGCGCTCCAAATTAGGTTTTGACGCCTTGCACGACTTCATCCTGAAGGAGTATAAACCTACCCCCATCGTGGCTCCTTGGGGGGCAAGGTCGGGCTTCTACGGGGGAAAATCAGAGAGAGCCGCGCGCGACGCTCTCGAAGCAATAATGAAATCCAAGGACCCTCGGCTTGCACTATTCCAAGATTTGGTGAAACGGGTTCGATCCCTCTTGCGGGAGATGGGCATCAGCCATAAGGCCGAAGACGAAGGCAAGCTCGCATTGCTGGCGGCGTGCCGGTCGCGTTTGCCTGACCAGGTCACTTTCTGGTTGGACGCATGTTATGTGGTTCTGGATAACGGGCGGCAATTTCCTCCGCTTCTCGGCACCGGCGGTAACGAGGGCAGCGGCAGCTACGTCTCCGGATTTGCTCAGCAAGTTGTGGCTTGCCTGGTAAGGCACGAGCACGATTCGGCTCTCTGCTCGGCTCTATTCGGAGATTTGCGCCATGGTTCGGTTACGGATCAGACTCCGGGCCATTTTTCTGGTACAGCTGCCGGTGGTGCAAACGCGACTCAGGGCCTCGAAGGCCGCGTCAAAACAAATCCGTGGGACTACTTGCTGTGCCTTGAAGGTTGCTGTCTATGGGCCTCTGGAGCTGTACGCAGACTCGGGCAACGCGGGCCCAGAGCCGCCTCGTTTCCCTTTACGGTGAACATCTCTGGAGTGGGTTCTGGATCGCTGGCTATGGCTGAGGAAGTGAAGCCCAGGACTGCCAAGCGCGATGTTGCCGAAATTTGGCTTCCGATCTGGTCGCGACTGCTCTCGCTCTCGGAATTACGCAGCTTACTAGCCGAAGGCAGGGCGAGCGTCGGAACCCGCATGGCCGCATCGGGCCTGGATATGGCCAGGGCGGCGGCTGGACTTGGCGTAGATCGGGGGATAAGCCAGTTCAAGCGAAACATCTTCCTGATGCGCAACGGCCAGAGTTTTCTTGCTGTGCCAGCAGGCACTGTGGACGTAAAACGACGAGAGGCGGTCGATCTCGTTCAAGAGATCGACCCTTGGCTCGGGCACTTCCGTCAAGCCTGCGAATCGAAAAAAGCACCTCCTTCCATCAAGAGCCTGTTGCGTGGCATCGAGGAGGCAATCTTCGAGTTTTGCCGGTACGGTGGTCCGACGTTCTTTCAGGCGATTGTCGTCGCCTTGGGCCAAGCGGAGAGGCAATTGGCGCTCCGTGAAGGCTGGGTCACCAACAAGGTCCGTGTCGACCCAATCGGCGGCCTGACACCGGAATGGATCGACGCGGCGGACAACAGGTCTCCTGAATTCGAAATTGCCCTTGCACTCTCAGGTATCCGAGGTGACAGCGCCGGGGTGTTACTGATACGCGCGAATTTGGAACCCGTTAGGTTCACTCAAGCCAGGGACAGCAACTTGGTTGCCAGGTGGGCTGAGAAGGACCGCGCCACCGTCTGGAACTCTGCCGATCTTGCGACGAACCTCGCCCAGGTCCTGGCGCGGCGACTGATGGATGCGAGCCGGGCGGGCTCCGACACGTTGCCGCTTAAAAGCGGCAGCACGGTTTCACTGGAGACTCTCCGCCAGTTTCTCGCAGGGGAATTGGATGACTCCCACATTGAAGATTTGCTCTGGGGCCTCGCCCTTGTCGACCAGAAACAGAGACCCGATGTTCCGCCCGCGAATGAATCCTCAGGACCCCTGCCTCGGGCCTACGCCCTATTGAAGCTCCTGTTTTTGCCTGAGCCACTGAAGGCAAGCAATCAGGAGATCTGCATCAAGCCCGAGCCCCGAGTTGTGGTCCTGCTAAAGGCTGGCCGAGTGGGCGAAGCCTGCCAGATCGCGATGCGCCGTCTACGGGCGAGCGGCCTCGCTCCGCTGCCTCACCCTACCAGCCGGGGCATAACCCGCGACAAGGACTGGGACGAACTCAACGACGCCAAAATCGACGGCCGACGCCTGGCGGCTGCGTTGCTTATGCCGATCAGTGAAGCATCGATCACCAAGCTGCAGAGGCTCGTGACTCGCGACCTTCCAAACGAAGACTCAGAGTGATGACAAAAAGGAGAGGAATAAAATGCCCTTCGAATATGAAAAATTGCAAGGAGTTCCTCGTTTACTGATGGAGGCGGAGCTGCGTCCGCTCCAAGGTGACCGATTTCAGCCCACTGGCTTCCCCGATCTGGGCCCCGCCCGTTATACCCTGCCAGATGGACCAGATGGAACGGAAATGCTTCTTGTCGAATCACCCCAATCCGTCGCAAACCGGATGGAACTCGCCTGCTGGGACGAGGCCAACGACGATTTGATTCCCGAACTGAAGGGGTTGCCGTACGTTTGTATCGATTGCGGTGCCTGGGGCAAGACCAGCACTTTTAAGGAGTTTCATCGTCTCAACTCACCCTACATCTGGGAGGGCAAGGAAACTGACGCCAGTAAGAGGTTTCGAGACGAATTCATGGCTGATGTGGGGCTGACGCCGATGCAGAGGCGAAAAAAGAAAGGGCAAGAAGAGGGAGAGGGGAAGGCTGAAGTGCCAGGTGTACTCGACCTAAGCAGGTTTTACAGGGCCGTTTTCAAGTGGGACCCGAACTCGGTCCTCCACGGCGTATTCCTCGAGAAGGTGTCGGGCCGGCTTCGAATGAGCAGAGCGCTCTCTGGGTTCATTGAAGCCAGCCGCGTCCGGCCTGCTGAAAGCGGCGGAACTAAAGTCGACCGGGTACTTCCTAGTCCTCCCAAGGAAATGGGGCTTGACGCGAAGACTGGCTACGGCAACGTGCCCTTTCACCGTACCGAGTTTGTTGCCGAGCGGATCACCGCTTTCTTCAACCTCGACCTGGCGCTGTTGCGTAGCTACGGACTTAAAGATGAGGCCACCAAGCTCCTCATCGCCCTTGCGTTATTTAAAGTACGACGGTTCCTGTCCACTGGCCTGAGGCTGCGTACAGCCTGCGATCTGAAGGTCGATGGCGGAGGCTTGAGTGTCACGGAACCGAAAGATTTCGTTGTTCCGTCGGAAAACGAGCTTCTTGAAGAGTGCAAGAACCTGATTCAAGCCTGTAAGGAGAAGGGACTTTTTGCAGGTGTGACCACGCTGAAGTGGGAGCCCCCCAACCCTAAACCATCAAAGAAAGGGCAAGGCGAGGAGCCGCCCACATCCGGCTCTGAGACTGAGGAGGAAGTGCATTGACAGGCGTCGCTTTGAGCTTCCCTTCGGGCCGCTATCATGCCACGCCGTGGGCACGGCACGTCAATGAAGGCGTGCCGGAATGGCCGCCTTCACCGTGGAGGCTGCTCCGTGCGCTCATAGCCACCTGGAAGCGGAAGCTCAGTGATCGCCTCACCCAATCGCAAGTTGAAGCGTTGCTACGAGAACTGACCGCTCCTCCGCTCTTTGTGCTTCCTCCGGCGAGCACCGGCCATACCCGTCACTACATGCCCTGGTTCAAGAAGGGACCAGACGACAGGACGATGGTGTTCGATACATTCGTAGTCGTGCCCCGTGAGTCGGAGCTTTTCGTCTTGTGGCCTGACGTGTCCTTGCAACCGGAAAAGCACGACCAACTGGCGCTTTTGTTAAGACACCTGAACTTCTTCGGGCGCGCCGAGGCGTGGTGTTTCGCGCGCTTGCTTGCGGACGAAGAAGCTAAGGAGAAGGCTCGCCACATCAATTGTCGGCCGCTGGAGGGTAAGATCACGGACTCGAATGGAGAGGTCGTGCGCATACTTTGCGCTAACCCTGAGTCAGCTTTTAGCAATGAGCACACTCCTAAAGACAAAAAAGAAAGGCCCCTTTATGACCCTGACTGGCACCTCTGTATGGAAACACTAGCGCTCCACAAGGAGCGGTGGTCGGACCCGCCTGGCAGCCGTTGGATTCGCTACGAGCGGTCAAGAGAATGCTTCAAGGTTGATCCTACGCAGCGGCGATGCCTCCCCTCTCGTCGTCGGCCCGAACGCGATTTTCAAATTGCCCGCTTTATTCTGGATTCGACGGTGCTGCCGCTGGTCACGGAGACTCTGCCCGTTGCAGAGGCTGCACGCCGAACGCTGATGGGCATTTATGGACGGCTATCTCCTAGGACTGAGAATTCCGGGAGCCGATCACCAATCTTCTCCGGCAAGAACGAGGAATCTCAGCCTCTTCGAGGTCACGGCCACGCCTACTACTTACCCACCGACGAAGACAATGATGGGCGCCTCGATCACTTAACTGTAGTGGCAGCCGACGGGTTTGATTCTCGCGAGCTGAAGGCATTGGACTGCCTGCGGGAACTAAAGAGCCGCGAGCGTGATGCATCCGGCCATCCGCTGCGCGTCCTCCTGCTCGGCCTCGGGCGACTCGGTGATTACCAGACGGGGCCGCTGGGCTCTTCGGCAACCTGGATCTCTAGCACTCCTTTCATCGCTTCGCGTCACCTGAAGAAGCGTGGGACCAAGCGTGACCCCGAAGAGGTCTGGCACTCCCCTGTGGCCTTTCTGAGCACTGTACTACGCGAAGAACTGGCACGATTCATCGAGCGTCGGCCTGACTTGGGAGCACTGCGGGTGGATTCGATCAAGATTGAGCCGGACACGGACGACCGCGGCGTCTTCCGAGTTGGCCCTCGGCGGTGGCGCCCGATTCAATTCAAACGCTATCGGCAAAAGCGCGGCGATGACGGCGGCAGTCGACCTGCTGGGGCATTCCGTCTCGTTTTTCCACGCCCAGTGCGCGGCCCTATTTGTCTAGGACACTCCAGCCATTTTGGTCTGGGGCTTTTTATTCCCGAAGACGTCTTCAAGTGTAATTCTCTTACGGCCGAAGTTTCTTGATGGAGGCTCCCGGACCGAGCCAAGGTGCCATGCGAACCAGCTATTTGGTGTGTTACGACATTGCGGATGAGAAGCGGCTGCGGAAGGTGTTTAAGGCAATGCGCGGCTATGGCGATCACTTGCAGTATTCGGTCTTCGAGTGCCAATTGACACCGATGGATTTGGCCCGTTGCCGGAACGATCTGGCCGCCATCATCCACCATGAAGAGGATCAGGTGCTGTTTGTGAATCTCGGCCCGGCGGAGGGCCGTGGCGACCGGGTGATCACGGCGCTCGGCAAGCCGTACACGGCGATCGATGCGCCCTGCATCGTGGTGTGAAGAGACCACAGAAGACGCGCTAAGAAGGTAAAGCCTGCCACGCTTCCCTCGGCGCGGCGGGCGTCTCGAGTTGGGAGAACTTCCATGGGAGCTCTTGCAGAAATTGCGGAGAAGACGGAGCCTTCCCTGCCGGATCTTCTTCCGGCGCGGATGGTCAACGAATTCGTCTATTGCCCGCGCCTTTTCTTCTACGAATGGGTGGACGGCCTGTTTCGTGAGAGCGTGGACACGCTGGAGGGGAAGTTTCAGCACCGGCGCGTGGATGCGCCGGCGTCGGCGCTGCCCGCGCCGAGTGAGGCGAGTGCGGACGAGTTCGAGTGCCGTTCGGTGGTGCTCTCGAGTGAAACTCATCGGGTGATCGCCCGCATCGATCTGCTCGAGGCCTCCGAGGGCGTGGTGACGCCCGTCGATTACAAGCACGGACGCCCGCGGGAGACCGAAGCCGGCTTGGAGCTGTGGCCCTCGGACCGGATGCAATTGGCCGTGCAAGCCCTTATCTTGCGGGAAAATGGCTACCGGTGCGAAGAAGGTATCGCCTATTACGCGCAGACGCGCCAGCGGGTACGCGTGAGTTTTGACGAAGCTCTCATGCGCGAAGCCGACCAGACCATAGCGCAGGCCTGGGCTCTCGCCCGGGCGGGCGAAATCCCGCCGCCTCTGATTGATTCTCCCAAGTGCCCCGGCTGCTCGCTGGTGGGAATTTGCCTTCCCGATGAGACGAATTTGTTGTACCGGTCCGCAGAGCAAATCCGGCCCGCCGGCGATGGTCTTCAGCCGGTACAACTTTGCCTGTTTGGTAACGGTCAGCCATCTTCCGGCTCAGCTCCATTCGGCGAGGCAGCAGCCGCCAGGGAGGCCATCCGCCGCTTGGTGACGCCTCGCGATGACCTTCGGCCGCTCTACGTGAACGCGCAAGGCGTCCGCATCGGCAAGTCTGGAGAAGTTTTGCAGGTGCGGGAGAAGGATCAGTTGAAGCAGGAAGTTCGCCTGGGCGAAATCTGCCAGGTGAATCTGATGGGCAACGTCCAGGTTTCCACCCAGGCCGTGCAGGCACTTTGCGAGGCTGGGAAGCCGGTCTGCTACTTTTCCCAAGGCGGATGGTTTTACGGCATCACCACTGGCTTGAACTCGAAAAACATTTTTCTCCGCCGCGCCCAGTTCCGGCTGGCGGAGGAAGAATGGTTCCAGCTTGCGCTGGCGCGCCGTTTGGTGGCAGGCAAGATTCGCAACCAGCGGACGATGCTGCAGCGCAATCACACTGAGCCCAATGCGCAATCGTTGCTGGCCCTGAAGCAAATGGCCGGGCAGGCCGAGCGCGCTCAGAGTCTCGAGGAACTGCTCGGCATCGAGGGCAACGCGGCGCGGGTGTACTTCGGCGATTTCGCCGGGATGATCAAGCTGGAAGAGAACGAGGGGGGAGACTCCGCTCAATTTCGCTTCGACTTCTCGTGTCGGAACCGACGCCCGCCGCGCGACGCGGTGAACGCCATGCTGTCGCTGGCCTATAGCCTGCTGGCCAAAGATCTGACCATCGCCTGTTATGCCGTCGGCTTCGATCCCTACATGGGCTTCTATCACCACCCGCGTTTCGGGCGGCCGGCGCTCGCTCTTGACTTGATGGAACCGTTCCGGCCCCTGATTGCCGACTCCGCCGTGCTGACGGCGATCAACACGCGCATGGTTACGCCCCGGGATTTCGTTCAGGCCGGCCCGGCCGTGGCCCTGACTCCCGGCGGCCGAAAGGGCTTGTTCCGCGCCTACGAGCTGCGCATGGATACACTGGCCACCCATCCCCTGTTCGATTACCGGGTCAGCTATCGACGCCTGCTGGAGATTCAATCCCGGCTGTTGGCACGACTGCTCGAAGGCGAAATCAGCGAATATCCAGTGTTCGTCACAAGGTGATGCCTTGCGAGATGGAACCGCCATACAATTTGCGGTTGGGGGCCTGACGTTGCCGCCTGTTACTGAGTGGATCACAATCTCGGAGCGGCTGCGAGGAAGGGCTGTGCGGGAGATCTGCCGAATGCTAAACGGCGGGCTGAAAGCTCATTATGGTTTGCTGACAAAAGAGCAGCGGACGAGGATTTCTCTGATGTCGGGGAAGGATTCTGCTGGTCGGCCGCTGAAGGGCCACTCGCACAGCTATTTTTTTATTTATCCAGACGAGCATGGCCAGCCGTACCGGTTGATCGTGTGGCGACGTTCGGTGCCGTTCAACGAACTGGAAGTCGAGGCGCTGCGATTTGTGGCGAGCAAGCCGATGCCCTGGGCAGGAGGTCTTGTTTATCTGGTCCCTCTTCCGGTAGGAACGCCCCTGCCCCAAAATCTAGCTGGGCCGGCCCGCGGCTGGAGCAGCGCCACACCGTTTGTTCCCGCACGGAGCCGGCACCGATTCCGTGCGGGCAAGATACGACCTGGAGAAACTACCGAACGCCTAGCGGAGCGCCTCCTCGCCGACCTGGGCTTTCCTGTGCCCCGGTGCTTGACTTCGCGCTCAGTAGAGTCCGTGCGTCTGCACCAAACCCGTCGCGCGCGGCTTGCCTCCGCTGCGGCAAAGCCAGTATTCGGCATGGCTTATAATCTCGATATCGAGTTCACGGAGCCAGTGGAAGGGCCCATACTAATTGGAGATTCGTCCCATTTTGGCTTGGGTCTGCTTTGCACTGTAGAGGATACATTTTGATGAGTAACGCGCTTTTCGTGGCTGGTGATCTCTTCGGCATTCAGGCCTACGTGCTTAACGTTTCTACAGCAGGCGGCGGCCAGGCGCGACGGCTGCGGGCGCGGTCGTTCTTTGTGCAGGTCGTGGAGGAGCTCGCTGCCCGAGCCGTGCTTGAAGCCTTTGGAGCAAGTTGGGACGAGGCCTGTATTTTTCACGGCGGAGGCCAGTTTCTCCTTCGCTTGCCTGTGTCTGAGCACGCCGGTCAAAAACTTTCTCGTCTCCGTGTGGATTTTGAGTCTCGCCTTCGCAGCGAAACGCAAGCCCAGCTTGGGCTTACGCTAGCTTGGGGAGGCTCCCTTGAACAGGTCCTGCGACGCAAGGAGCGCGCCAAGCATCGTCCTTGGGCCTCAACCCTGGCCGGCCAAGGTGGCTGGCAAGTCGCTTCCTTTCGCCTTGCTCCGCTCATCCCCCGCCCTTGCGAGATCTGTGGGCTTCAACCGGCTACGCACACACGGCACGACGGCGGCGAAGAAATCTCCATATGCAAACGGTGCGACGACGACATGAAAATCGGCGCCCGGCTTCCCGTCGCACGCCGTTTGGAGCTTGACGAAGCGGGTGAGTTCGAAGTTCTCGGCCGCAGGGTGAACCTCGATGCGTTGCCCTCGGCCGGTGGTGGTGACTCCTTGCGAGTGCACAAGCTTCACGTTCCTGAGGGAATGACCTTCGAGCAAATCGCTAGTCAGGCTACGGGGGACAACCTGCTCGCCGTCCTGAAAGCGGATGTGGACGCTATGGGCGCAAAGCTCGCCGAAATAAGGGTAAATTTAGAAGCCCTCAAGCAATTCAGCCGGGCCCTCGACGACTTCTTCAGCCGACAGGTTCAAGTCCTGCTCACCCAGCAGCCCTGGTGCATCATCTACACGATCTACTCCGGCGGAGATGACCTTTTGCTCGTCGGCCCGTGGAATCTTATCCTTGACTTCGTTGGCGAGGTGCACCGTCAATTTACTGCCGGCCCCGGCAGGCAGTATGGGATGACCTTCAGCGCCGGGGTCGCGCTCACCAACTATCGCATTCCCATCCGCCACGCAGTCGCGCAGGCCGAAGCGCTTCTCGAATGGGCCAAGGGGCGCTCGAAACCCGCTGGGCAGCCCGCACCTCTCCCAGCCAAGGATTCCTGCGCGGCACTGGGTGGACTCTGGAAATGGAGCCGTCATGCCGCCATCCTCGACACCGGGAAGAAAATTAAATCCTGGATCGAGACAAATGTGTGCCCGCGTTCCATGGCCCACCGCTTGCTTGCCCTTGCCGAGAGGTCCGATCCGCTGCGCACGTCCCATTGGGCCTACGAAGTGGGCCGCAATTTTCCCAAAGCCGGCTCCGGGCCGGAGCACTACCGCAGCTTCCGCACCTGGGGTGAGCAGGTGCTGGCCAATGTTCTTGAGGACCCTAGCCAATCCCGTGAACTTGCCGTCGAATTGCGCTATGCTTTGACGGCAACCCGGCCTATGAGGGAGACGTATGAACATGAAAGAGGCACTTGATAAGGCAGGCATTAAGACACCTCCCGCTGGTGGCGGCTACCTGGATGAGAACGGCAACCTGAAGCTGGAATATGTGGCCAGGGCGAACATGGATACGCTCGCTCGCACCCTGGCCCGAGATGATCTGAAGATGCATCAGCTCCGCAGGTTTTTTAACTACTGCAGGGAAATTGAACGCCGTCTTCGCAGCAAACCAGGCTCCTGGGAGGCAGAACGCCCCAATGTTGTCAGACTTTCCGCGTTTGCGGCTGATGCTGCCGGCAAGAAGAAAATTCCCAGATCCTTCCGCGATTTCATCGACAAAAATGTAGAGAGGGCCAGAAGCGCCGACGAATTCCTGAAGGGGTTCATGCCACATTTTGAAGCCCTGGTAGGTTTCGCAGCGCTGTACCTGAAGGAGGAGAAAAAATGAGAAGGACAGCCATTCACACAATCGAGGGAACGCTGGAATCCCTCACCGGATTGCACATCGGCGGATCGCAGGATGATCTCCAGATCGGCGGCACAGACCTTCCGGTCATCCGTCACCCGGTTACACTCGCTCCCTACGTTCCCGGTTCATCGTTGAAAGGCAAGATGCGTTCGGAGCTTGAAAAGAAGCTTGGCAAATTTGGCGGCCAGAATGGCGAAGAACCTTGCGGCTGCGCTCTACCGGATTGCCCGGTTTGCCGGGTTTTTGGACCCCACAAAAAGACTAAGAGCGAGCTCGGGCCCACGCGCTTGCTGGTGCGCGACGCCCACCTAACAGCAGGCGGCGAAATCGAGATCAAAACCGAGAACGTCATCAACCGCAAGACCGGCGGAGCCGACAATTTCCGCAAGCAGGAACGGGTTGCTGCCGGCTCCAAATTTCATTTGGAACTCAAGCTTCAGATTTACGATCTCGACGCCAATTTTAAATACGGTAGTGCTGCGGGGGATAAGGCCCTGCTGGCTGTGGTGCAGGAAGCCCTGAAATCCGTGGAGGAGACCGGCCTCGGCGCTGGCACGAGCCGCGGCTCGGGCAAAGTCCGCTTCCTCGATCTGAAGCTGGATGGCAAGCCATGGCAATGAAGCTGATCCGCTTTCGGCTGGCACTGAAAGGTAGCTGGCGCACGCCTTGGCAGGCAGACACGCTCACCGGCGCGCTCGCCGCCGTCGCAGCGCGCATGTACGGGGCTAGCTGGGTTGAACAGGAACTCCTGGCGCCTTGGCGGGAGGCTGTGCCCCCGTTTGTGCTGTCAGACGCCTGCCCAGGGGACCTCTTGCCGGCGCCAGCCTTGCTGTCTTTGCTTGATGCCTGGCCGGAGGAAGCGCGCAAGCAAGTCAAAAAGGCCGCCTGGCTCACGCGCAAACAGTTTGCGGACGTCCAGGCGGGCCGCCCGCCCCGCTTACCCGAACTCGTAAGTCCCGAAGCCGGGTTTGCCCCGGAGGATACGGTCTTCCAGCCCAAGGTGCGCTTCCGCAACAGCCTCGATCGCCTCACCGACACGACGGCAAACACTGGCTCGCTTTTTTCCGTCGGGACCAGGGTTTTGGCGAAAGGCGTCAGCAACCTCAGCCTCTACGCCCGAATCGCGCCAGGAACGGAATCCCTCTTGCGAAGCCTCCTCGCTTCGCTTGGGGAAGCGGGCTTTGGCGCCGACGCCGCCATCGGTTTCGGCCACTTTAGCCTGGCCGAAGGTTGGGATGATGCTTCCTGGCTGGATGAAGTGGAAGGCGCGAATGGCTGGGTTTCGCTTTCCACGTTTCAGCCCGCCCCAACCGACTCCACTGTCGGCTACTGGCAATCCCTCGTCAAGTACGGCAAGCTTGGCCCCGATTTTGGAGTTGAAGATGTCTTCAAGCGTCCCCAATGGATGCTGCGCCCGGGCGCATGCTTTCGTAGAGATGACCAACCGAGAGATTGGTATGGAAGACTGATCGAGACAAACGAAATGCTCGCGGCGAAAGCCGTCAGTGAGCTTGCGGCCCAAGGCGTCCGACCCGTTCACCCGGCCTTTGCCCTGGCAGTTCCTATGAAATGGACTATGGAGCACGAGGGATGAAGTTCGAAGGAGCTGTAATCAGCGTCGGTGGCACGGCCGACCCGATCGTCGTAAGCCTGAATCAAGCGCGGCCGGACTTTGTGCTCTTCATGGTCTCCATCCGTAGCAAAGCCGAAGTGAAGGAAAAAATCCTGCCTCGCCTGCACTTTATACCCCAGTACAGCTTTGCTGAGGTCCCGGATGAAACTGACCTTGTGATGTGTTACGAAGCCGCTCGCGAGGCAATTGCGAGGTGGCTCAAGGAAAGAAATTTGCAGCCGCAGCATGTCTACGTGGATATCACCGGTGCCACCAAGCCGATGAGTGCGGGTCTGGCGATGGCGGGTGCGGAGCGGTTTTCGCACTTCACCTACGTCCGGGGCAAAGAGCGGGACAAGGACGGGCTTGGGGTGGTCACCTCAGGCACCGAGGAGGTGTTCCGCACCGTGAACCCTTGGGACAAGCTCGCGGCAAGGGAGCGCGAGCGCGCCACGTGGCTCTTCCGCTCCTATTACGCGGAGGCCGCGGCGGAACAGTTGCGTCAGGCCGCCGAAAAGTGCGGACCTGAACTTCAGCAGGAACTCCAAACGCTCGGCCAGTTAACTCAATGCTTCGTGAAGGTTGACAAGTTTGATTTCAGCAAAGAAGTCCTGCAGGACTATCGAAAGCACCATGACAAGCTGAATCTCATTTTTAGCCATCGTCAGCGACCTGAGGTTTGGGGAGAGATCGAACGTGCGGCTCAGCACTGGGAGAAGCTCAAGGAGGAGAAAGGCGACGGGGGCTCCTCCACCCTACTCGAGCTTCTGGCTAACGCCGAGCGCCGGGCCGCCCAAGGCCGCTACGACGATGCGGTCGCCCGCCTCTACCGCGCGGTCGAACTCTTTGTACAGGGTAAGCTTCATGAAGCTTTCGGCGCGCGACTCGGTAAAATCGATCTCCCCTCGCTGCCCGAAGAGCTCCGCCCTCAGTGGGTTGAAATGTTCGGTGACCGCGACGGAGGTGTGTACAAATTGGGCGTGCAGGACGGGTTCAGGGCACTCGGGCTGAGCCCGAAGCCTGAACACCGCGCCCTCGCCGGCCGGTGTGCGGACCTTAATCCTTATTTACAGCGGCGGAATGACTCCATTCTGGCTCACGGCCTCCGGCCCTGCAGCAAAGCTGACTTCGATCAATTTTGGAGCGCACTGCTGCCGCTCCTCGGACTGTGCGAGGAGGCTATTCCCCGGTGGCCGGAGATAGATTTCTAGCGGGCACCCGCTGAACCCTCCGTCTGGCGGTGTGGCGTATCAACCGCCTTGCGAGCGGCGGGGTGGTGGAGATAAGGCGGGGTGGCGCTCGAGGCATGCAAGGGACCAGGATTCAGCTTGTTACGCGAAAGCATGGAAGAAACGTTCATCGTTGGCTGGGCGGGGGATCCAACCGCTCGCAAACCGAGCCGCAGATCTTTGAAAACTGATAGGATAG
>Ga0070739_10004678_pt1 | contig 16037 bp, 12 predicted proteins | sample Coa_R1_7_FD_66445 | JGI IMG/M metagenome (GOLD analysis project Ga0070739, IMG submission 66445) | Surface soil microbial communities from Centralia Pennsylvania, which are recovering from an underground coalmine fire - Coalmine... | ecosystem: Environmental > Terrestrial > Soil > Unclassified ... | reverse complement strand
GCAGTTGGCGCCCGATAACTACCTGTTCACCCACTCGCTGATGTTCACCTATGATTGCTATACGCAAACGGGAATCAATGCGGCGGTCAAGCTGAACCGTTCATTTACCGTTCTGTTCGGCATCCACGCCGGCACGGACGTCGCCCCGTGGAACAAGGCGTCGCATCCGAGCGCCCTGCTCATGCTGCGTTGGGTCTCGAAGAGCAACAACGATTCCCTCTACGGCGGGATCGACTCCATCAACAATGCCCAATTCAAAGGATTCCACGACAATCTGCAACAATCCAATCTGACCTGGACGCACCGCTTCAACCAGCGAGGCACGTTCGTGACGTCCACCGAGGTCTATTACATTTACCAGAGCAACGCTCTGGTGGGCGGAACCGTGAACTTCGGGCCGCCGAGGTCATGGTTCGAACTGACCGGCCCCGGCGCGCCGATTCAAGGCAACGCTCCGGCGGTCGGCGTGGTGAACTATACGGCCATCAAACTTTCCAGGAAGAACTTCGTGACCATCCGGCCGATCGATTACCTGGTCGATATCAAAGGCGAGCGCACTGGATTTCCCACAACGCTGGCGAGTTGGACCGTCGGAGTGACACACCGGTTCATGGATCTGCTTTCCATCCGTCCGGAGCTCCGCTACGAATATGCCTTCAGCGCGCGTCCCTACGACAACGGGACCAGAAACCACCAGTTGATCTTTGCGATGGACGCGATCATCCGGTTCTGAAGGGGACCAGACCGCGAGCCCGCTACAGGCGCTTGTAGAAAACCGTCGTGCTGCACAAGCGCCCATCGGGCCAGAGGGCATAATCCGGAATCACCCCCACCCGCACCCACCCCAGGCGCTCGTACAGCCGCTCCGCATCGCCGCCGGTCGCGGTGTCGAGAACCAGCAGCGTCTTTCCAGCGGCTCGGGCGGCTTCTTCGGCGAAGGCGAGCAGTTGCGCTCCGATTCCGCGGCGGCGCGCGCCGGGGTGCACCAGCATCTTCGCCACGTCGGCGCGATGCGGCTGGTTTTCCGGCTGCTGCAGTAGGACCTGCACGGTGCCGACGATCCGGCCGCTGCCGCGCTCCCTGGCAACGACGAGCACGCGCTCGCCCCGTTCGACGCTATCGGCAACACCGCGCCAGAACGCCTCGGCCTTCTCGCGGGCGAGCGGCGCCAGGAAGCTCACCGAGGCGCCGCCGTCCACACAAGCGATCAGGACCTCGGCCAGCGCGCCGCACGCGGCGTGCGCCTCGCTTCCGGCGAGCGCCACGATGTCCGTTTCGGGCGCGAACTCCTGGCCTGCGGTTTGCATTTTAACGGTTGTATTTGGGCGTAATGCCGCGCAGCTTCTGCCAGACGCAGTCGAGAGCGGCCACGGTTTCCTGCGAAAGCGGGCCGCGCTCCCAGACGTCGAGGTTCTGCTCGATCTGCTCGATTTTCGACGCGCCGAGGATCACGCAGTCGGTCACGGTGTGGTAGAGCAGCCAGTTCAGCGAAAGATCGATCAGGGACCGGCCGGCCTGCGCGGCGATCTTCTGCAGCTCGTCGACGGCATCGAAGTACGCCGGATGCCAGTAGCGGTCGAGGTACATCTGGTTGGCGTCGAAGCGGGTTCCGGGGAGCGGCCGCTCGCGGTGCTGCTTGCCGGTGAGAAGGCCGCCGGCGAGCGGGTTGTAGATGATCGTCGAGACGCCGAACGCGCGGCAGAACGGCAGGTATTCCTGCTCGATCCCGCGAGCCAGCAGGTTGTACATCGGCTGCGAGACATACGGCGGCTTGTAGCCGGATTTTTCCGAGATCCACAGCGCCTGGCAGACCTGCCACGCGGCGAAGTTCGACGTGGCGGGGTAGCGGACCTTACCGGCGCGGACCACTTCGTCGAGCGCCGCCAGCGTTTCGTCGATGGGGGCCTCGTAATCGGGCATGTGGAGGTAATAGAGGTCGAGATAATCGGTCTGGAGGCGGCGCAAGGAGCCGTCGATATTCGCGAGGATGGACTTGCGGGAGAGCGGCGAGACGCCGGCCGGTTCGCCGGTCTTCATCCCGACCTTGCTCGCCAGGATCACGCGGTCGCGGCGGCCCTTCAGAACGTTGCCGAGGATGACCTCCGACTGGCCCTTGTTATAGGCATTCGCGGTATCGAAGAAGTTGATGCCGCGGTCCATACAGATATCGACGATGCGGCGCGCGGTCGGCTCGTCGGTCTGGCCGCCGAAGGTCATGGCGCCGAAGCAGGCGCGGGAAACAGTGAGATCGGTGTGCGGAAGAAGTCGGGTTTGCATGGATACCAATAGTGTAGCGAGTGAGGGCCGCCGGAGGGCGGCGGGCGCTCCGCGATGCTACGCTGAATTTTGCGTAATCATCCGTTCTTCCGGCCCTACCTGGCGCTGGTGGCCGTCTGTTTCTTCTGGGGGACCACCTATCTCGGCATTCGCATGTCGCTCGAGATGTTCCCGCCGCTGGCGCTGATCTCGCTGCGTTTCGTGCTCTCGGGTTCGCTGCTCATCCTCTTCGCCCGGGCGCGCGGGATGGCGCTGCCGCGGGGCAGGGAACTGGCGGCGGTGTGCTTCAGCGGGCTGTTGGTGCTGGGGATCGGCAACGGGGCGCTGGTATTTTCCGAAACGCTGATTCCCAGCGGCATCGCGGGGCTCATCATTACGATCTCGCCGTTCTGGATGGTCGGGGTCGAAGCTCTGTTCCCCGGCGGCGAGCGGCTGCATGCGCCGACCATCGGGGGCATGGCCGTTGGCCTCGCCGGAGCATGTCTCCTGTTCACGCCGGACCAGGGACCGCAGACGTTCGACCGGAGTTTGCTGCAGGGCTTCCTGCTCCTGCAGTTGGGAATGGCAAGTTGGTCGGTCGGTTCGATTTACCAGCGGCGGCAGACAGGGAAGACGCACCCCGCGATCGTGGGCGGCGTGCAGCAGTTTGCGGCAGGGGTCGTTTTTGCTCCATTTGCGCTGGCCGTCCGGGAGCATCCGATCCATCCCAGCGTGCGCGGCGTGCTGGCCCTGCTGTACCTGGTGTGCTTCGGCTCCATCGTGGGGTATAGCGCCTATATCTATGCGCTCGACCGCCTGCCCGTGGCGATCGTTTCGGTCTACCCGTACGTAAACGCGATCGTGGCGGTCGCGCTAGGGTGGCTGGTGTACCGCGAGCCGTTCGGGCTGCGGGAAGCGGCGGCGATGGCGGTGATTTTCGCCGGAGTGGGGATCGTCAAACGGTATTCGCACGCGCCGGGCGGCGCCGCGGCGCGGCGGCGGAAAAGCGCTGGAGGTTAGCGGCCGGTCATCTTCGCCCCTAGAGCGCCGCCGGCCATGCTGAGCAGCGTCATAAAGACGAAGAATTGCACCATCAGGAGCGCGACTTCATGCGGGCTTTGCAGGATTCGGAGGGCGTCGAGGACGCGCGGGTCCAGAGCGGATTTGAACTGCGCCTGGACGGCGCCGAGGCCGCCCGCGGCTTGCATAAACACCAAAGACGACCCGAGCATGACCGCCATGATGGCGAACATCATGACGCCGGTCATCCATCCCATGCGCACGCCCGACTCCATATTGAGATGCGCGCCGGTGCGGCGTCGATAGAAGAAGACCGCAAAGAATCCGGCGGCCAGCCAATTGAGGTACGGCAGAAAACTCAGGAGCGTGGCGACCACCGCGACTCCCAGCGAGATTTTCATCGCGACTGGATTGCGAAAACCGAGTTGCAGCGCCTGCGGCTCGACGCGGAGTGTTGGGGGCTGATCCGGAGGGATGTAGGCAGGCGCGGGAGCGGGTTCGGGCGCAACGATGTCGCGCTGCGGCTTGCCGCACTTGTGACAGAAAAGGGCGTCCGGCGGCAGTTGCGCGCCACAGGTACAGAAATCAGGCACTACAACCAGTTTAGCAGGGCTTTCAGTTCAGCACTCCATGGCAGGCCACCCGCGCAAAACCGCTAATTTTGGCGGTTTTGCAATTTCGGCTTTAATGGAATGAACGAGTTAGAAACACAAACCGCCAAAGCTTGGCGGTTTTGCATCCGCCAAACCGCGGGCAAGGCCGGCTGCATGATCGCGTGATCCTACCGGAAACGCACCTTCACGTCGGGCTTATTTTCGAGGTGCGTGGTATCGATAAACCGCACCCGCGCGGGGTGGGAGATCATCACGACGGACTGGGTATGCGTGCCGTCGCCGGTGAAGCGGATGCCCTGCAGCAGGTTGCCGTCGGTCACGCCGCAGGCGGCGAATACCAGGTTGCGGCCCGGGGCGAGATCGGTCGTGTTGTAGATGCGGTGAACGTCCTGGATGCCCATGGCCTGCATCCGCTCCTTCTGGGCATCGTCCTTGACCACGAGGCGTCCCAGGATTTCGCCGTTGAGGCACCGCAGGGCGGCGGCGGTCAGCACGCCCTCGGGTGCCCCGCCCGAGCCCATCACGGCATGGACGCCGGTGCCGGCGACGGCGGCGGCAATGCCGGCCGAGAGATCGCCATCGGAGATGAGGCGGATGCGGGCGCCGGCTTCGCGGATGTCGCGGATGAGCTGCTGGTGCCGCGGGCGGTCCAGGACGACGACGACCAGATCGTCGACGCCCCGCTGGAGCCGGCGGGCGATGGCTTTCAGGTTGTGCTTCACCGGAGCGTCGAGATCGACCGCGCCCTTGGCGGCGGGGCCGACGACGATCTTCTCCATGTAGCAATCCGGGGCGTGGAGCAGGCCGTGGGGCTCGGATGCGGCGAGCACGGTGATGGCGCCCGCGCCGCCGGTCGAGCAGAGGTTCGTGCCTTCGAGCGGATCGACGGCGATGTCGATGGGCTCGCACGCGGCCGGGCCCGCGCCGTTGCGGTTCGCCGCGCCCACCTTCTCGCCGATGTAGAGCATCGGAGCTTCGTCGCGCTCGCCCTCGCCGATAACGATGGTGCCATCGATGGCAATGGTATCGAGGCAGCAGCGCATGGATTCGACCGCGGCCTGGTCGGATGCCTTCGGGTCGCCCATCCCCATGGTGCGGGCGGCGGCGATGGCGGCCTCTTCCACCACGCGCAGCATCTCGAGCGAGAGGTCGAACATGTGCTAGTTTCTCCTCATGGACAATAACACAGTCCTGGTACTGGCGAACCCAAACGAACCGCAGCTCGCGATGCTCGAACAACTGCCGCCGGAAACCGGGATCGCGGTGGGCAACAAACCGGAAGCATTTGAAAATGCGGCGCCTTCGGCGACCGTGATTTTCAATTGGTCGCTCGGCGGCCCGCTGCTGCGCGAGGTCTTCGCGATGTGCCCGCGCGTACAGTGGGTGCACACGCGGTCGGCGGGCCTGGACAATGTCCTGTTTCCGGAGCTGGTGGAAAGCAATGTGCCGCTGACCAACGGCACGGGCGTTTTCAGCGCGTCGCTCGGCGAGTTCGTGCTGGCGGCGATTCTGTTCTTCGCGAAGGATCTGCGCCGCATGGTCCGCAATCAGGAAGCGGGCGTGTGGGAGCAGTTCGATGTGGAGGAGATCGCCGGCAAGACGGTGGGAATCGTCGGGTACGGCGACATCGGGCGGGCCGTGGCGCAGCGCGTGCGCGCTATGGGGATGCGGGTGCTGGCGGTGAAGCGCTCGGGACCGTCCGTGTATAACGTCGACCCGCTGGTGAGCCGGATCTTCGGGCCGGGCGATCTGCATGAAATGCTGCCGAAATGCGACTACGTGGTGGCCGCGGCGCCGCTGACGCCGGAGACCCGCGGGATGATCGGCCGCGCCGAGTTCGCGGCCATGAAGCCGGAGGCCGTGATTCTGAACGTGGGGCGCGGGCCGGTGATCGACGAGGCGGCGTTGATCGAGGCGCTGGGTACCGGAAAGATTCGCGGCGCGGCGCTGGACGTGTTCGACGAGGAGCCGCTGCCGAAGAGCCATCCGTTTTGGTGCATGAAGAACGTGCTGGTCTCGCCGCACTGCGCCGATCACACGCCGGACTGGCTGGAGCGCGCGATGCAGTTTTTTGTCGATCAGTACTGGCGCTGGCTCAAGGGCGAGCCGCTGCTAAATGTGGTGGACAAGCGGGCGGGATACTGACAACCGTTACGAGCACGTCATTTTCTGCGCGCTGATATCATCTGAATTCCATCGGACGTAACCGTACTGATCTGTCCGGCCCAGGCACGGTTCGCCGCGGTAAACGCGCGTGCCAGCGGCCCGAGCTTTTCGGGAGTTGCGGGATGAACTCGAAACAGAACGACGCCGGATCGTTCCAAGGGATTTCGGCGCTGAACGGCGATCTGCCAAAAATCATTATCGAGCGTCAGAACGATGCGCTCTTCGGATTCCGCCAAATCCAAGAGGACGGCGTCCTTTACGGATGGTAGATCCGTGCGGTCCCACCGAACGTCATGACCATCAGCGCGAAGCGCCTCCACAAGCGGCTTCGGAAAGTTCTCGTCGGCGAGCAGGCGCATCTACGCTGGAATTGGGAATGCCTTGTATACGTGGGCGAGATAGCTGGCGTACGACAGACAGGCAAGGATGTCCTCGCGCTTCAGGCCAGGATAATTGGACAGGATTTCCTGCTCGGATTGGCCGGCTGCGAGAAGTTCCAGAATGAACTCGACGGCCAAACGCGTCCCGCGGATCACTGGCTTGCCCCCCAGGATTTCGGGATCCGCGACAATCCGCTCGGCGAGTTGCACGTAGACAGTTTATCGCGCCAGATGATGCGCCGGTAAAAGTGCTTAGCCCAGGTATTTCGCGTATACGCTCCGCGCCACCGCCGGATCGCTCGTCCCCTTCACGATCGCCCTTCCATCCGGAAAGATCGTCATTTCGTAAGGCGGCGCCGAAAAGCGCAGCGCGTACTCGTTGGCGCGGACTTCGCCGAGCGGCTCCAGACGCTCGCGGAGAGCGGCGAGATCGATCGGCCGCGCGCGCTCATGAACCTGCACGGCGTTCCGGCCGCAGAGGCTCGCAGCCTGCCGCGCGGATTCTTCAAGGTGCGGGAATTCGCGCCGGGCGCAGCAGGGGCAGTCGGGATCGCGGGCCGGCGCGGAAATCTGGCGGATGCCGCCATCCCAGAGGTCGAGCGTCGTGATCCGCGCGGCAACGGCTTCGGGCTGGCCCGAGAGGATCTTCAGGGCGTCGGCCACCTGCAGCGAAGCGACCGCCGAAACGATCACGTTCAGGACGCCGGCGGTCTCGCACGTGGGCTGGGCGGCGGACGGCGGCTCGGGATAAACGCAGCGCAGGCAGGCGGTCCGGCCGGGGATCACCGGCATGGTGAGGCCATAAGCCGCGACCGCGCCGCCGTAGATCCACGGAATGCCGCGGCTCACGGCGAAATCGTTGATGAGGTAGCGCGTGTCGAAATTGTCCGTGCCGTCGAGGATGGCGTCCGCGTGGGAAAGGAGGTCCGCGGCATTGGCGGGCGTGAGGTCGGCCACGGCGGCGCGCACTTCGACGGAAGAGTTGATGCGGGCGATGCGGCGGGCCGCGGCCGCGGCTTTCGGCAGCGACTCGGCGGCGTCGCACTCTTCATAGAGCCACTGGCGGTGGAGGTTCGAGGGCTCGACGTAATCGCGGTCAATCAGGGTGAGGCGTCCGACGCCTGCCCGCGCGAGAGCGGCGGCATGAAAGCTGCCCAGCGCGCCGCAGCCCACGATGACGGCATGCGAGCGGAGAATCGCTTGCTGTCCGCGCTCGCCGATGCCGGGGAACAGGATCTGGCGGGAGTAGCGGTCGCGATCGGCGGGATTCATGGCCGTTCAAGAGCAGGCCCATGGCCAGGCTCACAGCCGATGGTATCAGAGTTGCAATTCCGGACCGTAAGATAATATGGAACTGGTGCGCCGCCTCATCGCCCCTCGTCTGCTGTCCCTGGTTGCGATGATGGCCGCACATGCGTTCGGGCAAGGCGCGAAATACGAGGGGATGACGGTCACGAACATCCGCTTCGAGCCCGCCGAGCAACCCCTGGACGCGGGGCAGCTCCACGATCTCCTGCCGATCCGGATGAACCAGCCGCTGCACGCCGCGGACGTGCGGGAGAGCATCGCGCGCCTGTTCGCCACCGGCCGGTACACGGATATCGCGGTGGATGCGCAGCCGTACAACGGCGGCGTCGCGATCCTGTTCCGGACGAAGGCGGCCTGGTTCATCGGCGCCGTGACGGTGGAGGGGCGCATCGCGAGCCCGCCCACGCTGGGACAACTGGAAAACGCCACCGATCTGAATCTGGGCGAGCCGTACACGGAGGAAAAGCTGAAGCGCGCTCTCTCCGAGCAGCAGCGGCTCTTTGAAGCCAACGGGCTCTATGACGCCGAGCTGCATCCCGTATTCGATTGGGATACGACGAAGCAATACCAGCAGGTCAACATCCGGTTCGTGGTGGGCAGCGGCCCCCGTGCGCGCTTCGCCACACCTGTGCTGACCGGGGACCTCAAACTGGATCAGGACCGCATCCTGCGCGCCACCAAATTCCGGCGCTGGCTCATCCACACCTGGAAGCCGATGACGCAGACGCGCGTGCGGCAGGCGCTCGACGGCGTCCGCGCTCTTTATGAAAAGGATAACCGGCTGGAGGCCAAGGTTACGCTCGAGTCGATGCGCTACGACGCGGCCACCCGGCAGGCCGTGCCGACTCTGAAGATCGACGCCGGCCCGCGGATCCAGGTGAATCCGGTCGGCGACAAGCTGCCGCAGCGCGTCCTTCGGCGCTACGTGCCGGTATTCGAGGAGCACGCCGTCGATCGGGACCTGCTGACGGAGGGCGCGCGCAACCTGCGGGACTACCTGCAGTCGCAGGGGTATTTCGATGCGGAAGTGGAGTTCAAGCAGCAGGCGGTGATCCACGACCAGGCGAACATCGATTACCTGATCAACACCGGGAAGCGCCACCGTTTGGTGCATATTGACATCGCCGGCAACCGGTATTTTTCCACCGAAGCGCTGCGCGAGCGCATGTTCCTGCAGACGAAATCGTGGCTGCAATTTCCGCATGGGCGTTACAGCGAGAGTTTTTTGCGGCGCGATGAGGATTCGATCCGTCGCCTGTACCAGTCGAACGGCTTTCGCGACGTGCAGGTGACGCACCGGATCGCGGACGATTACGAAGGGAAGAACGGCGACCTGGCAGTGTTCCTCAAGGTAGAAGAGGGGCCGCAGTATTTCGTGGCCGCGCTCGACGTGAAGGGCATCGACCACCTGGACCGCGCCGGAACCCTGGCCCGGCTGAGCTCGGTCGCGGGACAGCCGTTCAGCGAATTCAACGTGGGCGTGGACCGCGACACGATCCTGGCGCAATACGCCGAGAAGGGCTTCCCGAAGGCGACGTTCGAGTGGAGCTCGGAGCCCGCGGCGGAGCCCCACCGCATGCGCCTGCGCTACGTGATCCACGAGGGCAGCCAGCAGTTCGTTCGCCAGGTGGTGGTCACGGGCAACCGGAGGACGAGGACGCAGTTGATCGACCGCAACATCACCCTGAATCCCGGTGACCCGCTCTCGCCGGAGGAGATGACCGCGATCCAGCGGCGCCTCTATAATCTCGGCGTGTTTGCCCGCGTGGACGCGGCGATCCAGGATCCGGACGGCGAGGTTCCGCAGAAGTACGTGCTCTACAACGTCGAGGAGGCGCGACGGTATTCCATCGCGGTCGGCGTTGGCGCGGAGCTGGGAAGGATCGGCGGCTGCGAGGACTGCTTCGACGCGCCGGCCGGCGCCACCGGCTTCTCGCCGCGCGTCTCCTTCGACATTACGCGCAATAATCTCTGGGGAATCACGCACAGCATTAGCCTGCGAACCCGCGTCTCGACGCTGGACGACCGCGCGGTCCTGAACTACTCCTGGCCGCATTTTGCCCGGAACGACAACCTGACCGTATCGTTTACCGGCCTGTTCGACGATTCGCGCGATATCCGCACATTCAATTACCGTCGCCAGGAGGCATCCGCGCAGTTGAACCAGCGGCTGACCAAGACGGTCACGCTGTTCTACCGGGTCGCGTACCGGCGGGTCAGCGTGAGCGACCTCAAGATCAGCCCGTTTCTGATTCCGTTGCTCTCGCAGCCGGTGCGCGTCGGGATCGGCTCGCTCAACCTGGTGCAGGACCGGCGCGACGATCCGCTCGATCCGCACAAGGGCATCTACAACACGCTGGATCTGGGGCTGGCCGACCGGGTGCTCGGGTCGCAGCGCAATTTCGCGCGCGTGCTGGCGCGCAATGCCACGTACCATCAGCTTGGCAAGCGGCTGGTGCTTGCGCGCAGCACGGAGATCGGCGACATCTACGCGTTCCACTGGAATGGAAGCCCGCTCGACGCGATTCCGCTGCCGGAGCGCTTCTTCAGCGGCGGCGACACCAGCGACCGCGGATTTCCCGAGTACCAGGCGGGGCCGCGCGATACCTCGACCGGCTTTCCCCTGGGCGGCACGGCGCTATTCTTCAACCAGACCGAGCTGCGGTTCCCGCTGATGGGCGACACGGTCGGCGGTGTGTTGTTTCACGACATGGGGAACGTCTTCTCCAGCTTTGACAAGTTTTCCTTCCGGGTGGGCCAGCAGAACCTGCAGGATTTCGATTACATGGTGCACGCGGTCGGCTTTGGGCTGCGCTACCGCACGCCGGTGGGCCCGGTGCGCGTGGACTTGGCGTACAGCATCAATCCGCCGTACTTTTTCGGATTCAAAGGGACACAGCAGGACCTGCTGAATGCCGGCGTGAACCCGTGTTCAGGCCCGTCAAGCAACCTGTGCGTAGTCCAGAACGTCAGCCATTTTCAATTCTTCTTTTCACTGGGGCAAACGTTTTGAGAAGGCGAGTTCTTGACGCAGAGACGCAGAGACGCAGAGGAACGCGGGTTGCTCTTGTCTCGGCGTCTCTGTGTCTCTGCGTCCTGGGAATGCCTGTGCATGCCGAAACCATCGATCGCATCGCGGTCTCGGTCGGGAACCAGGTGAGTACCGCGAGCGATCTCGACCGGCAGATCCGGATGGCGGCGTTCCTCAGCGGCACGGCGCCGGATTTCAGCGCGGCCGGCCGGCGCGCCATGGCGGATCGTCTCGTGGCGCAGCGGCTGATGCTGAAGGAGATCGAGACGACGCATTACGTGGCGCCCGATCCCGCGGCCATCGGCCCGGCGCTCGCGGAGTTCAAGAAGAAGTACTTTTCCAGCGATGAGGCCTACCGGCGCGCGCTCGAACAGGCGGGACTCACCGAAGCGGAGGTGCGAGACGAACTGCTGCGCGAGCGGCTGGTAAACGCGTTCATCGAGGTGCGCTTCCACCCCGCGGTGCAGGTCACGGAGCAGGACATCCAGGATTATTTTGAGAAGACCGTGGCGCCGGCGGCGCGCGCCGTAGCCCCCGGGCAGCCGGTGGCGCTCGAGCAGTACCACGACCGTATCGAGCGCAGCCTGACGGGCGAGCGGGTGGATGCGGAAGTCGAGCGCTGGCTTGCCGAGGCGCGGCGGCGCAACGAAATCATCTACCATCCGGAGGCGTTCGAATGACCCGCCGGCGTGCGCTGTGGGTCGCGGCTGGCGCGGTAGCGGCGATGGCCGCAGCAGCGGCCGCGGTCGTGGCCGTGATCGAGAGCCCGTGGTTCGCGGAGCGCGTGCGCGAGGGAATCGCGGCCCGCATCGAGGAGGCGACCGGCGGCCGCGTGGAAATCGAAAACTTCCGCTTCGACTGGCGCGCGCTGCGCGCCGAAATTCGCGGTTTCACTCTGCACGGAACGGAAGCGCCGCCCCAGCCGCCACTGCTGCGGGCGCAAACAGTCACGGTCGGGCTGAAGCTCGTCTCCGTGCTGCGGCGGGATGTGAATGTCCGCTCGCTCGAAGTCTCCTCACCGCGCGTCAATCTGATCGTCTACGCGGATGGACGGACGAACGTGCCGCAGCCCAGGGCGCGCACGGCGGGAAGTACGGTGGAAACGATCTTGAAGCTGGCGATCGGGGAATTTCGCATCGCGGACGGGATTTTCACGGTCGATTCCCGGCGCGCCACGCCGTTTGCGGCTCATGGGCAGAATCTTGCGGCGCTGGTCCGGTACGCCGGCATACCGGCGCCTCGCTATGAAGGCACGGTGCGGATTGCGCCGCTCGAAATCGGCATCAACGGCGGCTCGGCGCAGCCGGTGGACGTCGCGCTCACGGCCGTGCTGGAGAAGAGCCGCGTCACGGTGAGCGCCGGCCGCCTTTCAAGCGCCGGCTCGTCGGTTGAGTTTTCGGGAGCCGTCGAGGACTGGAGCCGGCCGCATGGAACCTTGCGTTACGATGCGCACGTCGCGCTCGCCGATGTGGCGCGCGTGTTCCACGCGGCGGAACTGCGGGGCGGGGAAGGACGCGCGCAAGGGACGCTCGATTTCACGGGTACGAGCCAGTGGAGCGCCGCCGGGAGTGTGCAGGCCAGCGGCGTTGGCTACCGGGATTCCACGCTCGCGATCCGCAACGGACGTTTCGAAGCTACGATGACGGCGGCTCCATCCGGAATCGACTTGCGCGACGCGCGGGTCTCCGGAGCTTATATAAGCGCAATCGGACAGGCTCCCGCCGGTGGACGGATCGCAGAAATCGTTTTGCGCGAACGGCTGCTTGAGTTGCGGGACATCTCGCTCGGCGCCCTGGGCGGCACATTCCGCGGCCAGGGGCGGCTGCGGGCCTGGCGGGATTACATGGTCGAAGGCGAAGTCGCAGGGTTCGCGGCGCGCCGGGTCGTCGCGTTATACAGCCGCGCGCCGCTGCCGTGGGATGCCCGCGCGGCCGGCACGGTGCGGCTTGCAGGGGCGCTGGGGCGGCGGAACGCATTCCGCGCCGCCGCAAAGATCGAACTCACGCCGGCGGCGGACAGCGCGCCGGTACACGGTGAGATCGACGCCAGCTACGACGCCAACCGGAACCTGCTCGACCTGGGGCACTCGACCCTGAACCTGCCGTCATCGCGTGCCGAATTCGCGGGCGCGTTCGGACGATCGCTACGCGTTTCGCTCGAAACGCGCGACCTCGACGACCTGCTCCCCATCCTCGGTGAGAACGCGGCGGCGCTGCCGGTGCGCCTGACGGGCGGCTCGGCGCGATTCGACGGCAGCATCACGGGGCCACTGGACCGCCCGCAGTTCGCGGGAACCTTGAGCGCCACGCAATTCGCGGTTGATGGGCGGCCGGTGGATTCGCTGCGCGGTGAAGTGACCGCTTCTCCGGAGAATGTCCACCTGCAGAACACCGTGGCGTCTCGGGGCGCGGTGACGGCGCGGTTCGACGCCGCGGTCGGCCTGCAGGAGTGGCACGCGGGCGAGAGCAGTCCAATTTACGGCGCGGCATCCATCGCCAACGCGCCAGCCGCCGGTCTGCTGGACGTGGCGCAAGTGGCGAATGCGCCCGTAACCGGCTCGGTCAGCGTGACAGCGCAGTTCTCCGGCACGGTGGGAAAACCGCTGGTTCAGGGCTCCGTATCCGTGCGCCAGGGAAGCTTTCGCGGCGAACCGGTCGAGAGCGCTTCCGCCCGGCTGGCGTACGACGATAACACGCTGACGTTGACTGGCGGCCAGGCGTCGGCCGCCGGCAAGGCGCTCAGCTTCAGCGGCTCATTCCGCCACGAGCCCGGCCGCATCGACGCGGGCCGCGCGCATTTCGAGGTCTCCAGCAATGCCATGCGAATCGAGGAGATCCGAACCCTGGAACCGCTCCGCCACGGAGTCACGGGCACGCTCCAGCTTACCGCCAACGGTGACGTGAACCTGACGCCGGCGCCGCACCTGATGGCGCTCACGGCAAACGTTTCCGCTCGCGGCCTCCAACTCGATGGGCAGCGGCTGGGCGACGCCGATCTGCACGCCACCTCGCAGGGTCCGGTGCTGCAGGCGCACGTCCAGGCGGGCATCGCCGGTTCCACGGTGAACGGCGACGGCACGGTGCGGCTCGAAGGCGATGATCCCGTGGATGGCGTGGTAAAGTTTTCGCGGATCGATTTCGCGCAGTTGCGTCCCTGGCTTCCCGCCACGCCGGTGCCGCTCGTAGGCTTCGCGGAGGGCGAGGTCCACATCTCCGGTCCAGCCCTCCGTACCGACGCTCTGCGCGCGGAACTGCGGGCGCCATCGCTCGAAATCGGACCGGCTCCCGGCCCCGATGTTCCCGTCAATCTCACGCTGCGCAACGCGGGCCCGATCGTCGCGGCCCTGAAGGGCTCGACCGTCACGGTTTCCAGCGCGCGCCTCGTCGGCCGCATCACAGACGTCACGCTCTCGGGCAAGCTGGACCTGGGGAATCCGAGCCCGCTCGACCTGCGCGTCACAGGGCGCATCGATCTCGCGGCGGTGCATGAATTCAACCGCGATTTCACGGCAACCGGCACCGTCAACGCCGATGCCGGCGTGCGGGGCACATTCGCTGCGCCCCGCATCACCGGACGCGTTCAGTTTCAGGACGCCGCTTTCAACGTCGCGGATTTTCCGAACGGGATTTCGAGCGCCTCGGGGGTGATCGTCTTCACGGGAGACCGCGCCACCATCCAGGCGTTCGAAGGCGAGACCGGCGGCGGCAAGGTGCGGCTCACCGGCTTTGCCGGCTACGATGGCGGCCGCCTGGTCTTCCAGGTGCACGCTGTAGCCCGGGAAGTCCGCGTGCGCTATCCGGAAGGAGTCAGCACGGTGGCGGATGCGAACCTGCGGCTAACCGGCACGTCCGACCGCAGCACGCTGGGCGGAACCATCACGATCCGGCGCACGGGATTCAATCCGCAATCGGATTTCGGCTCGCTCATCGCGTCCTCGGCCGAGCCGACGCGGACGCCCTCGGCGCGCACCGGACTGCTCGGCGGAATCAACTTCGACGTGCAGATCGAATCCGCGCCCGACGCGCAGTTTCAGAGCTCGCTGACGCAGGACCTGCAAGTAGATGTGAACCTTCGCCTGCGCGGAACGCTGGGCAATCCCGCGCTGCTCGGGCGCATCAACATCGTCCAGGGGCAGGTGGTCTTTTACGGAACGAAGTATACGATTCACCAGGGATCGATCGCATTCTACAATCCGCTGAAGATCGACCCGGTATTCGATATCGACCTGGAGACCAAGGCGCGCGGCATCGATATCACGCTGACCATCTCGGGAACGCTGAACAAGCTGAACCTGACGCCGCGCTCGGACCCGCCGCTACAATTTAGCGAGATTGTGCAGTTGCTCGCCACGGGCGACGCTCCGGCGCTCGACCCGGCGCTCATCGGGCAGCAGAACGGCGCGCCGCAGGGCTGGCAGCAATCGGGCGCCTCGGCGCTGCTCGGGCAGGCCATCGCCAGCCCGGTGACGGGCCGCCTGCAGAAATTTTTCGGCGTGAGCCGGCTGCGCATCGACCCGACCCTGCCCGGCATCGAAACCAATAACCCGCAGGCGCGCGTGACGCTCGAGCAGCAGGTCACGCCCGACATCACGTTCACCTACATCACCAACGTGACGAGCACCAATCCGCAGGTGGTGCGGATGGAGTGGGCGTTCGCCAAGCGATGGTCGGTGGTGGCGCTGCGGGAGGAGAACGGCGTGTTCGGGCTGGACTTTTTCTATAAGAAGCGGTTCTGATCTTCGGCGCCTTCCTCGAACTGGACCTTGTCGTAGAGATCCGCGAGGCTCAATTTGCAGCACATCGAATCGATCGCGAGCGTTTCCTCCAGGCTGCTGGCGCTGGTCAGCAGCCACTTCCCGTTTGCCTGGCGGGTATAAAGATCCACGCGAATGTGATCGGAGGCGACCAGCAGGTACTCGGAAAGCGACGGGATGGACTGGTAGAGCTCGAATTTGCGGCCGCGATCGTACCGCTCGGTGGATTCGGAGAGAACCTCGGCCAGGAATACGGGATTCAGCAGGGTATCGAACTGGCCGTCCGCGAAATGCGGTTGGCTGTTCACGACCGATACGTCGGGATACGTGTAGAAGCCCTTAGCCTTCGCCGACGCGTGCACGCGCATATCGCCCAGGTAGACTTCGAAGGGACGGCTCCGAAGCTGCGCATGTAGGGAGGCGCCCAGATTCACTAAGATCAGGCTATGGGCGCGCCTCGCCCCCGAGATCGCGAGCATCTTGCCACCAAAATACTCGCTCTTGTACGG
>Ga0070739_10004677_pt1 | contig 16037 bp, 14 predicted proteins | sample Coa_R1_7_FD_66445 | JGI IMG/M metagenome (GOLD analysis project Ga0070739, IMG submission 66445) | Surface soil microbial communities from Centralia Pennsylvania, which are recovering from an underground coalmine fire - Coalmine... | ecosystem: Environmental > Terrestrial > Soil > Unclassified ... | reverse complement strand
CGCTCCCACCTCAAACGGGTTGTCATTCTATACCCGCGTTTCGCCAGGGGCGAAAAAGCACACGATCCTCGACTGTCATTATGATGCCCTTGCGAACCCCCACAACCTGATCTGGGACGCAAGAGCGGTGAACGAGGCCTGGTCGATCAGCCCGCAGGTTTTCATTGCCCGCAGCCCCGTCCGGCTCGCCTTCGGTTGGTAGCCCTGCACGATTCCGCCTCGCGGATATCGCTCAGGAATTACCCCTTCAGTAGCCCATGTGGCTGATGCGGGCGCTCACACCTTCACCCGGAAGGGCAGTTGAACGAGAGCCGCGCAGTTCGGCTTATGTCAGACGCCGGCGCACGGAGCTGCCGGCCGCCGTCGTGCGGAACGTGTTCGAGCGAGAACCAGGTGGCGTCAACGTTCTCTCCCGCGCTGCGTGTACGTGAACTGGTGCTTGGCGTACCGGTCGACGTCTTGCGCTGGAGCGACGCCGTCGAGCGCATGTTCGAATGGGCCGCACAGCGAGAAAGCAGGACCGTGTGCGCCTGCAACGTCCACAGCCTTGTCACCGCGCGGCGCAATGCGGCGCACGCCGATGCCGTATGGTCGGTCGATCTGGCCGTACCTGACGGAGCGCCTGTCGCATGGCTGTTGCGGCGAAAGGGACACCGCGGACAGGAGCGGATCGGCGGACCCGACCTTATGTGGATCTGCTGCCGGGAGGCAGCCAAACGGGGCATCGGAATATTCCTGTGTGGGACTACCCCGGAGGTGCTGGGAGAACTGGAACACCGGCTGAGCCTTGAATTTCCCGGCATCCGGATAGTCGGCACGTTCTCTCCCCCTTTCCGCCAAGCGTCAGCCGCCGAGGACACAGCGCTGGTAACCCTGATCAACCGCTCCGGTGCCGGGATCGTGTGGGTCGGATTGGGGTGCCCGAAGCAGGAGGAGTGGCTGCAGACGCATCGCGGCCGCGTCCGTGCGGTCATGGTGGGCGTCGGGGCGGCATTCGATTTTCATGCCGGCAGGCTGAAACGAGCGCCGGTCTGGGTACGCCGGGCCGGTTTCGAATGGCTCCATCGGCTGTGTCAGGAGCCGCGACGGTTGGCGGCGAGGTACCTCGTGACCAACACGGCCTTTGTCGTCGCGGCAGCACAAGATTTTTTCCTCGGCAGGTTTTCCAAAATCAAACCCGCGCGGCCCGTTCGAGGCGACAGGCGGGGCCGAAATTGTGCCCGGTCCTGCGACCGGATAGCGAGCCGGGAACGCGGTGCGACGCCCTTGCTCGTTACCACGTCATGGGACGACGGGTATCCGGCCGACCTTCGTGTGGCGGAACTGCTCCAACAGCATGGGCTGCAAGGGACATTCTTTGTCCCGTCGCAGAACGCCGAAGGAAGGGAAGTGATGCGCCGAGGCGAGATCGCTCAGCTGGCGACCGCGTTTGAGATCGGCGGACATACCCATTCACACATCAGCCTCACGGACGTCCCTCGGCGCGTGGCGGCGGAGCAGATCAACAGCAACAAACGCTGGCTCGAAGATTTGCTGGGCGAGCCGGTCCGCGGCTTTGCGTACGTCCGGGGGCACTACGACGCCGAGATTCGCGACCTGGTGATCGAGGCCGGCTATGAGTATGCCAGAACCACCAAGAACCTGATGAGCATACCGGGGCGAAACCAATTCGAGCTTTGTACCACCGCCCAATTCTACCCGCACACGCCGACGACCTATATCAAGAATTACGTGAGTGGTGTCCCGACGCTCGGCAGGGCGGCGGTGCTGGCGCCGTTGTTGAGGGGTGCCGCGCTCTCCGACCGTTTATTGGCGGCAGCAAGAGCTTGCGCGACCAGCGGCGGGCATTTTCATCTTTGGGGCCATTCCTGGGAAATCGAACAACATGATCTGTGGGCCGAGCTCGACCGGCTGTTCGGTCAGTTGCGCGAGCTCAATGCCGCTTTTGTTTCAAACGACGGCTGGGGCAAGAGCCTGCGCGCCGGCGCCGCGGAACCGTTTCCCGCCGCAGCGCCGGCACCGTTCCCGATGCACCGCACGTTTTCACCGGCAGCACCGTTCAGTAGGCAGACTGCGCGAGGTCGGATGCCATGACTCTGCGCAAGCAGGCCATCAGCCTCGCCGTGATGCATGGTGTCGATGCTCTGCAACCCCTGCTGGTTCTGCCGTACGCCGCGCGGATACTCGGGCCGCATCAGTTCGGAAAATTCGCGTATGCCGTCAGCATAGGGCAGTTTGCCGTCACCTTTGTAGGATACGGTTTCCATTGGACGGCGCAGCGGAGCGTATCGTCGATCCGGCGCGATCCGGCTGCGGTTTCGTCACTTTTTGCCGACGTCGTCGCGGCTCAAGTCGTCCTGCTGATCTCAGTGCTGATCGTTGGCCTCGCGGTGAGTGACAGCGTCTTCGGGCTCAGTCGATCCCTCTTTTTGTGCGTGATGTTGACCGCGGCGGGGGTTGTTCTGTTTCCGGCTTGGCTCTTCATCGGGCTTGAGCTTGCGTGGAAGGCGGCCACGGCGGTCGCGGTCGCTCGTTGTCTCGCGCTCGTGTGTTTTCTGACCATGGTAAGATCGGCAAGCCAGGTAGAGCTCGCCGTCGCTATCCAATCCGCGGTTCCTCTCATCTCCGCGTTCGTGGCTTTGCCATTCATTTTGCAGATCGGGTTCGGCGGGTTCAGAGGAATTACATTCGACCGTATCAAACTTCAGTTCATCAGGGGTTGGCGAGGCTTCTTGTACACGCTGGTCGAGCGGGCATTGATCGCTCTGCCGGTACCCTTGGTAGAACATTTTTCGGGCTACGCGGCCGCCGGCCAATACTCAATCGCGGAGAAATTCGTTACCGCCACCCGAACTTTTTACCGCGTCATAACCGAAACATTGTTGCCGCGGGTTGCGTATTATGCGCGGCATAATCCACAGGCGGGCATTTATTTAATACAACGGTCTCTAACAACACTCTTTCTCGGAGCAGCATTAAGCATTTCGCTTTTCTTTATTGCTCCATATATCATCGTTCTTGTCTTCGGTCCCACCTACGCACCGGCGATTCCGATCGTCCGCGTCATGGCGATAATTCCACTTTTGTTAAACGCCAACATATGCATGTCGAACCTTTACATGTTCAATTACGGCCACGAGCGGGTATGGGCGCATCTGTCGGTGGCCGGCCTGCTGGTCTTCTTCGGCACAGCCTACCTTTTGGCGCCCTATCTTGCGAATGCCGCGATCGCGGTCGCGATCGGGGTGGCCGCGAAGGAAGGTGTCGTTCTGATCGTCTCCGTCGGGTTTTTCCTGAATTGCGAGATCGGTCGCGGCCGACGCGTCGCGGCGGCGCGAGTGAATGTCATCGCGGCCGGTGCAGGCCATGTGGGCTCTGCGCCAGCTGTGGCCTTCCGCAGTGACCAACTGCGCACGGAGCCCTAGGAGCCTGATGATGCGGAACGCCCTGCAACCGATGCCTCCTCGCCCTGAGCTCGCGGTAGAACCGATCCGTTACATCGACCAGGATGCAGTCGAATTCGATGTGATCGTCGGGTTTGTCAGGCGGAGCTGGCGGCTCTGCCTGATCTGGCTCGGCGTCGGACTGGCGGCGGGAGTCGTCTTTTTGCATTACGTACCAGCACATTACACGGCAGTGTCGACGATCATTTTTTACGACGGCAGCTCGCGGCGCACGGTTGGTGTGGCCGATGCGGTTGCGCCGGCTTTTGTCGATACGCAGATCGAGATAATGCAATCGACAGATGTGCTCGGCCGCGTCGTCGACCAACTCGGTCTTGTTCGAGACCAGGAGTTCGGCGAAGGTTTTTCCCCGTCGAATCCGGAAGCCCGAAATGTGGCGATCTCGCGCATCGGGCAAGCACTGTCGGTGCGCCGCATCGGCACCTCGGATGTTGTCTCTGTATCTCTAACGTCAAAAGATAGACAGCATTCCGCCGCTATCGCGAACGCCATCGTTCAGGGCTATTTCAAGTGGCGAGCCGATGCACAACGCCGAGACAATGAAGAAGCCATCGCGGAGCGGCGCGCTCCATCGGGACCATCGCTTATTAGCGCCAGGGTGCTGACGCACGCCGAGCCGCCGCTGCGTCCGAGTTCACCGAAAGCGATACTGGTCGTCGGCGCCGCGATGATTGCCGCCATGGCGATTGCATTCGTTCACGCTCTAATCCGCGAAGTACGAAACGGCCCGATGAAAACCTTGGCGGACGTCAAGCGCTTCACGGGCGTGGATTGGGTCGCAGGGGTTCCGAAGATCAGTAAAGCCTCGCTCCGGAACAGCGACGTCGTGCTCCCGGGGCGTGGAAAGCCGAGAGGCTTAGCGATCACCAAATTGGCCGCCCGGTTGCGGCGGGCGAAAGGGCAGAAGCGCCGCCGCTTCGTCATCGGTGTGGCTGCGCCGGCGAGCCAGGCCGGAACATCATCCATCGCCGCCCACCTCGCAGACATTTTCGCCAAGCATGGGCACAAGACCTTGCTGATCGACGCGAATTGGCAAAACGCCTCGAAGGGGCGCTCGCTTCCGACCTCGACTCGGGAGCCTGGCACGCCCGAGGGCCTCTCAGGCGTCTACTTTCGGCATGGCCAACTGGAAGTTCTTGAGCTGCGGGCGCGGCAGCCGATCACGGCGTTAGCCGCATCCGACTCGATTATCACCGCGATCAGAGAATTACGGGAAAAGTATGAATGCGTGATCGTCGACTTCCATTCGGCCGACAGAACCGGGGATGTGGAAGCTGCGATCAGGGTCGTGAGCCGATGGGTCGCCGTGGTTGAGACTTGGCAGACAACATCGGAGAGCCTCGCCAGCTTTATTGCCGCACTCCCTGAAGACAGGATTGAGGGCTTGCTCGTCAACAAGCACGCCTTCGAGCCTGCAGGTTTGCCGGAAGAGCTTGCCGGATTTTTCAAGCCTTTGGTTGGAGCTTGCGGGGCAGTGTTGCGCCTGATGGCGGCGGTGCTGCCGCGACGGCGCCCCCCCTTGTCATCGCCTGATCGGCCATTGACGACAGCGCTCCGGCGCGTCCTCGCGGCGTGCCTCATCATCGTCGTGCTCGACCTTGCGCCTCAGCCGGGCGCAGTTGGATGGAAAGATTCTCGGTCTGCCGAGACCGCTGGCGCCGTATCGACCCGTTTGAGCCCGTTGCTTGAGAACGGGGCCGAGAATGGATCGCAGCAAGGCAATGGCACTCCGAACGCGCGCAGGGACCCTCTAGCACTGAGGCCATAAGATGAAATCGTCACTCAAATTTCGGGCATATTGCCGCCGAGTCGTCGCCGCACTGTTCGTCGCGGCACTCGCTTCAGGATCCTCCGCGGCCGTAGCCGAATACAAGCTGCAGCCGGGCGATGTTTTGGATATTTCGGTGATGGCCGTGCCGGGTCTGAAGCAGCGTGCGGTAATCGGGCTGGAGGGAGAGGTCAGCTTGCCTCTGGTCGGAATGATGAAAGTCAGCGGTCTCACCATAGAGGAGGCTGCGAGCAAAATCGCTCAGCGTTTGGCAAACAAGGTTTATCGGCCAACCGGGGGTGAGGGAGCGGATGGAAGCGACACCGCTCATTTGATCGTGCCGGACGAGGTTGTCGTCACGGTAGCCGAGTTTCATCCGATCTACGTCAGCGGCGACGTCGCCAAGCCCGGAGAGTACGCCTTTCGGCCGGGAATGACCGTGCGTCAGGCAATAGCCGTCGCGGGCGGTTACAGCCTGATCCGGCTCGGAACAACAGATCCGTACCTGCAATCTGCCGATTTGGCGGCAGAGTACGAAACGTTGTCGGCGCAACTGGCGACGGAACAGGCGCTGGGATGGCGCCTGCGTGCCGAGCTGTCGGCGCCGGATGCCGTTAAACCCGCCGCCAGTGAAGGGCCGGCACCGCCCGCCGGTGCGCAGCACTTCATGCAAGGAGAGAACCAACAACTCGAGGCCTGGCGGGCCGACCGGGAACAGGATGCGGCTTTCTTCGCGACTGCTATCAGCAAGGCCGATCTTCAGCTCAAAGCCCTGGCGGAGAAGAAGAAGGAGGGCGAAGCCGGTTATGCGGCCGATTACGCGGACTTCGAAAAGCTAAAGCAGCTCTTAGCGAAGGGCCTGACGACCGCAAACCGGCTGGGAGAGGCGCGCCGCGTGGCGCTGCTCTCATCGACCAATCTGCTGCAAACCATCATCGATATATCCAACATCGAGCGGCAGCGCGGCGACTATGTCCGTCAGCTCGATAAATTGCGCAGCCAAAGCCGCATCGATGTGTTGAAGGAACTCCAAAGCACCGAGTTGCGCATTGCAGAGACCACGGCCCGCCTCAAGAGCGTCCGCGAAAAGATGACCTATGTCGGACTCACCATAGCGCCGCCTGCAGACGGCAAGGTTTCCCGTCCGTCGGTGACCGTTCATCGCGTAAGCGACAACCGGGCAGAAGACCTGACGGCGGCCGATGACAACCTCCAGCTGCTCCCGGGGGACACCGTCGAAGTGACGATGCCGAAGGGGGGCGTTGTCAGGTCCGCGCCGCCGGCGAACGGCCAGGTTTCCATGGCGAAATAGGGGTCATCGCAGTCCCCTTTACTCCATGAATGCGGGTCGATCTGCTGATACTCGATGACCGGGCGGTAGAGCTTTGCAATGCGCGTGTTGCTTGTCCACAATTTCTACCAACTTCCGGGAGGCGAAGACCGCATCGTCAGGGAAGAATTCGACATGCTCGCGCGCGCCGGCATCGTCGTTGACCTGTTCTCGGTCCACAACGATGAGATCAAAGGCGTATACGGCTCCCTCGGGGCTGGTCTGCAGGTGATCTACCATCGTCGTGCCCGCCAAGAACTTGCCGAAGCACTAAAGAAATTCGCACCGGATGTGGTGCATATTCATAATTTCTTTCCACGGCTGAGCCCATCGATCCTCGACGCTTGTCAGGCCGCCGGAGTGCCGACGGTGATGACATTGCACAACTTCAGGATACTCTCGCCCGGCGCACTGCTGCATCCCTCCGAACGGGTGCCCGGGCGCGACCTGAGACGTGCTTGCTGGTGGACGGTTCCGCGGCGGGTCTATCGAAACTCGGCGGCCGCCACGCTCGCGGTTGCAGCGATGATCGAGTTCCACAAGTGGGCCGGGACCTGGAATCGGAAAGTCAGCCGGTTCGTTGCATTGACGCAGTGGGGGAAGGAGCGGTTCGTCGAAGGCGGCCTTCCGGCCGATCGGATCGTGGTCAAGCCGAATTGCGTGGCAAGGCCGCCGGTTTTTGGCGCCGGCAATCGGCGCGGCGGCCTGTTCGTGGGCCGCTTGGACGAGGCAAAAGGCATCCGCACCCTCCTTAGCGCCTGGAGGCAGTGCCCGTATCCCTTGAAAATCATCGGTGACGGGCCCTTGAACACTCTCGTAAAGCAGCACGCTGGCGGGGAATTGAGTTATCTCGGACCGCAGCCGAGGGAAGTCGTCCAGCGCGAAATGCGGACCGCGAAATTCTTAGTTCTTCCTTCGAGCGCGCCGGAAATGTTCCCGGTCGCCGTCATTGAGGCATTTTCAAATCGGCTGCCGGTCATCTGCTCCGATTTACCTGCCCTTGAGCACGTGGTGGAGGTCGGGGTCACGGGATTGAAGTTTGCCGCCGAGGATGCCGAGGGTCTGGCGCGGCATACTGCCTGGGCCGTAGCGCACAGCACGGCTCTCGACGATATGGGGCGCCGCGCCGGCCAAGTGTACGAGGCGCGTTATACGCCGGAGGTCAATGTGGCTCGGCTCACCGAGATCTACACTGCGGCAATGGAGGCGGCTCCCGCTAACCGTCGTTCGCACCTCCGGGCCCTCGTGCCGCTGCCTCGACGCTAGGAAGCGGCGCGGTCGGGCGCTGGGCGCCGTTCACCGTATCGCATTCGGCTCGCCCGCCGAGGGTCTACCTACCAGCTTGCATCCTGCGCCAGCGTCAGCGCCAGCCCCGCCGCCAGATCGACGGACGCAGAGAAACCGAGACACCGTTGCGCCTTGCGCGGATCGCCAACGGAGTGGCGGATTTCCGCTCTTCGCGCATCCCCGAAAGCGATGTTCGGTCTCCGGCCAAGAATATTGCCGATGAGCATGGCGAGATCGCGGACCGATGTGGGTGAACCCGAACACACATTGAACACCGCACCGTCGGTGGAGCACCGGCTCATTGCGAGCAGGAGCGCGCGAACCACATCAGCGACAAAAATGAAATCGCGCGTCTGAAAGCCGTCGCCGTAAATGGTGACGGGACGATCCTCCTTCAGCCGATCGCAGAAGACCGAAATGACCCCAGAGTAAGTCGATTTCGGATCTTGCCGAGGTCCGTAGACATTGAAGAAACGAAGGCAGCACGTGGGAACCCGGTGCACATGGCTGGCGACCGATGCATGAAGCTCGCAACTAGCCTTGTCCGCGCCATAGGCTGAAACCGGGCGCATCTTAGCATCTTCAGCGGCCGGGTTGGCGCCGGCGTCCCCATACACCGCCGCGGATGATGCGATAACCACGGGTATCGGCCTCTCGCACCCGGCCTTTTTCGCCGCATCGAAGACCGTGATCGCGCCGGTTGCATTGGTTCGGTGGGTTCCGAGCCAATCGGCATTGCCTCGCTCGACCGAGGCCACCGCGGCCAGATGAAAGCAGCCCGCCGTCCCCTCGATGGCATCCCTGACGGCCTCAGGGTCGGCCACGTCACCGACAACGAGCTCTACGTCCGCTGATTTGTGGATGTGCTTGCCGGTGGATAGGTCATCGAGAACTCGAACTGCATGTCCCCGCGCCAACAGCGCATCAACGAGATGAGAACCGATAAAGCCGCATCCCCCCGTAACAAGGTATCTCTTCATCAAGAAACCGCGCGAAGGCTTATGACTTGAATGAACTGCCAATGTCGTGGCGCGATCATCCTTGCACGGGCTCTTCCGTTCGAGCGTCACTGACAGGCAGCGCGCGGCAGTCGCCGGCGTTAAAAGGCTCCAAGCTGAACGGGCTTTTTGCCGCCGTCCTGGGAGGAGCCGCACGCCTATCGTCCAGTGCTTCCTGATGAGACCAGGCCCACAGCGCCGCTTGGGTACGGTTCTTGACTCGGATCTTCCGCAGCACGCTCTTCACATGAACCTTTACCGTCGCCTCGGCGATGTGGAGATGGCGCGCAATATGCTTGTTGGACTCGCCGCGCATGAGTCCAGCCAATATGGCTCGTTCCCGATCGGACAGACGTACAGCCGCGCCCGCCTCCACCGCAGACGCCGGAGAGTGAACGCTCAGCTTCGGATCAGGAGCAGCGTCCTCATGTGCGCTGCCTTCCACATTGGCCTTAAGGAGCCATTCCCGCTGCAATTCGCTCATAAAATCTTGTGAGAACACTCGTGAACCCGATATCACGATGTCCAGCGACCGCACCAGGACGTCGCTGGTGATCGTATGTTTCGCCATATAACCGGCTCCGCCCATGCTGATGATGCTTGCAAGTGCGGCCTTTTCGAGCTTTGTTCCCAAAAACACCACGTAGCAGAGATCGCAAAGTTTACGCAAATCCGAAATATAGGGTTCAAGCTCGCTTTCAGAACAGTCGTCTATCCCGAGCAGTAATACATAGCATTTATCAAACCCGAATGCGGACCGATCCAGTTCGTCAAGACGAGCGCATTCCGCAGCGACCCGAAAGCGCGTTTCCGCTAACGTATGGACTAACCCGGCGCGGAACAGCTCGCACTTGTCGACGACAACGGTGGTGATGGTCTGAGGGCCGGCGCGTGGTCGACGAGGCCGCGGTTTCGCATTCCGCAACAAGGGCCTTCTGCTCTCGAGTTGGGCATTGCGCCTCGTCAAAAGTGCTTTGTGAACCCGATTGGACGGCATCGCATCTACCCTGCTCGATCAGGACGAAATCATCGTCTGGAGTACCGAGCATTCTATACGATTTTTCGCAAAGAAATCACCAGTTTTTTCCAATACACGACCCGTTAGGGATAGTTTATGGTTAATATACGCAAGAAACGCCCGTTCGAAGTATCCTTCAGAATTGCCACTGCTCATGCGTGATCAAAAGGTGCGAGGTTTTCGCGGCGTTGCAAGCCGAGAAAGGATTTTTCGCCTGTGTCGGAGGGACCGGAGGATCTGTCGGATAAAGTTCTGCGCGCGTTGGCGCAAATGCACCCGCGACGGCCCGACCGCGCCGAGCTGATCGCGTGGATGGAGTCCGCTGAAAACGGCGATGGCCGGAAGATGGCGATCGCAAAGCGCCTCGGCTGGCTCGTCGCGAGCAACTATATCGAGGAGACGTTGACCATAAATACGAGTTCTCCTCGAGTGGGATTGCCTGGCATGGCCTTGATCGGCATCCTCTTGAATATTGAGGCGCTTCGGCAGACAGGTAAAAATCAGCACACGATAATCGACGAGGTTTTGGAGAAAACGCGCGAGTTCGTTACCAACAATTTTCCGGATACTAAAATACCTCCGATTGTAATTCGCGAGATCAACATAGTGCATGGCTCAGAGCAGTTCGATATCCTCTTGAATATTTCGCACAGCCAGGAGATGGTTACAGAAAAAGATTGGATGGAAGCAGAGAGCATCCTCACCTATTATGTACGCGATGTGCTGCAGACGCGAGTCGAGGGCATCGCTGGAACCCGCACTATGATGCTCGCCTCGAGCAGGGCCTATCCTACGTATCAAGAAACCGGCAACCGCGCGCGTAAGGCCTCTGGACGTACTCATTAGAAACGCGCACGGCCGCGTCCTTACCGAGTCCCGCTGGCCGCACAGTCAAACACGCAGGGCGCGGCGATCTCGGTGTTGCGCAGGCCGGCTGCGAACGATGTCCCCCGCAAGGCGGAGACATATCTGTGCACCCCGCCACTACGCACAGCCCAGAAAATTACCTCCCTCAAACCTCGGAGACGACCAGGATAAGGTCCCCGGGCGGCTCACCGGCCCGACCTCGCCCATCCGCCGGACGCAGCTTGTATGGAATCGTGCATACGAAAGAGCTGCTCAAGCCAAACTCCTTTTGAGGTTCAATTATCTTTAATTTTATCGAGATTTAAGCTTAGCTAATACTAAACATCGTCCAATAATTGCTAATCTGTACTTAGTGGTTCTTTAAGGGGTGCTGCCTATTCTCCGCACCCATGAACGAAATGCCTTCGCTATACGGTCTCTCTGACGACGAGCTCGTGCAGAAGCAGGGCTCGAGCGTCGCCGAGCAACAGGTCGAGCTGCCCCCGGCCGACACCAAACGCTGGGTGGTTCGCCGCAAGGCGGTCGTCGTCGCGGCCGTCCGCAGCGGCGCCATCAGCCTGAAGGAAGCCTGTCGCCGCTATAATCTGTCGGTCGAGGAGTTCCTGACCTGGCAGCGCGCGATTGAAAGCCACGGCATTCCGGGGCTGCGCGTCACCCGCATCCAGATCTATCGCGACACGACGCCGAGCACGAAGCAAGGCTCGGCCGAACGCTCTCCCGATCGCTCCAGCCTCGCGCACAACAACTGATCCTGCTCTCCTGTGGCGCAGTAATGCTCTAGTATTACTGCGGCTAATCCCCCGCCGCAGTCGCGCGCAATCGTGCGGTGGCGGCGCCGTCGATGGCGCCGTCGCGCGTCAACGCCACGGCATAGTCACGCGCCGCCGTCTCGGCCGAAATGAGGCCGTCGGCGACGTCGCCTGCCACCTGCTCCGGGTCGCGCTGGATCGGGTCGCCGAAGCCGCCGCCGCCCGGCAATTCCAGCCGCATGAAGTCGCCGCCTGGCACGGTCTGGCGTCCCTTGGCGCGGATCGTCTTTCCCGACGCAAGGCTGACCCGGCCCGCTGCGCCCTGGCCGCCGCCCGCGCGCCCGCGCGCCGGGTTGCTGATGCGCTCGAAATTACACAGCAGCGCGATCGGCGTGCCGTCGGCGCCGCCCAGCTCGATGACCTGGCCGAGGCCGCCGCGATAGCGTCCGGCGCCGCCCGAGCCTTCCCGGAACTCGCGGCGTCGGAACAGGACCGGCGCCACCGACTCGGTCGCCTCGACCGGGATCGTGCGCACCCCCGAGGGAAAGGCGGTCACGTCGAGCCCGTCCTTGCCGGGGCGGGCGCCGGCGCCGCCGCAATGGAAGATGACGGTCGCGAAGGGCGGCACCTCGTGCCCCGCCCCGCCCGCCTCGTCGAGCACGTCGGCGCCGCCATAGATCTGCGGGATCCACAGCGAGGAGGCGCCTTCGGCCGGTACGCCGCCCTCCATGACCTGGTGCAGGCAGCCGAACACCACGTCGGGCAGCATGTGCCCGACCGTGTGCCGCGCCGCGACCGCGCGCGGCCGCTGCACGTTGAGTACGCAGCCCTCGGGCGCGCTGCAGGTGATCGGCGCGAGCGAGCCGGCGTTGTTGGGCACGTCCGGCGCAACCAAGCACTTCACCCCGAATGCGGTGTAGGCGAGCGTGTAATTCATGACGACGTTGATGCCGAAGGCGCTGGCCGGCGACGTGCCGGCATAGTCGACGTGGATGCCGTCGGCGCCGATCGTCATCTCGGCGTTCAGGGTCAGCGGCCGGTCGAAGCCGTCCATCGTCACGCTGTTGCGGTACTTGCCCGGCTTCAGCTTGCGGATCGCGTCGAGCGTCGCCTGCCGCGACGTCTCGATGACGTGCTCGCCCAGCCGGTCGAGATTGGCGATGCCGAACTCCTCCATCATTTCGATGAGGCGGCGGCTGCCTTCGTCGTTGCAGGCGGCGAGCGCGTAGACATCGCCCTCGACCTGCAGCGGCTCGCGCACGTTGGCGCGCAGGATGCGCAGGAGATCCTCGTTCATGCGGCCCTCGCGGGCCAGCACCATCAACGGGATCGACAGCCCCTCCTCGAACACCTGCCGCCCGTCCGGCCCCATGCCGAGACCGCCGATATCGACGACGTGGACCGTGCTGGCGAACAGCCCGACGGCCTCGCCGTTGAGGAAGGTCGGGCTGACGACGGTGAAGTCGTGCAGGTGGCCGCAGGTCAGCCACGGGTCGTTGGTGATGTAGTGGTCGCCCGGCTTCATCGTGTGCAGCGGGAAGGCGTCGAGGAAGTGCTTGACCGCCGCCGCCATCGAGTTGACGTGGCCGGGGGTGCCGGTCACCGCCTGCGCCAGCATGTTGCCGTCGCGGTCGAACACGCCGGCGGACAAGTCGCCGGCCTCGCGCACCGAGGTCGAGAACGCGGTGCGCACCAGGGTCTGCGCCTGCTCCTCGACGACGGCGATGAGCCGCGACCACATGATCTGCATGTGAATCTGCGAGAGGGCGGTGTTGGGGCGCGAGAGCATGGCGAAACCTTCATCAGGGCCGGCGAACGATAGCATAGAAGATCGGGCGCCCGCGCGGCGAAGTCCACCATCGGCGTCGCGGCCGCCGGCCCCCAGCCTGCCCTCCCCCGCCTGCGGGGGAGGGTGAATAATGACGAGGCTGCTGTTCTCCCTCCCGCAAACGGGGGAGGGTCGGGGTGGGGGCTTCGACGGGCGCACCGGTTTTAACGAGACCTCGATCGGCGTATGATGACGGCTCGGAGGACGCAGCCATGATGACCAAGCGCCAGGAGGCCTTCCGCCTCGATTACCGGGCCCGCATCTCGCCGTGGTACAGCGGGCTTGCGCACGTGCTCGTGATCGCGCTGCTGGGAATCGCGACGATCTGGTATTGCGCGCGGCACGTGCACCAGCCGAGCCTGCTCGAATGGCTGGTGGTGCCGGCCGCCTTCCTGTTCTGCAACATCTTCGAATGGGCCTTGCACCGCTTCGTCATGCACCGGCCGGTCAAGGGATTGATGGGCATCTACAAGCGCCACACCCTCGCCCACCACCAGTTCTTCACCGACCACGAGGTCAGCTTCGACTCGGCGCGCGACTTCCGCATCACCTTCTTTCCGCCCTATGCGCTGGCGGTGTTCATCTGCATGTCGGCGGTGGGGGGCCTCGTGGTCGGCTGGCTCGGTTCGCCGAACGCCGGCTGGCTCCTCGTTTGTGCGACGACCGGCGTTTATCTGAACTACGAGCTGTTCCACTGGGGCTGCCACGTCAAGGACGACCGCATCGTCCGCCACATCCCGCTGATGAACACGATCCGCCGCCATCACATCGCCCACCACAACCAGGCGATCATGATGGATTACAACATGAACCTGACCTACCCGATCGCCGATTGGCTGTTCGGCACGAGCGACCTCGACCGCGGCCTCCTCGGCCACATCTTCAACGGCTACGACGTGCGCTTCCGCAAGAACGGCCTCAAAAAGGTGCGCGCCACCGCCGCCGACGCCCGCCTCTCCGGGGCTCAGGCCTGACGCATGGCGACGGCGCCGGTTAAGCGTTCGCTGCCGTCGCTGATCGGCGGCATCTTCACCGGAATCGTCGTCTTTGTGCTGTGGCTGCTGCTGTTCGGCGCCGCCAGCTATGCGATCGTGGCGGCGGGCGCCGTCGTGGCGGCGGCGCTCGGCACCTGGATCCGCCTCGCCGACCTCTGACCCGCTGCGCACACCGCACCGCTGTCATTCGCGGGCTTGACCCGCGAATCTCAGGCAGCTTCCGAGATGGCCGGGTCAGGCCCGGCCATGACGGGAGTTGCGCGAGGCTGCCTCAGTTCACGAAGCGGTAGAGCTTGGCGGCGTTGTCGCAGACGATCTTGCGGCGGGTCGCCTCCGGCAGGTGGCCGAGCTCGCGCCGGATGTATTCCTGGGAATCCGGCCAGACGCCGTCGGGGTGCGGGAAGTCGGAGCCCCACATGATATTGTCTTCGCCGAGCTCGTCGATCAATTTCACGCCGATCGGGTCGCTCTGGTAGGTCGCATAGCACTGGCGGCGCCAGTATTCGCTCGGCTTCATCTTGAGGTCGAGTTCCTTGAACTGGTCCTCCCATTCCGCGTCCATGCGGTCGAGGATGTAGGGAATCCAGCCGGTGCCGGCCTCGCCGATGACCATCTTCATGTTCGGGCGGTGCTCCAACACGCCGGCGAAGATCATCGACATCAGCACATCCGCCATGTGCATCTGAAAGCTGGTGATGCTGGCGGCGCGGGCGGCGAGCAGGGTCTTGCCGGTGAGCTTAGAGAAGTCGCGGCCGGGACCGCCGATCGTGTGGAAGTGCACCGGCAGCCCGCTGGCGGCGATCGCGTCCCATACCGGGTTCCACCACGGGTCCCACAGCGCCGTCATGTCGTGACGCCGGGCGATTTCGAGGCCGCGGACGTTGCCGCGTTTCGCGATCCGCTCGATCTCGGCGACCGCCTCCTCGACGCTGTGGTTCGGGATGTTGGCGAGGCCGGCGTAGCGGTCGGGATGACGGCTGCAGAAATCGGCGAGCCAGTCGTTGTAGATGCGCAGCATGCAGCCGGCCGCCTCGTTGTCGTTGAGGCGGTTGGTGGCGCCGAGGATGCCGTACAGCACCTCCGCCTGCACCCCGTCGCGGTCCTGGTCCTGGAGGCGCAGGTCGGGGTCGGTCAGCCGGCGGACGCGCTGCTGTTCCTTTTCATAAAGGCCGGTCGAGGCCATGCGGTCGGAGCGGTGGATTTTCCCCGGCTCGTACAGCCGCCCCGCCGACCCCATGCCGGCGTCGAGGCCGAACGAGGCGCCGTTCTTCGTGACCCATTCGCGGCCGCGCGGGCCCTCGGTCACGTAGGGCATCCGCTCCTTCAAGGCCGCCGGCGCGTTCGCCGTGAACAGATCGGGCGGCAGCCAGATCAGGTCGACATGGCAATCGGCCGAGATGACGTTGTACTGCATCGCGCTGCCCCTTCTTCCCGCTGCCTGCGCCGAGGTTAGCGCGCCAGCCGCCACGGAGAGAAGCGGCTATTATCCCTATCGCGGAATCGGGCTCCGCCGTCTTGCCCCGGGGCGGAGAGGGCCGGGGTGAGGTGAGGGATTCCAGAGCGCTCTCGGCAGCGGCCCAGCCCCCACCCTTCCCTCCCCAGCTCGCGGGGAGGGTCACAAAAGTCCGCTCGGCCAGCGCATAGAGGCTTCCGCGCCTCCTGGCCCTACGGCGCCGTTACCGTGATCGTGCCCTTCATGTTCGGGTGAAAGCGGCAGAAATAGGCGATCGTGC